>Ga0315288_10005595_pt1 | contig 15982 bp, 17 predicted proteins | sample YL17G11_20_MG_FD_203454 | JGI IMG/M metagenome (GOLD analysis project Ga0315288, IMG submission 203454) | Sediment microbial communities from Yellowstone Lake, YNP, Wyoming, USA - YL17G11_20 | ecosystem: Environmental > Aquatic > Freshwater > Lake > Sediment | place: USA: Wyoming | collected...
TCTCTTTGCGACTCTACGTTTATATCTTGATAAAATGGTTTATAAAAATATCTAGCTCCCATTTGTTGAAGAGCTCCGTTTGACATGAACATTCCTTTATAAACATCATCTTCGTTTATTAAATTATCTTTATCTACTTCGAAAACAGAAAAGCCAATTTGTTGGATAAAATGTGGATATCCTTCTGAATAGACATAGATTAGATCAGAGGCTGATTTTTCAATATTAATCTTTATATGGTTGATTTTCTCGCTTTCGGTTAAACCATTTTCTATTACGCGTTTTGTCTCTTCTATTGATAGTGGACTCAAATTAAATTCTTGAAAAAGTCTAAGCGAAGACTCATGACTTTTCATTAAAACACCTCTTACTTCTGGCAGACCACATAAAATAAATAAAATATTGTTACATTCTTCTGTAACCAGTGTTTCAGTTAGATTTTTCAAAAAAGTTCCTAAATTCAATTCTTCATTAGCTTTATCCGCTTCATCTATTAAAATAACTATCCCATCCTTTTTGTTTTTAAATCCCAAATTATAATTTCCTACTCCTCGAAGAGATTTAACAGTATCAACAAGTGAATAAACAAGATTTTGAATTATCTGTGTATTATTTTTAATATCCTCAACATTTTTATAACTAATACCACCTACTTCAAATTTTGACACAAACGCCCATGCTTTTTTCAAAAAGGCAGTTGTCGCATTGATTTTATTTAACTCTCTTTCGATGCAACTCTTTACATTAATTGCAAGATCGATTAGACCGACTTTCGTATCTAGATTCAGTTTTATTGACAAAAAATTATGATACTGTTTACCCCACTTGATTTCTCCTCGAGCAAAGAAATTGGCAACATTCAGAAGAGAGGTTTTTCCTATACCTCTTTCTCCCACCAAAAGGATATGTGTGGGATTACCATAACGCGTTTGCCTCAGGGCTCTATCAATCGCTTCTAACTCGGCCTCTCTTCCTACAAACATACCTCTATGCACTGGGTTGTTTGGAGTAAAAGGATTTAGATGATTATTCATAGCTTATTTTAACCTTTATAATCTCTATTAATCTTACTATCTTGCTGCGAGGTAGGAATTCCCTTCAATTTTACTCATAGCAAACTTCTCATCCCTGCTAAAACTTCAACTTTTCTTTTAAATCCTTTCCTAATTATTTTTTATTTTTTTCAGTTTAATTAACTAAAAAGGTTTGTTCAATGGCAAATTATTAATGGTAATAAACTCCAGAAATAAAAATCCCAATTGTGTTAAGAAGTATGTATCATCGTCATTATATTTAATAAGCTGGGAATTTAATAAAAAACCAATGAAAAGATCAAATGGATATGTTCCAACAAATATAGTTCTTCTATAGATTGCCTCTGTTAATGCCTTTGATATTTTTTGACTTGAACTCCTGAAAATAAAAGTTAAAATATTTAACTGACTACCAAATATTAATCTATATGTTTTTTCAAAGTGATAAAGTAATTCATAAATGTTTTTATCCTTACTTGTTCTTTCTTGTAATTCAAGAAGTTTATTTTGTATATTTTTATATTTTGCTATCTCTTTTGCTAATTTTTTGTTTCTTTCTTTATCCTGCGTAATCTCTTGTTGTTGATCTGATATATTTACAGTAACACCACCTGCTGAAATATTCTTAATTCTGTTTATTAATGCCTTAATTTCACTCTTTAATTGGCAAAAAATTATAAACACAACTAAAGGCCAAGATATTTCTTTTATAAAATCAAAAATGATTTTAATCATTTCTTCAGACATATAGTTTTTTACCCAATTAATCTACCAAATTTATATAATACTGAACTTTTTACTTATTTCTTTTACTTCCCAAAAAATAATAATCTCCAAAAAGATTTTTTGGGTTTTAATTGATTAGTTTTTTTGCCAAATATTCTTTCCCAAAAAGATAATTTTATTTCTTATTAAAAGTCTTTAATCTCTCCAATATTAATTCATTTTGCCTTATTAAAATAAAAGTTTGCTTCACTAAAACACTTAAAAGATTCATTTCAATTCTTTGGGCTGGATTTGTATATAGTCGTGTCCAAAACTTGTCTAAACCACTACCCCAAAGTGCTTCTGAAATCTCTTTTAAATCTTTTGCATTTCTTGTCCTAATTTCTTTATCTGTATAGCTATTTATATCTAACCCATACTTCTCTAACATTTCTCTGGTTTTTTCTTCTGGTGTTTTTCTATCAAAAAGACTCATATATCTCCTTTAAATTATTATTAATTTTTATAAAATTCAGCTATCCATAAAACTAAGATTATTATCTGATGCAAGTTTTAACATCACTTAATTAGAAAATAATCACTTTGGCAATTGTTCCGTAAAAGGAAATTTCAATTGTGTTCTAATCTTAAATTCCAAAATATTTCGTGGCTCTGGAGTTAATGAACCATAGACCTTTTTCTGAGGACTATTTTCTAACATTTCTCCTTTAGAACCAATTACAGCTACTACGTTTGAATCTTCACCTTGATAGCGTGGTTCCGGGTCAAAAATTATAGTAATTTCAATATTAGGGTCTAATTTTTTAACTATTTCTCCTGATACTTTCAAAAATTCAAGGTATTTTTTATCATCTATTTCCACTTTGGTTATGAACTTACCATTTTTAACTTGGGTGTTTGAAACGCCAACTAAATAAAAACGTTCTTCGTCTTCTCCAAAAAAAATAGCAATTCTATTTGCAGAAATGCGCAAATTAGAATAGTCAGGTAAGTTTGTTGTCCCTTGAACTTCAATCACATCTTTTGTAATAGCGATCGCTTTAGCATCTATGGTATAAATAGTTTTATCAGGTTGTGTTTGAAGTGTTGGAAGAGGAGTAGTTTCTAGGTTTGATGTTACAGTACTTATTGGGCTTTTTGAAAAAGGTAGTTGTGATTTTTCATCTGGTGTTTTAATTATAATAAAAAATAGGCAAAACAATATTAAGCCTATAAATAAAAATATTAAAGTAATGATTATTTTCGAAACAACTTTCCTTTCTCTTAACATATTCTTGTCTTTTAAAATATTAAGTATTTTTACTTCTTTTCCCTTTCCATAATTACTTGGATAACATTGTCTTTTTTACCCAACAAAGCGAGTGGAAGAAATAAACAACCAAGACAACAAGTTTTACCAAAAGCCCATCCCTGCTGGGTAACTTCTTTGCTTTTGACTTCCCAACCATCATTCGCTAAGTTATCAATCTCCTCTGCTATTTGTTTACGTCCTTCTAAATTATCCTTAAATGTTAGTGTTTTATATTCCTTCACCATCTTTTTCTTTCCTTTCTACCCTTAATTTTATAAATGAATTAATAGGATTACAACTTAATAATCTATAAATAATCAAAATATTTGCCTTAAATAAATTATATTTTCTTAAACAATTAGTTGCATACTCAGAACAAGTTGGTTGAAAAATACATCTATATCCTATCTTTTTAAGATAGGGGACGATTGTAATTTGATAATTTTTTATTAACTTTAGTAAATATCTTTTCATGCGTTTTTTTCAAATTATGGCGTCAATATTTACTGACAGTCGCTATCACAGGCTACACCATCTTTATCTCCATCTCTAGCTTTGCAACCGCAAACATTTAGTTGATATTGGGCTTCATCACAAGATGACATTTGCGGACAAGTTTTTGAACAATCGCAGGTATAACTGCCTCCGGTTTGAGTTGGTGGTTGGGTAACAGTTGTTTGAGGAGTAGTTATTTGTTGTTGAGTTGATTGAGATGGTGAGGATTGGCTTGTGGATGATGTAGTTGTTTGTTTAGGGATTGGTATTGGTAAAGGATTACAAATCTCACCCCATAAACCTTTATTTTCTTCTCTGGCTAGTTTTTGGGCTTCTAAAAATCTATCTTGGTATTTAACATCAGGCGGATAAGTGCTGGATTGAGCGTAGCCTTCTCTTGTAAGATATTCGTTAACCAGCATGTCACCAAGCCAAATATATCTTAAAAGCCTACCATATTTGTCTGTTTCAGAAACATCTTTTTCTAATTTAACTTCCTTCCCTTCTACTAATTCCTTGTTTTTATCAGAAGCCTCTTTGCCATAGCATTGAACTGGTTTGCTGGGGTGAACTGTTTCTGGAGTATCAATGCCAATATACCTGACCACTTTATCACCTTCTATTTTTATCGTGTCGCCATCAATTACCCTAATTACCTTGGCTTTATATTTTGCAGGGTTAAAATCTATTGAAGAGCCGCCAATAGCACTTTCATTGCCTACATTATCAACAGCTTTAACATTTATTGTATTAGTGCCTAAAACCAAACCTGTTTTAATCTTAAACTCACCCTTTTCGTCAGTTGTAGTGACTGGTAATTCATTGCTTTGAACTGAAGCTATAATTTTTGTGTTTGGCTCGGAAACACCTTTAATAACAATTTGTTCTTCGCTATCATCAGGCAATTTGTCTGGCAAGGCAATTACTGGCTTTATTGGTAGAGTTTGGTCTATAGCAATAAGGATATTTTCACTTTTACACTTATTCTTTTTATCTGAATTACAGGCTTCAACAGTATAAGTGTAATTGCCATCTTTTAAATCATTTAAGGCAAAATAAAACTTACCAGTGGAATCTGCCTTAATTGATTTGATAATTTCATTATCTTTTAAAAGATATACTGGTTTGCCTGCATAAGTTTTACCAGCAACAGATACAGAACTTTTATTGGTAGGATCAACTTTATCTAAAGCCAAGGTAGGAGCAGAAGGAAATAAAACTGCTAATATTGTTAGTAAACCAAAAAGGTAAAATCCTGAAGCAATTAAAGCTTTCCATAATTTACCTGATCTAAAACCAGGAATTTTTTTTAGAGAAAAGCTCATTTGCTTGTTATTATAGCAAATTAACCCACAATCGTGGGTGATGTAAATTAGATTTTAATTTTATCTAAAAAGACTTTGCCAATTTCAGCAAAAAATAAAGTAGAAGAACTTAATAATAAAGCGATAAACCACTCCTTAATGGTTAAACTAGATGTACCAAATAAATAGGAAAGTTGAGGCACTTGAACAATTAAAATAGTAGCGATAATAGAGCTAGCTACCGCTAAATTAAGCCATTTGTTGGCTAAAGGATTAATTGTAAAAATCGATTGGTCACTCCGGCTATTATAACTATTCATCATTTCCATCATTACCATGGTAATAAAGACAAATGTTTGCACTTTGATTAATTGATAGCTTTTGGCATAAAAAGCAAATTGAGGCAATAATACCAAAGCCATATTGCCAGCCAATAAAAACATTAAAATAACCGACTTAGTAGAAAAAATACCTTTATTAGAATCAGCTGAATCTCTTTTCATAATATTTTTATCAGGAGGATCAATCCCTAAAGCTAAAGCTGGTAAACCATCAGTCACTAGATTAACCCATAAAATTTGAATCGCTGATAAAATTGGCGGCAAACCAAACAAAAATCCTCCACCTAAAACCAAAACTTCACCAATATTACAGCGCAAAAGATAAAATAGATATTTTTTAATGTTGTCATAAATTTCTCTTCCTTTTTTAATGGCGACAATAATTGTCGCAAAATTATCATCAGCTAATACCAAATCAGCGGTTTCTTTAGCCACATCAGTTCCTGTTAAACCCATAGCAATACCAATATCAGCTTTTTTTAAAGCTGGCGCGTCATTAACACCATCGCCAGTCATCGCTACAATATAGCCTTTTTCTTTTAAGGCTTTAATAATTCTCAATTTATCTTCTGGTGAAGCTCGGGCATAGGATTTTTTGTCAACAATATCTAAAAACTCATTATAAGAAAGTTTATTTAGTTGTTCTGAGGTTAAAATATCGCTTTCTTTTTTAAATAAGCCTATTTCTTTACCAATAGCAAAAGTGGTTAAAGCATGATCACCAGTAATAATAATCGGCCTAATGCCACTCTCACGACATTGTTTAATCGCCTGCTTGGCTTCTTCTCTTGGTGGATCAATCATACCGGCTAAACCAACAAAAATTAGATTATTTTCCCATTTTTCTGCAGTTAATTTATTGTTTTTTAAATTAATCTCTGATTTGTTGATAGTACGATAAGCAAAACCCAAAACGCGCATAGCATTTTTGGCCATTTGGTTGGTTTGTTTTAATATTTTGGCAATTTCTTCTTTATTTAATTTTTTAATTTCTCTGTTTATTTGAATATATTGGCATTGACTTAAAACCGATTCTGGTGCGCCTTTAACTAATAAATGGTATTTGTCATTAATAGTATGAAGAGTACTCATTCTTTTTCTTTCCATTTCAAAAGGAATTTCTGCTAAACGTGGATATTCTTGTCGTTTTTCTTTTTTATCTAAACCGGCCTTGGCAGCTAAAACTACCAATGCTCCTTCGGTTGGATCACCATCAATTAACCAATCTTTACCTTTTTGAATTAAGACCGCATCATTGCAAAACAAGCCAATTTTGATAAGCTCTTTTAATTCTTTGTCTTTTTTATAATCATAAAAACCTTTTTTTAGCAAAAATCCTCCTTGAGGCTGATAGCCAGTTCCTTCAACAAAAATAGTTTTATCATTAACAAAAACTTCTCTTACAGTCATTTCATTTTTAGTTAAAGTACCGGTTTTGTCAGAACAGATAACATTAATACTCCCCAAAGTCTCTACTGCCGGCAGACGCCGGACGATTGCCTTTTGTTTAGCCATCTCCCAAACCCCTAAAGATAATGAACCAGTAACTACTGCAGGTAAAGATTCAGGTACGGCCGCTACTGCTAAACTAACTCCCCAAATAAACATTTGTAAAATTGGGTAACCGCGAAAGATGCCCAAAAGAGTAGCCAACGCACAGACAATTAACGAACCAAAACCCAAATAACGACTGATATTATCTAATTTTTTTTCCAAGGGCGTTTGTTCTTCTTCAACTGTTTTTAATAAGTAAGCAATTTTGCCAAATTCCGTATTCATACCAGTAGCCACAACAATTGCCTGACCGTGCCCGCGAGTAATAATAGTACCGCTATAAACCATATTTAATCTTTCAGCCAATGGTAGTTGTCTATCAGATAAAACTTTAATGTTTTTTTTAACTGGCATTGATTCGCCGGTTAAGATTGCCTCACTGACTTCTAAATCCAGTTCTTCAATTAGACGAGCATCGGCCGGCACCTTATCACCCCAATGTAAAATAATAAAATCACCGGGAACCAATTGATCAGCATTAATTTTTTTTTGTTGCCCATTACGAATAACATGGGCTGTCTGAGAAGCTAATTTTTTTAAAGCACTTAAAGCTTTTTGCGACCGATACTCTTGAATAAAGCCTAAAATAGCGCTAAAAAAAACAACTACTAAAATAATTATCGCATCTAAAAATTCTCCCAGTAAAAAAGAAATACCAACTGCTGTTAATAAAATAACTATTAACAAATTGGCAAACTGACTAAAAAAAAGTTTTGCTAAGGAAGTCTTTTCTTCTTCCCGTAAAGAATTAGGGCCAAATTGCACTAGTCTTTTTTCCGCTTCTTGCTGTGTTAAACCAGCTTTGGCTATGTCTAATTTATGTACAATTTTAGCAATTGATAAACTATACCAATTAGTCATAATTTTTAACCAACTTTCTTAAACAGCAGCATAATTATAATGCCCGCAAATAAACCAATTAATTGACTGATTGTCTTTTTTAATTGTTGTTCTTTTTGTAATTCGGGAATTAAATCAGCCGAGGCAATATAAATAAAACCACCGGCAGTAAGGGGAACCATATAACCGCTTAAACTACCAAAACGCAAGCCAATAATTAATGTTAATATTGATCCTAAAATCGCTGTACAAGCAGAAATAAAATTAAATATTAACGCTTTTTTTTTGGGATAACCAGCATAAAGCAAAACCGAAAAATCGCCTATTTCCTGGGGGATTTCATGAAATATAACTGCTAAGGTGGTGACAATTCCTAGAGAAACATTAGTAATAAAACTGGTAGCAATAATTACGCCATCAATAAAATTATGCAGACCGTCACCCACTAAATTCATTATTCCTAAATGATGAGGATGATTTTTTGAAGTAGGAATATGACAGTGTCGCCAGCAGATTATTTTTTCTAAAATAAAAAATATAATTATTCCTAATAAAATAAACAAAGAGCCAGTTAAATTAAATTGCTGGTTGGCAACCATTTCTGGTAAAAGATGGATAAAAACATCCCCTAGTAAAGCACCGGCGGCAAAACTAACAAAAAATTGCAAAAATTTTTTAAGTAGTTCTTGTTTAATACTAATAGTAAAAATACCTATTAAAGAAATTAAACTAACTATAAAAACGCTGATTAAAGAATAAAACCAAGTGCTGTTAATCATTTTTTAATATTTATCCCAATGAATTTTATTTTTTTCAAACTCTTCTTCTGTGTGTTCTGGAAGAGATTCTTTAGGATAACCAATGGGCATTAAACAAGCCACCTGAATAGCTTGAGGAATATTTAAAATATCTTGCACATATTTCTGACAATCATCACCATTATCTCTTTTAGAACCATAAATTTGCACACAGCAAGTAGCTAAACCCTGATTGGTAGTTTCTAAATATATTTGGGTGCTGGCAATAAAACAATCTTCCAACCAATAACGATTGCTCTCATCTTTAGGACTGATAATAGCAATCACTATTGGCGCTTTGTTAACAAAATGAGAGTGAGTTTTTGTTTGGGCTAATAAATCTCTGGTTTTTTTATCCTTAACGACAATAAATTCCCAAAGTCTTTGATGTCGAGCACTGGGAGAAAACATGGCAGCTTTTAAAATTTCTGTTATTTTTTCTTCTTCAACTTCTTTATCTAAAAAATCCCGATAACTGCGTCTTTTTTTTATAACATCTAACATATATTTAGCTATGTAATAGCGAACTTTAGTTCGCGTTTCTACGCGCAATAAATTGCGCTATTACAAAATTTAATAGTTAACTTACGCCAAATAAAATAATACCAATAATAGTTAATATTATGCCACTTAATTGAACTTTGGTAACTTTTTCTTTAAGAAAAATTAAAGCTAAAACAACGGTAATGACAATATAAGAAGAAGAAAGCGGAGCTACTAATGAAGCCGAACCGTGAGCAAAACCTAAATTAAAAAAAATTATTCCTATTTGTAAGATCAACACTCCAAAAATTGTGGGTAAAAATTTTTGAAGATTAAGTTGGGGAAATTGCCGTCCTTTTTTATCAATAAGAAATAAAACCAAATTAACTGGTAGATAAAAAATCGGCAAAAGGAAAAGATAATTATAAGGGCCAATATCATTAATCGTCACCTTAGCTAAAAAATCACCAAAGCCAACAACAAATACACTGGCTAAAGCCCACCAAAACCACGTTTGAGAATTAATCTTAATATTATTTTTTTTGTTTGGTAGAGAAATAACAATTGTTCCTAAAAGAACCACAAAAATGGCTATTTTTTGGAAAAGACTTGTTTTTTCAACTAAAAATATTCTTGAGAAAACAACGGTCACTAAAGGGTAAGCAGCCATCACTGTCCCGGTTAAACTTACTTCACCTTTTGATAAAGCATAGTAATAAATCTGATAACAAAAAGCGATTAATAAGATAAATATAACGATTAAAGGATTAATTAGATTTAAATTAATACCATTAATAAAAGCAAATGGTAAAAAAACTAATAAACAAACTACTGTGCTTAAAATATTATTAAATAATGGAGATATGTGGGTTAAACCTTTTTTAATAAATACTTGACCAATTCCCCAAAATAAACTAGTCAACAGAGTGTAATAAAGCCAGATCATTATTCTTTTTCTCCTGAAGGAGTAGCTGTTTTTGATTTTAAATTAGCTGAATTAGTAGAATTATCTTTAGACTCTGCTGAAGAAGTTGATTGTTGATCAGTAGCTTTTTTTAATTTATCAATTTCTTCATTTTTTGATTTTTCTATTTGTTCCGCTTTCTTAGTCAGCTCATTAATTTGATTATTTAAATTATTAATCTGCTTAAGATAGCGACCATTAATAGCTAACCAACCAAAAAACATAAGAATGGCACATAAAAAAATAATTAACCAAGTAACTGAACCGCTATTCTTCATGTAAATAATTTTATCAAACTTATTATGATTAAACAATGTAAACACCCGGTGTTTACAACAGAGGAATACAATACCCGGTGTTTACAAATCAGGAGGAAGCGCTGGTGTATCTGGTTAAAGCAAAGTGCCAAAATTTTAAGGAAATATAAAATAAAATAACAGAAATAATAAGTGAGTAAATTATCCATTGCCAGGATAAAATTCCCAAAAGCGCTTTGGCAGGAAAAGTAAAAATAACTGCTATCGGTAAAATAAAAGTAAACATTGATCTTATCCAATCAATATAAATATCTACTGGCACTTTAGCCATCAGCGATAAATCACGATAAATCCAAATGGCATTATCTACTTCTGTAGTAATTACTCCAATTGAGGCAATAATAATATGAATAGCCGTAATAATTAAGAAACTCGCGCCAAAAATTAATAAAAATAGGAGAAAATTGATAAAAGTAATCTTGATACCCTGCTTAATAAATAAAAACAACATTATTACTAATAAGGGCGTATCCAGTAAATCAGTTTGCACTGTTAAAATTTGAAACAAGGCATTAGCTGGTTTAACTAAGGTTAAATCAAAATGGCCGGAAACAACTTCGTTTCTAAAAAAATAAATCCCCCGGAAAAATAATTGCCCAATAATATCAACCAAATTAAAAATTAAAAAGAAAATAATAATTTGTTGTTGATTATAGCCAGCCAAGGTTTTTGTTTGACCTAAAATAACAAAAAGCATTATAAGAAAAAACAAAAAGCGGATTAATTTGCCCACTAAGTACATTAACGAAGCGCCACGAGTCATTATCCGCATTTGTAAAGATAAATTAGTAGTTTTTAACCAAAGTTTAAGATATTTTATTATTTTCATATCCCCACTGCAGTAAAAGTTTTTAATCCTTTCTGCCAAATAAAATTAGTTAATCTTCTTAGGATTATTATCCATAGAAACATCAAAATTAAACCTTTAATAATCTCTTTTAATTCTAACTGACCTAAATAAATTTTAAGTGGAAAAAAACGTAAATAAGTTGACGGCAATAAACTTAAAAATCGATAAATTGGTAGTGGTAAAATATCCAAAGGAAACCAGCCGCCGGAAAGAAAAATAATCATCGTATCAAATAGAAATCGCTGCGGCCAGCCATTATGTTCCGGATACCAAAAAGTAGTCAAAGAAATAATAAGACTAAGATAAAAATAAATCAGGATACTAAAACTACTAGAAATTAAAAAATAAATTAAATAAGCTATATTTGTTTGTATAAAAAAAGGTGGTTTAAAAATTAAAAAAATAGCAATTAATTCAAAGAATAAAAAAAATAATTGGGCAATTTTATCACCCAGATCTATCCCGATTAACCAATGAAAATATTCCATTGGTTTAACTAAATATTTATTTAAACCGCCACTGGCAATATCTTCTGCTGCCTGATTAATTCGTGAAGAAAACACTAAATTTCTCAAAATTAAGATCCCAATAATATAGGTTAACATTGTTGTTTTATTATAGGAAGAAATCTGAGCACTGTTGTGATAAACCGCTAACCAAAAAAGATAAGTCCCTAAAAATAAGATAATTGACTCGAGACGCCAAAGAATAAAACTTAGACGATAAACAAGAGTATTAGTCCAAGATATTTTTACAATCTGAAGGTATTTTTTAGCTAACATCTTTGCCGGTAAAGACTTCAGCGATAATGTCTTCAATTAAAGGCTCTTCAATATTTAAATCGGCTATGGGAAAATTTTTTAATAGTTCCGCCGCTGCTACATTAGAAGCTTCTCTTTTAACTGTCAAAACCGCACTGGGATAATTATATTCTTTAACCAAGGCAATTTTTTCTAATTTTTTAGCATCGATAGCCTTACTAAACACGACTCTGATTATTTTATGATCAGCATATTTCTCCACAATTTCTCGCAAACTACCATCAAAAATTAGTTTACCTTTATCAATAATAATTACCCGTTCGCATAACTGACTAACATCATCCATATAGTGAGAAGTAAGAATAATTGTGGCTTTGTATTTTTGATTATAGCTTTTAATAAAATCGCGCATCTTTTTTTGCATCACCACGTCTAATCCAATCGTTGGTTCATCTAAAAATAGTACTTTAGGAGAATGTAAAAGAGCGGCAATTAATTCACACTTCATTCTTTGCCCCAAAGACAGTTTTCTCACTTGAATATTTAAAACATCTTTTACTTCTAAAAGATCAACAAGATTGTTTAATACATGATCAAATTTTTCTTGGGGCACTTCGTAAATTTCTTTGTTTAGAATAAAGGTTTCCATTGCTGGTAAATCCCACCAAAGCTGATTTTTTTGCCCCATAACTAAAGAAATTTGTTTTAGAAATTCATGCTTACGATCCCAGGGGTTATAACCTAAAACCTCTAATTTACCACTCGTAGGATAAAGTAACCCAGAAAGACATTTAAGAGTAGTTGTTTTCCCAGCTCCATTAGGACCAATAAACCCCACCAATTCACCTTCTTCAATAGAAAAAGAAACGTTATTAACCGCTTTAACATCTTCATATTCCCTTTTAAACAAAGACTTAATTGATCCAATTAATCCTGGTTCTTTTTTATGAACTTGATAATATTTTTTAAGATTTTTAACCTCAATAATACTCATAAATTCATTCTAACATAGTTGTCATTCCGAGCATAGTGAGGAATCCTTCGTCGCTTCGCTTCTCAGGATGACCAAGCTTAGCTTGGTCAACTAGAAGCAGAACTATAATGTTTTAAAGCAAAATTCCAAAATAAAGATGATAAATAAAGAATAATTATTGCCAGCCAACCAGCATAAATAACATATATTTTTGATAATTGGCCTAATAAAACTTGTGTCGGAAAGCTTACTACAAATGCTAAAGGAATAAACCAAATAAAAATAAATTTTGTTTTTCCCTTAAAAATATCAATCGGATATTGAGAAACATTATCAATAACTGCTTGCGGCAGGTAAGGCAAATTATCTGCTCTTTCAAGAAAAAAAACAAAAATAGTAATGATAAACCACAAACCGTAGGCAATTAAAAAACCAAAAACAGACATTAAAATAAAACAGAAAACATTAATTAAATCTGCTGGTTGTTTGAGGCCAGAAAAACCAAGATAAATAAACCAAATTGCCGGAATAATATTTAAAAATATTGGTGTCCAAATTATTCTCAAAGAAACATTAAATTGAGAGTTAATTGGTTTTAATAAAATCCCATCTAATTCTCCTGTCCAAACAAGCTGAGGTATTTTTCTACAGTTACCAATAACTACTAATCCATAGATAAGGGCTTGAAAAATCCAAAATACTCCTAGTAAAACTAGCATTTCCCAATAATTCCAACCAACAATTTCTGGAACATTTAAATAAAAAATCTTGATAAAAGCAATGCTAAAAAGCAACCAACCAATATCAATCAAATACCCATAAAAATTAAACCGAAAGGCAAAATGCTGAATAAAAGAGAACTGAATAAATTTAATAAAAATTTTTAGGTGGTGTTTAATTACCCCAAGCATCATATTTTCTAAGCCCTTTTTGCCACAATAATTTATAAATTAAGTATAAAAATATTACCCAAATTAATTGAACTAAAAACCGAATAATTATTTGTCCGTAAGATAAATTACTAATTATTAATTCTGTAGGAAAACCAAAAACATAGTAAAAAGGCAAGGTTATATTTATCTTCTGTAATAAACACGGTAATAATTTTTGAGGAAAAGTTAAACCACCTAAAAGCCAATAAAAGATATCTTTTAGATGAAAAAGAGTTGATGTTTGGGTTAACCAAAACGCTCCAATTCCGCAAAGATAGTCCAAAAAGGCGCTAATTAAGAATGATAAAATTAAAGCCAAAATAAAAACTGGCCATAATTTAAAGTTATAAACTCCTTTAACTACGTTTTTAAAGCAAATAAAAAGTAAAACATAGGGTATTAAAAAAAGACCAAATTGGATAAAGCGCCAACTTATTTCTTCAACAAAAACTCTTTTTAAGTAATTAAATGGCTTAAGTAACAGTGATGATAATTGACCCGTATAAATTTCTTCGGAAATAGTATTTCTACCGCCGCCGGTATAAATTAATTCTCTTAAAAAACTAATTGATAGGTAATAAACCACCATCTGGTTAAAACTTACTCCAGCAATGCTTGAACGATTTTGATAGACTGCCTGCCAAAGGATAATTAGAACAATAAATGGAATAATATCAGAAAGCATCCAAACAAAAGCACTAGCCCGGTAGTAAATATATTTTTGTAAATAGGTTTTAAAAAGAATAAGGTATTTTTTTACTGATTTATTCACTTCGTTCATTAGATCCTTCGATTACACTCAAGTTGACCAAGCTTAGCTTGGTCAACTTGAGGCGCTACTGTAATTTTTTAAACCATAATGCCATAATTTATGAGAAAGAAAAAGCAAGAAGAAGGAAATAAAAACTCCATAGATAATTGCAGGCCAAGAAATTAAACCAAAAAGAGTTTTAACCGGAATGGTAGTAATAAAAATAAGCGGGAAAATAAAAAAGAAAAATGATTTTAAGAATTTTGGCAAAATATCTAAAGGAATAACTGTAAAACGTAAAAAGGGGTGAAAAAGCTCATAAATATTTTCCACGTTACCCAGCCAAAAAACTAAAGTAAGAGTTAAAAACCATAAACAATATATTAAAATTAAACTAAGAATAATCAAAAATAAAAATAAAATAATATTGCTTAAACCTATTTTAATTTGGTTATTCGAAATTACCATAATTAAAACGCCACAAGCCATAAGAAAACGCAAAAAGGGGCGAAAAGAAAATTCCCTTAAAGAAATATAAAATTGTGAAGAAAGGGGTTTGGTTAAAATTAAATCTAAATCGCCATAATAAATCGTCGTTGCTATTTTACTAAAATTTAACTCAAAAAACGCTTTTGCTAAAGAATTTACCAATAAAAATGTGGCGGCCAATACCAATAGATTTTCATAATGCCAACCACCAACTTCCGTTATATAGCCAAAAATAAATTTATATAAAATTAAATAAACCAGGCCCCATAAAAAACTAACTAAAGAAGTAAGATAAAAATTAAACCGAAACTGTCCTTCTCTTATCAAAGAGGCTTTTAAAAAGTAAAAATATAATTTAAAATATCGTTTTGCCTTTACTATTTTATCCGCCATAAGCATTATAAACCTTAACCCCTTTATGCCATAGATATTTTATTAATATAAGAAAAAGAAAAATCCAAAAAAGTTGAATAAAAAAAACAATTAAATATTCTAGCCCTTGAATTTTACCTAAAAAAATCTGTACCGGAATAAATGCTTCAAACCGGAAAGGTAACCAAAGAGAAATATTATAGATATTCTTAGGAAGAAATTCTAAAGGAAAAAGAGTACCACCAAAAAGGGGTAATAAGAAATCACTTAAATCTTGAAGCCAACCAATTTCATTAAACCAAAAACTGGATAAACCAATTATTATTTTAATTAAAAAAAATAGAAAAAAGGAAAAAGTAATAAATAGAATAAAGAAAAAAAATGATAATGGCATAATTGTAATATTACCTAATATATCTGGATAGAATAATATAAAAAGAGTAATTATAGGAAGAATAAAAAATAGGCGGATTACTTTGAAAGCACTTTCATAAAATACGTAATAATATAAAACATTAATCGGTTTTAATAAATGAGAGAGACTTATTCTCCCTGTCGTAATTGAACGTTGCAATGTTTCATCTGGATGAGTAAAAATAACTGTCCGAATAAACATCACCAGAAGATAATATGTAAACATTGAATTAATATTATAACCAGCAATCTCTTTTTTACTAACAAAGGCTCCTTGCCAAAATAACAACATTA
>Ga0315288_10005596_pt1 | contig 15981 bp, 12 predicted proteins | sample YL17G11_20_MG_FD_203454 | JGI IMG/M metagenome (GOLD analysis project Ga0315288, IMG submission 203454) | Sediment microbial communities from Yellowstone Lake, YNP, Wyoming, USA - YL17G11_20 | ecosystem: Environmental > Aquatic > Freshwater > Lake > Sediment | place: USA: Wyoming | collected...
ACAGTCGCTCGGTCGCGGTGGACGGATTGGGGAACGCCTACATCAGCGGCAAGACCGGTGGCAGCCTTGGCGGGCTGAACGCGGGCGGCGATGATGCGTTCCTGGCCAAGTACGACTCGTCCGGCGCACTCCTCTGGACGCGCCAGATTGGATCAGCCGATGACGACTACAGTTACTCAGTCGCGGTGGACGGATTGGGGAATGCCTACATCAGTGGCGGCACTCAGGGCAATCTGGGCGGGCCAAACGCGGGCAAGTATGATGCGTTCCTGGCAAAGTACAACTCGTCCGGCGCACTCCTCTGGTCACGCCAGATCGGATCAGCCGATGACGACTACAGTTACTCGGTCGCGGTGGACGGATTGGGAACCGCCTACATCAGCGGCGCCACTTCCGGCAGTCTGGGCGGGCCGAACGCGGGCAAGTATGATGCGTTCCTGGCCAAGTTTTCCGTGCCAACAGCAACAGCAGTTGTTCCGGAGCCGGGGACGGTTTTCATGATTGCGTCGGCGGTGTTCAGTCTTGCGGCCATGGCCGCAAGACTGAGGAGGACAGCCTTGAGGAAGTGAGGCTTGAGGAAACATATCAACAAAAAGATGGGGCGCACAAATGTGCGCCCTGTTTTTTTGTGCGCTTGGGTTGGTCAGGAACGGGCGAGACCTCACCCTTTAGGCGGGACGGGCGAGACCTCGCCTTTGGGCGGGCCTCAAGCCTCTTTTTCTTTGACCTTAGACCTTTGACCTGCCTTCCGCGGCGGCGACGGCGATGGCGGTCTTCGAGGTGTGGGAAATGGAGATGTGGATTTCGCCGAGCGCGGCGCGCTTCGCGGCGGCCCGCGCTTCGCCGTGCAGGCGGATTTGAGGGATGCGGGATGAGTCGCTCACGACTTCAACGTCCTGCCACGTTATGCCTCCGCTCCAGCCGGTGCGGAGCATCTTGAAGACGGCTTCCTTCGCGGCGAACCGCGCGGCGAAATGCTGGACGAAGTGGGGACGCGACGAGCAGTAACTAATCTCGCCCGCCGTGAAAACGCGCTCAAGGAAGCGCCGCCCGTGGCGGCCAATCGCCGTCTCTATCCGCGCAATATCGACCACGTCAACGCCGACGCCCTTAATCATTTCCGCCCGCCTCCTGAGTATTGCCGGTTTCCAGCCGCTTGATGATTTCCCGCGCTTTCGCCGCGGACGCCTCGTCAGCCGCGAGCGCAAGGACCTTGTTGCAGAGCGCGATTGCCTCGTCCTTTTTGTTTTCCGCGGCCAGCGCCTCGGCCTGCTTTAGCAGGGCTTCCACAAGCGCCTGCTCAATCTTGCCGTTTTCCGCCAGCGCGCGCTCGATGATTTTTTGCGCGTCCGCATCCGACGGCAGGGCCATGACAATGGCGTACGCGGCTTCCGCCTGATGCGCCGGGTCAACCTGTTTGAGCGTATCGGCAATCAACTTCGCCGCCGCATCGGGGTCGCGGTCGCCGCCGGTCAGTATTTTAAGCCTCTGGATGACAAGTTCAATCGCCGCGGGGAATTGTTCGACCGCCTCCGCCGATGCCTTGTCGGCCTCGTCGGTCATGCCGTTGGCGAGGAGCGTTTCGACGAGGAGGAAGTGGTTGGCGGGATTCATGCCTCTTTGGTCTTTGACGAGTTCCCGCCACGTCGCGAGCGCGAGGTCGGGGTTGGACGCTTTCAGATATGCGCGGCCCAGCGCCATGTAATATCGCGGATTTTGCTCGCCGGAATCAATCGCCGCCCTGTAAATTTCCGCCGCTTTTTCCCACGCTCCGGCGCGTTCGAGCATCCCGCCGAGAAGCGCGGGAAGGTCGTCAAATATTATCCCCGCCCTGTCCCGGTTGTCCCACACGGCCCGGCAGGCGGCCTCCGCGTCGGCGGCATTGCCTTTTTCCGAGGCGGCGTATGCGGCGATGAGGTTCAAACAGACGGCCTTCTTGAATTCCGCGTTGCTCTCGGCCAGGGCCGCGCCGTTTCTCAGAGCGGTGAACTCCCTGTCGAAGTCGGCGGCTTCGAGAATGAGTCCGCCGCACTCCGCGACGAGAAGGCGCACTTCCGGCTCATGCGACGCGATACCCAGCGCGTCGATGTAATATTTCATCGCGCCGTCGCGGTCGCCGGCTTCGCGCGCGAAGCCGGCCAGCATGTACGGGAAGCGGTAATCCCTGAACTTCATCGCGGCGTCATCCGCCGCGGCGACGCTCTCATCCGCGAAGCCGAGACGGTGCAGCGCGGCGACGTAATCGAGGTTCGCCTCGACCGAATCTTCGCGGCCGCGCGGGATTTTCTTAAGCGCCTCCAGGGCTTTGGGCCGGTCGTGACGGGCGAGCATCTCCGCGTATTTCGTGATGAAATATATGTTGGACGGCTCAAGGTCAACCAGCGCCTTGAAGGCCGCTTCGGCTTTTTCGAAGTCGCCGCGCTTTTCGTAGAGGGCGGCGAGTTCCGGGCCGAGTTTCGCGGCCTGGTCCGCGGGCAGGCTCCGGTCCGGCGACGCTTCAGCGGCGAAAGCGGGCCGCCCGGCCGCCGAAAGGAGAATCAGGGCCGCAACGCATACGAGAGCCGCGCAGGTTTTATGGTTGCTTCGCGCCATTCGGCAAGTCCTTGTTTTTCTCCGCGACGGCGTCGGTTTCGTCCTCGTGCGCGGCGGGGAAATTTTTGTCGGCGATCTGATCGCGCAGGATGTCTATGTCGTACTTCGCCAGCGATGTGGCGGTTGCGCGCTCAATCTGGTCGAGCGACTGCTCGTAGCCTATCTTGGCGCGGTTGAGCAGGGTTTCCGCGCGGATTTTCCCGCGGCGGAATTCGAGGACGTCTTTGAGCGTGGAGCGCTTGTCCTCAAAGCGGCGCTCCTCCGCCTGGAGTTTCTTGACGGCCAGTTCGTAGGACAGTTGCGCGGCCCCTATGGCGCTTTTCGTGACCTCCGCGTTTCTCACCGCGGTCCTGACGTCCTGGACAATGTCCATCCGCAGAGAATCAACGTCGATGAAGGCGCGGTCAAGGTTGTAGCGCGCCCTCATGTACCTGCTCTTCGCGGCGCGGTTGAAAAGGGGGTATTCGAAGTACGCGCTGATTTGGTCGTCCACGTAGCGGTCGATGCTGATGTTCTTCACGCTGCCGTACGTCTGGTAGTCCAGCCCGTGCCAAGTCAGTCCGTACCCGACGTTCAGGGTGGGGCGCATCTCGTTCTTGCTCACGAGTTCGTCTATCTTGAGATTGTCTATGATGGCCTGGGCCTGCATGAGTTCCGGGCGGTTTTCCATGGCGTCGTGCATGTGCGCGCCGAGGTCCACTTTGAACTGCCTCTCAATGAGGAGACTCGGGACGTAAATTTCCATGTCCCACTTGACATCGTCGGAATAAGGCACGATGAGGCGGACTAGGGTTTCGCGGGCATCGGCGACCTGCCTGGCGGTTTCAAGCCGGGCGAGTTTCTGGTTGGCGAGGTCCTCCTGCGCTTCGAGGAGGTCCACCTCAACCATTTTGCCTGTCCTGACGCGGTTCTCCACATCAACGACGGTCCGCTCCGCAACCTTGATATATTCATCGCGCACGCGGAGGTCGTGCACGTAGCCCACGTAATCCCAGTACGCCTTTTCGACTTCAAAAACGACCTGCAGCACCGTGTTGTTGAAACGGAGGTCTTCGATTTTTTTCTGGTTCTCCGCCCGGTTGATTGGGGCGCGGTTGTAAGCGGGGCCGAAACCCTTGAGCAGGTTCTGCACGATGGTGAAGTGGAAATCGGAGTCGGAGCGCGGGTTTACGGTCGCAAGCAGCGAGTTCGAGGTCAGGTGGTTGGTATGAAACCCAAACTCAATCAAGCCGCCGGTGAGGAGGTTCTGGACGAGTTTCGTCGCGACATCGTGGCTCTTCTGCCTGAGCACCGCCAGACCACCCGCATCGAGCTGGGTGGCGGCGGGGAAGTCCTGGTCAAGGAAGGAGTAGTTGAGGGAATAGACGGCGTCGAAATTCGCCTTGGCCTCGATGATGGCGGTCCCGGCGATGCGCGGGGTGTAACTGGCGCTCCTCAAGCCCAGGTTGTTGCGAAGGGCCTCCTGTATGCACTCCTGCAGGGTAAGCCCTTTTTCGAAGGTGGCGTCGGCCTTCAGAAGGGCATCCGCCGGCGGGACGGGTTCTTCAGCCTCTGGCGGGGGCGCGGGCGGTTCAACTTCGGCGCCCGGCGCTGGCTCAACGCCATTCGGCGTCGTGTCGCCAAACGCAATGAGCGGCAAAAAGAAAAACGAGAGCACAATGCACAGAAAAACATATCGCGTGGATGAGTAAATCATGGACGCACTCCTGTTTCTCCTGAGACCCTGTGGCCGCACTTCATCAAAGGATGCGGCAAATCCTGCAACAATAATGTTAACCCAGTTGAGCGCCTTTTGCCACAAACTTTTTCCCGGCGGTCAAAACGCCGAGCGGACCATCTGCACGGCGACGAACAAAAGTATCAACGCAAGCACAACGCGTATGGCCCAGCCGGTCGCGGACTTCGCCGCTCTCGCGCCGAAGTGCGCGCCGACGAGCATGCCCACGCCTATCGGGACCGCGTAACTCAGGTCAACCTTCCCGGCGTGCAAATTGAATATCGTCGCGGAAGAAGTGGTGAGCAGCAGAATGAAATGGGATGTCGCGGCGGCGATATGCGTGGGAAATCCCATCACGAGAATGAGCATGGGCATGTGCACAATCCCGCCGCCAATCCCGAGAAAACCCGCCAGGAACCCGCCAATCAGCCCGATGACGAGGCCGCTCCTCACGTCGAAGCGATACGTCGCGGAGCCGTCGGGCAGCATCTTGTGCCGGTCAAACACGAGGAGCCGCGTCCCGCCGGCTTTCGCTTCCTCTTTCTTTTCCCGCGCGCGTTTGAAGATCGCGCGCCCGGCCACGAGGATAACCGCCATGAAGACCGCAAGGACGGCGAAGGTAATGTCAAAAGGTCCGTGCTTTTCGCCGAGCGCCTTTACCGCGATGGAGCCGAGCACGGAGGCTGGGATGGCGGGTATCGCCATGACGACTCCAGCGAGATAGTCCACGCGCTTCTGGCGCGCGTAGGCGTACGTGCCGGAGGCGGCGTTGAGAAAAACCGCCGCCAGTGAAGTGGCCGCGACGGTGGACCTGTCGGCGTCGCCGACGCGGAATACATACAAGAGCAGAGGAATGAGCGCGAAGCCCCCGCCAAGCCCCACGAGAGTGCCGACCCCACCGACGACGACGCCTATGAGACCCAACAGCAGAATCTTCAGGATGTACAGTGCCGGTTCCACGCGCGTTCAATTTCTCCTGTGGCACAGCCGCCCCGACATTCCTCGTGTATTTGCAGATGAAAGGTCGGGGCTGTGCTTTTCTCTCCCGGCGGAGGGCCGCCGGGCCACACTCCTCACTGCTGTTCGTTCTTCACCGGTTCGTAAGTCGTCCCCTCGCGCTTGCGCAGCACGACGGCCGACTTAATCTGGTCCAGCCGCTCGATCTTGTCGAGCACGTCCATGCCCTCGACGACGCGGCCGAAGACCGTGTACTGCGCGTCGTCAAGGAAGGGGCTGTAGTAGCGGTTGAAGTAGAACTGGCTGCCCTCCGTGTCGGGCGCGGTGCGCGCCATGCCGATGCAGCCCGCGAAATGGCGCCTCTTGTTGGCCTCCGTCTTGATGGAGTAGCCGGGGCCGCCCAGTCCGCAGCCTTCCGGGTCGCCGCTCTGCAGCACCCAGCCTTCAACGCGGTGGCAGACGAGGCCGTCGTAGAATTTCTTCTCGACGAGCGAGATGAAATTTTTCACGGTGTTGGGCGCGTCGTCCTCGAAAAGTTCCACGACGATTTTGCCCTTCGTCGTGTCGATTTCCACGCGGGGGAGGTTCGCCTTCTCGTCCTCTTTCAGGCGCGCCTGTTCGTCCTCGTAAAGTTTCTGCGCGGCGCGGATCCACTGCGTGTGCTGTTGGATTTCCGGCAGGAGCCTTTCGTCCGCGATTTTCTCCTTCGAGAGCGCGTCAAACGTCTGCGCGGCTTCCGTGAAATTGCCCATGCGCAGGTCGCAGACCGCGCCGAGCATGCGGAACTCCTGGTTCTGCGGGTCAAGCGCGAGCCGCGCCTTTATGAGCGGCGCGGCCTCCCTGATGCAGCCGAAACTCATCAAAAGGCGCACCTTCTGATTGTTGATGATATTGGGATTGAGTTTGAACGCCTTCACGAGATACTCGGAGCACTTCGCGCCGCGCTCGACGGTGTAGGATGAAGGGTCAAGGTTAAAAAGGTTCAGGTACAGCGTTCCCTGCGTGTCGAGTATCTCGGTGCGCTCTTCGCCCAGCGTCTTTGTAATCTCGTCGGCCAAAGGCGGAAGCGCGGCCAGTTTCTGCGCGCGCTCGGTCAGCAGGGCGTTCAAATCGCGGGTGGCTTTGGCGAGTTCCCCGAGTTGTTTTTCGGCCTCGTCCTTCTTGCCCTCGTTGAAGGCCTTCTGGTAGGCGTCGCTCGCGTTTTTCTGCGCCAGAAGAAACTTCTGAATATCGGCGGTGTACTGGCCCTGCGTGGTCTGAATCTGGGAGACGAAATCGTCCAGCATGACGGCCCCCGCGGAGTCTTTCTTCTGCCGGGCCGTAACGTCGTCGGGGTTGAGTTCAATCTTGAAGCCGGGCGCTTCCGCTCCGGCCACTGGCACTTGCAGGCTCCACATGGCGGGCTTGTTGATGCTCGAGCCTTCGGGATATTCCACGCTGGCGTTCTGTTTCCAGGGCTGTGAGATTATTATCATGCAGCGCGCAACGGCGTCCTTGCCGCACTTGACACCGAATGAATCGAGGTCTATCACAATCTCGCACTGCCAGTGATTGAGCATGTTCATGTCGCCGCGGGCGGTCCAGCCCTTCGCATCGACCTCGTCCCACATGCCCAGGTCCCCGCGCAACTGCTGGAAGCGCGAATGTTCAACCGCCTCCGGCGAGAACTTAATCCACGCGTCGTCGTTCGCCAGTTCCTCGTTGCTGTCGGCCTTGCCGTCAAGGAGGATTGAGACGGATGCAAGCGGAGTGCACATGTCCGGCACGTCGAACGCCGCGACGAGGTACTTGCCGCTGTTGACGAGGTAAACGGTCGCCTTGCTCTTGTTCCAGATTTCGAATTCCACCTTCGTCACATTGTCGTGATCATATTCGCCGGGCGCTATCACGCCGTCCGGCGCGAAGGCGGCCTTCGGCTGTTCAGCCGCCGGGGGCGCGCTCTCGTCCGCCGCGGATGAAATGCCGAGTGTAACGACGGACAGAATCACCGCTGCAATTACGGTCTTTACATATTGCGCCATTATTCGCTCCATAAGTTTTATGGTTATTGAGGCGGGCGGAGTTCGATGACTTGTTTGCGCTCGCCGTGATTGTCGAGGATCGTGAGCCTGCCGGCGCCGGATTCGCAGATGATTATCCGGTCTTCGTCGCCGGCGATTATGCGCGCAGGATAGGAAAACCCTTCAACCGTCCACAGCGCGTTCCCGCCCGCGTCTATCTTCCGCAGAGACAACTCTTCGGAGCCGCAAAGGGTCAGCGTGTTGCCGTCGTCCTGGCGAAACGCGTCGATGACGCCGTCCAGGCCGCCGGCCTCCCAGAGCACGTTCCCGGCCTTGTTCACTTCCACGATGCGGCCGCGGTTGTTCTCGACTATCAGGTTGCGGCCGTTCGGCAGCCGGACGCAGCCCATCGCGCCGTTGGCATTCGCGGACCAGACCGTCCTGCCGTCCGGCGTAACCTCGATTACCCTGTCGTTGCCGTAGTCGCAAATCAGCGTGTCGCCGTTGGAAAGCCGGCAGGCGCCCGTGGGTTTTTCCGCCCCAGTGAACCGCCACAGGACGCGCCCGTCGGCGCTTACCTCGTAAACGGCGTTGCCGTCTTCATCGGCCACGAGCAGAGTCCCGAAGGCCGTCGGCGCAAGCACGACCCTGTCGCCCAAAGAAACTTCCACCGCCGCGATGACTTTCCCGACTCGATGGCCGCGCAAGATAAAGACCCCTCGCAGCGCCAAAGAAACTTTCGCCGCCGCGATAACTTTCCTGACTCCGTCATACGGAGAAACAGCCGTCAAGGTTTGGCCGTTCTGGCCGAGGACGACCGGGAACTCGTCCCTCACTTCCCACCCGGAGAAAGCAATCCGCTTTATCGCGCCGCGCTTTATCGTGACTTCGCCGAGGATGGGGGACGCCATCGCCAGTTTTTCATCGTCCATGGAAACGATTGTCCCCTTGAGCCTTGAGCCGTCGGCCACGTACACGACGCACGCCTGCGCGTAGCGCTCGTCAAGCGCGCCGACGGAGCGCTTTGAAAACGTAACGGTCCGGATTTTCGCGTAATCGACGGATTCGGCTGTGTTGTCCACTGACCTTTCAATGCTCAGCGCCGCCGGGCCCGTGCCGCGGATTTTCCCGGCGATGCTGGCGCCGTCGCGCAGGGCGACGACGTCGTTCGCGCCGATGTCGCAGTAGGGATTGCACCATTCCGAAAACGACATTCCCCATATATCGCCGCGGCGGATGGCGGCCTGAGGGTTGTCAAACGTTACAGGGCCTTTTAAGCGGAGCGTTACCGAGTCGCCTCCGGCGGTCCCAGCGCCTCCCGGCTCCGCCACAAGCACGCTGCCGTCGCAAAGATATATCCTCGGCGTGCGCGGCATGTTTGCCAGATAGCGCCCGCGCAGGATGATTTCCGCGACATCCCGCAGGCTGAATACGTCGTCCGCGGGCGGCTTTTCCGCTTCCCGCCGCGCGCGCAAGGTCAGCGACGCCCCCTTGACGCCGACGACGATTCCCTCGCGCGCGGTCCCGTCGCGGAAGCACACGATGTCCGCCCCGCCGGCCTCAACGGGGACATGAGCCTGAACGCCCAGCAGCGCCTGCGCCACCGGCCACCACATGGCGAACGCCAGCGCGCAAAGCCCCGCGACGATGAGCAGCGCTCCGAAGAATTTAGGCCCCAGCCCGCGTCGATGCACGGCAAAACCTCCCTCAAGAGCGCATCGGTAAAACGATGCGCGGCCGCCGATTTCGCAGGCGGCCCGACGTTCCGGAATAACGAGAAACCGCATTATAGCGCATAGGCTCGCGGTGTCAAAAGCAAACGGCTGCCGCGGGAAGTTGACACTTTGCGCCCCAGCGGGTATTCTCATGGCCGTAAGGCATCCCCGGACTCGGTTTTGGGAAGGCAAGCCATGCGAATCCTAGTAATCGAAGACGAAAAGGACGTCGCCACTTACGTGGCCAAGGCGCTCAGGGAACACGGCTACACCGCCGACATCGCCCACGACGGCAAGCAGGGCATGGAAAAGGCGGCATCGCAGGATTACGATCTTGTGGTGCTGGACATGATGCTTCCGCGCGCCGACGGATGGGAAGTTCTTGACGCGATCCGCAAGAGCGGCAAGGACACGCGGGTGCTGGTATTGACGGCGCTTGAGTCAACGGACGACAAGGTACGCGCGCTGAACCGCGGCGCGGACGATTACCTGGTCAAGCCTTTCGCGTCCGCGGAACTCACGGCGCGGGTCCGCGCGCTGCTGAGAAGGAGCAAGGGCGAAACAACCTCCGAGTTGTCGTACGCGGACATAAAGATGGACCTCGTGAAGCACCGCGTCGCGCGCGGAGGAAAGGAAATCGAACTGACAAACCGCGAGTTTGCGCTGCTGGAATATCTCCTGCGCAACCCGGAGCAGATGCTCACGCGCGCGATGCTGATCCAGCACGTCTGGGGCTACCAGTTTGATCCGATGACAAATCTCGTGGACGTGTACATAAACTACCTGCGGACGAAACTTGACATGGAGTGGCCGGTGAAACTGATACACACAGTGCGCGGGATGGGCTACATCCTGTCGAAGGAGACGCCCGCATGAAGTTCCTGCGGCAGATAAGGGTGCGCCTGATGCTGTGGTACATGGCCACGATAGTGATCCTCGTGGTGGGCGTGGCGTTCTTCGCTTACGCGCGGCTGCACAAATACGCGAACAGGTACGCGGACAGACTGCTGAACGACGAGGCTGGCGAGGCCGGCGCAATCCTAAAGGACGAGGGCCTGAAAGGGCTGGAGACGGAAGCCACCCTGGAGTTGAAGCATTCCACCTATTACACGATTTACGACGAGCAGGGAAAGATAGCGCTGAACACGTTCAAAAAAGCGCCTCCGCCGTTCGACGAGGTGAAGGGCGACCTGACGGATGAAGCGTTGTTTGACACCGAAACGATAAAGGGCGAGGAACTCCGCGTAATAACCACCGCGATCACCGCCGGCGATTCGCACGGGCGCTACGTTATGCGGATGGGCCGCTCCGTCAAGCCGGAGACGCGGCTGGTGGAGAACCTGACCGAGAACCTCGTCGCTTTCGTGCCGGGAATCCTCCTTATCTCCATCGTGGTCGGATGGATACTCGCGCGGGCGAGCCTCAAGCCCATGCGAAGGCTGTCGCAGGAGGCGTCGCGAATAACGGAGGAGCGGCTTCACGAGCGCCTGCCGGTGCGCGGCGTGGGCGATGAAATCGACCAGCACGCCGAGGTGCTCAACAAGATGCTCGCCGGGCTTGAGAGTTCCTTCACGGAGATAAAGACGTTCGCCGCGCGGGCCTCGCACGAACTGCGCACGCCGCTGACCGCGCTGCGCCTGCAGATTGAGTCCGCGCTCCACGCCGAACCAGCGGAGGCGCGCCAGACGCTTGAGTCCGCGCTGGGCAACCTGGACCGGCTGGCGGCGCTCGTGCAAAGGCTGCTTTTCCTGACGCGCTCCAGGGGCGAGGCCGCCGATTTGAAATTCAAAACGGTGAACTTGAGCGAACTCGTCAGCGCCGTCTGCACGGATGCGGCGCTGGTGGCGGAGCAGAAGTCGGTGAGGCTGAACCATTCCGTGCCGGCGAGCGCCCCGGTCAAGGCGGACGACGCGCTGCTGACGCAAATGGTGTGGAACCTCGTTGACAACGCAATCAAGTATTCCCCGGCGGGGGAAGCGATAGAGGTAACGGTGGAAAAACGGAACGGCCAGGCGGTCCTGGCCGTAAAGGACAGCGGGCCGGGCATCGCCGCCGAGGACATGCCGCACCTCTTTGAGGCGTTCTACCGCGCGAACAGGAACAGCGACGTGGCGGGTTTCGGGCTGGGGCTGAACATAAGCAAGTGGATTTGCGAAATTCATCATGGTTCGATAGACCTTGTCAACAATCCGGACCGCGGCGTCACGGTGGAAGCCCGCTTGCCGCTCGCCGATGAGAATTAGCGCGTATTGTTCCATTATTTCCAATCGGCTATAATCGGGGCCGCCGTATTTGAGTCGCGGCCTGACGTCTTGTTTCAAAAAGAAGGATCAAGAATCTCCCTGATCGGGGATCGGAAGAATTGCAATACTCGATAGTGATACCTGTTTACAATGAAGAGGAATGCCTGGCGGGGCTTTTCGCAAGGCTTGACGAGACGCTGCCGGCCCTCGGAGGCGATTACGAGGTGATTTACATAGACGACGGCAGCACGGACCGGAGCGCGGAGATTCTGAAGGAGCGCGCCGCGAAGGACCCGCGCACGCGCGTAATACGGTTTGAGCGGAACGCCGGCCAGTCTTCCGCGTTCGACGCGGGCTTCAAGGCCTCCCGCGGAGACGTTGTGATTACGATGGACGCCGATTTGCAGAACGACCCCGCGGACATTCCGAAACTGCTGGAGAAACTGAATGAGTACGACGCCGCGAGCGGCTGGCGCGTGCGCAGGCAGGACGGGCTGCGCAAGCGCGTGTCCACGAAAATCGCCAACTGGGTGCGGAACAAACTGTCCGGCGAGGAAGTGCGCGACAGCGCCTCCTCGCTCAAGGCGTTCAAGCGCGAGGCGCTGATGAAGGTGCGGATGTTCAACGGCGCGCACCGCTTCATGCCGACGCTGGTGAAAATGGAAGGATACCGCGTTGCGGAAGTTCCCGTGAGCCACCATCCCCGCCGCGCCGGGACGGCGAAGTACGGCGTGTGGAACCGGATGTTCCGCGCGTTCCACGACCTCATCGGGGTGAGATGGATGAAAAGCCGCAGGCTTACCTACCGAATCAAAGGAGAGCAATAATGTTCGCGTCCCTGTTCACATGGTTCACCCACGTTTTCGGCGAATGGGACTGGTGGTACGTATTCGGATTCATAGGCCAGATCGTCTTCGCGGGCAGGTTCGCCGTGCAAATGTTCGTTTCCGAAATGAAGAAGGCGAGCGTCATCCCGATTAGTTTCTGGTACATGAGCCTGACCGGCAGCGTGATGCTGCTCGTTTACGGCTTGCACCGCCACGACCCTGTCTTCATCCTGGCCTACATGTTCAACAGCGTGATATACATCCGCAACCTGATGTTCGTGCACCGGGCAAAAACAATCGAGCAAAAACATCTGACAATTAAATGAACTATCCGCCATCCGACGTTCCATGCAGTCCCGCGGCGGACGCGTCCCCGCAAGAGGCCACTCCAGCGCGAAGCAGCGCCGGCGGCCTTGAAAAATACGCCGGCATGATACTGGCGGTCGCGGCATCCGCCCTGATGCTGTGCGGGTTGAACAACACGGACTTCCATGGCGCCGATGAGCCGCGCTACGCCGAGGTCACAAGGGAGATGCTGGAGACGGGCGACTACGTGCTCCTGCGCTTCAACGGAGTGGAATATCCCAACAAGCCGCCGCTGTACTTCTGGCTGGCCGCGGCGTGCTCCAAACTGACCGGCGGCGTCAACGCGGTCTCCGCGCGGCTGCCGAGCGCGCTGGCGGGAGTCGCGGCCGTGCTGCTCACTTTCGCCCTGGGAAGAAGGATGTTCGGAACGCGGGCCGGCTTCCTCGCGGGAATGGTTTTGCTGGCCACCCTTTACTTCCTGAGTTTTACGCGCTCGGTTCACATGGACGTGCCGCTGACGGCCTTCACCGTCGCCATGATTGCGGTTTTCTACCTTGCCCACGAACGGGGAAGGGCGGCGTGGTGGACGTGGCCGGCCTTTTTTTTCCTGGGCCTGCTGGGGGTCCTGATGAAAGGCCCGGCGGGGTTTCTGCCGGCGCTCCTGTCCTGCATGGCCTTCTCCCTGCTGACGCGCGACTGGCGGGCGTGGAGACGCTCGCTGTGGATAAGCGCCTTTGTCTTCGTCGCGGTGGTTTGCCTCTGGCTGGCGCTTTTGTGGCGCCTGAGCAGCACCGATTTTATCTGGAACACGCTCTTTTCGCAAAACGTGGAGCGGCTGGCCGGCGCGAGAGGCCACGTGGGGCCTTTTTACTTTTTCCTCGCCGCTTTTCCCAAAATGTTCCTGCCGTGGACGCCGTTCTTCCTCATCGCGCTCGTCATGGCCGCGCGGACATGGCGGCGGGACGAATCCGCCCGGAAAATCATCCTCATCATCGTCTGGTTCGCCGTAACTTTCATATTCTTCAGCGCCGTCCCCTCCAAGCGCCAGTTGTACCTCCTGCCGGCGTTCCCGGCCGCGGCGATAGCGACGGCATGGCTGCTGGACGCGCTCATTGCCGGGAAAGCGCCGAAAGGAATCGAGGCGTTCACGAGATGGGTCGCGGCGGCGACGGCGGCGCTGGCCGCGGCGGCGCCCGTTGCGCTGCTTGCGCTGGCGTGGGTGGCAGTAAAGGGTGACGAACAGGTCGGGGGCATAATTGCGGACCTCCGGCGGCATTACATCGCGCTGGCAATCCTGAGCATGCTGCTGTGCGCGCAAGGCCTCGCGGGAGCGCAGGCGGCGGCGCAAAGGCGCTGGGCGAGGACGGTGACGGCGCTCTTGCTTATATGCCTGACTTCGGGGGCGGCCACCATGTTCATGTTCTTCCCGCTGCTGGACAAGGCGAAATCCGCGAGATACTTTTCGGCCAGGCTGAACGAGGCGGCGGGGGATTCGGAAGTCGCGGCGTACTCGGCCGTGCCGGAGTGGGCCGTCTTTTACGCGCACCGCAAATTAATACTGCTGGAGACGCCGGAGGAAGCGGCGGCGTATCTGAACGGCGGGGACGGCGAGGCGAGGTTCTGCCTCATCAGGGCAAAGTACGTCAGCGAGATAAAAACGGCGTGCGGGGACATGGCGCCGGAGGAGGTATTCGAGGACGAGGTTGACGGCGTTGAAATGGCGCTCCTCAAGAGCGGCGCCCCGGCGGGACAAATCGACCTCCCGTGAGAAGTCAAACCGGCCGGCGGCGTTTCCGTCCGGCAGGCCGGACAAGTCCGACAGGTCCGACACTCCATATAAAAAAAAGACCGGCCCCGTTTTTTATTAACGGGGCCGGCGATTTGGCTTGCTATTCAAGCCGTAGTTGCATGCGACTTAGCGCAGTTTCCTGCGGAGAATGCCAGCGCCGAGCGCCAGGCCCGTGCCGATGATGAGAATCATCGTCGAAGGCTCTGGAATATACGTTGTGAGGTCAAAACCGGTAATGTCATAGTTGCCGATTCTGCCTCCCCAGATCGTATCGGTCGTTGTCGTTGACTGGTTCAATCCGAAGAACAGGTTGCTGCTCGCATCCATGTACGTGGTCACCGTGTCGCCATCGTAGATGTAGATCGCTTCGCCGAGGCCGCCATTGAAGTAAGCGGTATCGCCGGTCGAAGGATTCCAGAACATTGCTTTTGCCTTCCAGGGCGTCCAGTAATCCGCACCTGCCACAGCCTTGTACCCGCCGTAGAAGCTGGCATCGTCGACCTTTGCCGAGTCCTCGAGCACGAACATGACCTTGTCGCCGTCAGCCGTGTCGAACGTGCCATCGCCGTCAACATCCTGGACCACCATGGCTCTGATGTCCATGACGTAACGCAGGAAGTTCCTAACGGCATAGTGGGTCGTCGTCGTGTACTCGGTCGTGCCATATACCGTGCCCGTGACGGTCGTCACGAAGCCGAACGTGGTGTTCCAGCCGAGTTTGTAAGTTTTGGTGCCGATTGTTACGGTCTGGTCCCAAAACTTATCGCCGAGCATCGTGCCCGCGATCTTCCAGGCAGACTCGAAAACGCCCATCGACGCGTCGTCGATGGTCTCCGTTGCAATGTCAGCGGGGTGTAAGTAGCCCAGATAGCCGCTTCCTTTGTACGCGGCAGCACCGACGCCAAACCTCCATGCATCGGTCGGCATTGTCCAGTCGGCATAGCCGCCGAACTGTAAGTCGTAAGTGGCTGTCGTCCTGGCATTCGAGAAGTAAATCCTCGCGTCTTCTGCAGGATAATAATCGGTCAGTTTGAAGTCGGCCAGCGCGATATCCGTGAAACTGCCGGCAGTCACGCCGTAAATGCCGCCCGCATCAACAATGGGCGTCATGCCGAGGGTGCTATCGGGCTGATAGACGGACAGCGGCGGATCATACAGCTTCGTGCCGTGCATTACAATGGATTCGCTGCCCGCTATGTTCAGCCATATGACTGAATCATTGAGACCGCGCGCCATTGCGTCGTTCTGAGCAATACTGTACACGATGCTCTTGTGCTCGTTCTCCAGCCAGGTATCGATGTCCTCGCTGTAGGAGAACCCGTCCGGGGTGGCGATGAGCACGCCAGCAGCGTTCTTCTCTTGATATATGATGCTGTACGTGTCATCGGTAGGGTTGGGCGTAACGCGGACATTAAAGGCCTGATTCCCCGGATAGGCGCCACCTGTTACTATCGGGGCGTTTGGACTGATACTGGTCGTAAAGAACTGATGGTGATACGTGTAATACCAGTCTGTAAACCACGCCCCAGCACTGACGGTGATTGTGAGAAATGCAACAACGGCTAGGAAAAGAATTAATCTTTTAGCCATTATCCACCTCCATAAAAATAACGACTTTGAAAAAACGACTGTTTCGTTGCGGGCCATTAATACAGCGGCGTCGCGACCATGGATCCCGCTGCGTCAAGATACTTCAACCCGCATACACAAATTGACAAGACATTTTAGATTCCTACCGCAACCACTTTCTTGCTATGTTTCTTCACCCCCTTTCCGTAAAGGTAATTAGACAGTCTCTCGTTAGATACAAATCCACCATAATTATATACTGAGCA
>Ga0315288_10005598_pt1 | contig 15975 bp, 16 predicted proteins | sample YL17G11_20_MG_FD_203454 | JGI IMG/M metagenome (GOLD analysis project Ga0315288, IMG submission 203454) | Sediment microbial communities from Yellowstone Lake, YNP, Wyoming, USA - YL17G11_20 | ecosystem: Environmental > Aquatic > Freshwater > Lake > Sediment | place: USA: Wyoming | collected...
CAGCCAAGTTCCAGGTTCCAGACAAGTACGAGTCGTTCGTGCCGCTCGTCTTCATGGTAAATCCAATACAAGTAGTACCCTCCTTTGGGAAGTCCGTAACCGCCGCAGGCGTGGAGCCAGTCCAGTTTGCTGCCGTGGTGCACACGTCTATGAGCGAGTAGTCCAGCTTCGTGACTGCTATGGTCATTATTCAAACACCCTGTTGAAGTATTCACTGTCGATGTCGAATATGAGTGGATGGTCAAAATGCACGTTGATGAACTGGTAAAGGTCGCTGCTATCGACGCTCAGCTTCTCCTGGCACTTGTAGCAGAAGATTATCCTGTCCGTCATTATATTTCACCTGGCTTGACTATCTTATTCTCCCACCTATCCCAGAAATAATACCCGCATCTCTTGTGTATTATTGGTGGAGCTGATGGATAGTTCTGGCATTTTGGTGGCCTCTTCTTGTAGTGGTTGCACCTATCTCCGATGAACCACTCGCAGCTCTCGTTCCTGCAACAATCCCCGCAGAAGTTACATTTACCAAGCAGCTCGTACCTGGCAACCTTCATGTTTATCAAAACACTCCACCACCTGCCACTCCATTACCCTGTCCACTTGCTATGCTAGCATCACTCAGTATCGTCTTTAACTGCAGTAGTCGCAGCTCCTTCACGGCTATGTCGTACTTCAACTGCACTATCTCAAGCTCGACAGCCAGTGCCGATATTGTTGCACGCATCTTCAGCACATCATCTGGTTCCTCCTTCTCCGTGCCTACTGGCAACTGGATGACGTTCGTGTTGTTAGCTATTGCCATGATCACTTCCTCTTGAATATGTCGTACAGTTTCAACTGCATTCTCTTTAAATCAACTTCTTTTTCTTGGGATCGCAGCTCTTCAGTGTAGGCCTCCAGCTTCTTTCTGGTGGCCCTGTTCTTCTTTATGTTAGCGTCAGATTTTATTACATTGATGAGCGCCTTCACCTGGTCAACAGGAACCTTCTTGTTTGCCGCCTGGGCTTGTATCTCGTTCCTTATCATGAGCATGTCGAGTATGCCATCGAGGGCCTTGTCGACACTCATGTCCTTTAGTATTTGGTTCCAGCGCTTCTTGTTCTTGATGATGCCGTATTCCTTCTTTCGCTTGTACTCCTGTATCTCTTTGGAGATAGCTGGCTTCCTGAGCGTGTTCTGTATTGATAGCAGGCTCTCCAGATCCGTGACAGCTACCTTCATCTCCAGTTCTGGAAGCTCCTTCTTCTTGAAGCGTATGAGCAATTCCTTCAGGTCATCGAGTGTCATGTTCTCCGTCATCTGGTTGACGAGCAGTATGATGTCCATTATCTTTGCCTTGCCGATCTTGCGTGCAGTCTTGTACATGATGTCGTAGTACACTTTGATGACGATGCCCACAATCACGGCAATTACCACGACCCATGTGCTGATGCTCTGCACGTCATCGATAATGGAAAAAATAAAAATGCACCTCCTATACCAGCTGCATTATCATCACCACTAGTGTGAGGACGAGTATTGCCTCACCTAGCAAAGCTCCTATGAGCTTCGTGGCATTGATGGTGATGTCTTGCTTTGCCTTCAGCGCCTTTCCTGCCGCGATGATCGTGTCCAGGTTCTTCATGAACTCTGGCAGCATCTCGAACGCGCTCGTGAGGTTCTTGTTACCAAGTGCCTTCGACCAGTCCTTGAGTGCGTCGGTGAACGCTGTCGTGGCGTCCTTCTTCTTACTGACGATCTCCTCCTCGGCTTCCTTCAGCTCCTTCTTGAGTGCTTCGAGAGCTTTCGTCTGCTCGGAGACGATGTCGGAGAGTGCTGACTTTCCTACCTTCTGCTCTGCTTCTAGGCCCTTGGAGAACACCCTTTCGAGTGACTCCTTGATGCCTACCTGTGCCTTCTCCGTGATGTCTGGCATGAGCCCCTTGATTATCAGGCTAACCTCGGAGAGTAGTTGTTCCTTCGTCGTGAACACTGTTGGCGTGTCTACCATGTTATTTCACCTGTTGGTTCTTTACGATCAACGATACCAGTATTGATAACGATGTTGCCAATAACGATGAGGCAGTTGCTGCCATAATAACCCACGTTGGATTTATCACCTGGACTGCTGTCATTGAGGTGAAGTCCACGACAACACTACTATATGGAACGAATAATGACACCACATATGCAACCGCTCCGATGTATAACAGCACTTCCCCAACCAACCTGAGTGTATCAGATCGTGCGTCTACCATTCTATCCACCAAAGTATTGTATCAGTACCACGTATTCCCATATAACGAATAGCATTATTAACAACGCGATGGGAGCAAGAACGAGTATTGTCTTGTCCAGCTCTAACCGCATTCTCTTTCCACACTTGGCAATCTCCTTTACCATCTTCCTGCCAAGTTCGTCATCGAGGAACTCGTCACGTGCTCTCATGCCGTCCACGTCCCGTCCAGATCGTTTCCAGATTTACCTTTTGACGCGTTTATTGGTGTGGTCATTCCCGCACTACTACCACCCTTGTACACCCTATTTCCAGTGGCTATGTAACAAGAGAGACCCGTGGTGCATGTTTTCGCAGCTCCTGGGTTGTAATACACCACGTTTCCATGGCAGTACATGTTAGTTGCCCCACCAACAGCATACGTCATGGAATAAGCACCTGAAATATTTATAATGTTCTCAGATAAAATCACCCAATCACTAAGATTAAACGACATAACATAAGAGCCGTCTTCTGTGTCTATGACTGTAAACTGGTTACCACACACTTGGATACCAGCTCCGTTACCACCACCATCTATTTGAAGTGCACACATCTTGTTAGTGAGAACGAACACGTTATTTTTTATGGACTTAGTACCACCACCTATAATGGCCATTACATAGTCGCCAGTGTTCTTACTCCCTTCTATATAACAATCATGGACGTACACACTGTCCGTATATGATGAGAGGTTGCGTAGTATTGGAGCCCCAGCAGTGGTGCATTTTATGTAACTGTTGGTGATAGACAGGTTTGCCTTCGACGCGTTGCCATCTCCAAATCTTATCGCGGTGGCTGACGTGGTGTTTATGATGGTGTTCATTATGTACAAATACCACTTATTGGCTGAAATTGACGTTGGTTCAAAGTCTATAGCAACCGTGGACGATGCTGGTGATATGGCGCAATCCTTTATGATTATGGTGCCAGGATCGTATGTAACCACGGTATTTTTATCAATCGATGCAACCGTTACTCCCTCCAACGTAAAATCACCATTGGCTAAGGTAATAGCCCCTGCTATTGTTGTATTGAGACGGCCACTTCCTACTATCCTTGTCCCTGTATGAGTTATGGTTATATTTCCCGTATACGTGCCAGGTAATAGCACAATAATGCCTTTCCCTGCAAGTGTCGTGATGGCTGACGATATGCTATCACCACTCTTGAGTATGATCATGCGGTATCCATCAGAATCCCTCCCGACGAGGTTTGGCACGAGTAGTGTTGGCCTGGCTGTCGCGCACACGATGTTTGCCAGCAAGGTGTCGTCCTCGGTCTTGAGGTTGCGAACGTCCACGAGGGCGTTATCACCAGAGCCACGTATGGCGATTATAACGTCCGTGGCGAGCACGCTGGTTTTTGCCTTCACCGAGACGACTCCGTCGTTGCTGGCAACAACACACTTAGTTACCGCATCAATGTTGAGGGCAGTAACTGCCGCACACAGCACGAGACGAGACCTGCCATCGGAGTTGCGAGTCATGATGTACCCGTTGGCCACGTTGCAGCTAGCATACGTGCCACTGGGTGCCAAGTTTCCAGTTGTTGGATCGGTGATGATGCACGCTGATGCCACACCCCTGTGGAATATCTCTCGCACTGCTCCCTGCACGCCATAGTACCCATCGGCAAGCATCTCGTTGTTGAGGAGGCCCTCCTTTATTACTGTCTTGTAAGGAAGTGCCCCGTTCTGCCGCAGGTTGCGGGTTATGAAGTTGTTGTTCTCTGCCATCCTACATCACACCCTTGGGCTCGTTGTCTCGCTTCTCACTGCGGTACATCCACACGAGATCGTTCAACGTGCGAACATCGTCCACGTTTGGAGAAGGCTTGGCTGCGAGCTTCGATGCCATCTTTGTTATCAACGACTTGGCAATGTCCATGATGAAGTTGTCCTTCTGTATCTCCAGCTTGAGGATGTCCACCTCCAGCTGCTTCGTGTCCTCTACCTTGCTCTTGACAGAACCACATATCTTCTTTGCAGACATGTCGTCCTTTCCTTTCTGCTTCTGCTTCTGCACGCAGTCAGCAAAGTCCTTGAATCCTGCAAATGGCATGTCATCACCCTAATGTCAGTCGGTACTCGTACATCAACGTGTTGCCGTCCTCCAGCTTGTAGTACGGCCTGTCCACATAATACTGCGGATCGAGCGGGTCGTCGTATCCCCAGTAGCACTTCCTCGCAACCATCGCGTATGGCTTCTGTGATGGGTTGCTCTGCGGGTTCGACACCGGTGCCGTCGTCTCGTGCAAGAAGACACCAGCCTCGCGTATCTTCACCACGCCAGCGACGAACGTGAACTGCGAGTCCGTGAATGCAGCCACTATCGTCATCGTCTGGTCTACCCTGGACACCGACACGATGGCGCTCCTCGCGATCTCGGAGGCCAGTCTCCAATCATCGTCCACGACATCGTTCCACCCGTCATCCTCTATGAGTATGTCGATGCCTGCAGCTGGCCCTTGTTTCGTGTCGATGAGGTCGGTCGAGTCCCCAAGAGCGATTGATTGGATGCCGAGTCCACTGTTCCATTTGCTGTTATTGGTGATCTCGTCCAGGATGAACTCCTTCCCGGTCTCCACTATCTTATTCTTCAAGAAGCCGGTGTCGTTGTAGATTTTGCCTGTCTTCTTGTCGATACAGTACAGGCGCATCTCGCCGGTCATTTTCAATGCCATGGTTTTTCCATCCTCTCGTTCCTATTTAAACATTGCTACCACGAGTACTCCAGGTTATCTACATCCACCCCGTCGGTGGAAGTGGTCTTTAACTTCAAATGCTTTATTCCAGCAGTGAACGCGTTCTTACACGGAAGTGGTGGAGACCATTCATCTTCGCCCTTCCTGATGCGGAACTCGTTGGCTGCCACAATGGCGACCTCGAACGTCGCGTCACATGAATCAGTTTCTGTTCCCCAGTCGTTCGCTATGTTGTCTATGTACACGTGCGATATTCCACCACTCAACTGCAACAGCATGAGGTTTATGGAACTAACCGTGTTCCAGAACGTGTCGTAACTGTCCTCTATGGTTAGAAGCTTCCAAATTCCAAGCACTTTCTGGTATAGTTGGAACGTCTGGTTATCCATGTCGAGAGCGAACTTGAACTGCTTCTTCCAGATACCAAGTTCCGCCCCGCTCACTGCCTTGTATGCTGCACCGGTAAAACACCTCAACTCCACGACGCCGCCATCATCGTGTACCTGTAACCACACGGCAGGAGTTCCACCGGCATCTGTTCCGCCAATAACGATGTCAAAATTTTTATTACTGCCAATATCATGCCGCACGTCGATGTACGAGTTCACGATACCGGTGCCAGCACTGCCTGATGGGAACGTGTATATCTTGTTAACATCTCCGGTCGTGCTATAGAAGTGGCCCTCTCCTTCCAGGTACTCTGCACCACAGTTTTCCTCGTCGCTATCGTCACCCGTGTAAGGTGCCCACTGCGCGTCGTCATCAAGGTTAGTGTGATCTGCCTGGTCGAACTTCTCCACTCGTGCTCCTTCGTGTGGCTCGTTCCAATATATACCAGTACTGTCCTCTTCAGCTGGTACTTCCGTTATATCCATCCAGCTCGCGTACACGTTGTCGATGTACGACTGCCCCGTGTACGTGTACGTGCTGTACACCTCGAAGTACGTGCACGGCCCACTCCAAGAAGCACTGAGGTAGTTATTCATCGCCACGCTCCAATTGGAACCACCGTCCAAGCTCACCTTGAACTGCGTGGCACTGATGATCCATATCTGCACCACGTAGTGGTTGCCAGACGCCCATGTAAGCGTCGAGTTCTGCGCGGACGGCCCTTGCAACTGGCCTCCAGTGGCGAAATACAGCAGGCACATCATGGTCTTCGTGGGGTTCCCTTGCCCCAACGTTATCTGGCCAGGGCTTCCAGAGCTGATGTACAGGTCGAACCCGACGATGTACTGGTACGTGGCAGATGGCGTCTGCGGGCTCGCGTCCGTGAAGAAGCAATTCCCCTTCACGCCTCCACTACCACTGAGCGCGTCCTTGACGAACATGCACCGCGACGACCCTCCACCCATGTCGAAGTCAGCAGCCCTGATGTACTGGTCTTCTCCACTCGCGTCTGCCACCGACCAAATGCCAGCCTCGCCAGTGCCACTGATAGCCGTGCCAGCCGTCCACGTGATGAACGTCTCCACGGCCTCGGCACCAGGAACAGAACCAGCACCCCACCTGTTGTAGATGAGCTTGTCACTGTTCTTGAACGACAGATGTATGCGAAGGTCGTCGTCATCCGTCATGCTATCCTCGGTTATACCTGCCTCTAACTGGTACTCCTCGGCAGTCTCGTCGAACATGACATCCATCTTGGCCCTGTAGTTCTGGAACACCGTGCCAGAAACGACGGGATACGTGCCAATAACCTCCCCGTCCTCCAGGTGTCCGACGGACGTTCCCACGACGGCCTCGGTGAGTGGTAGCCAGCTCAGGGTGAGGTCGGCCACGTGGTAGTGCATGCTGTTCGTCGTCTGCCTGCAGAACGACATGTGGTCGAGGTTCGCTGCGGTGGTGCTATCGGCATACGTGAGGTCACCGCCCATGTGCCATGTAGAAGTGGCGTAATCGTACACGTCCATCTTGAAGTGCGTGTTGTCGATGAACGTGAGGCGGATGCGGTAGTACTTGCTGTACGATACCGTGTCCAACACTGGCGTGAAGTCACACTCCTGCCACGAGCCGGACGACTCGTTAGTGAACTCGCTAAGGAGGTAAAACGTGGAGTTGTACCCGTCTATCTCCTGTATGCAATCTCCATTGGCGTTGTAGAACTTGAGGAAGTGCTGGTAGTTTATACCCCCCGTCATCCAGTCGAATTCCACCACGTGGTTGCTCAACGTGGCTATCGGAGCCGGGAACTGCACCCTCATCTCCTGGTTGTTATCGCGGAGGCCGTTCCACGCGATCTCCAACATCCGGTGCGTCGCCCCTCCATACGTGTGCTCCTGGATGGCGAACGTTCCGTTGTACGCGTCCCCAGCGCTTTGCTCCCACGTCGTCATGATGGCACTGAAGTACATGCTCGCTGTGCCAGCCGTTGGGCAACTGAAGTGCACGGACGCGCAGTTCCCTCCTGCCCACGACGCGCCAGCCTTGTTGGTGAACTCCGTTGGAGTGCTGCCGCCTATTGGCGAGCCATTGATCACCACTATGAACGTCGTCTCGGACTGGTAGTACATGTCTATCGTGTCTTCACTGCTAAGATACGTGATCATCCCAGAGTCTATCCACGTGGCGTCACTGAGTATCTCTATCTTGTTATCTGAGCTGTTATACCTGACGCACATCATGTCGGTGCCATCGGCCCTGGTGACAGCGTACTGCATGTCAGAATACGACGTACATATGCCAGTTATCCTAACACCGTCCCCGTCGAACCACCCCTTGTGTGACATGTCGTGGCTGTCCACGAACGTGAACTTGAAGTCGGTAGCCACCCCTGTGTCCGCCTTGCTGAACACTGCGCCGTAGTAGACAATAGCCTTGAACGTGTTGTTAACGTTCGTCCCAACTATCGTCCACTGGCCACCGGTGATGTCCTCTGGAGGCGTGTAGTTGCTGAACGTCTCCGCCGCCAGGCTACCATGTGGCTCCCACAACTCGCGAGGGTCGTCTTCTGGGACGAACGTGCCAACGTCGTGCCACTCGAAGTCGTGTGGATCAGCGACTATGTTCGTGTTGATGCAGTCGAACGACCCACCAACCAAGCTCCACAAGTCAGGTCGTTCCGTAGCAATCGCGTCGTCGTTCGCATATATGCCAAAATCGTCCAGCATGTTCTCGCTCGTAGAATCCAACAACTCTCCAAACTCCGCCTCCAGGAACTGGCTGACCTCGAACGCGCTGCCATATCCGTCATGGTTCATCATCCATTCCTGCGAGCTGATGCTGTCAAAGATGGGATTATCACCAATTTCTTCTTGGGAATAACCCAACCATGCAAAGTAACCATTAACGCCTGCGGGACATGCCTTCTCCACGATGCCATCGTAGTCCTCGAACTGCGCACCTGCCTGCCATATGGCACCAGCTCCCATTTCCCATGGATTCACGCACACGAAGAACGTCGGACTATGCTCGTCGGGGATCTCGATGATGTCTATTTCCTCATCCACGACATGGCAGAAATGCTTGAAGTACCTCTTGATCTCGTCCTTCGTGGGAATGAGCCACCACCTTCTCGCCCACACCTTCTTGCGGAACGACTCGTCCGTCTCCTCGCTCGTTTCCCGCACTATGCCAACGTCTTTCCCGAGGTTATCTAGCATCACGCCAGTCGCATTGCTGCCGGAGAATCCCCACCCTCCACACTCAGGACACGTCACTTCGGAACGTAGTCCTGTTCCTTGGCACGTCGTACACACCGTTGTGGCGGCAAACAATCCACGTTTCTCCCTCACCATGGTCTCGTACAGCACGTGCCAGTTCTGCGCGTAAAGGAGCCTGGCGGTCGTGCTCGCGAGCGCGTAGATGAAGAACCGCTCGTCGTACCTGTTGTTTGTCACGGTCACGCTGTTTATCTTGTATATCAACCTGTCCTCTTCGCAGATGCGCATGACAGTCTCGCAGTCCGTGAACGCGGGTATCGTGAACGTCTTGCTCTTCGTGACGCCTTCCACGTACAGTGGATACTTGTAACTTCTCCCGTTGTAGAACTGCGTGTCCCAAGAGGAAAATGTTGCTGTCGTGTAGTTGACGGTGACAGACAAGTCCCTGTCCCTTACCCTGCCGGTGACGATGAGGATGAGTGGTGCAGGGTTGATGAAGTTGCCATCGACGTGCAGTGCCTGGTCTCCTGCTATCCAACCACTAGCTGCGCTCCAGTCGCCAAGTTGTGGCATGTAACAGCCACGAATGGAGTCCTGGTAGTATCGCTTCCATGCGCTCGTGTACATGCGGATGTCGTGTCTCTCCACTTACCACACACCTTCCGTGAATGTCGTGCCTGGACTGCCAAGAGATGCGATCTCGTCCTGGCCTACCTTGATGTCGTACTCCTCCACTTTCGTGATGGGAGTCTCGCTGTTTCTCTGTATCGCGCATCCGAGTATCTTGATGACGCCAGGGGCGTTCATGATTGCCTTTTCTACCATGGAGAATACGACGTTGTCTCCAGGGGTGAGAGAGTTGACGTACTCGTTTATGTTGATACGTGCGATGAGGCTGGCGGTTGCCCAGTCGGTTATCGTGTCTATGAAAACCATGCACGTGACGTTTATCGCCACCTCCGTTGCTTCCTGGATGTTCGGTTGTATGCAGATAGGGCCATACGATTCACTGTTAAAATCCAACACGTTTGCTTCTATCTCGTCTTTCCTTGACTCGAAGGACTCTCCCTCCTCCATGGCAACGATGACGTTATAACTTGCTCCTCCCCAGCGAGTCTTGAACGCCAGGTCTGCCGCGACGATGGAGCCGCCGTCAACGAACATGGTTCCGTCTACATACTCATTACCACTGGACTGGTACTTCACCTTCCAGTGATTAGCTGCCGAAGCGATGGTGCTTGGAGGGATAGATAGCACGACGAGGTAGTCCTTCGTCCAGTCAATTCCACCATGCCTGCACTTCACGTTTATCTCCTGCCAGTCATCTGGAAAGTCTGCACTAAGTTCGTCCTCCGTGAAGTTTTGCCACCACAGTGGACTCTTTGTCAAAGTCGTCGCATAGTTTGTCGTCCACTTGTATAATGACACCCTTAGTGGTGGAGGATTGCCTTCTCTTTGCACGTACAGCGACACCTGTGCGATGCTGATTATGCCCTGCGATGGAGACCACGTCTGTCCTATCTCTGTGCCAGTACCGCTGTCATATATGGTAGCGTTCTCGAACGTCGTCCACGTGGAAGACTCTTCCCAGTCAGTCGTTGGAAATGCCTGGTCGACACCAGTGTTCTGGTATATCCTGGCAGCTCGCACGTAGTCTAGCCCGCCCACGATGGCTCCAATGCGGTCGTATCCAAACGACACGTTAGAGCTCTTGCGCATCCTGTTCCTGTAGAAGATGTCAGACTCCTGATTGTCACCGTTCAAGGATGCAGTTTCATTAGTCACAGCCGACACGCCGGACAGGCCATCCGTGTTGACTGTTATCATGCCAGGAGAAACGCGGTATTCCTCGCCATATGCTGATGCGATAACGTCCGCGGTCACCGACACCGTTTCCGTTGCTTCGAGCCCTATGAAATACAGAGAGTTTGCCGGAGGGCCTGCAGTCACCCACGTTATCTCCTGCGTCAAGGCATCGAACGTCCAGTCGGTGTTCTCGGCATAGCTGGTTCCTGTCTGCGATGGGTTCGTGTTTATCCATGCGATGGACACGACATCCGAGTATGGCTCGCTGATGCCATCGGTGCCGATTCCCCTCATCATTGCTATCGTCTTTGGAATGATGGCAATTTCTGTGGTGACGAACTGCAATCCACTTCCAGTCTCGAACTTGCTCCCAAGAGGAATGTTGAACCCGACAGCAAGTCCTGTGAGCTTCACAGTGGTAGTGGCCTTGTTAGCACCTTTTCTAAAGAGGCCATGCTCTATGCCATGGTAATCCAGATATACTCCTGCAGCGTTTTCCAAGCTGATGATGTTGAACGTGTCCATCAGGTTTAGGTCTATCTCCGCATACTTCGTGGCGAAGACTTTCATTATCTGGTAGCTATAAGTACCTTTGGAAGTGTTGTGCCTGTTGTCAAGTGAATGCAGGAGGTCGAAGTTCTCCTGCAAGCATATGTCAACCGGCTTGAGGGAGTAGCCTGTTTCTGTTATTCCATACTCTGAAATGGTGCATCAACTCCGATGTTTAGCTTGCTATTGTTGTTGTTTATCGATACCAACGTCAATCCGATGTTCCACACGCCAAGTAGATCCTCTTCACCGTCTATCCCTGCATATCGTATGCTATCAACGTATGCCTCAAATAACGTGTTGATTCTTTGCGGATCAAGCGTCTCTAGCACGACACTTTTCAATAGCGTGGTTATCTCCATCATGTTGGGGTTCTTCCGCACGAAGTTAACAGGAAAGCCGTACCCATTGTCCATTATCTCCTCTCCCCTCCATGTATCGAGTGCGACGTGGCATTCTTGCACGAAGAGTTCCTCGCCCTCCAGCATCATCACGTTTCCGTCGATGTCTATTGCCAGGTCTCCACTGCGAGGGTCGCGCCTCGGCACTTTACCATAATCAAGGGTTGGCATTCTTTCTCTCTCCAACATGTATGTACTTCTTCGCGAGATATACCATGCCTATCATGGCAAGCGTGTACATGATGAAACCAATCATCGCGCCTCCTATGCAGAGGAACCATGACCAGAAGCTCCACGTTAAAGGCTTCCAGTTTGCGAATGGAGACATGGTGTCTATCACCATGAAGATGAGTCCCAGCACTGTCACGTATATACCTGCCCACAACGTCCAGCCAATTATCACCGTGAACTTGTCGAGTATGCTCATGTCATTCACTCTTTGTCGTTGACGAACCATTTGCTGTAGCAGGAGATATTGGAGCCGCAGCACTTCCATTGACAGCAGTTGGTGGCGTGAGTGTTCCAGTGACGACGTGTGTATGGCTGTTGAACGTGTCGACAACCGATTGTAAATCACTCTTCCTAACAACAGGATCGCTTGCATCCTTCCCGAGCTTTATGGTCGTTCCTTCTATCGTCACTGTTCCACCATTCTCCAATTTTATGAACGTGCCTGTTGTCGTCGTCGTGTCTGGCTTGGTATCGGCGGCATCAGGTGCAGCTGCTTCGAGCTTCACCTTCTCCGCCTTCACCAGCCAGGTTTTATTTGCTTCGTCGAAGTATAGGCTGCCCTTCTCCATGCGCAGATATAAATCTTTCGGTTCGCATTTCGGTATCGTGTCAGTCCTCTTCCATATCATGCTGGTTAGGATGGAATAGCCGCTTTTCTTTTCAGGAAAGATGAGCAGGTGCCTGGCCTTCTCCAGTACCGGGAACTTCATGCCAACACCATTCCCGGCAAAAGGTGAAGACGCTATCACGTTGTCTATAACGGCGCCTTCCGCGAACGAGAGGTCTCTCGGGTCTTTCACCGGCATGCTGGTTCCTGTGCTTTTCAACCTCTCCTTCAACCACAGCACCTGGTTGCCCTTCGCGTAATGGTCTCCTTCGGGCAGCATGAAATCCACCACCTTCGTTTGCCGCTCGGCATTATATCCTTCCCTACCATCTATCTCGTTCAGGGTGAAGTGTTGGTTGGCACGCTTTCCTGCTATGAATACGTTCTGTATGGCTATTCCCGTGCATTCCTTGTACCCGTCACCGCGGGCACCATACGCGCACTTGATGACCTTCCATCGCTTCCCATCTATCACGAGCGAGCTTCCTATGAGCACGTCTATGCTCCCATCGAACACGAAGCTGGCGAACCACCTGCCAGACATGGTAAAGAACTGGTATCTCGTCACACCACTGCTCGTGTTGGAAGTTCCTCCAACAACACTCCTCGTCGCGACAGGACTTCCGATGCACACCGAGTTGCTGAACGGGTCGCAGTACCACTCGCCACCATTCTCTTCCACGATGTCGTCTATCGCCTGCTTGAGGGATGTCTCCCCGTCCAAGAAGAAGGACGTGTAGCTATAAACTCCATTTCCTTTGCCAGGCTCGACATTTGGCTTGTCGCTCTGGAACCCGATGTCCAACAACTTCCTAACTACTTCCAAGTAGTCTATCTTCTTCTCGGAGCGCACGTTGGCGATTATCCTCCTCCTCAAGTTCCACGAGGACTCGAACTCCGCTTGTATGAAGAACGACCACGCGCCAGGGTTGTTGTTACCAGGTGGCGACCACTTCGTATTCACCACCTTCAACACCAGGGGCATCTTTGGATCAGAGTCGGCAAAGTTAACTTTCACGACATCCTGTGGACACAGCTGCTTCATGGACTCGGGAAAGTTGAACACGCGTATCTCCGCCTTCCCACCTTGCATGCCATATCCGCACGTTATCTTTATCTCGTTGTGTATTCCTGTCACGACATCCGTGCGGACTATCTCCCCTTCACCATCCTTCGCGGGAATGAACATCATCATGTAATCGTTCAATTCACACCCCTCGTAGGCTTAATGACTATCCCTTCCACGATGACATCCTCGTTGTTGACATCGAGAAGCTTCACGTACATGTACATCTCATCTCTTGGGGACTTGTTGCAGTATATGAGGTTGTTAGTGGTGTCGGTTATCCACGCTGGCTTGTCTGGTGTTCCCAAGAAGTAGAGCATGCCTGGGTTCGTCATCATGCGGTATCCTTGTAGTGAAACAGACGCGTTGATCGGGTTCCCGTATGGAGACGTGTTGAGGTACACGTACCACGTCATTTGGATTGGAGTGGTGAAACCGAGGCTGCCTTTGATGGGAATCCTTCCCTGGAACTTGGTAAAATCGCATCCATTAACTATCATGGTCTCGAACGTCTTCTGCCTCGCAGGTATTACCATGACATCGTTGAACTTCTTTCCAGTCGGTATATTAACGCCAAACATCTCCAAGGCATGTGATAAAGCGATGTCCTTGTGGGATTCTCCCACATATGGCACCGTTCCTCCACCGGTCACGGAACCGCTATTCACAGGAACGTTGGAGGAAGTGTTGTAACTCCCTCCACCACCTATTGCCTTCATCATCCCAACAGTGCGTGCGATGATGGGATCTGTGGTGAGTGCCTTTGCTGAGAAACCATTTATTGTCATGTTTGTGCCGATCATCATGCCCCTCCACAACATGTTCACGGCAAGCATCGCGTAGTCTCCTGGTGTATCTTTGGACGCTATCGATGCCACGTACCCATGTGGCTTGTAGTAGGCGATGTCGTAGTCGTCCTCGTAGCTCTTCGTCAGGTTCTTCTGCTCCGATATTTCCTCTGGACTGGCGGCTATGTGCTTTTCGTAGAACGCCTGCTTGTCGTCGTCCTCGTATCCAATAGCATATGCCTTTCCCTGTGCTTGCCATTTATTCAACGTGGCCTGCGTTACCTGCTTTCTTCCACCGAACGCCTTCACACCAGGAATCCTGACGAACCTGAGCGTGTTAAGGATGCCTTTCTGCTTTCTCTTGTCCTTCGCGGATTCCAACATCTCCGTGCCATTTGGCGACTTTCCCTTCGACAGCTTTGTCTGCGTCACCTCGTCACCACGTATCTTCTCCTGGATGGACTCATGTGTGAGTATGAACATCTTCTCAGGCGGCTCGATGTACCTGCGCATGAGGAGGTTCACGGTGATGTCGTGCCTGCCATTGGTGCCAACCGATTTGCGCCAGAACATGGACTCGATGTACATCCTGGTGAATATCTCCTCCTCTGTAATAACTGGGAACGTCTTGTGAACGACTATACGCTCCCGCTTCTGCCAATACTCCACTTCCTGCCATGGATCGTTTGACTCAGGAACTCCTGTAACTTCACTGGCATATCCATCTTGCTTCTTCCACTCTCCTTTGTTTATCGTGATGTCGTCCGTGAGAAACGCGTTCGGATTGTTTGCAGACGTGGCCGCTCCCGTTCTAGGAAGTGTTCCTCTCTGCGGTGTCACCGTCTGCACCATCGAAGCCGCACCTACTATCACCGGAACGCAGTTAGCTGTCGCAGGATTGTAGCTACTTGAAAGCGTTCCTACTTCGCCAGTAGACACGTCTGTGAACTCCCTCACCTTGAACGTGGCAAGTCCATTGATGTATAGGCTGTCGAGAATGGAAAGGTACACGAACCTTGCATCTCCAGACAGCGTCACGTCCATGCGCAGGCTGACGTTGTCTCCCTCCTGGAACGCGAGGAATTGCCCACCAATGCTCCTGAACCTCAACTGCTTGTCTGACTTCCCCGCTTCCACGTTCACGACCGCGTAGATGGGGATGGGGCCTAACATGCAGCCTGGCGTGAGGTTCCTTCCCTGTGACAGTCCTGCAAGCTTCAGTCCTATGTATTCAGCCATGTACGGGCTGAGCTTCACCAGCTGGTCAGCCGCTCCCATCGCAGGAAGCATCTTGTTTGCAAACTTTCCCTTGGGAAATATTTTTGCTATGAGTCCACTCATCGCACGTCACCTTCTCCGAGCACGCTTTCTCCTGCTGGTTCTTTCTCCTTCTCCTTCTTCACTTCAGCAATTATGTCCTTCTTCATGCCAGCTAGTTCCCTTTCTATCCACGCCTTGAGGTCGTCCTGTGTTTTTCCTCCACCAACAGGCACGTTTCTCTCGTGCATCTTCTGCGCTTCATCCAACGTGAGCACCCTCTTCTGCGTTCCTGTGCCAACGTATGGCCTTCCAAGGTTGTTAAAACTGACGGTAGGTGAAGGCACCGAAGGAACCGGAGGCGCACCAGGAAATGGAGCCAGTGGTTTCATTCCCAATATGGCTGCTGGTGATGGCGGCACGCCAGGTGGAGGCTGCCCACCAGCAGGAGGTGGCATGCTAGTACCTGGCATTGACTTCATCAAGCTGTTAGTCACCAGGTGCTTCACCGTCCGTATAGAATCCAGCACGTCCTGTATCTTCTTTGTCAGGTCTCCCATGTCCTTTCCACTAGCAACGCCACCTATCATGTCCCTTATCACCTTCAACATGGAAGCCACTTCCTTGCTTATCTCGGCCTTCACGCCAGAATTGCCGTCCCTCACTTCCCTTGTTACTGTGGTGGTGTGGATGGGAATGGTCTCG
>Ga0315288_10005599_pt1 | contig 15973 bp, 26 predicted proteins | sample YL17G11_20_MG_FD_203454 | JGI IMG/M metagenome (GOLD analysis project Ga0315288, IMG submission 203454) | Sediment microbial communities from Yellowstone Lake, YNP, Wyoming, USA - YL17G11_20 | ecosystem: Environmental > Aquatic > Freshwater > Lake > Sediment | place: USA: Wyoming | collected...
GTGTGCGCCAATTTCCTCGCGCTCCCCTCGCGCTCCCCTCGCGCTCCCCTCGCGCTCCCCCCGCGGTTACGCACCGATTTTTCCTCGCGCTACTTGTGCGCTACCCACGCGATTACGCACCAATTTTTCCTAGCCCCGCACCATTTCCAGAGAGGGGGTGGTTCAGATTTCGGCCCCCCGTTTTTGCCCCCCGGGGGGGCGGCCTCCCCATCGCTGGCGAGGCGCAGCGTGCGCCCTGCCCCCCTCGTCCTTGCGCGCACGTCATGCGCTGCGTACGCGCACGCTGGTCGAGGGCTGCGCCTGCGCAAGGGGTTGTGCTTGCGTGGCCGAGGGTGCGCAGGTGAAGCTTGGCACTAGGTTGTCGTCGTCGTCCCTAGTGCCAAGGGGCGTTGCGTGCGCGCGCAGATCATCGATAGGCGTGGGCATGCGCTCGTGCTCATGCGTGCGTGCGCCTAGTGCCAAGGGTTGCGTTGACCCCTCGGGGTGATCGGAGAAGCTTGGCACTAGGGTAGGTGTGGTGATTGGTTGTAGGCTACCTAGTGGCCGTGGTACGGCCACTAGGCTAGCGGATGTCGGGGTGGAAGTCAAGAGGTTATTCAAGTGGGTATTCAAGCTACCTTGCGGGCTAACGCCCGCAAGGCTAGCACGCGCCTCTGTGGCTGTCAAGCCCCTATTGTCGCCTTCGACGATGAGGCCGCGCTGCTGCACCCTGGCCATGGCGCGGGCCGCGAGGTCCACGCGGCGCTGTGCCTCGGCCCAGGTGAGGTCCTGAATCTGGAGGCCGATGATTCGGGTGGGCTCGCCCAGCAGCAGGCGCTCGCACTCCATGGCCTTGCTGGCGGCGTCAGAGGCCTGGCGCAGCGAGGTGGTGGTGGCGCTGACGAGGTCCCGAAGGGAGCGCATCTCCTGGGGCGTCAGCGGGCGCGGCCTGCCGGTCATGGGGTCCGGCCGCACCATGTCCTCGACCGTGGCGTGCATAGAAACCACGGCCTTTTGCAGCGCCTGGTTCAGCCTGGCGATGTTGCCCAGCGCCGCCAGGGCATTGCCCCGCAACAGGCGCACGACGCGGCCCTCCTCCACCCGAGAATCCGTGGCGTCCGTGATCGCACCGCGCCTCGTCTCCGCCTTCGCCATGGCTTCCGCTTCCAGGGCCTTGCGCTGCGCCTCGTCCTGCTGCTGAGCCAGCCTCGCCCGCGCCACCTCCTGCTCCGCCCATATCACCTCGCGGATCGGACGCCTCGCACCACTCCAACCACGCGCGAAACCCTCCTCCCACCCCTTGCGCGCCGTGCGATGGTCGCAGCCAGCGGCCTTCGCCGCCCGCTGCACTCCACCCTGTGCCTCGCCAGGTATGTCCCGGTACGCCTCGACCAGCCGACCGTACAGCTCCTCAGTTATTCCTTTGAGTCCCATGGCTTGCCACCTCCAGCGCGGAGCCTAGCACGGGCGCACAGGACGCCGCAAGAGCTTGACGCGGGGCCGCTTGCGGCCCGAGAGGGGGCGCGTCAAACCCACCTGGAGCACTATGGCATCGGCTACGCCATGGAAGCGAGTGACTGCTGTAGATAAAGTCTGCGCATGGTGTGGCGTGGTGGAGATATGTTTTGCCGTTGCATAAGGGGCGCGCGGTTGGTGTGGGTTGCGCGGTGGATAGGTCGAGTGTGGCTGGTGTCGCGCACAATGGGTGGAGGAGGTACGCGGGATAGGTGAGGGGGTTTGTGGAGGGTGCGCAATGGAGGGGAGGCGTAGTCGAGGTGGGGGTTGAATAGGTGGAGGAGGAGCAGAATGGTGGTGGTGGTGGCGAGGAGTAGCGGCGGATGCGCTAACGTAGGGTCAGCGCGTGGGGTCTGGGAAGCCGGCGGAGGAGGGGACGATCTGACCGTGTCGAACGGTGTACCAGCGGTGGTCTTTGGTATCGAACCAGGAGTCGCCGTCGTGTGGTTGTTCGGGGTTGCGGAGGATGCGAGCGGTGTCGAGGGCGAGGGCATGGAGGCAATCAGGGCAGGTGACGGCCTCGACGGTGGTGGAGCCGGTGAAGTGGATGTTGGGGTCGTGATGGCGACCGCAGACGGCTTCATCGAGGCAGGTGTTGGCGCGGGGGTAGTGGACGACGGGGATGGTCATGGCAGGTTGTGGATGCGGTCGAGGTAGGCCTCTTCGGTCTCGCCTGGCAGGCGGATGTATCTGTGCCAGGAGCGGTCCTGAGCGCGCAGCTTGTCGGCGGTCTGCTCGGCCAGGCGTGCGAGACAGGCGGGGCAGGTGACGCGCTCCACGTCATGGGTGCAGTGGTCGGCGTCGGTCACGCCGTTGTAGTACTTGACGCGGTACTTCGGGTCGGGCATGGCAGCCATGGCGATGGGGTTGACCGCGGCGCCGCAGGTGGTGTCGGTGCGGATAGGATGGACGCGGTGGTGGATGAGGTCGCTCATGACCGCCTCATGATGGCTTCGATGCGGGTGCGGAAGCCGTCGTCGGTCTCGCCGGGTATGCGGGTGAGTGCCGCCTCCCACAGGGGGTCGCCGGCCAGCTGCCGCAGTCGCTTGGCGGTCTGGTCTGCAAGCCAGCGCAAACACTCGGGGCAGGTGACGAGGTTGAGGTCCTCGGAGGTCTTCGCGCGGTATGCTGCGGACGCGCGCCGAAGGCGAGCTATTGCATCTGAGCAGGCGGGGAAGAAGGCGACGCAGCCTTCGAGACCTGTCTCGGGGTCAGGGCTCGGTTGCGGTAGGACAAGGCGGTAGTGAACAGGATTGGTCACGGCCCCCTCCCGAGGCGTGGGACGAGGGCTTGCGTCCACGGCGGCTGGGTCGCGGCGTCGTAGAGGTTGTTCCGCACCGAGGATAAGCGCTGCCACTCCTCCCACGGAATGCTCACCAGATAATTGACATTGCCGAAACCATCGGACGCAACTTTCTCCTGCGCCTTCCCGATCAGGCAGTCGAGGACGCCGACGGCGTTCCGCGCAGCCACGATCAGCTCGCGCAGCTCGATGCCTGATGCGGTCGCCTCGCCGTCGGACCCGGATAGCAGGACATAGGTCAGCGCGGCGCGCACCTCGTCATAGGCTTGGCGCAGTCCGATCGAGGACAGCTTGTGGGTGGGGGTGAGCTTGATGCAGGCACGCGGACGCGCGCCGAAGGCGATCTGAGGGATGAGCTTGTGCAAGTGGTCGAACATCAAAAGCACCCTCTCCGTAGAGGTACTTGCGCGGGGAGGGTAGACCCTCCCTTGGCATTATCGGGGCGTTGACCGGTGGTGTTTCGCGGCGAGTGCCGCAAGAACCCGACGCGCCAGGTCGGCGCGCGGGATGGGCAGGTGGAGCAGGACGGCGTCAGGCCGCCTGGTAAACAGCGGGAAGCACTCCCAAGCGTACCCGACCTGCTGCTCAAACGCGAGCGGATCGTCTTTTGCGAGGTCGAGGCTCTCGGCCGGATACGGGGTCGCGTCGGCGATGGCTTGGACACATTGCTCGACCTCCTCCTCGGTCGGGAGGTACTTCAGCTCGTAGGCGCGCGCATCCTCCGATAGGAGCGGTCGCTCGTACACGACCAGCCCGTGCCGGAAGTCGGGGTGCGGCTCGAACCGAGTGAAGCCCTTGGGCACGGTCGCGAAGCCCGGCGGCCGGTTCACGCAGCCGTAACGGTACTCGTGGGTCATGGCTGCACCTCCGCGAGGCGGGCCATAATCCAGTAGGTGCCATGTGCAGCGACCCAGGCACCACGGGTCTCGGTCTCCAGGCTCAAAAACGCCTTCACGTACCCCATCGCGCCCTTGCTCCAATACACCCAGCCCAGGCTGCGCACGAAATTTTGCCCCTTCTTCGTATCCCAGCGGTGGATCGCGCCGCGCGGAGACCCTCCATTGATCGTGACCATCTTGCGACACAGGCCCTTGTGGTCGGAGCTGCAAGCAATTCTAGTCCGAACGAGTGTGGTGGTGGTCATGGCGTACCTCCTGCGGCGGCCAGGGCGTCGCGGCCAGCCCGGGTCATCCGCACAGTGACGAGGCGGTAGGCCGCGGGGTCGAGCCCCTCGCGGCGCAGCGCCCTGTGGATGGTCTCGCGGCTCAGCCTGCAGGCGCGGGCGATGGCCGCGACATTGCCTTTGTGCTTTCGGAGCAGCCGCTCCAGCTCGGCTCGTCCCGGTGCCGACCGGGGCCGCCCTCTCATCCTGTTCGTCATGTCGTCCTCCTTCGTGTTTGGTTTCCCGCGACCCCCTCGCGGGGGTTTCGTCCGGCCACCAGCCGGACTCATCAGGCGGGTTCTATGGCTGCACCCAAATTGTAATGGACGCGTGCTGACCGCAGAGTGGTGCGCTCGACTCGGCGATCAGCTTGGCGCGAAAATACTTGGCCGCAGCCCGCTTGGCCTCACCAAAGGTCATGCTCATGGAGAACCAGACTTGCTCGATAGGGCTGTCGCGCTCGGTCGAGAAGGCCCAAGAACCGCGACCGCGCGGGGCGGCGCCGTGGCTGAAGCGGTACTCGGTGTCGATAAACTCGACGTGAATCTTGCTAGCCATGATGTGCTCCTACGTTGTGACGCCGGCGGGTCGTCGGCGTGGTTTCCCGCGACCGGGCAGGGCTCCCGGTTTCGCCTCGTCACCGACGAGGCTCATCAGGCGGGCATGCAATTGCGCAGCACGATTTCCGCGAGCGCGATCTCCTCGGGCGTCCCTCTGTCCAGCTCGATGCGGACCCGGCCAGCCGCCGTGCCGTCCTCGCGGATCTTCGGCTCCGGGCTCCAGCCGTATTGCCCACCCGCGAGGCGCTCGGCCTCGCGGTAGACCTTCGCCGTCAGCTTGTGCAGCTCGGCCATCACCAGTTTGTAGCTCGTACCCTCCGGGCAGGTCATGCGCAGGCTCGGCTCGGGCGTGCTGTAGCGGCCGGGGACAAGCTCGTAGCGCATCGTGGTCTTCATGGTGCTCTCCTTGGTTGGTTGCATATCCCGCGACCGCGCACGTTGCGCGGTTTCGGCCTTCCGGCCTCATCAGGCGGGCTAAATCACGTCAGCGTATGAGCGCCGAAGCACCGCGCCCTCAATGCGATTCGTTCGCGCGCACTGCCACTCCAATTGGTAGCTCGCTTGTGCCCTCTCCAGCTTGTTCCAGTTGTCGGCCCCTGGGTTCTTGTCGAACGCCTTGCGGGCCAACTTCAGCGCAGCCTTTGCAATCTCCAGCTTCTTGGTGGTCGTCATGGTGCTCTCCTTTGTTGGGTTGCCTCATCAGGCGGCGGGAACCCCTCCCGTCGCGACCCTGGCCGCTGCCAGGGTTTCGGCTTGCTCCCGGTTCAGACCGCACGTTGCGGCGCTTGCCGGGCCGTTGCTTCGAGGCGGTCGAGCCGCTCTCAGGCGCAACGGCGCCCTATTCTTTCAGCGGCGTCCGGCCACCCTCGGCAGGTTGCATCTCCAACCTACAATAAGATTATGCCACACTATAAGGGGAATGTCAAGTAATTATTTTATGCTTGGAAGGCCGATAAACATTGACCGAAAACAGCTTGCACGAGGGCAAAGGGCCTGCCGAGAGGAACCACCGATCAAATCAGACGGCTGCTACTCCCCGCCGACCCCGGTGAGCGTCGGCTGCGCCAGGTCGAGGTCCGCGAGCGTCCTGACCGGACCAGAGGTGACGCCGACCCGCTTGAGGATGTCGAGCAACGCGGCGCGGCAGCTCACGTCGAGCCGCTCCTGTAGATTGGCGTATCGGACAGCCTGCGCGCTCACCTGGCGGTGCAGCTCGGCCTGCTCCGCGAGGAGGTCGAGACGCTCCCGCGACAGCCACAATTTCATGCCGAGCACGACGTTGACCACGAAGGAGAGGACGAGCGCCACCTCCAAGCTCAGCCGCCACAGCCTGTCGAGCCGGGAGGGCACCGCGTCACCGCAGCTGCCCGGCGGCCCACACCGCCAGGACCATCAAAGCGGCACCGCCGAGCGTGGATACCGGGACGAGGAAGACGGGCTCTCGCCAGAAGGGCGTGTCCTGCGCGGCCGTCAGCTCGCGCAAGAGCACGGCCTCGCGATCAGACGAGGCGTCCAGGTCGTTGCGGTGGAGGCTGCGCTCCAGGCCGAGGTCCATGGCGGCGAGCTTCGTGGCGAATGCCACCTCCAACTTGAGCCTGGTGTCGCAGGTGTCGGCCTTCTGCCCGAGCTGGATGGCCAGCTCGGTCGTGAGGAGCTGACCTGAGTAGGGAGCGGGGTCGCCTTTCAGGAGCGGTGCCGCACACAGCCTCGGGTCAGCGGGGTCGCAGACCGGGGGGCCAGCGAACGCCACGTCACTGATGAGCAGCGTGAACGAGGAAGCGAGCAAGAGCCTCGGGGTCATGTCGGAACTCCTCCGCCTGCTGGCGCTGCTCGGTGTCTAGAGTGGCCACGGTTTCAGCGTGCTCCGTGAGCACCTGCTCCCGCGCAGCCGTGGCGCCGTTTTTCGCCTTGGCATCCCGGGCGCGCTTGACGGCGTCGATGGCCGCTAGCTCCTCTGCCACGCGAGCAACGGGGGCCGGACCACGCCGCAGCACGATCCACGTCACCGCCACGCCAAGGAAGAGCAGCGGCAGCCACCAGTGATCAAGGAGCCACGTCGCCAGGTTTCGCATCGCCGCCTCCGGCCGCCGGTTGGTCAGTCGGCGCGTTGACGATCTGCGCCGCGAGCCGGCTGTCCTTCCCGAGCACCGACTGCATCACGACCTTGTACGAGCCGGCGACTACGAAGCCGAGGATGATGCCCGTCATCACCCGCAGGCCGGCCGTGACCGTCGGGTCGGCGACGCCGGGAATCCAGACCCCGATGCTGCACAGCACGAGCGGGAGCATCGGGGCGACGCGGACCCACAACGGGCGCGCCTTGAGCCTAGGAAACATGCGCTGGATGGTTTCTTGGATGGCCGCGACCGCCGCCATCAGGTACAGGTTCTCCGGCCGCATGAGAAGCCCGGTCAGCGAGTCCATGGTCACCTCCTCGGGCTCGGCGGCCCGCCTTTCATGCAATGTAGCACGTCGGCCACTTTGTAGAGAAGAGGTCCGTCCTGACCTGGCGGCGGTGGCTGCGTCTTGACCTGCTTCTCCAGCACCCACACATCGAGCCGACCCCGCGGGATCTGGTGCTCGCGCCACAGCCACGAGTAGTCAGCCCACTCCGTCGCAATGGGTGCAGGCACGACTACAACCGGTGCCACAACCGAAGTGGGTGCGGCCTTGGCCTCGGCCAGCGCCTCCGCGATGTCGGTGCGTCTGAAAAAAGTGATCACGTTCTTGACTCGCAAAGCTCGGATGTTGCCGGTGTAGACCATGCGGCGGATCTCGCCGGTGCAGAGCCCGAACTCGCGGAAGGCATCACCGTACCCGACCCACCTGGCGGGGTCGGGGTTGTAGGGATGCGATTCAGTCATGGCCGGGACCCCGCGCCAAGCCAGCCGGCGACCGCGAGGGACAGCCGCTGCATCATCCTCGGCGGAACGGACATGCCGCAGACGTAGAAGGCTGACAACCCGACGAACTCATAGTCATCAGGAAATGTCTGTGCTCTTACTACTTCAGCATCGGAAAGCAATCGTGGGCCAGCCCAATGGAATAATGATGCTGTGGCAGTCACGGTGTTAAATGGCCTGCATGGGTGGCATCGATAAGCGCAGAAATTAGAACCACGAGGATCGACAGATCCGAAATTCTCACCTAATTTAGTTAGATGCCACAAATGATTATATATCGGACCACATGCATGACCAGTTTGATCCACAAGATCAGCAATCGCGTCATGTGCAGAAATGGGTTTCTCATCAAAGTGCAATTTTACCCCTGGCAGACTAAGATCGCGCCGCCGGGCGATGAAGAACACCCGCTCCCGCGCTTGCGGAACTCCCATCCGCGAGGCGTTCAACAAGAATACCTGGCAGTCGTACCCGATTGCTGCGAACGCCTGGATGACCTCGATTGCATAGCCTTTCGCCTGGCCGACAATGAGACCCTTGACGTTCTCGGCGACGCAGACCCGCGGCCGGATGACAGAGGCGAGGTCCACGTACTGCATGAACAACGAGTCGAGGACCTGCTCGGCCTGGCCCTCTTGGAACACCCGCGCCTTGCCCCAATCCGCCTCGCGGTTGCCGGCCACACTGAAGGAGCTGCACGGCGGTGAGCCGTCGAGCACGTCGAGCCCGCGCAGCCGCTCTGGCATCCCGCCCTCGCGCAACCGCCGCGTGAAGTCCTGAATGGGCACGCAGTCCGGCGCGAGCCCGAGGTTGCGCTCATAGCGCGCACACATTTTTTTGTCGATCTCGACGGCGCCGACGACTTCGTACCCGGCGAGCTTGTACCCCATGGAGGAGCCGCCGCCACCAGAGAACGTCGAGAGCACCCGCAACCCATTCGGCTGGACATGCTTGAGCTGCGGCAGCGTCCACGGCCCGACCCAGGGCGGGCCGCCTTCGACACCTTGCTGCCCTCTGACCACGTCAAAACCATCCATCTCAACCCCCTAGAACACGAAGCCACAGCGAGGGCACTTGTGCTCTTGCCCGCCGAGGTCGTCCATCCCCAGCTCGCGAGCGCCTTCCGCCTGGAGCGACGACTCAGGGAGCGCCCCGCTCGCCAGCCCGACGAGCCGGTCCACCTCTGGCTGCGTCCACCCAATGGTGGCCTTAGCGAGCGCGTCACCAGCACCCTTGATCATCTCACCGAGCATGCGCTCGTCCCAGCCGCCGATCTCAGTCAAGCGATTGTCGGCAATGAGGTAAGCCTCGGCCTCGGCCTCGTCAGCGAAGGACACGCCCCGGATGACGGGGATCAGCCAGCGGCCGTCTTCGTCCACCGACACCCTTGCCGGCGGCGGCTGCCCCGCAGCCTTCCTCCGCAGCAGGGCGTCAAGCCGGCCGTGCCCTGCAACCAGCTTGCCGGTGCCCTCGTCCATGAGAATGGGCGAGGTGAACCCGAAGCGGTCGATGCTCGCGTCAAGGTCGGCCTCGGCGTGCAGCTTGGGGTTGCGCGGCCACCGGGCGACCTCCTCAAGCGGCAGCGACTCGATCCGCATGTCTTTCGTCTTCGCCATGGTCAACCTCCCATCTCGATATGGACGCCGGCCTGCACCGCCTGGGCGAGCGCAGGGTTGTGCGTAATGACCATGACCGGCCGGGTGCTGGCGAGGTCCATGACAGCCGAAGCCACCGCCTCGACCCCATCCGGGTCGAGCGCGTCGAACACCTCGTCGAAGGCGAGCAGGTCGGGCGCCCTAGTCGAGCGAGCCGCCCCTGCCATCTCTGCGAGTGCCATGAGCAGGGCCACGTCGATCCGCCTCCTCTCCCCGCCGGACGCAGCACGGTAGCCGAGCCCACCACCTGCGCCCTGTATTTCCAGGGAGATGGCGTCCATAGTGCCACCGCCTTTCTTCTCGGTGCAAGGGGAAAGTTTCACGTGCAACTTGCCGCCCGCGATGCGGGACAGCCAGCCGTCGGCGACCGCCTCCAGCCCACCGAGCGCCTTGCCGAGAATGTGCGCCCGCACCCCACGCAGGCCAAGGACGGATTCAACGGCCTGCATGGTCCCCAGACCTTGCGTCGAAGAGGTAGCGGCGTCCTTCGCCGCAGCCAGCTTGGCGCACAAGTCCTGTAATTCAGCCAGCGCAGCACCGAGCGTCCGCTGCGCCTGATCCCGAGCGGCGGTCATCCGCTGCGCCGCCTTGCTCGCGGCATCGATTCGTGACGCCTTGCCGGACAGCTCACGCCACTCCTCCTCAAGCTCTGCGACGCGACCAGCCAGGAGCTTGAGCTGTTCCTGCGCGGAGACCCGCTTCGCTGCGCACTCTACCTTCAGAGCCGATGCCTGCACCCGCAAGCCCTCCACCATCGCTGGCGGAATGGACTGGGCGCACGTCGGGCACTTCCCGCTCGACAAGCGCTCCAGTCGTCTCTCGACCTCTTGCGCCTGCGCCGCCTGCTCTGCTCCAGCCATGTCGAGCTGGCGCCCCTCACCTTGCGCCGCGCGCCGCTCCTTGTCAGCAGAAGCCGCGAGATCAGCCAGCTTCGCAGGATCACCTGCCGGCACAGATACGGCTGCCTCCTGTGCCTGGAGCATGGCCTCGGCGTCCTTCAGGCGCCGCTCCTCGGCCTCGATCTTGATGCCCAGCTCTCGAACGGCCGCTTGTGCTGCGACCTCGGCACGCTCAGCTTGCGCCCGGTCAGAGCGGCACAGGTCCAACGCCACGTCGAAGCGGTCGAGCCCGAGCAGCGACTCCAAGAGCCGCTTGCGCTCGCCATCGGTGGCCATCGTGAAGTGGGCCGCGTCCTGGCTGGAGAACACGCTCGTCCGGCGCCACACCTCCCACGGACCGACGAGGTGGTCGAGCGCCTCTTGAGCCTTGGTTGCGGTCTGGTGCGTCTGCGGGAGCAGCTCGTCACCGGCCCGGAGCGACCAGTGCATTGTCTTCCTGCCGCTCGCATTGCAGGCGCGACTGACGAGGCAGGCATCGACCTCCAGGTCCATCTCACCACCGCCCTCGGGCCAGGGCTCGGTCCCGCGCAGCGTTCGCCCCCAGAGGCCAAAGGACACCGCCTCGATGAGCGTGCTCTTGCCCGACCCGTTTTTTCCAGTAACGAGGATCACGCCGCGATCGGGCAACTCCACGTCGAGCTTTGCGTGCCGCATGAACCCGCGCAGGCCGAGCTTGATCATGGCGTAACCTCCTTAGAGGCCAACCAACCGAGGGCGCATGGCATGCCTGGCTGGAATGAGCTGCAGGTGGCGCAGCTAGCCATGGGTGTCGTCCATTTCGAGTATGCCCTGGCGCTTGGTATCAGTCGCCATGCAGTGAGGAGAAAACCACAGGCGTTCGCGAGTACGGTTGGCTCGGCCAGTTGTCTCGCCCTGGCAGCCGTACCCGCCTGAGGTTTTCCACTCGGCGCATGACCAGCCTGGCATATCGTGCTCGCCGTCGTAGCCGCACAGGACGATCCGCAATCGAGGGTTGTCGCCGTTGGCCAGAGCCCACTCGCGGACGTTGTGGGCCACGGACAGATCCTCGCAGGCGTAGAGAGAGCCAGCGCGGCCAGCCTCGGCGCTATACGGCGGGTCGAGCACGACGCCGCACGGTGTCGGATTGCCGCCGATAAGGCCTGTGACTGTTGGCCCCATGACGCGCGTCCAGTCGCCGCAGCACACGCGGACGCGGCGCATGCGGTCGGATAGTTGGAGCAGCCAGTCTACCACGCCCCGGCCCGCGTCGCCCAGATGGGGGAGCTTGCGGTTGACGCCCTGGCCCGCGGTGCCCAGGTGGGGGCGCTTGCGGTTGACGCCCCGGCCCGCGTCGCCCAGGTTGGGGAGCTGGCGTTTGACGCCCTGGCCCGCGTTGCCCAGGTGGGGGAGCTGGCGGGTATCGGTGAGCAGCCCATCTATCGACTGCCACGGACCGTTGCCCGAGCACCATCCTCCTCCGATCCACGAGGCGATTCCCCACAGCCACCAGCCAGCGATCTTGGCGTCGTAGTAGTCGGTGTCACCGCTCAGCCGATCGGTCAGCTCAGCGCGGTGCGCGTTCAGCCACAGGTGACGCGCGCTCAGGTCTGGCTCGCTCACTGGCCAGTCGCAGGCGTGCGCCGTGGCGACGGGGTCGTGTAGGATTGCGCGCCAGGCGTTACACACGAAGCCATCCAGGTCGTTTACAGTTTCGAGCCCGGCATCATGCGGCCGGGATAGCAGGACGGCAAGCGAGCCCGCGAAGGGCTCTACGTAGTTTGGCACGTTGCCCAGCCGATCCCAAATCAGATCGGAAGCGAGCGACTTTCCGCCGAACCATGGAAATGGTGCTTTGAGCGGCTCAGTCAACCTAAGCCTCCACCTGCAAAAGCGACTTGTACGTCAGCATGCAGACCGTCATGGATGCTATCGCAATTAGGCTCAGAGAGCATGAGGACGGCATCGAGCAACACACCAGCTTCATTCGGTGTCAGACTGAGATCGCAAACTTCGCACCTCCACCAGCCTGCGTCCCCCCGCGTGACCTGCTGTCCGCGAGCACCGCCATAGGGTCGGCTGAAACGCATCTGCGGAGTATCGTCGTGGCACGTCTCGCGGCGATTTCTGCGCGCTATCATTTCCTCCTCGTGCCAACAACGAGGGCATTGGATAAGCTCAGTCATGATCCACCACTGACGGGATATCCCGAGGAAGATACGGGGGCCACCATGCGGCATTCGTGCAGCCCGCATAGATCGCCAGCTGCGTGAGCGCAACTCGGGCACGCTCATTCAAGCTAGCAAATTCACCAGCCTGGAGCGAGGCGCAGACTTCTTGCGCTGAAAAATGAAGTGCACGATGCTGCTCATCCACAATCATGGCTCCCTCACCACGCCTGCCGCGCAGTCGGGCGCACTGCATGCGCCGCAACGAGAGCAGGGCACGTCACCTTCACCACGACATACCTCGCAAGAGTTGTCCGCATGCTGGCCCGGTCCCTCGCCGCCGCACCGATCACACGGCACTCGACCGTGCCCGTCGCAGCTCGGACACACCTTGTAAATCGCAAGCGACATCGGGATCGGCTGTCCAAGCCCTCGCCAATAAGCGATCAGAGCATAGGCATCAGCCTGCCGGCGGACCTTTTGCCGGCATATCTCAGTCAGTGTCAAATCATAATTCGGATCTGTGGGGTAGGTCGTGCAGACTGCATACCAGGACACTGAACCCCGTGGGGTTGCATGCCGCTCGATCTCAAACAACAACCGGCCATCCCTCACGCGAAGACTCAATGTCACTATCAATCGCTTTCGCATATAGCACCTCCAGTTAAGTACTTGCGCGCTAGGCCCAGAACCTCGTCACGGTCCACGCCCTCCGCGAGCGGCATGGCGGCCACGAACGCTGCGAGCGCCGCAGCCATCGTGTCGGAGCTGCGAGCGGACTCAGCCGCCTTGCGCGCCGCCTCCTTGGCAGGCGCCTCGTCGGGCACCGCCTCGCCCGCCTCGACCTTGCCCAGGGTGCGCAACTCCTCGATCCACAGCCTGGCGTCGTCGAGTCGGTCGGCTGGCGCCGTCACGCGGATGAAAACCTGGCCACCCTTTGGCGGGTCGGGGAAGGCGTTCGGCGAACCAGGCGGCCAAGACCACTTGATGAACCGCGGCCCAGGCAGGTGCTCGACGGTCATGGCCTCGGTCAACGGGTCGTAGTGGACAACCGTGCCGTATCCGTCCAGGCCGGGGTTGTCCCAGCCAGTCGGCACCAGAGCCCCAACCTGCACGACGAGGGGTTTGCCATCCGCCCTCGCCTGAAGATACTGATGCGTATGCCAATGGCCGGCAAACACAGCTTGGATGTCGTGCTCCGCAGCGAGCTGGTTCACGAGCTGGAGCGGCACGGCGTCGGGAGCGAGGCGCATATAGTCCGGATCGCCTGGCATCGAGATGCCGTAGTGCAGGCATAGCAGGAGCGGGGCCTTGCCGGTCCGAGGGTACATGCCAAGAGCAGACTTGATATCCTTAGGCAGTGTCTCCACCGCCTGGCCGGCGCGGAACGGTATCAGGATCAGGTCCACATCTCCGGTGCTTCTGACCATAGGCCGGTCGGCAATTCGGTGGCAGAGCGGGCCGAGCGCGTGGTCACCAGGCGCGGAGGACACCATCTCGTGATTGCCGACGAGAAAGGCTGCATGCGTCTCGTGAAGCAGGTCTCCGACCTCGGCAAGGACCTGCGGTATCGGGTCTGGCGCGTCAAACGTGTCCCCGAGGATGACCAGCGGCTGCGCAGGGTCGAGATGTGTCACCACCTCGCGCAAGACGTTGCACGCCAGCCGGCAGCGGCGGTTGATGCCCGCGACGAGCGCGCCGCCGAAGGCACGATGATTGGCGATGTGCGGATCGGCGATGAAGACAATCTCGCTCATGGTCTACTCCTCGTCATCGGCCCAGCCCTTCTGCTTGGCGAGCCAGAACGGCACCTCGACCGTGACCTTCTCGTCGAACAGGTGGTCCCAATCCTGGTCAGGGATCTGGCTCTTGGGTAGCCAGGTCTCCTCCCCGTCCACCTCCAACAGGATCGCCTTGTCGGTCGTGTGCTTGATCCAGCCTTCAACGGTGACAGGACCGCCGTCACGAGCCTGCCAGTCGCTAAACCTGTCCGCGTCGTAATCCGACATCTCGCCCATGGTCTACTCCTCGTCGAGCCCGTCGGCGTCCTCGACGCCCTCGGTGCTCGCCAGCTCTGCCACTGACGCCGCGCCATCCCAATCGAGGGCCTTGACCGCCTCCGCGTAGGTCTCAGGCTTGTACTTCGACGCGGCCGGAATCAGCTCCAGGTCCTTCGCGTGGTTAATCGTGCTCCACAGGTTGTCCCACCCATGCTCGAAGTCCAGCCTCACCTTTGCCTTGCGGAACGGCTGCGAGAAGCGGGTCTTGGCCGCGAAGAACGTCACCGCCTTGCCGATGTGCAGGCCGCGCTTGTCCTTGACCGCCTTGCCGCCAAACAGCTGCACCCGCAACGAGGCGAAGAACTTGAGTGCGTCGCCACCCGGCGTCGTCGTCGAGTTCCCGAAGGCGATGCCGCGCTTCTGCCGCGCCTGGTTGATGACCAGGATGCAGGCCTGCTTCTGCACGGCCAGCGCAGACATCACCCGGCACCACCGCCCGATCAACTTGGCGCGATTGTCGGCCGACTCCTTGCCGTAGTTCCCGGTCAAGTCACCCTTGTAGGGCGCCTCGGCAAGGGAGTCCCACACCACGAGTACCGGGCCGGGAAAGTCGAGCCCCGCCAGCGTGGCCTCCATCTCCTCCAGGGCCTCTTCCAGGGTGAGCGGCTGGAGAAGCACAAGCCGGTCCTGGTCCACGCCGAACGTCGAGGCGCGGGCCGGGTCGTAGCTCTGCTCGCTGTCGCAGTAGACCGCAATGCCGCCCGCCCGTTGGCAGGCGCCGAGCGCGGTCCACCCGAAGCTGGTCTTGCAGATGCCGGCTTCAGAGTACAGCTCGACCAGGCGGCCGAGCGGGAGCCCACCGCAGCCGAGCACCCAGCGGTCCACAACATCCACCCCGGTCGGGATCACCCCGCGGACTTGCGAGCGCGGGATGTCCCTTCCGGGGCAGATCGCGGCGCCTGAGCCGAACCGCTTGCGGATACGCTCTATGGTGGACTGAACCACTGCGTCCGCAGCCGGTGCAGACGGCCCCCTCTCACGCCGCGTCATCTTGTGCTCCTATTAGAACGGGTACTCATCGCCCTGCCCGCCGGCAGGAGGAGGTTGCGTCGCACTCGGCATGTCCACAACCGTCTGCGGCCGAGGCTGCCTCGTCTGCGACTGCTCCGGCTGCATGTGCTGCGCAGCCGCTAGGGACCGCTCGGGGCTCATGTTCTGCGGCCGGGCGCCCGGCCGATGCGCCGCAAGCTCCTCGCGGATCTGGTCGGCGGTCTTGACCACCGCTTGCGCCTCCAGGTCGTGCTGCATGCCAATCCAATCCATGTTGCCGAGTGGTGAGGGCTTCTTCGGCCAGACCTTGTAGCTCGTGTCATTCTTGCCCGTACCCGTGCGGACGATGTTGATGTCGAACCCGGTCTCGGGGTTCGTGAAGTCGCCACCGTAGTCGGGGTTAGACCGCAGCGCACGGATCTGGTCGTGGATCTCCTTGCCGAAGCCCATGATGACCGGGCCAGCCGCCTCGTTGCGGCGGTCGATGACGTTGGCGTAGACACGCCGCTTGGCGAAAAATTCCTTGGCGAGGTCGAAGTCAGCCGGGTTGCCGGAGAACTTGAGCTTGTCCGCGTGCTGGCAGATTGGACAGGTTGCATTCTTCTCTTTGAGCGGGCAGGCAAAAACCAGCGGCTTCTCCTGCCCAGGGATGCGCACGAAGTGAGTCCACACCACGCGGAACGGGCTCTTGCCGGGCGGCGGTGCCAGGACACGCACGATGTTGTCGCCGACCTCGTACTTCAGCGACGCCTTGGACATCCAATCCGCTGTCTCCTTCTTGACCATCTCCTCAGTGTACGCCCCGTACTGCACCAGATTTG
>Ga0315288_10005600_pt1 | contig 15972 bp, 17 predicted proteins | sample YL17G11_20_MG_FD_203454 | JGI IMG/M metagenome (GOLD analysis project Ga0315288, IMG submission 203454) | Sediment microbial communities from Yellowstone Lake, YNP, Wyoming, USA - YL17G11_20 | ecosystem: Environmental > Aquatic > Freshwater > Lake > Sediment | place: USA: Wyoming | collected...
GGCGAAACGCCCGCCTTCGATCACGATGTCGGCGTTGGCCCACTCGCGATCGGCGTCGTCGAGCGTCAGCACGCGGGCGCCGCGGACCAGCAGCGAATCTTGCATGGCGCTCATCGCGCGAACACCCGGCCCCAGTCACGGCCGGCCTGCGTGTCGATGCCGGCGCGCTTCAGTGCCCCCCAGACTCCCATCGTCACCGTGTCGTAGATCGGGATGCCGAGTTCGGCTTCCATCTCGGCAACGATCGGGCCGGCCGGGAAATTGGTGCAGAAGGTGACGATGGCCTGCGGCCTGGCTTGGGCCACATCGCGCAGCATCGCCGCGATGTCGTCGAGCGGGATCTGCGAGAACGAGTAGTTGTCTGCGAGGCCGAAGTTGCGCGCGGCCACGCACTCGTAGCCTTCGCGGGCGAAGCTGCCAACGATGCGCTCGCGGTACGAATCGACATAGGGGCAGGCGAGCGCGAAGCGCTTGATCCCGTCTTCACGAAACACCTGGTCGATGGCCAATGTCGACGTCGTCGACTTCGCGCCGGTGAGCCGCTCGATGCGCTCGACCAGTTGGTGGTCGAGCGCGAAGTCGAGGCTGCCGCCCTTGCTGCCGTTCCAGGCCACGACGTCGAGCTTGGCGTCGCCGAGGACTTTCGCGGTGGCAAGCATGTCGTCGAAGTCGTAGGTCAGCGGGAACGGATCGACGGCACCGACCACCGAGGTGCGCGAGAAATGCGGCGAAACCTGCGGGAAGTGGCGCAGGATGCCCAGCGTGATGCGCTCGACCACCGTGTTGGCCGAGGGCGTGATCCAGCCGATGAAGTGCTCCGGCGTGGCGAAGATTTCGCGCGGCGTGGCCATGGTGTTGCGTGGAGTCCGCCGCTCAGTAGCCCATCAGCCGCGGCAGCCACAGCACGATCTTCGGAAAGAACATGCAGGTGAACAGCAGGCCGTACATCACGGCGATGAAGGGCCACACATGTTTCACCAGCTCGCCGAGCTTTATCCCGGTGATGCCGCACAAGACGAACAGCACCACCCCCACCGGCGGCGTCAGCATGCCGATGACCAGGTTGAAGACGAACAGGAAGCCGAAGTGCAGCGGGTCGATGCCGTACAGCAGCGCGATCGGGTGCAGCAGCGGCACCAGCATGATGTAGGCCGCGTTCGATTCGAGGAAGCAGCCGACGACGAACAGCGCCACCGAGACCAGCAGCATGAAGACCAGCGGGTCGCGGGTCATGCCGCGCAACAGCGCGGTGAGCTGCGCCGGCAACTGGTCGACGGTGAGCATGTAGGTCACGACCGAAGCGAACGCGATCATCGCGCCGACCACCGCCGAGGTGATCGCGGTGCGGATCATGGCTTCGGGCAGGTCGGCGATCTTCAACGTCTTGGTGACGAAGAAGCCGATCGCCATCGCATAGACCACCGCGATCGCCGAGCCCTCGGTGGCCGTGAACGCGCCGCCGACGATGCCGCCGATGACGACCACCGGCATCAGGAAGATGACCCAGGAGCGCTTCAGCTCATGGCCGACCTTGGCCCACGAGAAGGCCTCGCCGGTGAGCGGGTAGTTGCGCTTGACGGCCGTGTACCAGACCAGGAACATCATCGCTACGACGAGCAGCAGGCCCGGGATCACGCCGGCCATGAACATGCCGCCGACCGACACGGTGGGCCCGGCCATGAAGGCGTAGACGATCATCGCGCCCGACGGCGGGATGATCGGTCCGAGATTCGCCGCTGCCGCGACCACGGCGGTCGAGAAGCCCAGGCCATAGACCTTGCGCAGCGAGGGGATCATCGTGCTGCCCAGGGCGCTGGCATCGGCCACCGCCGCGCCCGACACCGTCGACAGGCCCATGCCGGCCAGCACCGTCACATGCGCCAGGCCGCCGCGCACGCGGCCGACGACGGAGTTGGCCAGGTCGATCAGGCGCTCCATGATGCCGGCCTTCATCATCAGCTCGCCGGCCAGGATGAAGAAGGGAATGGTCATCAGCGGGAACGCGTTGACGGCGTTCATCATCCGCGTGGGCAGCAGGTTGAAGTCGACATCGCTGTAGATCAGCCCGGCCACGGCGCCGATGCCCAGCGAGAACGCCAGCGGCATGCCGAGCACGGCGATGCCGAGGAAGACGAAGATGATGAGCAGACTCATTCCGTCGCCACCTGTTCGATCATCGTCGGCTTGCCCGTCATCACGATCCACGCCAGGTGCAGCGCCGAGTGGCCGCAGCCGACGCCGACGGCGACGATGAACCAGGCCGCGCTGGCGTTCATCGAGGCCATCGTCTCGTCCCACTGGTCGAACGCGACCACCGCCGACTGCCAGGCGACCAGGATCATCATCGCCGCCGCCACCGCGGCCATCAGGCGGGCAAGCAGGTTCTGCAGTTGCGGCGGGAAGCGCGAACTGAGCAGCTCCATGCCGATGTGCGCACCCAGGCGGATGCCCAGTGGGATGCCGAGGAAAATCGACCAGACGAAGCTCAGGCGCGACATCTCGTCGGCAAAACCGAGCGAGCTGTTCAGCGCATAGCGCAGCAGCACCTGCAGCGACACCACTGCCACCATCACGCCGAGCATGACGATGATCGTCCAGCCGGCCAGTGTGTCGAGCGCATGCAGCGTCAGCGCCAGCGGGCGCAGCGGCCCGCGGTGGTGGGTCAGGTTCGAAGGCAGCAGTCGGCTCATTGCAGGCGCTCCGGCAGTCCGCGCTATGAACTCAGGAGCCCGAAGCCTTCTTCACCTCGGCCAGCACGCGGTCGACCAGCTCGGCGCCGACGCGCTTCTTCACGTCATCAACGACCCCGGCCGTGGCCTTGCGCATGGCTTCACGCTCCGACGGCGGCAACGCGTCGTACTGCATGCCCTTCTTCTGCAACTCGGCCAGCGCCGTGGCGTCGGCCTTCGCCGCTTCGACGCGCTGAGTGGCCACCGCCTTGTTCATCGCCGTCGTGATCGCCTTCTGGAACTCGGGCGACAGGGCCTGGAACTTCTTGCGGTTCGCCACCACCGCGATGAAGTCGAAGAAGTGGCCGGTGTTGGAGACGTACTTCTGGACTTCGAAGAAGCGGCTGTCGTAGATCAGGTTGTACGGGTTCTCGTGGCCGTCGATGACCTTCTGCTCCATCGCGGAGTAGACCTCGCGGATGTCCATCGCCAGCGGGTTGGCCCCCAGCGCGCGGAAGGTGGCCAGGTGCGTCTCGTTGGGTTGCAGACGGATCTTCAGGCCCTTCAGGTCGGCCATGGTCTTGATCGGCCGCACGCTGTTGGTGACCTGGCGCGAACCGAGCTCCATGAAACCCAGCGCGATGAAGCCCTTGTCCTCGAGCTTCTTGTCGAGCTCGTCACCGATCGGGCCGTCCATCACCTTGTAGGCGACCTCGCGGCTCGGAAACAGGAAGGGCAGGCTCACCGCTTCGAGTTCGGGCACGGTGCGCGACAGGAAGGCCATGCCGACCCAGGTCATCAGGATCGTGCCGGCACGCACCTGCGTGACGTTCTCCTGTGCCCCACCCAACTGCTGGTTGGGGAAGGTTTCGACGATCAGCTTGCCGCCGGTGGCCGCCTCGACGTCCTTCTTGAACTGCTCGATGGCAATCGACGACGAATGCTTGTCGCTGAAGTTGCCAGCAATGCGGATCTTCTCCTGTGCCCAGGCGGCGCCTGGCGCCGCTGCCGCCACCGCCAAACCGGCCGCCAAGGCGGCGCCGCGTACCCATGTCGTGTTCATCACTGTCGCTCCTGATTGAAAGTGGATCGTCGAGTCGCCCCGCGGCGGCCGAACTTCTGGACATCTCTGCGAACACAGAGGTTAGTATTTTGGATACAAAAGTACAAGCGCATTGAATCCAATTTTGTCGGTGTTTACCCGCATGCACCGCTTCGAGGCGCAAAGCAACGGAGCCCAGACCTCTGTGCAACAAACGGACCATGTCCCGCGCTTAGAGGCTCGATCGCCTGCGGACAGGGCTTGCCAAGCCAAGTTGCATGGTTATACTCACCCAAGTTTTGGATTCAATATGAGCACAATTTTGGATACATTGATGCCCCGATCTGGCCCATCACCGACCCGCAAGCCGGCCTTGACCACCGGCCGCCGGCCGCCGCGTGCGTCAACCGCCGCGGCCGCTCCCGTGGCCGCCAAGGCAGCCCTGCCCAGCGTGGACGTCATCCACCAGCGCGTGCTGACCGCGATCGTCGAGCACCGCCTGCCGCCGGGCACCAAGTTGGGCGAAGAGCGCCTGGCCAAGGTGTTCGGCGTCAGCCGCACGCAGATCCGCCAGGTGCTCGAACGCCTGGCGCACGACAGCATCGTCACGGTGCAGCACAACCGCGGTGCGTTCGTCAGCAGCCCGACGGTGGAAGAAGCGCGCGAAGTCTTCGCGGCGCGGCGCCTGATCGAGCCGGATCTGATCCGCCAGGCCACGCGGCTGGCGCAGAAGGCCGACATCCAGCGGCTGCGCAACCACGTGGCACAGGAGTCGGCGGCGCGCGCGGCCAACGACAAGCGCGCCATCATTCGCCTGTCGGGCGAGTTCCACCAGGCGATCGCCGAGATCGCCGGCAACCGCTTCCTGGCCAAGACGATGCGCGAACTGGAGACGCTGACCTGCCTGGTCATCATCCTGTACGACGCGCCCAACGTGCCGGCCTGCCCGTACCACGAACACAGCGATCTGGTCGATGCCATCGAGGCGCGCAATGCCGAGCGCGCAGCCGCGCAGATGGTCGAACACTTGCGCCACGTCGAGGCGTCGCTCGACTTCCAGCGCCGCGGCGACAACGAGATCGATTTCGAAGCCGTCTTCTCCTGAGCCCCACCTGTAAGCCCCCATGCGCATCCTCATCATCAACGCCAACACCTCGCAAGTCGTCACCGACAAGGTCGCCGCCGAGGCGCGCGCCAGCGCCTCGGCGGGCACCGAGATCGTGGCCGTCACCGGCAGCTTCGGCGGCCGCGTGATCGGCAGCCGCGCCGAGCACGCGATCGGCGAGCACTCGACGATCTCGCTGGTGTCGCAGCACGCGCCGGGCTGTGACGCGGTGGTCATCGCCGTGTCCTATGACACCGGCCTGCGCGGCGCGCGCGAGTTGTTGCCCATGCCGGTGGTCGGCATGACCGAGGCCGGCTTGCTCACGGCCTGCATGCTCGGCGGGCGCATCGGGGTGATCACCTTCGGCCGCCGCGTACTGCCGCTGTACCACGAGCTCGTCGCCAGCTACGGCCTGGCCACCCGCATCGCCGGTTGGCGGGTGCTGGAAAGCACCGCCGCCTACCAGCGCGGCGCGCACGACGAGCTCGACCGCGAGATCGTCGCCACCGCGCTCGAACTGATCGAGCGCGACGGCGCCGAAACTGTCGTGCTTACCGGCGCGGTGATGGCCGGCGTGCCGGCGCGCTTGCAAGAGGATGTGCCCGTGCCGCTCGTGGATTGCATGGCCTGCGCCGTGCGCCAGGCCGAGCTGCTGGTGCACCTGGGCCACCCCAAGCCGCGCACCGGAAGCTACGCTGCGCCGGCCGGCCGCGAGCTAGTCAACGTCGACGCCGCCATCGCCGCGCAGTTCGCCGCCGCCAGCGGCCGGCCCTGAACCCACACCAAGGAGGCGGAACGATGCTGCGCAGCCATGGCCGCTACGAGTACTCGCCGATCACGGCGCGCCCGCCCGGCCGCTGGCCCAACGGCAAGGGTCTGGCGGTGTACATCGCGCTGAACCTCGAGCAGTACGCCTGGGGTGAAGGCCTGGTCGAAGACCTGGTGCCCGGCATCCCCGCGCCCGATGTGTTGAACAACTCGTGGCGCGACTACGGCAACCGCGTCGGCGCCTGGCGCCTGCTCGACCTGTTCAAACAACATCGCTTGCCGTTGTCATTGCTGCTCAACAGCGAGCTGTACGGCGTGGCGCCGCAGCTCATTGCCGCGTTCCGCGAGCACGGCGCCGAGATCGCCTCACATGGCCGCACCAACTCGGAACACCAGGCCGGGTTGAACGAAGCCGACGAGCACGCGCTGATCGAATCGGTCACCGAGACGTTTGTGCAGCACGAAGGCAAACCTCCCGCGGGATGGCTCAGCCCGTGGATCGCCGAGACCGAGCACACGCCCGATCTGCTCGACGAGGCCGGCTACCGCTATGTGCTCGACTGGTGCATGGACGACCAACCCGTCTGGCTGAAGACGCGCCAGGGCCGCATCCTTTCCGTGCCCTACCCGCAGGAGCTCAACGACAGCGCCGCCATCATCGGCCGCCACGTCAGCGCCGCCGAGTTCAGCGAGATGGTCATCGACCAGTTCGACGAGATGCTCGAACAATCACGCGAGCAGCCCCTCGTGATGGGCATCGCCCTGCATTCGATGATCGCCGGCCAGCCCTTCCGCGTGCGTCAGTTGCGGCGCGCCTTCGCGCATCTCGCCAAGCACCGCGACGCAGTGTGGCTCACCACGGCCGGCGAGATCGCGCAGCACTTCGCGGCGGCTTAGCGCGCGGCGGCGCTGCCCGAGCCCTTCGCACCGCGTTGCATGAACGCACGTTCTGGCCGGCGTCACGGCGTTCACTCTCTACACGCACGAGCTCGCGCGGATGGATTTCATATGTTCAGCATTCTGTACATCTCAAGCATAAGTAGCCTATAATGCATTGCAAATGCCTGCACACACCGACCTCAGCTCTGCGCTCGAGCGACTGCTGCTCCTGCAACTCGGTGAGCGCCTCAAGAGCGCGCGCCTGAGTCGCGGGATGGCGTCGACGAATCTGGCGCAGAAGGTCGGCATCTCGCGCACCACGCTGCACGCAGTGGAGTCTGGCGAACCGACGCCCACCATCGGCACGTACCTGCGGGTGATGTCCGCGCTGGGCCTGGCTGGCGACTTGGCCCTGGTGGCGAGCGATGCCGCTCGCATCCAGCCCGACACGAACAGCCGCCTGCGTGCGGCTCGCGTGAAGCCTTCGGCGCAACGCGTGGTGGTGAAGGTGGATTCCAGCCGCCACATTGCCCAGGACCTTCAGAGCCTGATGCTGCACAAGGAGGCGGTCAGGCTCATCCGGCAAGACCCAGAACTGGTGAAGCGGGCGTTCGAGACGCTGGCGCGTTGGCGCTCCGGCGGCTACTCGCATTCACAGCCGCTTTGGGACGAGTGGGCGGTCATCCTGCACCGTCGCGATTGGCGCCGGGCGCTGAGCAACACGCGCCGCGCCCAGGAGCTTCGGCAGGCCTCGCCGCTATCCACACTGGTGCCACAGGAAACGCGGCTTCGCATCATTGCCGACGTCCGCAAGCTCAAGCGCGGCATCGATGTATCGGGCCTGCCGCGGCCCCCCGGGTCGGCAAAGTCCATTGACCCGGCAGTTTCGCGGCCTCGCCTGCGGCGCTCGATGCCCCCGGCCACTTCAGCGCACTGAAGGTATGAACCGGGACCAGCTCGAGCACGTCATCCGCGCGGCCGCAGAGGTGACGAACCGGTACGAGTTCATCATCGTGGGCAGCCAGTCGATCCTGGGGGCGCTGCCGAATCCGCAGCCCGAGTTCAAGATGTCCATGGAGGTGGACATCTACGCGCGGGGTGCCGAGGGGGTGGGAGAACCGTCTGGTACGGGTGCAATCCGAGCGCACGAACGGAAGGGCCGGGTTCTGCCTGGACGTGACCGACCTCTTCATGTCCAAGTGCCACGCCCATCGCGACAAGGACCGGGAATTCAATCGGGGGCTGCTGCGGCATGGCCACGTGAAGGCCGCTCGCGCGCTGGCGCTGGTCGGCGACATGCCGGTTGACGACGCCGAGAAGCAGCGCATGACAAATCGCATTCGGCGCCTGATCAAGGACCTGCAGAACGCCGGTGTCAACCTGTCCGAAGGCTGAGCGGCCCAGACGACGGGAGACCGCGCCCCTTCAACCCATGAGCCCGCCGGGCCGCCCCAAGGGCGAATTTCGGAGTGCGCAGCACGAAGGTACCCTGATGCGCCGCACGATCGCGCCGCTGACCCGCCGGAGCAACCACTTTGGCGTCGCGCGCGCCGACAAGATGGTGGCCAGGTTCAAGACGCAGGGCACCTTGATGACGTTGCCGCGCAGGCCGGCTGGCTCAGCCCCTGGATCGCCGAGACCGAACGCACGCCCGACCTGCTCGACGAAGCCGGCTACCGCTATGTGCTCGACTGGTGCATGGACGATCAGCCGGTGTGGCTGAAGACGCGCAAGGGGCGCATCCTCGCCGTGCCCTACCCGCAGGACGCGGCGGCGTAGCACCGCACATCGCGGCCACGACGCTCCCGAACGGAAGGTCTCGCGGGCGCAGCCTGTCGACGATGTGCGGTTTTGGGCGGCGTCGCCGCAGTCACCCGCTCTGGCGGGAGTTGAGTCGACACAAGTGACGCCAATCCCCTGATGTGCGAATGCGGATCCAGGAGATCGCGTCCTCCTGCGCACCCTTTCTAGAATCTTGTCACTAGAATGCTGCGGCGCACCAAAAAGCTGCTTGCATTGGCGCGAACAAGGATTAGATTTCACTCATGCTGCAAAGCAGCAATTTGCATCGCAGAGCGTGTGACATGAGCGTTTCATCACTGAACCTACAGCTTGGGCTCGAGGACCTGCTCGGTGACCTTCGGCACGCGCGCAAGCGCGGCGACCTGGGCCGACTTGCCTTGTTGGCGTATTGCGAGGTTCGGCGTTGGGCCCGTATGGCGGGCGATCAGCGATTGGCCGACCACTCTTCCGCGCTCATCACACAGAGCCCGCATGCCAGCCGCGACGAATTCCTGGCGCAGGTCGACGACCTGATCGTCGAACTGGAAAAGGCGCATTCCTGACACGGCAGGCTCGCTGAGGCGCTTTGCGCCCGGCCCCGGCAGAGCGCGAAACAGGCCAGGCTCTACGATCGAGCCTGGGGCGCGCGCTGTGCCCTGATACCGGATCCCGGAATTCGCCGCCCTGCATGGCCCATCCCGACACCCACTTCACCTGCTTGTCCAACGGCGTGCGCGTGATCGCCATGCCGATGCCGCACCTGCACACCGCCGCGGTCAGCGTTTTCGTGCGCACCGGCAGCGCACACGAATCGGCGGCGCAGAGCGGCATCAGCCACGTCATCGAGCACATGGCCTTCAAGGGCACCGCCGAGCGCGACGTGCGGCGCATCAACCTGGACGCCGAGCGGCTCGGTGCCGAGGTCAACGCCCACACCGACAAGGACCACACCGCCTACCAGATGCGCGGCCTGGCCGCGCACGCCGGCGACTTCGTGCGCATGCTCGGCGACATCGTGCTGGCCTCGACCTTCCCCGAAGCCGAATTGGAGCGCGAACGCCAGGTCCTGCTGCAGGAGTTTGCTGAAGACGACGACGACCCCGTCTCCACCGGCTACAAGCTGTTCGACCGCGCCTGCTACGGCCTGCACGCGGTGGCCCAGCCGGTGATCGGCAGCCGGCGCAACATCGAGCGCTTCGGCCGCGACGAGCTGGTGCGCTATATCGCGCGCCAATACACCGGCACCAACGTGATCGTCGGCGCGGCCGGTGCGATCGACCCCGAGGCGATCGTGCGCGCCGCCGAAGCGGCCTTCGGTGCGATGCCGCGCGGTGAGGCCAATCTGATCGAGTCGCCGCTGTATGCCGGCGCCGTCCGCGCGCGCGCGCTGGCCGGCAGCAGCCAGACGCATGTGGTGCTGGGATTCCCGATCCCGTCGCTGCGCGACGACGACGCCGCCCACCGGGTGGCCGCGGCGGTGTTCGGCGAGGGCATGAGCTCGCCGCTGCTGGCCCGCGTGCGCGAAGAGCGCGCGCTGGCCTACAACGCATCGTGCGTTGCCGACCAGTTCGACATGTGCGGCCAGCTGGTCATCGAGGCCTCGACCGCGCCCGAGCAGTTCGACGAGTTCCTGCGCGAGGTGATCGGCCTGTTGCGCGCGCAAGCCCAGGCCGTCGACCCGGTCGACCTCGAGCGCGCACGCAACCAGATCGCGGTGCGCCGCCTGCACGACGCCGAGAGGCCGCTGCGCCGGCTCGAAGACGCCGCGCTCGAAGCCTTCGCGCATGGCCGCCTGCGCTCGCCCGAGGAATCCTTGGCGCGTTTGCAGGCGGTGAGCACCGATGAAGTGCGTGAGGCCTTCGCGCGCATGCTCGCCGCCGGCCCGTCGGCGGCCATCGTCGGCAGCGTGCGCCGCGGCACGGGTGAGCGGGCGAGGGAAATCCTCGACGCGACAGCGCGCCGCAAGTGAGCGCCGCGGGCTAGCATGCGTGCGCCGCAAGTCGGCGAGGAGGCGCATGTCGGCAAGCATCACCCTGCCCCTGTGGCTGGCCGTCGTCATCGGCGGGCTGGCGGCCTGGGCCCTGTTGGACCGTTTGCTGATGCCCAGCATGCGCTGGTGGGTCAAGAGCCGCGCCAACCGCGTGCTCGACGAAGTCGGTCGGCGCCTGAAGATCGGGATCCGGCCGTTCCAGCAGGTCAAGCGCCAGGCGCTGATCGACCGCCTGATCTTCGACGACAAGGTGCAGCAGGCCGCGCAGGCGTTTGCCGACGCCCGCAAGATGCCGCGCGAGGTGGCGCTGGACCAGGTGCAGCGCTATGCGCGCGAGATCGTGCCGGCCTTCAACGCCTACGTGTACTTCCGCATCGGCTACTGGATCGGCAAGAAGCTATCGCGCTCGCTGTACCGCGTGCGCATCGGCTACACCGACGACGCCGGGTTGAATGCGATCCCCGAGCAGTCCACCGTGGTGTTCGTGATGAACCACCGCAGCAACATGGACTACATCATCGCCTCGTACCTGGCGGCCGAGCGCGCCGCGCTGAGCTACGCCGTCGGTGAGTGGGCGCAGGTGTGGGGCCTGCAGCAGTTGATCCGCGCGATGGGTGCCTATTTCGTGCGCCGCAACTCCAAGGACGAGCTCTACCGCCGCGTGCTCGAGCGCTACATCGCGATGGCCACCGAGGCCGGCGTGACGCAGGCGGTGTACCCCGAGGGTGGCCTGACGCGCGATGGCCGCATGCGCGAGCCGAAATTCGGCGTGCTCGACTACATGCTGCGCGGCTTTCACACGAATGGCGAGCGCGACCTGGTGTTCGTGCCGCTGGGCCTGAACTACGACCGCGTGCTCGAAGACCGCACGCAGTTGCTGAGCGGTGACGCCAGCGCGCCGAAATCGAGCGGGCTGCGCAGCGCCTTGCGCACGCTGGCCTTCATCGGCGACCAAGTCTGGCTGCTGCTGCGCAGCCGCTGGCACCGCCTGGGCTATGCCTGCGTCAACTTCGGCACCCCGGTGTCGGTGCGCGCCTGGGCCGCGGCGCGCAGCATCGACTTCGACCATCTGCCGCGCGAGCAACGCCAGGTCGAGGTCGCCGCGCTCGGCCGGCACCTGATGAATCAGGTCGGCCAGTTGATCCCGGTGCTGCCGGTGCCGCTGGTGGCCACGGTGCTGCTGCAGCAGGGCGAGCGCGCCATCGGCGAGCTGGAACTGAAGTCGGCGGTGGCCGAACTCGTCGGCCGCCTCGAAGCCCGCAACGCGCGCTTGTACCTGCCGCGCGGCGACTGGGACTACGCCGTCAGCGCCGGCCTGCGCATGCTGACGCAGCGCCATCTGGTCGATGAACAGCAGGGCCTGTACCGGGCCCGACCCGCCGAGGCGCGGCTGCTGCGCTACTACGCCAACTCGATCGCTCACCTGGTGACGCCGATTGTCGACCCTGATCAAGGACGCGGCCCGCCGCTCCCGGCATGATGGCACCGATGGCTCCGCTTCAACCTGACCCCGCGAACGAGCACGCTCCGCAGGCACGCCCGATCACGCTGGCCCACCCGCTGCGCTGGCTTGCGCGCGGTGCGCGCGACCTGGCCCGCGCCCCGGCGCCGGGGCTGTCGCACGGACTCACGCTGGCGCTGTTCGGCGCTGCGCTGTTCATCGTCGCGCACCGGCACTTCTGGTTGCTGGCCGGTGCCTTCAGTGGTTTCCTGCTGGTGGCGCCGGTGCTGGCCACCGGGCTGTACGCCGTCAGTCGCGCGCTCGAGCGCGGCGAGCCCGCCACGCTGGGGTCGATGATGGCGGTGGCCGTGCGCGCGTGGTGGCCGCGCGGCGCGACCGCTCGGCGGTTGATGCGCTTCGGCGCGCTGCTCGCGCTGGCCGGCACCGGCTGGGTCCTGACCTCGGCTTCGCTGGTCACCTGGTTCGCGCCGGAAGTGGTGAACAACCCGGCCGACTTCATGCAACGCGTCGTGCTCGCCGAAACCGGCTGGCTGTTCGAAGGCTGGGTGCTGCTGGGCGGCGTGCTGGCCGCGCCGGTCTTCGCCAGCAGCGTGGTTGCAATCCCGCTGCTGCTCGACCGTCCGGTGGGCGTGCTGGCTGCCGTGTTGGCGAGCTGGCGCGTGGTGCTGGCCAACCCGTTGCCGATGGCGCTGTGGGCGCTGCTGATCATGGGCCTCACCGCCCTGGGCATGGCCACGCTGCTCATCGGGCTGGTGCCGATCGTGCCGTGGCTGGCCCATGCCAGCTGGCACGCCTACCGCGACTGCGTCGCGCCCGTGACCCCCGAGGCCTGACCGGCAGCGACAGCCATGTGGGGCTACAGCGAGGAACAGATCGCCGGCTTCGGCCTGACCTTCGGCGTCGGCGCGTTCATGCTGTACATGATGTTCATCATCTACCAGCTCGCGCGCGAGTCGAAAGCCGGCCGCTTCGGCACCTTCGTGCTGTTCGTCTCGCTGGGCTTCGGGTTGGTCGGCTTCGCCGCCAAGGGCGTGATCAAGTGGTTCATCGCCGGCAGCAGCGGCTGAACGTACTGGCCTTCAGACATGTGCCAGCGCTAGGCCGCCGAGCACGATGCCGATGCTGGCCACGCCGAACATGCCCCACTCGAGCCACTTGCGCCGCGTCAGCAGCGCCATCGCCGCCAGCGCGATCGAGACCTGCAGCGCCGTTGTGGCCTGGGCCCAGCGGTGGTGCAGGTGCATCTGCGCATCGGACTGGTCGTCCCAGGACTTGGACTGCGCCTCGAGCTTCTCGGCATCGCCCTTGATGACGTCCTTTTCCTTCTTGTAGCGCTCGACTTCCTGCTGGTACTGCGCCTTGCGGTCGTCGGGCAACAGTGCCACGGCGAGCTCGGCCAGGTTCTGCTTGCTGCTCTTGGCCTGGTAATAGTTCCACTGATTCGAGGCCTCGGTCTTCTTGATCGCGGCGTTGTTCTTGTACAGCCCGGCGTTGGCCTGCGTGGCCCCGCCCATGTAGGAGAACAGTGCGCCGACGGTGGCCAGGATCGCGGTGACGACCGCGATCGTGCCGGTGAAGCGGTCCTTGCCCGCATCATGCACGGCGTGTTCGAGTTCGTGGTCGTGCGGGCCGTGCACATGAAAGCCGTGTTCGGACATCGACATCTCCAGGGTCTTGCGAAGCGCGCGATGATAGCGGCGCCGACCACTCGACCCTGGAAGCCCTCATGTCTCGCCTGACCCGCCGTGATCTGTTGCGCAGCGCCGGCGCAGTGGCCCTCGGCGCTCAGGTACCGATCGGGGTCGCGCAGCCCGCGCGCGTGCAATCCTGGCCCCTCGAAGCACCGCGCCGCGCCGGCATCCACGACGTCGCGCCGGCCCCTGGCGGCGGGGTCTGGTTCACGGCACAGAGCAGCGGTCACCTCGGCTGGTTCGACCCGAAGAACGGGCGCACGGAGTTGATCGCGCTGGGCGGTGGCTCGTCGCCGCATGGCGTGATCCAGGGGCCCGACAAGGCCGCATGGATCACCGACAGTGGCCAGAACGCCATCGTGCGTGTGGCCTGGCCCGAGCGCAGCGTGCGGGCTTTCCCGCTGCCCGAAGGCAGTGCCTACGCCAACCTCAACACCTGCGCCTTCGACGGCGACGGCGACCTGTGGTTCACGGGCCAGAGCGGCGTGATCGGCAGGCTCGCCGTGAAGACCGGCAGCGTGACCGTCAAGGCAGCACCGCGCGGCCGCGGACCGTACGGTATCTGCGCCACGCCATCCGGCGAGGTCTGGTGGTGCTCGCTGGCCGGCTCGTTCATTGCGCGCATCGATCGCCGGACGGGTGACTCGATCGTCGTCGAGCCGCCGACCAGGAACCAGGGCGCGCGCCGTGTCTGGAGCGACAGCCGCGGGCGCATCTGGGTCAGCGAGTGGAACAGCGGCAATCTGTCGGTACACGATCCGGCAGGCAAGACCGATGCGCAGGCCTGGCGCACCTGGAAGCTGCCCGCGGGCCTATCGGGTGAAGCGCCGCGCTGTTATGCGGTCTATGTCGATGAGCGCGACATCGTCTGGGCCAGCGATTGGGGAGGCAACGCCGTGTTCCGTTTCGATCCGGCGACCGAGCGCTTCGAGCGATTCGGTTTTCCGCGCGAGGCCACCCAGATCCGCCAGATCCTCGGCCGGCCGGGCGAAGTGTGGTTGCCCGAAAGCGGCACCGAGCACATCTCAGTGATTCGCACGGGATGAAGAAGCTTCTTGCCGCGCTGCTGGCCGCACTTGGCTTGGCGGGCTGCGCGACCTTCGTCGCTCCCATCGCCGTCGCCACGGCGGACACTGAGCTTGCCACCTGCGCGCGTTGGTTCGAGCAGCTCGATGCTGCGATCGATCGCGCCGGCGTTCGCGACGCCGAGGCGGACCGCATCGCCGGGTTTGCCGGTCTGCGAACCGACCGCCTCAGCGCCTCGCTGCGCGAGCGAGCGCGTGCCGATCGCGCCGCGTTCGAGGCCTGGCTCGCGCGCTTGCAGCAGCTCGAAAGCGAAGGTCGTGAGGTCGAGATCGCCAACCTGCCAAGCGACACCTTTCCGATCGCCGAAGCCGCCGACGCCGCAACGGCACGCAGCCGGTCGGCACAGTGCGCCCAGGCCTGGCGCAGGCCGCTGCAAGTCGACGCCGCAAGGCGCGCTCAGTTGCTCGACAGGGCGTCGGTGCCCGACCGCTACGCCACCTGGCAGCGCGCCGTTGGCCTGTACCCGCTGGTTCGCTGGCCCTTCTTTGCCGGTGTCGAGGACTGGCAGCGTGCGCACCAGGCGCAGGTCGAACGCTGGTCAGCGGCGGCGCCGGCCACGCAGCGCTTCGTGCCGGCCGGCGTCGCACCGGACGCCAACCGCGTGGCCGGCTTGTGGCGCAATCGGCCGCACGACGCGCTCGGCCTGCCGCAGTTCCAGCCCGACGAGGCCGCCACGCTGCTGGCCGCCCATGCGCCGGCGCTGGAGATCGAAACGCGTGGCGATTTCGATCGCTTCGGCGCGCTGGTCTGGCGCGACGGCGCCCTTGCGCCGGCGGTCGATGCCGCGACGCCGGTGCTCTACCAGCGGCTGGCCGCCACACGCTATGGCGGCCGGTGGCTGGTTCAGCTGGTCTATGCGCTGTGGTTCCCCGAACGCCCGCCGCGGACCCGCTTGGACATGCTGGCCGGTGCGCTGGATGCGGTGCTCGTGCGCATCACCCTGGCGCCCGACGATGGCCGGGTGCTGCTGGTCGATACGATCCACGGTTGCGGCTGCTACCACTTGTTCCTGCCGACGGCCGAAGCGCGGCTGCGCGCCGACGCACCGACCGGCATCGAGTGGGCCTTCGCGCCGATCACGCTGCCAACCCCGCAGGCCGGCCAACGCTTCGTCGTCAAGCTGGATTCGGCAAGCCATTACGTGGTTGGCGCCGCGCTCGACGACGGCCGACCGGGTACGGCGTATGAGCGGCGCAGCGAACAATCGCTGCGCACGCTGGCGCTGCCGCAAGGCGGCTCGCGCAGCGTGTTCGGCCCCGACGGCCTGGTCGCCGGCAGCCAGCGCGGCGAGCGCTTCCTGTTCTGGCCGATGGGCATCGCCAGCGCCGGGGCGATGCGCCAATGGGGCCACCACGCCACGGCCTTCGTCGGCCGCAGGCACTTCGACGACCCCGACCTGATCGAGCGCCGCTTCGTGATCCCCGCGCTGGAATGAAACAAGCCGGCTCGCGCCGGCTCGTCGTTCTGGCTGGAGCCCCCTCCTGGAGGGGGCCAGGGG
>Ga0315288_10005601_pt1 | contig 15972 bp, 14 predicted proteins | sample YL17G11_20_MG_FD_203454 | JGI IMG/M metagenome (GOLD analysis project Ga0315288, IMG submission 203454) | Sediment microbial communities from Yellowstone Lake, YNP, Wyoming, USA - YL17G11_20 | ecosystem: Environmental > Aquatic > Freshwater > Lake > Sediment | place: USA: Wyoming | collected...
TATTGACCCTAACTGTTTAAACAATTTTCAATGAATGTCGAACATGATTGTGCGTTATTGCAGTAAAATCCCCTGATTTAAACGACAAGAGAGCTTAATCCATATGCCATTAATTTCTGTAATCGTACCATTCTTAAACGAAGAGCTTTACATAGAAAGATGCATCAGGTCTTTGCTTGCCCAGGATTTCGATAAAGACCAATACGAGCTTATATTCATCGATAACGGTTCGACTGACCGCTCCGCTGAGATAGTCAGAGGTTTTCCGAGTATTATTATTCTTGAAGAACCTATAAAATGCCCTTATGCAGCTCGCAATAAAGGATTGTCGGTGGCTAAAGGGCAGATCTTTGCCTTTACCGATGCCGATTGTGCTGTATCATACAATTGGTTGGCGCAGATATACGAAGGCATAACAAAATCATCCGCTGCAATTGTACTCGGCAAGCGGTTTTTTCCGAAAGGGAGAACGCCTGCGCTTAAGATGTTCGAAGATTATGAAAATGCTAAGACCGAATACGTATTAAGCAGATGCCATAGGAAAAATTTTTACGGATTTACAAATAACATGGCAATGAGGCAGGATGTTTTAAAAGAAACAGGGCTATTTAGCGTTTCAGTTCGCGCGCCGGTCATGAGCGATACCGAACTGATACAAAAGTGGATATCCCGCCACCCCGATACAAAAGTGATATATCTACCACGTATGGAAATTACACATCTGGAAATAAAAAATCTGAAAACATGGTTAGGTAAAATGCATATATACGGCAAATATAACATGCTGGTTAAAGCAATGACTAGTTATACCCCCCTTGATAATAAGGCTAAGTTTCAAATCTATATATATTGTTTTAGAAAAAATAATTATAAATTGATGCAAAAAATAATTTTATTTCTGTTGTTAATATTAGGCTATCTGTATTATGAAAGCGGCGCAATAGGCGGACATCTCAAATCGCTTTCATCCGGCAGTGTCAGCTAGCATGTCAGGAAATAATACGAGTGGTTAAATTTAAACGTCTGGGAAACCCATGGTAATTTTTAAAAAAATAATGAACACATTATTCCAGGGAAAGTATAGTAAGATCTTTGCGAAAGGTACTATGATATCTTTAGTAGGGTTGATAACTATTAGATGCTGCATGTTGCTCCATTTTTTAGTCAAAACGCGAGTTCTTACTCCCACAGAAGTCGGATTGATCGGCTTAACCATAAGTATATTGGCCATGACGTTTGTCATAAACAATGGATTTTTTCACGCGATACTTCGCTACGCTTCTTTCTATGAGGGGAAAGGTTCTAAGTCAGAAGTAAAAGGGGTGGTGTTTTTAGTTTATAGATTGGCCATACCTATTCTATTTATATTATTAACCGCAGTAAACATATTTGCCAAATATATAGCAGAGGTCATCTTCCGGCACCCGCAATTAACAACCCTGATAAAAATAGTCTCTCTCGATGCTTTTTTTATGTCGATAACTACTTTGAATATAGCCTTATTGAGAAGCAGATACCTGAATAAGTATGAATATATATTCATAACATCAGAATACGTTATCACAATTGCTATTATACTGTCGCTATTGTTTGTAAAGAACCTGATAGTGATGTTCGTTACTGCGTCTGCCATCGCAGCTTTTATCATAATGATGTTTTCTTTTGATGTGCTCAGAAAGCAAATGCCATTTCTATTCGACCCCAGTGTGAATATTTCAAAACCAAAAGAGAGGGTTTTGAATTTTGCTATCTTCAGCTCAGTGGCCGAATTTATAGTTAGGTTCCGAATAGAAATAAACGTTTTTTACATTGCGTTATTTTTGTCTTATTCCGACGTTGCGCTATTCAACGTGGCTTTGCAGTTGGCATTTTTTTCTTCTATATTCCTAATGGCGTCTAATAGTGTTTTTTTACCTATGGTCAGTAATCTGCATGGAAGCCGCGACATCGCGCGGATTAGACGGATCCATAAAAAGATAAGTCTTGTCTTGGTGGGATTGACGACGGGCATTTTTTTAATTTATATAATTGGAGGAAAATTTATTCTCGGACTTTTCGGGGAATATTACAAAAACGCATATGTGACCCTGCAAATAATCACGGTTGCATTTGTAGTACATTCCGCAACCGGGTCGGTTGACTATATTATGAATATGCTGGGGAGGCCTTACCTTAATACTATAAATCAAGTCATTTCGTTGGCCATCATTATAATGTTAGATTATTTTCTTATACCCATATATGGGCTTAATGGCGCAGCCATCGCCTATACATGCGGTAGTATATTTATAAGTTTATTTGCGCTATCTCAAGTTCTATGGCTATATAAAATCGAAGAGAGGGGATAAGCCTTTCATGCCCACTTTATATTTGCTATAATAACAATCGAGGATATCCAAATGGCTAAATTTAAAATCCCGAAATTGTCCAATGGCGGTATTTCTGCGGTTGATGCGCGAAATCTCCCAAAGTTTTCTTTAGTTGTTCCCACATATAATGAAAGTAAAAATATAAGTGCGCTTATTAAGATAGTAAGCGGTCTGCTTGACAAGATCCTTCCCGATGATTATGAGTTGATTATTGTCGATGACGATAGTCCGGACCGCACATGGGAAGTAGCAACGAAGCTTAAGCCCAATTACCCGCACTTGAAGGTGATAAGACGGCAGGGCGAAAAGGGGCTTTCGACTGCGGTGATTCGAGGTTGGCAGGACGCCGTAGGTGATTTTTTGGGCGTTATGGACGGTGATCTTCAGCATCCGCCGGGTGTTCTGGAGGGTCTTTTAAAAGCTATGGACAATGGCGTAGATATGGCGATAGCAAGCCGCCATGTCGAAGGCGGAGGCGTCAGCGATTGGAGTGCTATAAGGCGACTTATCTCGCGCGGCGCTCAATTGATAGGGCTAGTGCTCTTGCCAGAGGTGCTTAGCCGCGTATCAGACCCTATGAGCGGATATTTTATAGTTAGGCGAGAGGCGATAGAAGAACAAACGCTGGAACCTTTAGGATATAAGATCCTGATAGAGGTATTAGCCAGGGGAAGGGTTGAACGTATTGCGGAAGTGGGCTATGTTTTTCAGGAAAGGAAACAGGGGGCCAGCAAAATGAACTGGCAGACCTATGTAGAATATTTGCTCCATCTTGTAAAACTCCGGCTTGTACTGCAGTCAACGAAAAGGTTCATAGAGTTTTGTACGGTAGGGTTCAGCGGCGTATTTGTAGATATGGGGGTGTTATTTTTATTGAGTGATCCCAGAACGTTGGGATGGGGAGTTACCGGCAGTAAGGTCATAGCGGCGGAACTTGCCCTCATCAATAATTTTATCTGGAACGACATCTGGACATTTGGCGATATCTCCAAGAAGCAGCCCGGCGCAAAACAATGGTTTACGCGCTTGTTGAAATTTAACATCATATGCCTTGTAGGGCTTGTAATAAATGTGGCAGTGCTAAGCTTTCTATTTAAGACGGTAGGGATGAACCGGTATCTCGCGAACCTTACCGCCATCGGCGTAGCCACGTTCTGGAACTTTTTAGTGAACGTTAAATTTAGCTGGAGGGCGCCCAAGATAGTTTAACTATATTTGCTTATTTATTTTTAAGTATTTCCAAGATGTGTCGATGGGATGGATAATGGAAAGATCCAAAAAAGACTTTTTAAATAAACTCGTATCGTTTATAGAGGCAAATAGTAGTTTAATTATCGCTGCTCTGGTTATTTTCGTAATATTTGCCGGGATGGCCTATTCTTTTTACCTTAAGGATAGTATACGCTACGGCGATGAGCGCGACTATTATGTATTAGCAAAAAATATAGTTGCAAAGCACTCCTATACGGTTGACGGTGTAAGTCCTACCGCATTTCGTGCGCCTGGGTATCCCTTTTTTCTCTCATTATTTGTTTTTTTGGGGTGGGGTATGCCCTATATTCGCATTCTGAATTTTATAGCGCTTGGCATTTCTATATACCTAGTCTATCTTATTATAAAAAGACTTTCCTCTAAATTCGCGACAATAATAGGCGCCCTGCTTGTGATATGCTATCCTGTGCTTTTTTATGCGGCAGGCACATTCTACGCGCAAACTATAGGGGCCCTCATCTTTCTTTCCATCCTTTTCCTTCTATTAAAAGAACAAGCCGGAAGTGTAAAATCTTTTCTTATCATAGGAGCGTTTTTAGGTTTTCTAATTCTTACAATACCCACCTTCATATTCTGTTTGCCTATATTCGTGTTGTGGATCATATTTTCAATGCAGCGGAATAGGATAAGGGCTTCAGTCGCATTGATCTTAATGACTATGCTTATCGTGTCCATTTGGTCTTTTCGCAATTATAGCGTTTATCATTCTTTTGTGTTTATCTCCTCCAATTCAGGAAGAAACTTATTTCAGGGGAATTGGGTAAACACTAATCCGAACGATTTAACCGAGGTGAATGAAGCTGTCGACAGCTATATAAAAAATAAACCGGATTTAAACGATGTGCAATTTGACGCTTATATGAGATCGGAGGCGATCAAATTTATCCTGACTCACAAGTCCTATATCTTCAGACTTTATTTTATGAAGTTCCTTAATTATTTTAACTATCATAATGAGCTTGTGATAAGATCAGAAATGTCTAAGACAAGAGACATCTTGATGCTTCTGACCTGGGGACCGATTTTACTCGTCTTTCTTATTCGTCTGTTCTATATCGGGCGCTTCAGGCCTTCTAATTTTGAGATATTATTAATAGTCCTTTATTTTGCCAGCGCCTTTTTTTATGCTATCTTTTACACCCGCATCCGTTTTAGGCTGCCATTTGACTTTTTGCCGATAATAGTCGTAGCCTTATTTATAGATAATGTAATAAAAAAATTGATTACGGATTCAAGACGGTAAGACATGAGTCTGGTTGCTTAAGCTTAAGTAACCACGCCGTGTTATATCGATACTCCTCAATCAATGGCCACACATAGAATACCCGCCTATTTTATATTTCTTAAATCAGCTCATAATGGTAAAATAGTTCATATAAGTTATAATCCTAACGATGGTTTTAATGAAGATATTATAGGCATAGATAGCAATTTAGAGTATTTATGGTAAAGATCAAGAATATAAGAAAAATAGATCTCGCCCTTATTACGATACTGGCTGCAGCAGGGATAGCGCGATACTGGGCTTTAAATTTTGGCCTACCAGACCTATGGTGCCGTCCGGATGAAAATCAGATCGTTGGTATTATAACTTCGCCTTTAAGATTTTTTCATCCCGGCCGTTTTAATTATCCCTCTCTTTATAAATATATAGTTTTATGTCTTTACGGCCTCTATTATCTCTTTGTGCTTATTGCCGACAGATATATTTCAATGGCGGATTTTATAAAGAGATTTCTGCTGGATCCCGCGCCTTTTTATCTTATCGCTAGATCGCTTACGGCTTTCCTGGGCACGATGACGGTATTCATAGTATACAAGATAAGTAAGAGTTTATTTGACAGGCGGACCGCACTGATCTCTTCATTATTTATGAGTTTAGCATATCTACATGTGAGGGATTCGCATTTCGGGGTCGCGGATGTCCCAATGACGTTCTTTATCATGTGTGCAATGTTATTTCTTGTGAATAGTTATAATCGAAAGGATTTAAAAAATTATATTCTGGCAGGGATATTTGCCGGCCTGGCAACATCTACGAAATATGCGGGTATTTTATTAGTAGTGCCGATGTGCATCGTGCATATTTTAAATATAGCAAATAAAAAAGATTTAAAAGTCACAGCGTTTCTGGATAGGCGAATGCTGTTCTTTTTAATAACTATGGCAGGCGCTTTTTTATTGGGTACGCCATTTGCTTTATTAGATTTTTACAAGTTTGTATCCGATCTGTTATTTGAATCGGGGTATTTGAATTACGGGCACGGGATCGTTCTCGGCAGAGGATGGGCATATCATTTATGGTTTTCATTATTTTTTGGATTGGGCGGAAGTTTATGGTTCGCATCTCTCCTTGGCATCGTTGTATTGGCAAAAACAGATGTTAGAAAAGCTTCTGTATTATGCTCTTTCCCGTTGGTCTATTATATTTTTATGGGGAAAGGATATAATGTTCTATTGCGATATTCGATCCCCATCATACCGTTTTTGTGCATAACGGCAGCTGTATTTATAATATTCCTTAGCAATAGATTGGCCGCCGGATTTAAACACCGCACGAATAGCATCATAACCTATTCCTTAGCTATCCTGATTATATTGCCATCAGCTTATAATGTTATGCGCTTTGACCGATTATTGGGGGAAAAAGATAATCGCCTCGTAGCAGCGGAATGGATAAATGAAAACCTGGCGGAGGACAGCTCTATTTATGTTGCTGGTTTTATTTATGGGAAGCCGCGCCTCTTCCCGACCGTTGAAGCCCTGGAAAGAGAAGATCGGGAAATAATCGAAAAAATATTAACTGAGAACAAAGAACGGGGCACTGATGAAAAAAATATAAAACGCTTTCGACTTATAAAAAGTTATAGAGAGGGTAATGCCTTGCCGCAATATATAATCACAGAAGAATCGCCGCTAATTGTATATAGTCAAATTCCGGAAACTATAAAAAATCTCTTAAAAGATTCTTATCATCTTAAAAAATCTTTTGAAGCCATCAAGGTTAACAATAAAGAAAATTTATTTGACCAACAGGATGCCTTCTATATCCCTTTTGTCGGATTTCAGGACATTCAGAGGCCGGGCCCTAACTTATATATCTATGAGAAGAACTGATACGCATAAGCCAAGCACTATCGAGATCATTGAAGTATCGGATGAGGCTTCTATAAATAAAACGGAGAGGCTTGCAAAGGAAATCTGGCGCCAGCACTATTTGCCTATTATCGGTAAAGACCAAGTGGAGTATATGTTAGAAAAGTTTCAATCAAAACAGGCGATCTATGAGCAGATCCAGAACGGGTTTATTTATTATTTAATAAAAATCAACGATGATTATTTAGGGTATTTGAGCGTTTTGCCGAAGGAGGATACCGGGGAATTGTTTTTAAGTAAGATTTATATCAGACTTGAGCAGCGCGGCAAAGGCTATGGCAATATGACAATGGATTTCGTTGAGAGCTTAGCCAGGCGGAGGAATCTTAATAGAATCACCTTGACGGTAAACAAGCATAACGCAGACTCAATAAAGGCATATCAAAAAATGGGGTTCAGGATCGTTGACTCGATAGTCCAGGATATAGGTGACGGTTTCATAATGGATGATTATGGGATGGAAAAGCTATTGTAGGCACGGAGAAAAATTTTTATAAATATATTTGAACAATTATCGATAATAGTAATATAGACTGATTGTAGATTTATTATATGGCGTATATAATGGCAGTTAACTTAGGTGACCGTTGGTTATAGTGCCACAGACTGATTCGAAAAGGAGGGTTTCAGATGTTGGAGCACATGAGAGAGAATATAGATATTTTTATATGTCCCAAATGTAAAGGAAGTTTAGAAATTAAAGATAGCGGAATACGATGTTTGGAATGTTCCGCGCAATATCCGGTCGAAAATGGCCTGCCGCTTCTTTTTTGTCCAAACGAATGGGATAATTCAAAAGAGGATGTTACGAAAGCAATAAAATCATTTTATGAAAAAACACCATTCCCAAATTATGAAGATTGTGAAGGCGCGGGAGATCTTGTCCAGAAAGCGCAGACAGGCATTTTTGCCCGTTTGTTAAATGAACAGATACCATTTAATATCCGAATACTGGAAGCAGGTTGCGGGACAGGCCAATTAAGTAATTTTTTAGGCATTGGGCAGAGGTATCTTTTTGGCGTTGACATGTGTGTTAACTCACTAAAGCTAGGCCAGGACTTCAAAATGAAAAACAATCTTGAGCGAGTAGGGTTTTATCAAATGAATTTATTTCGGCCTATATTCAAAGAAGAGAGCTTCCCTCTTGTTATTTGTAACGGTGTTCTTCATCACACAAGCGATCCTTTCGGAGGATTTAATTCTATATCAAAGCTTGTGAAGAAAAACGGGTATATTATCATAGGGCTTTATAATAAATATGGGAGAATAGCCACCGATATTCGTCGCTTTATTTTTAAAAATTTTGGCGCCAAATGGAAATTTCTGGATTCGCGGTTAATGAGAAAAGACATCAGTGATATTAGGAAACATACATGGTTTATGGATCAATATAAGAATCCGCATGAATCAAAGCATACGATTGGAGAGGTTTTATATTGGTTTGACCACGCCGGTTTCGAGTTTATAAATGGGGTACCAAAGGTTAAGGCATTTGGTATGTTCACGGAAAATGAAAAATTATTTAAACCAAACCCAAAGGGAAATTGGCTTGACCATTTTTTGGTTCAATTTAATCTGATCTTTACAGGAAGTCGAGAAGGCGGCTTCTTTTTAATGATCGGCAGGAAGAAGGCTTAAATAATACAGCAAATAAGAAAAGCCTGCGCATAAAGACCTTCAGATGGCCATTGGTTAAAGTATTACCCTGTACCCGAACGAAGTGATTGGTACAGGGCAGGCAGGCTGATTATATCCTCCTTCGCATTCAACACGATAGAGACAGTATGCTTCGGAGGACTTCGCATTTTCTGGATGACGTATATAATAGTGTTTAGTGCTTAATCTGTAATGGGTTACGAGAAATAGGGATAAGGGAACCGGGCGTAAGTAAGATAAGTACTACAAAATTGCTCAAAGGAGAATAGAATGAATGTTGTTTTTGTCTATTCATTGGATGATGTCCAATCGAGCAAGACGCCTTTACGATCCCAAGAACAAATACAATTTGGCATATCATATATCTCGTCATTCCTGGAAAAAAATGGTCATAATACAAAATTAATTGTTTTAAGTAAGATTTTTGGCGGCGCATATAAAGCAATAATAGATAAATGTGTTAAAGAGTTCTCTCCGAAGATATTTTGTTTTACTGCGATAAGCAGCGAATACAATTTTATTCTCGCTGTAGCAAAGTATATAAAGATCAAATATCCTGACATTTATTTGTTAATAGGCGGCTGCCACGTGTCTTTAAACCCAACGTCTATATCATTAAATGATCTTGATGCGCTATGTATCGGTGAAGGTGAAATGCCTACGTTAGAATTAATTTCACAGTTAGAAAACGGGCTTTTGCCGTCGACAATTCCCAATCTTTGGATTAAGCGTAATGACGGCATAGAAAAAAATTCAACGCGCCCGTTTTTACAAGATTTAGATACCTTGCCGTTTCCAGACAGAGAAATGTGGCAAGATTGGATAGACGAGGAGCTCGGCGCAAGAATCTCAATTTTATTGGGCAGAGGCTGCCCTTTTGAATGTACATACTGTTGTAACGATGCCTTAAAAAAAATATCGGACGGCCGTTATGTTAGAGTTAGATCGGTAGATAATATCTTGGCGGAAATAGAAAATATTGTTACCACATACCCAGAAAAAAAAGAGATAAATCTTGAAGTGGAATCATTTGGGGTAAACACATCATGGGCCATTAAGTTATGCAATGAACTGGAGAATTTCAATAAAACCATTAAAGAGCCTCTTTCATTTGGTGTCAATTTAAGAGTCGCTGCCGGCGTAGATTACGTAAGCTTATTTGTCGCATTAAAAAGGGCCAATTTTAAATTTATCAACATTGGCCTTGAATCGGGAAGTGAAAGACTGCGTCGCGAGGTGCTGCGCCGTAATTATTCAAATGATGAGATTATCGCAGTTGTTAGATTAGCAAGGGCAAACGGCTTAAAAGTAACTTTGTTTAATATGATAGGAATCCCCGGGGAGACCCAGCTTGATTTTAGAGAAACAGTGAAGCTTAATAGGATGTGTCTTCCCGATAATCATTACGGTACCGTTATTTTTTTCCCATATCCTGGGACTGAAATATATTCGTTATGTAAAAAAAATGGATTACTGAAAGATGAGCTTGACGCCGGAATGGAAAGGAGAAAGGCTATTCTGGATTTGCCAGGGTTCAGTAAAAAGCAAATACAAAAGAGTTACCTCTGGTTTGATTACTACGTATATAAGGGATATAGCCCGTTACCTAAGATATTGATGAGAGTTCTTGTCTTAAAACTTAAGGAAAATCCTTATTTGAATTTGTTTTTTAGGGAATTTATGCGTTTACCATTAGTAAAAAAAATAAGACGAGCTCTTACAAGGTGGTAAATCGTATCAGCATCTGCGTATCTTATTAATTAAATCTTTTAGAAGAGGTATAAATAGAATGCCAACTAAAGGAAAATCAAAGGGGTGTGGGAATCGAGAGCTGCGTCTATACATGCGCACCTTCGGATGCACCACGTTCGCTTCTCGTCCCGTTCTGCGGGACTCGGCGCTCACTTTGGCACACGCCAAAAGCTGCGAAAAGAGGAATAAGCCTTGTGAATAAATGAAAATTAAGCGATCAAGTGAATACCATGTCTATATAGTTAGATGTAACGGAGGAGCATATTATACTGGATATACGAATGATCTGGGGGCTCGGATTAAGCTTCATAATAAAGGGCATGGCGCTAAGTACCTAAGAGGCAAAGGGCCAGTCGAACTTGTTTATAAAAAGGAATACAAATATTATAAGAATGCTTTACATGCAGAGAGGAATTTGAAGAAGTTGACACGAGCGCAGAAAGAAGAGTTGATAAGGATATATGAGAAGAATAAAATTTCAGGTTGAAGGATGCCCCCACAGATTTGCGAGACATGATAAGCCTATGGGTGCTCCCCCAGATTTTTTGCCTTTTGGCAAAAAATCTAAACGGGGGAGCAGCCGTGTTTAGGTTTTCAGAAAAACACAGGAGATGTAAATGAAGGTTTTTCTGAAAACCTACGGCTGACCGTTGGTTACAGTATTACCCCGCCCACGAGGCAGCAGGCGGGGCAGGCAGGCTGATTATATCCTCCTTCGCATTCAACACGATAGAGACAGTATGCTTCGGAGGACTTCGCATTTTCTGGATGACGTATATAATTGTGTTTAGTGCTTAATTTGTAGTGAGTTACGAGAATATGATACAGAGGAACCGTACGTAAGTGGAAAAGTACAGTAAACTAATATAACCGGTGTAATATGAAAACATTTAAACATAACGGGAATCTCGGGGATATTATTTATAGCCTGCCTACGATAATCGCGCTAGGTGGAGGCACGTTGTATGTCGGAAATGGAACCGGTAACTTAGGCATTAGCGAAGGATGTCCAATGCCCCGTCCTATTACAGCACTCATGGTGTCCCAAATAATTGAATTGTTAAAACTGCAAACCTATTTATTGGATGTAAGACCTTACAACAATGAGGATGTGGATTTCAATTTGGATAAATTTAGAGAACGGTATTCAGTAATTGAACATCTAGCTAGAGCGCATTTAAAAACTTTTGGGATGAAATTCAATCTGGGGTGTGCGTGGCTGGAAAACATAACCCCGTGTTATATAAATGATATTATTATTACCCGTAGTGAGAGGTATATTAGTAACCTTAATAAATTTAATTGGCAAGCCCTTAGAGGATATGAAGACAGGTGTGTTTTTGTTGGTTTTGAGGAAGAATATATAAAGTTTAAAGAATGTACAGGATTAAGCATAAAAAGATATCCAGTGAGATCTATTTTAGAGTATGCTAAGATAATAAAGGGTAGTAAATTATTTATTGGCAACCAATCATTAGGTTTTGCTCTTGCAGAAGGAATGAAGCATCCGAGGATTTTAGAGATATATTATTTTTGTTCAAATTGCATGCCACAATCTGCAAATGGGCACATTATCTTAAATAAGAGTTTAGTGAAACGCACCCTATATAGCAAAAAAGAAATCAAATTGAATGCAGTAGTTGATAAAATATGTGTATTTATACGTAATTTGGCATTTCACATTTTTGTAGAAAAAAGAATTAGTTTTATATCCATTATTAGACGTAAACTCGGTATTTTTAAATACTTTCTTCCAGCCTTTAAGGCAAATAGATTATCGCCAAAAACTACGTATGCGCAATATCAAGAGGATATAGTTGTGGAATTTCTCCTAGGTTCAATTCATAAATTTATTGATATAGGTGCGGCTGATGGAATTACTATATCGAATACTTTTCTGTTTGCATTGCAGGGCGCAAAAGGGATTCTTTTTGAGCCTGCCCCACCATTATTTAGAAGATTAAAACTCCTTTATTTATTCAATCAACATTGCGCATGTATAAGAGAAGGTATATCTGATAGAAGTGCGATTTTGAAAATGCGGCTATGTGGACAACTTTCAACAATTGAGGGAACTTTAAATCTAGAACACGCTCAGGCGATAGGTGCACATATTGAAACATCCCCGACTATAACGATAAGGGTTAATACCTTGACCCACTGGATATCTAAGTATCGTGAATTTAGAGATGTAGATTTAATCAGCATAGATGTGGAAGACCATGAATTGAACGTCTTACTGGGTATTGACTTTAACATAATAAAAACTAAATGTTTTATTATAGAAACCCACGAGCATAAAGAAGGCCATGCTATGAGCTATATTCATAAAAACTACGAAGATATAAAATCTGTTCTTAAAAGGGCGGGCTATACCACGGTGCTTGAAAATCCAGCCAATACGTTTTGGCTCAGAAATGATGTTATCGATGAGAATAAAATAAATAAAATAGTTTCGAATTTTAAAGGGTATTTAAAGACGGATTTGCATGGACAATAATTTAAGAAAATACTTGTCAGAGAAGGAGTTATAACAGAGGTTGATCTCTATGAACCTTTTAAATCATTCATATCAGAAAAGAGGGAGCCAAACGTAAGTTATGAAGATCCTGCATAGGATTTTTAGTATTCTGTCGTACTATTATAATTCATATAAAAAAGCATATTATTTTAAGAAATTATATTCAAAAGGCGTGAAACTGGATATTGCCAAAGATATTATTTTAGACAAATATGTCGATTTTGTTATTGTTAAACCCGCATATTTAATCATAGAGAAAGGAGTTTTGATTCGAAGTTATGTGCAGATACAAGCGGGTGAGTATTTAAAAATAGGCGAAAATACACAGATCGGAAGATTTACCAGCATAGCTTCTTTCAAAAGGGTCGAAATCGGGAAAAATTGTTTAATCGCAGAATCTGTTTCTATACGGGACCATGATCATGTTTATACTTTGCTCGATACTCCGGTTAACAAACAGGGATATGCAGCCGCCCCAACCCGCATAGGCGAAAAAGCGGAAGTTAAATATTCGCTTGCAACAAATGGCGAAAACGAGGCTGTATCGTTCCGGTACGTTCCCCAAGGGGACACCCTGATAATGCATAACCTGCTGGAATACGATGACTAAGCCCAGTGTGTACATAAAAACGTTCGGATGCAAGATGGACACGTTGTTACAAACCAATTTTACAATTCTTAGGCGAGTTGTATAATAAGAATTAATCTATTGATTTATTTAGAGTTATGAAAACAACTCTAGAGGGAACCGAACGTGAGTGAAAAAATAAAGAAAATATCTTTAGTGCAAATGAAGCCAAATCACAAAGGAAAGGTTATAGAGATTCTAGGAGGCACAAACTTGCAGGATAGACTGATGAATATGGGTGTGTATAAGAATAAAGAGATTACTAAGCTCAGTCATATCGGATTACGGGGTCCGGTAGTTATAAAGGCAGGCAGAAGTATTTTAGCCTTAGGGCACGGCGTAGCGGCAAAGGTAATATTGGAGCAAGAATGATAAAGAAGATTTATCTAATTGGTAACCCGAATGTAGGGAAAAGCGTTGTTTTCTCACGTCTTACCGGAGTCCAGGTAATGTCGTCAAATTATCCAGGTACGACCGTGGAGATATCTAAGGGGTATTTACGGTTAGGAGATGAGGAAATCGAGATTGTAGATCTACCCGGAACTTATTCGCTGGAGCCAACTTCAAACGCAGAAAAAGTCGCAGTCTCTTTACTGAAAGAATATCCTAAAAACGAGATCGCTGTTGTTAACATCCTCGATTCAACTAATTTGGAGAGAAATTTACTGCTGACGCTACAGTTAATCGAAGAGGGATTTCCAACAATCGTCTGCCTGAATATGTGTGATGATGCCGTTCACAGGGGAGTGGGTCTGGATTTTAAGAAGTTAGAAGAAAGCTTACAGATTCCGGTAATCTCAACCTGCGCGGTAACCGGGGCAGGCATAAAGTTACTGATCGATAGGATAAAAGAGGCAAAACCTGCTTTTCGAGATAAGCTTGTTCATGAAGCACGCTGGGTGGAAATAGGTAAAATAGTTGAGCAAGTCCAGCGTCTGGAACATAGGCACCATACCCTACGAGAGGTATTAGAAGATGCATCTGTCCGGCCGTTAACAGGTTTAATAATGGCAACGGGAGTTATTTACGTCTCATTTAAGATTGTGCGTTTTGTGGGAGAGACAATTATTAATAAGATAACCGATCCATTCTTTTTTAATATTCTTCAGCCTTTTCTAGAAAAATTAACTTTTTATTGGAAAGAAGAAGGTTTTTGGTTTCATCTGCTTATCGGCGATTTGATTAACGGAAAGATTGATTTTAAACAGTCTCTTGGCGTGTTGACCACGGCTCCTTATATCGAATTTGGAATGGTGTTGCCGTATGTCATATCATTCTATCTTATCTTAAGTTTGCTGGAAGATATAGGGTATTTACCGCGTCTGGCGATATTGTTGGATAATGTTCTCCATAGATTAGGTCTGCACGGATATGCGATCATTCCTGTGCTTTTAGGCTTCGGCTGTAATGTTCCGGGTATTTTATCCACCCGGGTTTTGGAGTCAAAGCGCGAGAGATTCATTGCCTCAACCATTATTTCAATCGGAGTGCCATGCGTGCCGTTGCAGGCAATGATATTCGGTCTATTGGGTAGGTTTGGCGGGTTGTATGTAGGCGGTGTATACCTAGTGTTATTTATTCTGGTTTTAATATTAGGGGTCATCTTAAACCGTATTATGCCCGGCTATAGCCCGGAATTTTTGTTAGAAATCCCTCCGTACAGATTTCCTCCGCTCCACATGCTGGCACAAAAATTATATTTTCGTATAAGAGGATTCTTGATCGAAGCGGTTCCGATTGTGCTTATAGGTGTTGCGGTGATAAATATTCTTATATACTTTAACCTGTTTGATATCGTGACCCGTCTTTTTTCGCCTGTTATTCATAACTTGTTCGGACTGCCAAAAGAGGCGATAGTCGCGCTTGTAATCGGGTTTCTTAGAAAAGACGTAGCAGTCGGAATGTTGATGCCATTAGGACTTTCTGCAAAGCAGCTTTTTATCGCGGCAACATTATTGGCGATATCGTTTCCCTGTGTTGCCACGTTCATAGTTTTATGGAAAGAGCTTGGCGTTAAGGACCTGATTAAATCAACCCTTATCATGATATCAATCAGTATTATTGTTGGTGCAGCGCTTAATTTTATAATATTGCGTTAAACTTCATCATAATCTATACCCTTTTAAGCAGGTAAAGGAGGGATCGATAAGATGAAAATAGGGATTATAATTTCAAGCAATGATGCAGAAACGAGCTGGAATGCATTGCGGTATGCGAATTTCTGTCTTGGGCAAAAGGACGAAGTCAAAGTATTTTTAACCGGCAAAGGTGTTGAATGCCAGAAAATAAGCACTGAAAAGTTTAACACGATTGAGCAGGCAGACAAGCTATTAAAGTCAGGCGGCAAGATACTTGCTTGTGGAACGTGCATAAAATCTCACGGGCAGGAAGGGTCGGAGATGTGCCCCATTAACACAATGAAAGACATGTACGAGATTATTAAAGAAAGCGACAAGGTTGTAACATTTTAATCACTAGGGTATGCTAGACAAGATTCTTAATGACGAAGAGCAACTGCGATATCAAGAATTTATTTGGATATTGCATCAGGCAGACAAAAGACGTCTTGAGGAATTAGTAGGTAATAGAATTGAAAGAAGAGCAGGGTTAGGCAACCA
>Ga0315288_10005602_pt1 | contig 15967 bp, 8 predicted proteins | sample YL17G11_20_MG_FD_203454 | JGI IMG/M metagenome (GOLD analysis project Ga0315288, IMG submission 203454) | Sediment microbial communities from Yellowstone Lake, YNP, Wyoming, USA - YL17G11_20 | ecosystem: Environmental > Aquatic > Freshwater > Lake > Sediment | place: USA: Wyoming | collected...
ACGGGGGTTTGCCTTCCACGCTTGTAATCTAATAGAAAATGATGATTGAAACCAACATTGGAATGTTGTATAGTGAAATTGCCAATATTGCTAACTTATTGTGTGGCGGCTTAAAAAACAAATGCGCGTGTGGTTTAGTTCAACTCGGTTTGATTCGGCGGCGCATACTTCCGCTGTTTCAACTTTCGCCCTCCCGCCACATCAACCCTTAATTCATTGGGTTGAAGAGATCAAAGCATAGATCCAGGTGTGTCAATTCTGGGAGGTCGAATGCCATCCAAGACAAGTGACCTTAAGGGTTAATAATCTTGCCATTGTAAGGAGAATGCAATGCACCTACTTTTGCTGAACATCCTTTTCCAACAGGGAGGCGATAATTTTCAACCCGGTACAGCTCTTGGGGGATTATTCTGCTTGCTGATGGTAGTGATTATCATCATACGCATATTTAAAAAGAAACCGACCCGAAAAAATGAGCCACAGCCTCAAGATATACAAAGGGGATCTGACGAAGATCCACTGGAGGCAGCCATAGCTGCCCGCCGGGCTGCCGTGTCTGCAAAATCTGCGCCAATTCAGGCAACCTCGGATCCAGATCAAGAGGCGTCGGTCGACCGTCAGCTTTTGGGTACCAGGGACCAAGCCGCCAAGTTCTGTCCCCATTGTGGAAAATCCCTTTTAAGTTCGGATAACTTCTGCACCACATGCGGCACTCCAAGGAGAGAGAGAATCATTGAACAAACATCCCCGACTGGCTCCAACGAAGCATCATACCCTCCAACCTCTTATGGACAATCTGATTTATACGAAGAAATAGCAGAAAAATATTTCGCCCAAGCCTATGATTATAATGAAAACTCAGAATATGAAAAAGCGCTGGATGTGTGTGATAAGGTCATTGAATTGGCTCCTGATTGGAGCGACGGCCATAATTTACGCGGTGTAATCCTGGAAGATACGGGCCATCTGGAAGAAGCCATCTCGGAGTACCGCGCCGCCGTTCGCCTTGATAATGCTGATGTAGATGCCCGGGAAAACCTGGCTCTTGCTTTAAAGGAAAGTGCAAAGGGGAGAAGCGGGGCACGGAAAGGGAATAAGGCGGAGCGATCAATTGATTTTCACTCTGGATCCAAAGAACCTGGTTTGACACCCAAACAGGGCTCCATTGAACAAGGAAAATCATCGATCATTACATGCCCATACTGCAAGATGAGAATTCTCCCCAGGCCTGATGGTACTTGTCCGAGTTGCCAGACAACGATATCGTCGCCAGATCAGAAGGCAAGCCATTTGGCCACCTCTCGTCCAGCAGGTGATCGAAAAGTGCCTGGATCTGGCTCCGGAAAGCCGGCGGGACAATGGCCGGAAAGAATGAGTATAGTCACCAACTGGTTTAACCAGCATAAAGAGCAACCTATCCAGGTCAATGTCATCTCAATTTATGAAGGGAAAGAGGATCCCTTTATCTCCGCTCATGGGAAGGTCCGATGTATCGAAGAACATCCCACCCATAAAGGCTGTTTCCGTATCGAATTCGACAGCAAGCTTCAACCTGGAAGTGAATTTGACAGAATCAGCCTTGGCTACGAAGTATCTGGCGTTGTGGAAGAGGATCAACAACTCGTAATTAGAAAGGGGACTAATCAACGGATAGAGATCACTGCCGGGATTGAAGAAAAGCCAAGTGAATTGGATGCAAGCAATTCATTGGCTGCACCTTCAAGTAATTCGGAATCTACCCCCAGCTCATCAGAAGTTCAGAGATCGGAAAACAGTAGTAATGATAAGGAGAAAGACTCCAGCAGGAACTCAGAATTAAGAGATGTAGAGATCCTGAAAGAATTGGATCCCCTCGTCAAAGTACTCACCGATAATTTTGGCTTATTCTCTATCTTTCGGAGAAATGAATACCCACAGGATGACTCACCGGGATGGAGGATAAGTTTATTGCTACGTAATAGCGCGGCTTTGGAATATTTATCGGAATGCGATTCTTGCATGAAGTCGATCGGGATTCGAGCCAATGCATTCTCTGATAAGCTCAAGTTTGGTTATCCAGATTTTATGGAAACCCTGTCCCGATGGGTTGAATTCGTTCCACTTTCCAAGTTGTTTGCAAATGATCAGGAGAAATTTTGGTACTTTGCTGAAAACTATGTTCCTACCCTGAAAAAAAAGTTTTTAAAAGTGTTTTTCGGTGTGTTTCATATGTAAGGGTACAATCAACAAAGAACAGGCATAATGATGGTGTACTCTTTTATCCTGTCCGGTAAACCAATTGTTGGGTGGCCTGTTCAATATTTGAGGCATACAGGAGGTACCAATAAATGGATATCAAAGCGAATCCATAAGGAATGCAAGTAAAGATGACTTGGCAAGGATTTTATTTTTACTCGATAAGCGATAAGACCAGGAAAATAATTCCAACAAATCAGATTATGCACACACCTGCGAGTTGATCAAGGAAATTGGGCGGAAGCTTGATCGCGATGGCGGTGAGGATCTAATGAAAGAGGTCTTAATTCATGCCGGTTCATTAGGATGCAACACGCGCTTTGTTGAGTGAGAGTGGGATGGGATTGGTACCTGGTGGGGATAGGTTTTTAAGATGTGCATAGAATAAGCCGGGCTTAATATTGCCCTCCCCACCAGCTCCACCTGACCATATTCGGCGTCGGGCTGGAGGTGGGTCATTATTTCAAACGGGTTGTGCTCGACAGCATCGGAGGTTTCCTTGACATTCCATCCTCACTCAGGTAGAATACCGTTCGCCCGATCATGGGCCTGTAGCGCAGTTGGGAGCGCGCCTCAATCGCACTGAGGAGGTCAGGGGTTCGAATCCCCTCAGGTCCACCAGGATTGTATATTTCAGATCGAAGATTGTTAATTGGGCGTAAAAATCTACAATCTACAATCTACAATCGCCATTTATTAATCACTGAACGGGCCCATAGCGCAGTTGGGAGCGCGTCTCAATGGCATTGAGAAGGTCGCGAGTTCGAATCTCGCTGGGTCCACTGGCAATCGCGATAAGAGCATGATCGCGATTGTGCTATAATGGCCACAATTATTTGAAGGTCATGACAGGAGTAGTAGGTCATCCCGCCAGCGAGAAGGGAGAGCGAGGTGGAAGCCCTTCACGGCACAAGCGGGAGCGCCCAACACCCTAACGGGTGCGAGAGACTGAACTCGCCTGCCCTCGCAAGAGAGACTGCGCTGGTGAATCCAGTAGTCAGCGCCGGGACAGCCCGTTATCGCGATTGAGTGATGTAAGTCAAATAGGAACATGGTTAAAAGTCTAATAGTGGTCAGACTATAAGACGATATGACTGGTGACTACGAGACTACGTAATCCGGGTGGTACCGCGGAGATTACCCCTTCGTCCCTGAGTGGATGAAGGGATTTTTGTTTATTGGACGAAGGGAGCCACGCCATGTTTGAAAAGTTTAAAATCAGATACGAGGTCCTGCCCTGCCTTCTCGCGCGCCTCCGCACAGGGCACTGATACATAAAAATTAAACCGCGAAGAAGGCTTGTGGACTTTGTCCCTTCGCGGCGAATCTCAAACACAGCCAACACTATTCACAAGGATCAAAAATGAGCGATTATATTCCACAAGAAATCGAACCCAAATGGCAGGCCAAATGGGAAGCGGACGGGCTGTACCATGCCAACATTGACGATAGCAAGCCCAAGCATTACGCCTTGACCATGCTGCCGTATCCCTCCGGAGACCTGCATATCGGTCACTGGTATGCCTTTACCCCGTCTGACGCCCACGCCCGGTTCATGCGCATGAACGGGTATAACGTGATGCTGCCGATTGGTTTTGATGCCTTCGGCCTGCCGGCTGAGAATGCTGCCATCCAGGAAGGCATCCACCCGATGAAGCGGACCTATGAAAGCATCGAGCGGATGCGCGGCCAATTGCGCTTAATGGGCGCCATGTGGGACTGGCGGCGTGAGGCCATCTCGTCCAACCCGGAATACTACAGGTGGACGCAGTGGTTCTTTTCACAACTCTACAAGCACGGACTGGCATACCGAAAACTGGCACCGGTGGACTTCTGCCCACACTGCAACACCACCCTGGCGCGCGAACAGGTCTGGGGCGATGACCGTCACTGCGAACGCTGCGGTACCCCGGTCATTAAGAAAGACCTGGCGCAGTGGTTCTTCAGGACCACCACCTATGCCGAAGAGTTGCTGAAATTCAAAGGCATGGACTGGCCCGAGCGTGTGCAGGTCCTGCAGACTAACTGGATTGGCCGTTCGGAAGGTGCGCTGGTCACATTTAAAACAGTCCCCTCCTCTCCCTCCCCATATCCCGGAAAAAAAGGGGATGATCAAGGGGTGGGTGGCGAAATTTTCGAGATCTTCACCACCCGCCCAGACACGCTGTGGGGTGTCACTTTCATGGTGCTCTCCCCCGAACACCCGCTGGTGGAGAAAGTCACCACTCCGGAGAACAAAGCCGAAGTGGAAGCCTACCAGGCCCAGGCTGCCCGCAAGTCTGACATCGACCGCGAAGCCGCCGACAAGGAAAAGACCGGTGTCTTCACCGGCGGCTACGCCATCAATCCGGTCAACGGCGAAAAGATTCCCATCTGGATCGCCGACTACGTCCTGATGACCTACGGCACGGGCGCCATCATGGCTGTCCCGGCGCATGACCAGAGAGACTTCGAGTTCGCCCGCAAATACGGGATCGAGGTCCGGGTGGTGATCCAGCCCGACGGGATGGATCTACTGGACGGCGCGACCATGCCCGCCTCGGTCCCCGCCTCCGGCACGATGGTCAATTCCGGACCACTGACTGGCACCTCTGCCGACGAGGCCTTCCACGCGGCGGTTAAGTTCGTCGAAGAAAAAGGCTTCGGCAAGGGTTCCATTAATTACAAACTTCGCGACTGGCTGATCTCCCGTCAGCGTTACTGGGGCGCGCCCATCCCGATGATCTGCTGTGAGAAGGATGGCTGGAACCCCGTCCCGGATGAGGAACTGCCTGTGTTGCTGCCCGAAGATGTGGAGTGGAAACCGACCGGCGAATCGCCGTTGAAACTGCATCCAACCTGGAAACAGGCCAACTGTCCGGTTTGTGGCGAACCAGCCGAACGTGAGACCGACACGATGGACACGTTCATGTGCTCGTCGTGGTACCACCTGCGCTACCTGTCTCCGCACTACGATAAAGGCCCGTTCGACCCAAAAGAGTACGATTACTGGATGCCCGTGGACACCTACACCGGTGGCATCGAGCATGCCAACATGCACCTGATCTACACGCGCTTCTTCCATAAGGCGCTGCGCGACATGGGCATCACCGAAGGTCCGGAGCCGATGATCCAGTTGCGCAACCAGGGCATGGTGCTGGGTGAGGACAACGAGAAGATGTCCAAGAGCCGCGGTAACGTGGTGGCCCCTGATGAACTGGTGGAACGCTACGGTACTGATGCAGTGCGCACCTTCCTGATGTTCTTTGCCCGCTGGGACATGGGCGCACCGTGGAATCCATCTGGTATTGATGGCGCAGTCCGCTGGCTGCGACGTGTCTGGACACTGGTCATCTCAACGGCAGGGATGAAATCCGCCCGGCAGCCACTGGGCTTCTTCAAAGCCGATGACTCTGCGAATAAAATTGCAGATGCGATGCTGGCAAATCTAGAGAAATATCCTGAGAATATCCGAACCCTCCGCCGACATGTCCACCAGATGCTGAAGCGCATCACCCGCGACTTCAAGCAGTTCGAGTTTAATACGATCGTCTCCGGCCTGATGGAATTGTCGAATGAAATGTACGCTGCCAGGGATGCTGGAGGGGTGGTTGGCACACCCGAATGGGACGAGGCCGTGGACATCTACCTGCGCATGCTGGCGCCAGTGGCTCCGCACATAGCCGAGGAACTGTGGGCGCAGACCGGCCGGAAATACTCCGTACATAACCAGCCCTGGCCGACTGTGGACGAAGATGCCGCCCGCGAAGAAGAGATCGTTGTTCCGGTGCAGGTCAACGGTAAATTGCGCGATCGGGTGGTCCTCCCGGCAAATGCCAGCGAAGAAGATATCAAGTCCGCCGCGCTGGCGAGCGAAGCCATCCAGAAATTCCTTAATGGAAAACCGCCGAAGAAAGTGATTGTGGCACAGAAGAAACTTGTAAATATTGTGGTATGAAAAATGACGGTGCGACAGTTGACCTGAAGCACCAAGGTAAAGTGTAATACCCATCGGGGCGGACAACAGTCTGCCCCCTGCTCTTCGTATTTGCCCCATCCATTTTCGCGGTACAATCCCCCTTCCAAAGGGACAACCATGTCTGTCATCGAAGTCAACCAACTTGCCAAAGTCTTCAAAATCCCCAAGAAGGACCCCGGCATCGGGTCGCGGGCAAATCCTGGCAAACTGCAATACCCTTGCCCATTGGAAAGGGAATTCTTTTTATGGATAGATTTGCCAGCCTCTTGGAAAATGGTTCTTCACCACGCCCTGCACGCGCTTGCCCCAGCCTAGCGGCCAGCCATCTGCTGTGACGAGCGTCCAGCCGGGCCTGCCCTCAGCGAGCAGGCTTTCACCCCGTAAATAGGCAGCCATTTCCCGGCTGTCTGAGGAGAGCGCCAGTGTGTTGTGCGCCTGCCCTGGTCGCAGATACAATGCCAGTGGATGGGCGGGCTCGAAGCGCTCCTTTTTGAAAGTTCCCAGCCAAACGCCCGGAATCGTCATCCGCAGTCCTTTCAAGTCAGGAATATCTTCTGGAACGAAATACAACCGGTTCCCTTGTATGAGCAGTCTTCCGGAGGGGAAATTCACATCCAGGGTCTCCTCCCGGAAAGCCTGCCAGGCCTGCCACTCCAAGGTTGGGATTCTTTCCCAACGCCAAGGGAAAGTCAATTCGGTTTCAGGACCATCATTGCGTTGCAGGAGACAGGCGAAATGTCCCTCGCCGGTCAGCCGGTGGGGGAAGAGCCGTACTGCGCTGCGCAATTCATCATTTTGTTTTTTACTTTTTGTTATTTCTCCCATCCACTCTGGTTTCCCCGGCATAAACCCGGCCAACTGCGGCAGGGCTTCCACTTCGAAATAAGGATGATCCCGCAAAAACCGGGAGATCACAGCCTCGTTTTCTTCGGGGGCGAAGGTGCAGGTGGAATAGAGTAAGTGCCCGCCCGGCCGGACCAAATGGGCCGCCACGCGCAGGATGTTCGTCTGGCGCACAGCACTGCCCGCCACCATCTCCTCCGACCAGTCGAGTCGCGCCCGAATATCCTTGCGGAACATACCTTCGCCAGAGCAGGGCGCGTCCACCATCACCCGGTCGAAATAAGCACCGCAATGGTCGGCCATCCTTTCGGGGGACTCATTGGTGACGACCACGTTGGTCGCGCCCCAGCGTTCCACATTGACCACCAGACGATTGAGTCGTTTGGTCTTGATCTCGTTGGCCACCAGCAGACCCCGTCCCTGCATCAGGGAAGCAATATGCGTGGTCTTGCCACCTGGAGCAGCGGCCAGGTCCAGGACGCGCTCGCCAGGCTGCGGGCCGAGCAGTTCCGCCGCTGCCATGGCAGACGGTTCTTGCAGGTAGTACAGTCCGGCCAGGTGGTAAGGATGCTTACCGGGTTCCTTCACCTCTGGCCCCTCGCTCTGCTTCCTTCGGGGGTGCTTCGTAAGGAGAGGGGATGGAGGGAGGATAAAGGCCGAATGACACCACGGTACACCGGTTCCCAGCGGGAAAGGGGAAACTCTGTGAAACTCGTCCGCGCTTAACTTCAGCGTGTTAACCCGCAACCCGTGCACGGGATCTTGCGCCAGAGACTCGGCAAAGGCGGGAAACTCGTCACCGAGGAAGCGGGACATGCGCTCGAGGAAAAGCGGTGGGATGAGGATTGGTTCAGGCACAAGACGATTATAATTGCGTTATGCGAATCGAAGAACTGAACTGGATGGATGTGGAAGAATATCTAAAGCACGACGATCGGCTGATGCTGGTGGTGGGGGCGTGTGAACAGCACGGGTATCTGTCCCTGCTCTCGGATGTTAAAACTCCGCTGGCTCTGGCAGACGCCGCCTCGAAACAGACCGGGGTACTGGTTGCGCCTCCAGTGAACTATGGCTCCAGCCCATACTTTCTCACCTACCCCGGCACACTCAGCCTGCGATTGTCCACATTGATGGATGTGGTGGAGGATATCGTCCGCTCGGCGCATGGACAGGGCTTCAAGCGCATCCTCATCCTGAATGGTCATGGCGGCAATAGCGGTCTGAAAGCGCGCCTGACAGAACTTGCCAACGAGCTGCCGGATCTTAAAATACAGTGGTATGCCTGGTGGATGGCGCACAGTGTGGAGGAAGTCGCCATTCGTCATGAGCTCAAACCAAGCCATGCCAATTGGCTGGAGGCGTTCCCATTCAACATCGTGGCGGACCTGCCGGACGGCGAGAAAATCCCACCGCATGTGCCATCCGACATCATGGATGCGCAGACAGCCCGAAAAGTTTACGGCGACGGGTCCTTCGGCGGACGGTACCGCGTCCCGCACGAGACGATGCAGGAGGTTCTTGACGCTGCGCTGCAAGATGTACTGCAATTGCTAAAATTTGAATGATATGGGGCGGGATGGGCAGTTCATATACTCTGCAACGCGGTATCTTGACGTAAATAGACCGGACAAGTATAATTGCACTCCATTGAGAGATAACCATATTCTGCGACATTCTGCGAGCGCTTGAAGCTAAAGGCTTTGAAGCGCTTGCTTTTGCGTGTCTCTGGCACCACTTGAATGTTGGAGCAAGGGCGGTCAGTCGCAGGTGTCGAGTTTGCAAGATGAGGAGACGGTTGAGTGGAAACCAAGGGACTCATTTCGTTACGCATCAGCCTTGCTTCTCCGGAAACCATACTTACCTGGTCATACGGCGAAGTTCTGAAACCCGAAACCATCAACTACCGCCGCCTCCGCCCGGAGAAGGATGGCCTGTTCTGTGAGGCTATCTTTGGCCCGACGCGTGACTGGCAATGCTACTGCGGTAAATATAAGAACCCCCGTTATAAAGGCATCACCTGCGATAAATGCGGCGTGGAAGTGACCCGCTCGTCGGTACGCCGCGAGCGCATGGGGCATATCATGCTGGCAACTCCCGTGGCCCACATCTGGTACACGCGGCGTATTCCCTCCTACCTGGGCATGCTGCTGGACATCTCCCGCCGCAACTTGGACCGGGTGCTGTACTTCGCCCAATATATCGTCAGTTACGTGGACGAGGATGCACGTCAGAAAGCCCTCAAGCGCCTGGAAGATGAAATCTCCGTTTCTGAACGCGAGCAGGCTGCGGTCATTAATTCCAAGATTGCTGAAATCAAGACCGCCCGCGATAAGAAACAGGCTGAACTCCAAGCCCGCAAGGTTGAGATGGAGCGCCAGTACGACGAGCAAATTGCTGCCAAGCTGGAACCGATCATACAGGAAGGCCAGCGGTTGGAACGCTATCTCCAGGATAACAAGGGCCAGGTGCTCAAAGAGGCCGTCATTTTTGGTGGTACAGGCACGGTGATTGTTGATGCTGGCATCAAAGTCAGTGCGACGCATCTTGGCAAAGTGCAGAAGTTCGTCCAGGGACGGTTGGAAGCCATCGAGAACGAACTCAAAGACGAGAAGCTGCGCGTCCTGGAAGCTGTCATGATGGAAGCTGCTACAATCAAGGCGGGAGCTGATGAGCAGATGAATGCTCTGCGCAGCCAATTGGAAGACCAGACCTCCACCAGTCACGACGCGAACGCCCACCAACGTGACGAACTGATGGAACTGCGCCCGTTTACCTTCCTGGGAGAGACCCGCTACCGCGAACTGAAACAGCGCTGGGGCCAGGTCTTCCGCGCCGACATGGGAGCCGAAGCCTTCTACGATATCCTGCGCCGTCTCGACCTGGATAAACTCTCTGAAGAACTCTGGCACGAAGTCAAGACAACCAAGTCCAAGCAGAAACGCAAGAAGGCGACTTCTCGACTGAAGGTGGTGGAAGCTTTCCGTCGTTCCGGCAACCGTCCGGAGTGGATGATCATGACCGTCCTGCCCGTCATCCCGCCGGACTTGCGCCCGATGGTTCAACTGGATGGTGGTCGCTTTGCCACGTCGGATTTGAACGATCTGTACCGGCGTGTCATCAACCGCAACAACCGTCTCAAGCGCCTGCTCGAACTCGGCGCGCCAGACGTGATCGTCCGCAACGAGAAGCGTATGTTGCAGGAAGCAGTGGATTCCCTGATTGACAACAGCCAGCGTGGCAAGGCACTCAGCCGCCGCGGCCGGCGTGAACTCCGCTCCCTGAGTGACATGCTCAAGGGCAAGAAGGGCCGTTTTCGCCGCAATCTGCTCGGCAAGCGCGTGGACTATTCCGGCCGTTCGGTGATCGTGGTCGGCCCGCAGTTGAAACTCTATCAGTGTGGCTTGCCGAAGAGCATGGCGCTGGAACTGTTCCGCCCATTTGTGATTTCCCGGCTGGTGAGCCACAACTATGCAGCCAACGTCAAGGGCGCGCGGCGCTTCATCGAACGCAACCGGCCCGAGGTCTATGAAGCACTCGAGGAAGTCATCAAGGACCGACCGGTTCTTTTGAACCGGGCGCCTACACTGCACCGCCTGGGCATTCAGGCATTTGAGCCGATCCTGATTGAAGGCTCAGCCATCCAATTGCACCCGCTGGTTTGTACCGCCTTCAACGCAGACTTCGACGGTGATCAGATGGCTGTGCATGTACCACTGTCTGATAAGGCTGTTCAGGAAGCCCGCCGCTTGATGCTGGCTTCCAAAAACCTGCTCAAGCCTGCCGACGGCGAACCCATCATCGGCCCCTCCAAGGATATGGTGCTGGGCGTGTACTACATGACCATGCTGCATACTAAACCGCACAAGGGTGACGGACGTGCCTTCGCTGATATTGATGACGTTGATCTGGCCTACCAGTTGGGTCAGGTGGATGTGCACAGCAAAGTGAAAGTGCGTTTAACCACCTGGTATGATGAGAAGAAAAATCGCTTGCCTGAAGCGGAGATCCGCCTGATTGACACCACTGTCGGGCGCGTCATCTTCAACCGCGTCCTGCCGGAAAAAGTCCAGTTCATCAACCGCCAGCTAGAAAAGGGCGGCGTGAAAGATCTGATTGCCGAAGTGTACGAAATTTACGGCCAGGATGTGACCACAGAAACCGCCGACGAAATCAAGCGCATTGGGTTCGAATATGCCATGCGTTCCGGCACCACCATCGCGGTCTCCGATATTACTGTCCCGCCGCAGAAACAGGAAATTGTGGAACAAGCGCTTAAGGATGTGGAGCTGGTGCAGCGTGATTTCCGGCGCGGTCTTTTGACCGAGCAGGAACAGAATGAACGCATCATCCAGATCTGGCAGCAAACCACCAACGATGTTGCCAAATCGGTCCGCGATGCCATGGACCCGGACGGTAATCTTTCCACCATGGCCAGCTCCGGCGCGACCAAAGGCGGCTTTGGCCCTATTTCACAGTTGGCCGGTATGCGCGGTCTGATGGCTGACCCGTCTGGACGTATCATACCGATGCCAATCCGCTCGAACTTCCGTGAGGGTCTGACGGCTCAGGAATACTTCATCTCGACGCACGGCGCTCGCAAAGGTCTGGCGGATACCGCCCTGCGCACCGCTGACGCCGGTTATCTTACCCGCCGCCTGGTGGATATTGCCCAGGATATCATCATCAACGAACCTGACTGCGGCACCCACCAGGGCGTCTGGATTCGCAGGAAGGACGATGTGGCCGGCCAATCCATGGAGTCACGGTTATATGGACGCCTGGTGGCCGAGCGAGTCCTCGACCCGGCGACGGGTGAAGTGCTGGCTGAGCCGGACGATATCCTCGACCGCGATCTGGCGCGAAAGATTGCCGCGGCCGGCGTGGTGGAAGTGAAGGTCCGTTCGGCGCTGACCTGTGAACTGACTCATGGGATCTGTGCCAAATGTTACGGTGTCGACCTGGCGCGTGGCACGATGGTCGAAATGGGGTCGGCTGTTGGCATAGTGGCTGCGCAGTCGATTGGTGAGCCTGGCACGCAGTTGACCTTGCGTACCTTCCATACCGGAGGTGTGGCCGCGGGCGGTGACATCACCACTGGTCTGCCGCGCGTGGAAGAACTTTTCGAGTCTCGCAAACAACCGAAGGGTGAGGCAGTCGTCGCCGAGATCAAGGGCACGGTGCGCATCATCCAGTCGGACAAGTATGCAGATATGCGCATTGTCCGCGTCGAACAAAGTGAAATGATCCATGATGAGTTCGATGTGCCTAAAGAATGGAAGATCCAGGTCAAGGATGAGGGTGAAATCAAAGCAGGCGATGTTATCGCTACTTTGAAGGATGCCACCATCGCCGCTGAACACGGCGGCAAGGTTCGCATCGAGAAGCGCAAGGTGTATGTCTCGCGCGAACAGCATGAAGAGATCGAGCACGAAATCCCGACCACCCTGCGCCTGCTGGTCAAGGACGGCGATCACGTCAAGGACGGCCAACCGCTGACCGAGGGTTCGCTGAACCCGCACCGCGTCCTGCGCGTCCAGGGTCGGGAAGCGTGCCAGATGTACCTGATGACTGAAATCCAGAAAGTGTACCGCTCGCAAGGCCAGAACATCCATGACAAGCACTTCGAGGTGATCATCCGCAAGATGTTGAGCAAGGTGCAGGTGGTTCGTCCGGGTGACACCCGTTATCTGCCGGGCGATGCCGTGGAACGGCTGGAAGTCCAGAGAGTCAACGAACAACTGCTGTCCGAAGGGAAGACTCCGGCCAAGTTCCATGAACTGCTGCTGGGTGTTACCAAAGCCTCCCTCAGTACCGACTCGTTTCTCTCGGCCTCTTCGTTCCAGCACACCATCAAGGTTCTGGCCGGCGCGGCCATCGGGTCTTCCACCGACCCGCTTTATGGATTGAAGGAGAACGTCATCATTGGCAAGCTGATCCCAGCCGGGACCGGTTTTGTCCATGGACGCTTCCTGGCGGTCGAAAAGGCGCTTGCTCAAGCAGGTTCCTCGCAGTGGACAGAAATCCCGGATGCCGGGGCATCAGACTAGATCCTTGAGGGTGTGATATCTCCCTGCATTGGGATATCATCCCCGCACGGGGGCTTCGTCCCCTGTTCTTGGGAGAGGAGTGTTTTGCCTCCAAAAGGACAGGCCCGACATAATAACTGAAGGGTAAAAATCTCCTCATATCTTGTAAATTCCTACCGGGGCGGTCAAACGGCCGCCTCGAGGATATTAAAGGGGGTTGTTTTTTGTCTCAAAAAAATGTATGATGATAATGTAAATTCACCTACCGAAGAGAGGAGTCCCATGTTCTGGAAAAAATTCATTACGATAATCACCTCGGTCTTTCTCATCCTCGTCTCAGCCTGTACCTTGCCATGGGGGCCTGCAGTTGTCAGTGGTACGAATCAGGATGCGACTGCTGCCATACAGACCCAGGTTGCCCAAATTGTCGCTTCGACGGAAGCGGCCCAGACGGCCCTTGCCAACGCAGTGGCATCCACACTGGTTGCCATGGCAACCAACACGCCTGAGTTTACTTTAACGCCATCCCTTACTCCAACGCCAACCTTTACTCCCACACCGACGTTCACATTCACCCCAAATGTCCCGTTGGTCAGTGTCTCGTCTAACACCTACTGCCGTTCCGGCCCTGGCGAGCCCTACGATCTCCTTGGCATATTGAACGTTGGGGAAACCGCCGAGGTGATTGGACGCAATGCGGTGGGAGATACCTGGATCATAAAACTGCCTTCTAATCCAGCCATTACCTGCTGGCTGTGGGGATATTATGCTACGGTGGTTGGGAATACTTCCGGCCTTACCGTCTATACCCCACCACCGACTCCTACACCGGTGGCCACTCCCACCCTGGGACCCAATTTCGCAGTTGTCTATACGGGAACGGTCACCTGTGCACCCCAATACGCCTTCCGTTTCAACATTACCAACAATGGAAGCATCAGCTGGCAGTCCATCCGATTGACGATCACTGACAACACCACCGCGGCCGTCTTTATCCACACTCTCGATAGATTCCGGTCCTATAATGGCTGTATTCTGGAACTTGATCAGCTAGATCTGACGCCTGGCGAAACCGGTCCGGTGACGAATATCAATCCTGGCCAGTTCGGTTATAACCCGGCCGGGCACAGTTTCACCGCCGTCTTCAGGCTTTGCTCGGAGAACGGGCTGGCGGGTACCTGCGTTGAAAAAACGCTCTCTGTAAATCCATAATACCAATTGGGGCGGCTGCAAGGCCGCCCCAATTATATTTACGGGGGTTGTTATTTGTCCCAAAAATCCGTATGATGTGAATGTAAATTCACCTACCGAAGAGAGGAGTCCCAATGTTCTGGAAAAAAATCATTGCGATAATTGTCTCGGTTCTTCTCTTACTTGTCTCAGCCTGTAACCTGCCAGTCGGGCCAGCTGCAGTCGGTGGTACGAATCCGGAACCGACTGTTCCCATAGAAACGCAAGTGGCCGGGATTGTTGCTTCGACGGAAGCGGCCCAGACAGCCCTTGCCAATGCAGTGGCATCCACAATGGCTGCCATGTCAACCAACACGCCTGAGTTGACTTTCACGCCATCCCTTACTCCCACACTGACATTCACATTCACCCCAAATGTCCCGTTGGTCAGTGTCTCGTCAAACACCTACTGCCGTTCCGGCCCTGGTGCGCCCTACGATATCCTTGGCACACTGAACGTTGGGGAAACCGCCGAGGTGATTGGCCGCAATGTGGTGGGAGATACCTGGATCATAAAGCTGCCTTCTAATCCGGCCATCACCTGTTGGCTGTGGGGATATTATGCTACGGTGGTTGGGAATACTTCCGGGCTGACCGTCTATACCCCGCCGCCCACGCCCACTCCGGTACCCGCTTTCACCTTCTCTTATCATTTCTGGGGGGTTGGCCCGGGTTACCAGTGCCTCTTGTTCGAAGTAACAAATACTGGGCAGTCATCTTGGGAGTCGTATACACTCGCGGTTCACGACATTACGCATGGGGACACAGGGCTAAAGTCAAGCGACGACTTTACAGGTTATGACACATGGTGCGGCCCAACCGAGACCCTGTTGGATCTCACACCGGGTGAGTCAGGCACCGCCAGTGTAAAAACGTACATGGTCCATGACGCCTCCGGGGACCATTTTGATGCAACCCTCACACTCTGCTCCGGGAATGGCCAGACCGGCAGTTGCCTGACAAAATCAATCAACTTTATTTTTTGATCTCCTGATGTCGGAGATAAAACGTTATGAACCTTTCGGAATGGGGCGGTGTCAAGGCCGCCCCAATGGTTTCTCCTTGACGCTTTCCCCCTTTCCCCGTAAGATAAGCCAAAGATAGAACATAATTTCCTCTCACCCCTGTCCTCTGTCCCCGCCCCCTTCGGGGGTGCGTCGCAAGGAGAGGGGTTAAAGGTGAGGGTAGGAGTCACTATGGAACTCGGCCTCGTCCGCAAGATCGATATCGACCGCGAAATGCAGCAGGCGTACCTCGACTACGCCATGTCCGTCATCGTTTCGCGCGCCCTGCCGGATGCGCGCGACGGCCTCAAGCCGGTCCAGCGCCGCATCCTTTACGCCATGTACGACATGGGCATCCGCCTCGACAGCCCCTACCGCAAGTCGGCCCGCATTGTCGGCGAGGTGCTCGGCAAGTACCACCCGCACGGCGACCAGTCCGTGTATGACGCCATGGCGCGCATGGCCCAGGACTTCTCCATGCGCACCCTGCTGGTGGACGGGCAGGGCAACTTCGGCTCGGTGGATGGCGACCCCCCGGCTGCCATGCGTTACACCGAAGCCCGTCTTGCCGCCCCGGCCCTCGACCTGCTGGCTGACATCGGCAAGAATACAGTCGACTACACCGACAACTTCGATGGCACACTCACGGAGCCGACCGTGCTCCCCTCCGC
>Ga0315288_10005604_pt1 | contig 15962 bp, 6 predicted proteins | sample YL17G11_20_MG_FD_203454 | JGI IMG/M metagenome (GOLD analysis project Ga0315288, IMG submission 203454) | Sediment microbial communities from Yellowstone Lake, YNP, Wyoming, USA - YL17G11_20 | ecosystem: Environmental > Aquatic > Freshwater > Lake > Sediment | place: USA: Wyoming | collected...
AAGGAAAAAGCGGAGGCAATTGCGTAAGATGGGAATCGATTTATCTGCTATACGTTGTTGCATTTTTCAACCTAAAATGGCGTTGTAGGATTAAGACACAGACCAAGGTCCACGGCCTTGAGCCTGACATGCCGCCTATCCTCGGAGGGTTGGGTGGAGTCCAATATGGCACAGGTAGATATGAGGATGCAGTGAAGACGCTGACCGAGGTGCTGGAGATTAGCCAGCGCGTTCTGGGTGAGCAGGATTGGTCAACGCCGTGGTTCATGAACCAGCTTGCTTGCATGCAGGCCGGGTGTCCGGCGGCTGAGTTTCGTAATGGAGCAGAGGCGGTCAAGAATGCCACCAGGGCCTGCGAACTGACTCAGTGGAAGGAGGCGATGTATGTGGATACGCTTGCGGCTGCTTATGCAGAGGTCGGCGATTTCGAGTCCGCCGTAAAGTGGCAGAAAGAAGCTATCAACCTATTGACTAAGAAAGAACCTGCCGAGTGGCCGGGTCAGTTCGACGAGCGGCTGAAACTATACGAATCGGGCAAGCCTTACCGCGAAAGTCCATAAGGACCACCAGACTCAGCAATGGCGGGAAAAGCTGCCTCAGAAGAAAAACGCAGATGAGAAATGACCTGCTCCCAAGATCTCAAGAAGCAGATTGTGTAATGAATGAAGAAAAACGTTGCTCTGAATGTGGGGGCAAGCTTCCCGGCGATGCGAAGATTATCTCGGACCCCGAAAGAGGTAATGTTCTGTGTCTGGACGGGGATGGCGACTATGTGGATGGCGGGAATAACCCGGTCTTCGACTCTATGGATTTCTTTACGGCTGCGGCATGGATAAAGGTCAAGGCGTTCGATAAAGATTGGCAGGCCCTTTTCACTAAGGGAGGAGGCATAGAATTCGCAAGGAATGGTAAGGTTCCATTGGCTGGCGTATATGGAACGATGGACGTGAACGATGGGAAATGGCATCACTTTGCCGAAGTGGGTGATGGAGTAAAGTTTTACGTGTATGTAGATGGCAAACTGGACAATTCCGCAGACGCCTTGGGGCTTCCCAAAACAACGAACGAATTCCCCGCTCTGATTGGCGAAAACGCAGAAGAGAGAGGACACTACTGGAATGGCCTTATTGATGACGTCCGTCTCTACAGCTACGCCCTCAGCGAAGCCGAAATAAAAGCCCTGTACGAGGCCAACGAACCACCCCGCAAACAAGAGTAGTGCTGTCAAATCCAGCCACCCATGGAAAGAAGTGGGTTCTTCACGCAAATACCTTGCCTGTCCGGCGTTTTGCGACATGGCATACTGAACGTGCCGGAAGATTATTGACATTGAGATGAAGTTTTGGTATCATAGGGGTTGAATTGTACAGAGGTGCTTCAAAAACAGTGTCAAAGCGTGCAGGAACACCGTTTATGAAGTTGAATGGTAAATCCCGGATAGAAATGGGCGCGCGCTTGGGCTGGGGCAGCCACAAATACAGCCGGACCACGCTGCCCACGATTGTCCGGCTCGCCCTCATATTGCTCGTGTCTTGCGCGTTCCTGACGGGCGGCGTCAATCCAGCGTGGGCCGGAGTATGGACAAACTACGGACCGCCATTTTGCCCGTACGGGGATGAATGCGTTTACAAACATGAAAGCGACGATGGCATCGACGAGGCGGCTGCGGGCGCCAACGGGACATCCGGGCTGGTCGGCGCCGTCGCAATGGCTTATGCCGGCGCGCCCAGGGCGCAGGCGATGGTGCTGTTCGACTTCTACGTGGGGACGACGAAGGACGTGGATATTGCCGCCACAGTTGACTACGTTGACGGGACGAGCAGTTTCGGGTTCTACGCTGCTACCGGGACTGAAATCGTGTACCGGATCGACCAGGGGCAGAAACGCACCATAACGCTCAACGCACTATGGGATGACGCGGAGGTGATATCATCGATCGGCAGCATTGTTTCTACGATATCGGGGTTGGGTACTGGGACCATCATAGATGCCATCCAGATTACTGATATGCTTTGGGAGACATCGGTTGCCGCCAATACTTTTTATGATTTGGTGCTCGATAACAAGGCAACACGCCGGAGGTTTTCTTTGGGTTCACACAGACTTGCGCCCGGCTGGCACACCGTCGGAGTGGGGGTCGGCGCAAGGGCCGATGGGGCCTTCAGTTTCGCGCGGGCAGCCATTTACGGCTGGGTTGAGGCTATCCACCTGACTGGGATGGCTCCGCCGAATCCGCCGACCATCGAGGGCCCCGAGAAATTCTATATGAAGTGTGCGAACGATGAGTGCATGTTTCGGTTTCGCGCGACGGACCCCGACGACGACGCCCTGACGTACTATATCGACTGGGGAATCGACTATTGCAGCCAGTTGGGTAATTGCACTATATGGACACACACCGATCCGGCGCCGAGCGGACAGGCGGTCGAGGTGCTGCACCCGTGGCCCGATGCAGATCCCTATACCGTCAGGGCGCGATCCATCGACCCGGAGAACAATGTGTCCGAATGGACGACGTTCCAGACCCGTGCCTGCAGCTACTATCAGCCGGCCCCATCCTGGCTATTCGCAAGCAGCGGATTTCCCGACAGAATTGCTGTGCATTGGGAGGAGGTCCCCTGCGCGACCGAATATGATCTCTACCGCAGCTCCGTCGCCAACGACCCCTGCAGTCCCAAAGTCCTGCTCGCCACCGTTACGTATCCGGCCTACGGGGATACCGAACCGGCCCCTGGCAACGTTTACTCTTATGCTGTGGTGTCGCGCTTGAAATGTGACTGTTACCCAGGCAATGTCGATTGCCAGGCCGATTGCAATGACCTGACAAGTCCGATGAGCGTCTCCGACGATGGTTCCAGGACTTCCGGCCCGGCGCCGCCCACTGACGTCAAGGCGTCCAAAGGAATGGTCGAAGGTCAATGCCATGCCATCCACGTTACATGGACTTGGCCGCCTTACACCGATTACTTCACCCTCTATCGGAACGGCACAGCGTATATATCGCTCACCACGAACTCATATTGGGACACTCAATATTGCGATTGGGGCATGTACGAATACAGGATCAAAGCCCACAACGAAAACGGTGAGAGCGGACTTAGCGAGCCTGATTGGGGTTTCAGCGGTATGTTCAACTTGGATCCTCCAGCAGAGTTCAGCGCCTCCCGGGGCCGGTACCACGATCGGGTCTTGATGACGTGGAGTGCTGTTGAGGGAGCGGCTTATTATTCTGTCTATCGCTCGTCCAGTCGCGACGGCGAATTTACCGTAATACCGGGAGCTGAGGCCGTCACTGCGCTTTACTACGAGGACACGGCCATTGAGCGCGGCGTAATCTACTTCTATAAAATCCACGCCTTCACAGGCTGTCACACCCAGGTGTCGCGTTTCAGCAAATGGGTTTTGGGTTACTGTGGAGGTCCACCGAGTGTCGCCAATCTTAGGGCGTCCAGTTTTGATTTCTGTGACAGGACCCGCATCGAATGGGATCCCCTCGATGAGCGGGTCTGGGGTGATATTACCTACTGGATCGAGCAGGCCGACAGTGAAGACTACCCCGTAGCCTGGGGCGGGCCGTGGGAGACCCAGGACGCCTTCTACGACGACAGCACCGCCCAACCCGGAAAACTGTACTACTACCGCGTTAAGGCGATAAACGAATGTTGCGGTGGCCCCTGGGTCGAGACATCCGGTATTTATGGCGTCCCGCGCAAACCCGAGGGCCTGGAAGCGTCTGATTCAACCAGGTGCGATGTTGCTCTATCCTGGGATGCCGTGCCCTGGGCCGAGACATACGAAATATGGAGAGCTTACGCAGCTCAGGGATTTGAAGGCGCTGAATTGATAGCCGAAGTGAGCCACCCAACCACCGAATACATCGATGCTACCGCTCCATACGAGCGCAGGTACTGGATCGTGGCCAGAAACAGTTGCGGCCGCAGCGTGCCGAGTTATGCCGAGAACGGCGCCCCGATCACCCCGCCCGACACCGTTAATGTGTACCCATCGCAGGGGACCCATGCCAACAGGATAAACCTGCAGTGGCCCCGAAAGTGGAATGCCCAATTCTACAAGGTCTGGCGGAGCACAGCCGACGATTTCAACGAGGCGTATCTTATTAACCCGTCTTTCCCGCAGGGCAGTTGTAGCGGCTCCGACTGCATCTACAGCGATTCCGACGTCGTCGTACCGGGCACCGTGTACTATTACTGGATAGAGGCCTGCAATCCCTGCAGCAGGGGACCTGGCAGGTCGGGAAGCGGATACCTTTGCAGCGACTCCGACAGAGACAACGTTTGTGATCGGGTCGATAACTGCCCCACATTCCAAAACCCAGACCAGGCCGACGCCGATGCCGACCGAATCGGCGACATGTGCGATTCCTGCACCGACACGGATGGGGACGGATTCGGTAATCCCGGTTTTCCGGCCAGCACTTGTCCCATCGACAACTGCCCCACCGTTGCCGACCCGAAACAGACCGATACCGACGGCGACGGCATCGGCGACGTTTGCGACCCTGATGACGACAGCGATGGCGTGGCCGACCTTTACGACGTCTGTCCGCTCAATTTCGATCCCAACCAGGAGGATGCCGACGCGGACGGCGCCGGCGATCTTTGCGACAACTGTCCTTTGATGTTCGACAGATCCCAGCACGACGAGGACGGCGACGGGATCGGCGATGTCTGCGACAATTGTCGGGCAAATTGGGACCCCAATCAGACTGACTCCGATTCCGACGGAGTCGGGGACCTGTGCGACAACTGTCCCAATGACTACGACCCTCGCCAGGTCGATACGGACCTGGACCGCACGGGCGACGTGTGCGACGAAGATGATGATAATGACGGCATACTCGACGATGGAGACGCCAGCGGGATCGTCGGCGACAATTCCTGCCAGGGCGGAAATGCACTCGGCTGTGACGACAACTGCCGGATTACCGCGAACCCGGATCAGGGTGACATCGACCTTGACGGCGCCGGCGACCTGTGCGATAAGTGCCCTTACATCTCCGATCCGAACCAGGACGACACCGACGCCGACGGGTTAGGCAATCTCTGCGACAATTGCCCCGGCGTTTTCAATCCCGACCAGAACGACCTCGATTATGACGGCCTGGGCGATTGCTGCGACCCCGACCAGCCTGATGGCGATATGGACGGCGTCGCCGACCAATGCGACAACTGCCCTGATTACCCCAACACCGAGCAGGCCGATTCCGACTACGACGGCATCGGAAACGCCTGCGAATGTCACAGAGTGAATTTCGACGGGGTCAATCCTGTTGACATCAGGGACCTGCTCATCATGGCCGTTGAGTGGCTGCGCTCAGAACCCGATTTAATCAGCGACACCAACAGAGACCGAATCGTAGATTACTGGGACTTCGCGCAACTGGGTCAGCACTGGCGGCAAGCGTGCCCCTGCATCGACCTCGATGCGGACGGTTACGGAAATCCCGCAAGCTCCAAATGTGAATTCGCCGGGCTCGATTGCAACGACAACGACCCCAACGTCAATCCCGCTGCAATCGAAACATGCGACGGTATGGACAACAATTGCGACGGAACGATAGACGATATAGACCGCGACGGCGACGGCTATACCGACATAATGTGCGGCGGCAACGACTGCAACGATACCGACCCAAACATCAATCCCGCAGCCGACGAGATATACGGTAATCTGATAGACGACGACTGCGATGGAATGGCAGACTGTGCCGACCCCGATTGGGCTTGCGCCGATGCGGATGGAGACGGTTATGGAAATCCGACAGGCCCTTGCTGTACATACGCGATTCTCGATTGCAATGATGCCAATCCCGATGTCCACCCGGGAGCCGACGAAGTCTGCGGTAATGGCATTGACGATGACTGCGACGGCCGAAGCGATTGCGCCGACGGCGACTGTGCCGGCCAGGGGCCCTGTCCGCCGGCCTGCTGGTACTACCCCGCACAATGCCACGGAGACGCCGATGGCTTGTTGGAGGGCGATTGCGATGGGCCGCAGGGATGCTGGCGGGTCGGCGATAACGACTTGGTTATCGTGCAGGCATCGTGGGGTCGGCGGTTCCCCGATCCGCGCTACAATCCGTGCGCCGATTTTAACCACGACGGACGAATCGATCCCTTCGATTTGAATATTCTGACTGGACACTACAAGATCAAGGAGCCGCCCCTCGGTCCGGGAGTGCGAACGGATTGCCCACAGCCGACAACCTGGCCGCCAGCGCCTTAGTCTTAGTGCATGGCATCCCCTGGTATTCGCTTGGCTCGTCCGTCATCACCAGCGGAAGAATCGGTAGGGGTCGTCCCATTCTTCAGGCTCGTCTAAGTAGAGGCCCGCAAGCCACCTGCCGGGTTCATTGCTTCCAACTGGCGTTGACAGTCGGGTCAGTAACGGTGTTTCGCCGCTCACCCCCAGGTTGCTAAGGAGGCGAGTCACGAGAAAGCTGGTGCGCCGGAACGTCCTCTTTAGCCCGAAGTTATTTTCGTACTTGAAGCCCCAGGGCGCCAGTTGACAGAAGACCACGTTAGCGTGTGCAGCGATGGCGAGCACACCGTCGCCGACAGTCTCTGCACCGCCGGAAACCAGCGGGATCGTGCGCGGGTCGCGGTTATGCACGTCCGCCGGGCCGATGCCTGCCAACTGCGAGCTCATCCCCGGCGGATCGAAGTACGCATTGATGTGTTCGGCCTGGTTTATTGAAACCTTAAAAGGCAGCAGCGCATCGGCATCTTCCTGTGTCAGGCCGACGGCCAGCAGGCGCCCGCCCCCCTTCAAGAAGGCGCCCATGGCGCCGTTGTGCACTGCAAGACCCTTGCTGCCCGGCCCGACAATCAACACCTGGTCCGCCTTCAGCTCACCGCCGCCGTAGGAGCCGGGCCGGAGTCCCGCTGCCTGGAGGTGCGCCATCCCTGCCGGTTCGCCGACGTAAAGCGCCTCCCGCTGCGGCGAGGGCTTCCACGTGCTGATATATTCGAGAATATTGGCGGTCAGTGTCTGGGCCGCGGGATCGATTTGGGTGCGCCCGGTCACGTCCATCTGGCAGAACATCACCATTCCCTTGCCTTCGCGGTACTCCAGCAGCGGGCTGTACTGCAGGCTGAATCCGCCGTCCACGATGGGCAGGAAGTCGCCGCACGCGGGCTTCTCGATGAGAACCGAGGCAACGTTGCCCCGGCAGCCGCAGCGCCATGCGCGGGTCACCTGTATGCCACACCATGTCACCGTTGGCGCACCGTTGAACTTGGGGTTCAGCTCGTAATTCAATCGCGGCGGAAGGATTGTCGCCTCGCCGCGCCAATCCCTCAGGTGTTCCGTCTGAAGTCCCGCCAGGGCTGGATGATCCGGCACTCGTTTGAAGGCGTTCCGCAGGCCGTACTCCGCCACTCGGAAGCCGAAACGCTTCTCCAGCACGTCAGGCGTCTGCTCGAACACGAGCACTTTAAGCCCGTCGCGCACTCGACCAATGTCCGGCCCCGGCCCATCCACTGTCAGGGCGGCCTTGCCAACGATCAGCACTTCGTATGTCCCCAGGTCCGCTTTTTCATCCACAATGTCACAGTGGATACCCATACCCTTTAGCAACTCCATCGTCTGGCCGTTTGGGTCGAACACCGCGGTCTTGACCTGGGCGCGCGGGAGCGGCGGACGCGGAAGGATATGGATTATGAACTCGTCTTTCTGTCTCTCGCCGGTACTAAATATCGCGTTCGCGCTCAGCTTGTACTCGCCCGGCCCAACTCCCGCCGGCAGGGCGAAACGCATCGGCAGCCGCGCCTGCTGGCCGGTCTCCACTGTAACCTTGCTTTGACCGGCTATAGGCTGCGGCAGGGCCAGCGACCACGAGCAGTCGCAGCTCACCGGCACTCGCGAGTTGTTAATCACGATGATCTGCTTTTCAACCGTTTCGCCGGCCACGAACAGGTGGTCCTTGCTGGTGAAGGAGGCGGGCTTGCCGGCGATGTAGGCTAAAAGAGGCAGGTTGTTTCGGATTAGGGCCTCGGCGCCGGCAGTGGGGTTCCAGTCCGAGCGCTCGTATGCCAAATCCATCCTTTCATAGCGTTCCTGCATGTAATCGGGGCTGAAACCCGGCCGCTGCAGATTATCCCAATCGACCTTGAGCTCCTCCCTGCGGTTCCTGTCCATCCCCTGGCGCAGCTTGAACAGGATGTGGTGCTCCCAGGGAGAGTTCGCCGATACTCCCCAGGTGCGGAACGCGCGCCAGTTGTCCGCGTAGTACATCTCAAACACCGGCTCGCGCTCGGGAAAGTCGGTCGATCCCAACTGGTGGGGATAATCCCAGCGATGCCAGAGCTTCCCATCCCGGAACTGCCTGGCCTCCCAGCGCAGATTCTTTTTCTCCATCTCGCTGATCCGGAAGGCGCGGTCGCCTAAGAACTGCGCGTTCCACTCGGCGAGGCAGAACTCCCACGGCACCGGCGCGCTGCCGAACTCCCTTTTGCCCTTGTACCAGCCCCGGTACATCGCCCAGTCCCAGGTGAACGGCGCGCCGTATTCGCACATGAAGACCGGCTTGACGCCCTTGGTCGCCCAGTGCTCGAACCAGTCGGACATCTCCTGGACCGGGACAAAATTCGGATAGAAATTGCTCGCGTGCATCGAGCCTAAGTTGCCCGAAGCGTGGTGATAGACGATGCGGCTTGAATCCAATCCCTCGACTATGGATTCAGCCCGCAGCGCCTTCTTCACGTTGTTCAGGGACCACTGGTCCCGCTCGTCGTAGAGGCCGTCGATCATGTCCGGGTTCATATCCTCGTTGTAGCCCGTGGCGTTGTGGCTCATCGAGTACATCACCACCGAGGGGTGATTCTGCGCGGCGCGGACGTAGAATTCCGCGTGGCGGGCATAACCGTTGTTCTGGTCGGCGTCAGGGGCCTGCCAGTCATAGTGGCTGAAGTGCGGCTGAGAAAAGGACACAAGCATCCCCACGTCGTCCGCGGCCCTCAGAATCTCCGCAAAGCTCAGATGCGATCCCGGCTCACAGCCGTAGTTGTGGGTATAGACAAAGTTTATGCCGAGACTCTTGAGGCGCTCCATGCTCTGGCGGGCGGCCTCGTAGGTCGCCGCTGCGGCCCCGACCGCGGCGTTGTCGAATGGGACGGCCGACAGGAAGATGCGGCTGCCGTTCAGGTAGAAGTCTCGGCCTTCGATCCAGAATTCGCGGAATCCGAAACGAACGGCAGGGAAGGCATCCAGCACCTTGCCCCCGGCGTCCAGCAGCGACAGACGCAGCTCATACATGTTCTGCGGCGTGTGGATGTCCCAGAGCTTTTCAGGCTTCCATTTTTCAGTGAATGTAAATCGCCCCTCCCTGATGTCCTCTGTCTTTAACGCCGCGCTCCTGAATTCCTTGACGTCGTGACCCTCCGCCATAACCTGGGCAACCAGCGAGTACGACTCGCCCACTTTGATACCTTGCAAAGAGGCGTTGCACGTAATCTCCCACTTGCGCACCGAGGTATCGACCCTTACGTCGGCGAGGCGCGCCACCGCGGGCGTGCTGACCAAAAAGACATCGCCGCAAAGACCGCGTCGCTCTACCGAGCCCTTCACCTCCCTGGCCGAGGCCGAGTCGGTGTATGAGAGCATAACGCCCTTCAACGGCAGTGACACGACGAGCAGCGATAAGATATGTCTGCCCCCGGGGCGGCACATGTCCGTGGCGTCCACCTCTCCCGCCGGGAACTGGATCTCGCCGGCCTTGTTTCCGTCGATATAAACGGCTGCGTATGAGTTCACGTATTCAGCGGACACCGCGATGCGCCGGCCGGCCCAATTCGTAGGAATCGTGATCTCTCGCTCGTACCAGGCGGCGGTGACCTCGCGCAGGTTCACGTCCTTCCACTTGGAATGGGCGTGAACTGTCTGGCTGTCTTTCTGCATATAGTCGGTTACTCCCGGCCAGCAACCGGGCGCTTTGAAGTAACCCCATCCGTCGGCGGGCGCCTTGTCCGCCGTATTGGAGGCGGGCTGCCAGCGCCAAAGCCCGTTTATGCAAATCCGCTCGCGGGTGGGAGTTGTCTGGCGATACGCCTTGTTCAAATCCCAAACCGGTTTCACACCCGGCGGCAGGGGTGTAGCGGACTGCTCCGAGATCGCCGCACCGTGATAGGCGTCATCGTGTTTCTCCTTCCACCCGTCGGTCGGCGCCTGGAGCATCGGGCGGTGCTTTGCCCACATCTCGTTGACGAAGGCGTCCCAAGCCTGGCCTTGTCGCGCCCACTCTTTGTCATGGTCCCGGCCGGTCGCCTCTTTGATGGTCCTGACGAAAGCGGAGTCGTCTTCGTACATCCAGCGGTCCACGTAATCGAAAAAGGCATTGTGGTTCCAGGACTTCTCAGCGTGCATGAGCCGCAGAGCCAGGGCTTGCGCCACCCATCCGACACTCGTGCAGCACCGGCGATAGCTCTCACTGGTGTTCTGGCCATCCTTCCACTGCGAGGGCGGCGTATGCTCGTAGGGCCCCCAGCCGTTGTCCCGCGAACGGCCCTCCCCGGTCGCCACGTCGATTCCCGAATGCCCGGCAAAGACGACTGTCGCCCCGGTCCAGCAATCGCCGTAGGCGGTCTGCTCATCCTCGCCAAAACTCACCTTGGGGAAGGATTTGTTGATGTTGGCCAGTTCGTCATCACCCAGAAGAAGTCCGGCAAAGACGATGGGCGACTTGCGCCCGCTGCCGTGCCCGCCCCAGGCCGTCCAGCCGGGATGGCCCGCGCGGACCATACCACCCAGGTCGATGCCCACTTGGATGAGGTTCACCAGCAGCGGCTCTTTCTGCTGCGCCTCGAGGTTGGTACAGAGCAGCAATGCGGAGATGCCAACCACCCGCCCGTACTCCAGGCCGTACTGCGGCATGTTCTCCACAGGCTCCTCGAAGCCAAAGAAGCACGTTCCCACCCAAGGCCGCTGGGTAAAGCGGATATACTGCTGGACCTTGGGCATGCTTTTGGTCGCGGCGGCTACCGGTAACAGGTCCCGCTTGAGGTTCCGCGCCAGGTATATCCTCTGCCGGCGGTCGCAGAAACCCGGCCGAAAGGCGTCCGGCGGCTGCGGCTCGCCCACGCAGGTCAGCGCCGCCGCCGTGCGAATCGGGCTGCTGTCGTCCACACCACGCTCGATCTTGTTCCGCAACTGGGCATGGAGCACCAGGTTCTTTGGCATGCTGGTCGTGGAGACAAGCGAATCGCCGGGCTTCATCGTCACCGGCAGTCTCTGAATGAGCGATGGGGTGAACCAGTTTCGCACGCCGCTGTCGTAGGCGACTTCCATCTTAGCCGGAGGATTGAGCATGAAGCCGTTGCGGACGCGCTGGGCTTCCGGGCGCTCCTTATCCATGCCGTCTAATTCGCGTTTGGGGATATCACTGCCGTAGAGCGGCTTGGGATCGATCCCCTCTATGGTCACCGGCCCGACCACGTACCAGTCGCCGTTAACGAATTGCCCGACACGAGCCGGCTTCTGAAACGTCCAGGTAATGCCGTGCTGCGAGATGCTCTGCTTCAGCGGCATGTCTTCGAGTTTGGGTGTCGCAGGTGCATTTTGTTCGGTATAGACGATGACGGGGCGGCTTGCAGTCGTCTCCGCAGCCGCGGCCTCTTCTTCGTATGGATCGGTCTCGATGATGGGGGGAATGGTCACCGGGCCGCCCAGAGTAACGGCCAGGTCGGTCAGCCAGATTGTCTGACCCTTGCCCTTGCCCTTGTCCTCATCGCCCCAGACGGCGAAGGTGCTGAAGCCCTTCAAGCCCGTCTTGACGGAGTCCACCGCGGTGACTTCCCGGTCATTGTGAAAGACCTGCAAGCCCACCTCAGGATCGAAGTCGAACGTCCATTTGTGCCAGCCTGCTGGCGCGCGTTTCACGCCGAGCCAGAACAACTGGTTGAACCAGTCCCGGCCGTCACAGGCTGTGGCGGTATAACCTTCGGCGCCACCCAGATAGACAGCGTAGAGGATGCCGACGGCCAGCAGTTTCCCATCGCTCTGGACCAGTCCCCATCGCGGACCGAGACGATTAGCCTTGGGATCTTCGGGCAGGGCGCCGTCGTCATAGACCCAGAACTCGACCTTGCCCGATTCGTCCCTCTCGCGTAGCTTCAGCAGGGCCTTGCCGCCAGGACCGACCTTGAGCGATCTGTTCCCACCGCCGCGGCCTCTTGCCACATCGATGGTCACCTCGCCCGTAATCGTCCAGCCGGATAGGGCTTCTTTGCTGTCAAAGGCAACCGTCTTGGCCTGCTCGACGGCAGGCTGCGCCGCGGCCTTGACGGCTGCAAAACAGACCGCGCACGCAACTATCGATCCAATATATCGGCCAGCTAATCGTTCCATAATCGCTTCCTCCCATTAGTGGAGATGTGGATTTGCCTCATCATGGCGTCCGTCCCCTTGCGGTAACGGCAGGACGGGTCATTTCAAAACTAATAACTGACTCAAAGGATACCAGCCATCATCTGATCTTCCTTTGATTCCGAGCCTTATGATCGGTTCTGTTGAATCCTCGCCGACAACTCCGATGGCGAGGCGATATTCGCCGGCTTGCATGTCGCCGGGCAGGACAATGCGGTCGGCGACCTCGACAGTCTCGCCGGGCGGAAGATCCGGCGGCTGCGCGAAGAATTCCTCCGTGAAGGTCTCGACGGAGCCGGGCATCCATTTGTCAACAGTGACCGCCCCGACCAATATCCTGACGTATCCGCTTTTATTCGAGATTCTGTATGCGACCCGATAGGGTCTGTAGCACGGCGCTGAACCGACGTTCCGCCACTTCATCTCCAGCACTATTGGTTCGCCGCACTTTGCCTCTTTGGGATGCCTTATCTCCCTGAGTACCAGTCGATAGCCAAGTCGGCGGAGGAATCGCTCGACTTCGTCTCGCACGTTATCGCCTTCCGGCAGCGGTGCGGACTTGTTGTTGATGTATGAAGCGTGCAGGGCTAAGGCATAGTTGAAGATATAGCGCAGCGGCCAATCGTCTTTGACCCAGCGCCGCATGTCCCAGCAGGTCTCCCAGGCGACCGGGGCTGTCTTCCAGATATCCTGTGCGTTCGATTCCTGGATGAGCTGGGGATATGCGTTGCGCATGTGGCACCAGTTCTTGGAGAAGCCACCCATATCGCCGAGGCAGTCTGCGCGCCAGCCCGCGCCGTGCCGGGCTGCATAAGTAAGGCACTCTCGGTCGCCTATGAGCATAAGCAGCCGCGTCTTTTTGAAGGCGCCCAGGTACGCATCTATGATCTTCTTGCGGTTCTCCATCGTCGGCATTTTGCCCGCCTTCGAACCGCTCATGTGCCACTCGCCCCACCAGCCTACGGTGCCAAGGTCAATATGGTCGATATCCGGATGCCCATCGTAGCGAGCCCCTAAGCGTTTGATAAAGTCCAGGTGTCTATCCAATACATTTGGATCATCGAGGTCGGGGACGGTCAGCCCCTCTTGATTCTCGTAATCGACCGTGAGTATCCTGCCGCCCACGTCTTTGAGCCAATTCGGATGATACGGTCGGCCGGGCGTTGTAGAGCAGCACATTACCCGGAACGCCAGGCGCTGGCCGGCTGTGCGTGTTTCTTCAAGGGTCTTATCGAGGAAGTCATAGTCAATCTGGCCGGGTCGAGGCTCCAGTGTGCCCCAGCCCCAGCGCGCGTAGTGGACGGTTGATGGGATCCAGCCGGGCAGGTTCCTATCCTTATCACGGGTCGTGTGGAACGTCTCCCAGCCGATGCCCGGGTTTGGAAGCAGCTCGTCTGTCTCTTCCGGTGAGACCCTCACAACTTCGGGCGATGCGGCTGTCGCTTTACCACTGACTTGAGGCGATAGGGTAAGTCCTAAGGCGTGGGCCAGAACTATGGCCATCCGAAAAACAGTTGTGCGCCTATTCATGCTTTTGGTCCTCCAAAGCAGAAAAATAATGTGTGACCCGCGATAATACGAGCAAGAACACAATCTGATCCGGTCCACATTGTAACCATCACCAGGACTATTCTCAACCCCAAAAAGCACACAAGAATATGCGCCTTGACCCGCCCTATCAAAGACAAGGCCCTGCTGGACAGCGCCAGGATGTTCTGAAAGTGCTGAGAGCGATTAGAACCTTTGTTGGCGTATTCCGGCAGTTAGTTTTCTTTGGCGGGAGTTGAGGTGGAGGGTGATCAGGAGCAGGGCGGCGATTATTGCTGCTATTGCGAGGCTGATGGTCCAGCGAGACAGACTGGTGGGGGGTGTGAAGCCGGGGGTTTGCTTGAGCGCCTGCTTCCAGAGGTTCCAGCGGGTATTTACGACCGCGAGGTTGAGGGCGCACAGGGCGATCAGCGCCCAAACGAGGATTCGCCAGCGCCTGCCCTGGTCCCGCAGGCACAAGGTTGTGCTTGCGACAAATAAAAGGCCGGCGGCTGCGAATACTATTGCGGCTGCGGGCCAATCCTTTGCCATAAATGAGGTGGGCAGTATCCAGGCGACGCCGCCGAAAATGCCGCCCGCGAAGGCTGCGTAGATAGCGGCTTTAGACAGTTGTGCAGGGCCTTTGGCGGCGAGGGCTGCGATGCCGGCGGCGGCGGTCTGGGGGGCAAGGGCGGGCAGCGCGGCGACGACGGCGACGGTGAAGGGTTTTCCGGGCGCGGTTTTGGTCAGGACGTCTTCGACGAGGGAGGCGATTTCGGTGCTGAGCAGTTTTCGGCCTCGCAAGAGGCGCTGCTTGACCGCATCGTGGGATAATTCGAGGTCGGCTGCCACCTGCGCTATTGATCGCCGATGGCGATAGTAAAGGACTATCGGCTCACGACACTGCTCGGGGATGCCCTCGATTGCCTGCCAGACGAGGGCCTGGTGCTCTTTGCTTACCGCTATTTCGCTTGGGTCGGGTTCCGGCGACTTGCTGGCTGCGGCGTCTTCGAGCGGGTGGGCGTCGCGGATGACGTCGAATCGCTGCTGCCTTATTGATTTATCGACGAGATTTCGCGCGATTCGGCAGAGATAGGCGCGGAATTTTTCCAGGTCTTTTAGCTGGGCCAGGCTCTTGTAGGCGCGTATGAAGGTTTCCTGGGCGATCTGCCGGCTCCTGCCGAAATCGCCGGTGGCGCTGTAGGTGATGGCGCAAATCAGGGGCTGGTAGCGTTCGACGATCCGGCCAAAGGCGTCTTTGCTGCCGGCCAGGCTGGCCCGGAGCAGCTCGATCTCGGTCATCGTATCCTGCATTTTCGCGGCCCCATTGAACATTCGATATTATAGCCTCACTGCAACAAAACTCGGAAATGAAAAAGAGGTGACCGGGGGAATTGGGTTTGATTGGGTTTGTTTTGAGTAACGTTTGCTGCTCATTGTTCGTTGTTCATTGGCATAAGCCTTTGTTGTTGCTGTGCTTATGTTTATATTGCCCATTTTGAAATTGGGTTTGTTTTGCATAATTGACTTATAGCCACTAAGACACGAAGGCACAAAGGAAACAGCCACAGAGAAGGCAGAGAACACAGAGAAGTAGTCCATTGATAAGAATGGAGGCTCGGTGGCGATGAATTCGTGGCAAGATAGATAAGTTGAGAACGCAAAAGTCAAAGTGCAAAAAAATGCAGAATTGTGGAATCCCGGCCTCGCCGGGATGGGCGTTTTAGTTGTAGCTTCGTTCTCCATATCAAAAATCCTCTATTTGTTAGATGTATATTATACATCAAAGGAGGTTGGGTGTCAAGTGAATTTTAACCACAGATTTCACGGATTAACACTGATTGACACAGTCTGTAGGTCATAGTTCATTGCTCGTGGTTCATTGTTCGTAGTTCGGAAGTCCCAGCGGGAGCGGAGGGGTGTACTTAGGGCCTGTAAGTAAATAACCTATTCAATGCGGACTTTCATTGAGGGCGGATAGTGTAGTTCCATTCGCCGTGGAAGTCATCACGTGTGATCCTGATGCTGGCCATTTGCTCGTCAGCGACTTCTAT
>Ga0315288_10005606_pt1 | contig 15959 bp, 18 predicted proteins | sample YL17G11_20_MG_FD_203454 | JGI IMG/M metagenome (GOLD analysis project Ga0315288, IMG submission 203454) | Sediment microbial communities from Yellowstone Lake, YNP, Wyoming, USA - YL17G11_20 | ecosystem: Environmental > Aquatic > Freshwater > Lake > Sediment | place: USA: Wyoming | collected...
CGCCAGCGACATGAGCATCTTCGTGGAGGACGAGGGATTCGAGCCGTACTTCGAGTTCTACGACAAGGTCTTCGATGCCGTCGGCGCGTCACCCGAGATGCGGGAGAAGGTGAACCGCGGGACGGCGCTGAGGCTCTTCGGGTTGGCGTGAGCGGCCGGCGCGGCGCGAGGCGAACGCCAACACAGTGCAAGGAGATGAATGATGCGGATTGATGCGCACGTGCACGGGGATTTCTCGAAGCTCAAGGTTTCGCCGCAGGAGTATGTGGAGAAGTGCCGGGCCAAGGGGGTCGAGCGGATCGTGCTGATTGACGATCCCGAGCCGACCATGACGGCCTATCGGGCGCTGCCGGACTTCGTCATCCCGGTGCCGTGGGTGGACATTGACAAGGTCACCGTCAGTGAGATCAGCGAGATCCTGGACGCGGGCGCCCTCGGGATCAAGTTCATCGACCCGCAGTTCTCCTACGGCGACACGCGGTACGATCCCCTCTACGCGGCCATCTCGGCGAAGTGCAAGGTGGCGATGTTCCACACCGGGTACCTGGGGATCGGCGTGTTCGAGCGGGCGCGGCCGACGGACATCACCTTCATGAGCCCGGCCGCGGTGGACTGCATGAGCAGGCGACACCCGGACCTGAAGATCCTGATGGCGCATTTCGGGAACCCCTGGTGGGAAGAGGCGTGGAAGATCATGTGGTCGGTGCCCAACGTGTACGCCGAGCTCAGCGGAGGCACCGCCTTCAAGCGCTCGATGCGGATGTGGGCGGAAACCTTCGCGCCCAACGGCGTGCTCGATCCGGAGAGCCTGGGGAAGGTGCTGTACGCGAGCGATGTTCGCGTGTTCATCGAGAACGAGGGGTTCGATCCGTACTTCGAGTTCTACGATGAGCTGTTCGATGCGGTGGGCGCGTCACCCGAGATGCGGGAGAAGGTGAACCGCGGAAACGCGCTCGAGCTGTTCGGGCTGGGGTAGGCACGCCTTGACTGCAATGCGGCGGAAGTGTAGAGTACATGCGTTCGCATGCAGGTCCTGACAGGCGAGCATCGCAACCGGCGAGGCGTAGTAAGTGAACGCTGCACTGGCTCTGAAGAAGGCTAACGGCGCGTACTACACAGACCAGGCAGTCGCCAGGTTCCTGACCTGCTGGGCGCTGCCTGACGAGGGGCTCAGCATTCTTGACCCGAGCTGCGGCGACGGCGTGTTCCTTGCTGAGGCCCTTGGCATGCGGCCGCCAAGTCGGCTGGTGGGCGTGGACATCCAAGCAAGCGCGCTGGCGCAGGCCAAGGGCAGACTGGGAGGCGATCACGCAGAGCTTGTCAACGCCGACTTCTTCTCGACGACGCCGGACAAGCTTGGGCGCTTCGATGCCGTGGTGGGCAACCCGCCTTTCATCCGCTTCCATCGATTCTCGGGGATGTCGCGAGCGCGGGCACTGGGCGTGGCCAAGGCGGCGGGCGTGAAGCTGACTGCGTTGTCGAGCGCCTGGGCGCCGTTTCTTGTCCACGCGGCGCAATTCGTCCAACCAGGCGGCCGACTGGCCATGGTCGCACCGATGGAGCTGCTGCACGCAGCGTACGCGCTACCGGTGCTGCGCTACTTATGCGATTGCTTCGCGCGGACTGTGGTGTTGACGTTCGAGCGCCGACTGTTCCCCGACCTAAGCCAAGACACAGTGCTGGTGCTTGGGTCGTGTCGCGCGGGCCAGGGCAGGGGTCTCGACCTCCTTAGCCTGAAGGACCCCTGGCAGCTTGAGACGCTCCTTGCGGTCGATCCTCTCCTTAGAGCCGGCAGATCCCTTCCGGTTGAGCCATTGGTTTCCGGGCAGCAAAGAGCACTGCAGTACCTCTTACCAGACGCTACGCGCAGGCTCTATGTCAGCCTTCAGGCGGAGGGCCTGTCCGCCCGACTCGGCGAATGGTTGGCCGTCAGCATCGGGTACGTCACCGGAAACAACAGCTTCTTCCATTTCTCGGCGGCGAAAGCAGAGGAACTCGGGCTAGAGACCCGAAACCTCCGCCGGGTACTTCGACGCGCCGAGGAGATCAGGGGACTGGCCTACACCGAGTCGGACTGGCTGGCCGCGAGAGCCGCCGACGCGGAATGCTATGTTCTGAGCCTGGATGCCGAGGACGGCGTTCTGCCGCCTGCGGTTTCCGCGTACATCCGAGAGGGAGAAAGAAAGGGCAATAATATACTTGACACAGCAAGCGAGTGCGGCTACGCTACTGGTGACATTGACCTTGTGGTACAATGCGCGCGGCCCGGTAGCTCAGCTGGATCAGAGCGGCTTGCTACTACCAAGCGGGTCGAGGGTTCGAGTCCCTCCCGGGCCACAAGTTCTGGACAATCTTCACATTTTGTTCACATACAGCAGGGAAACTGTGGTATACTAACCGTGGTAGTAGCAGGCGCTCGAATCCATCTGAATGATGGGATCGAGAACTCAAGATTCCCGCGAAGTGGGAGGGATGGCACCCCTTGAAAAGGTGAGTCCCTCCCTCTGTTTTGAGGGGTTATCCCAGTGGCTTTGCGAAGTGCCGTCGTTGACGCTTCTTCTGAACCGGTCCCGTCCGCTTCTCTGCTTCCTCTTTCGGAACAGCAATAAGGCGTTTCGTCAATGACCTGAAGCGGTCAAAGGGGATTGATGATTCAGGCTTCGGGTTAGTTCCCATCCTCTTCGCTCTCCCCATCCTCTTCGCTCTCTTCTCCCCCTTCCTCCATGACGCTCCCCAGCCCCACCGATTGCAAGTTGCTCTGCGCCGGAGGCGGTGGTCTCTCAATGCGCAGATTGTGGCCAGCCACATTTCCAGACAATGGGATCAGACCAAGGCATTTGACTCCTCGATCATCCTTCCTGTTCTCTTCGTCGAACGTATAGAACACATCACATTTGTAGAGAATAGCCGTTGCCAGATGAATCGCATCGGCGGTCGCGACAGTCAGCGCTTCCTGTCCTCCGAGCCTCTTGTAGTAATCGCGAATATCATGGGCAAGGATGGCCTCTTGATGGCGCACTTGGGCTAGAAATAACTTGTCTGGCATCTGCTTCAAGGACTCTAGCTTTGGCCTCTGTTCGTCTGGGATGTAACTCTCTAACACCTCCACCACGGTTAGAGTGGACGTGACAACAGTCAGTTCATTGGCTTCAAACTGTCTGACCTGTTCTGCCAGTCCTTCCGTCTCTGCTGGTATAGTTCTCGGTTTGCCCTTTAGCCAGTCAATGAATAAGCAGGCATCCCAATACACGACAGGCTTGCGTTTCCTCCTTGCCTCCCCCTCAATACGCTTCATTGCGCAGTCTCCCAATGAAGTCTTCGCTAGACTTATCACCCGTTGCGTTTGGTGCTATGCCGTGTAGCTCCGCTAAGGTGAATGGGGCCCTGTCGCGGTATATCTCAATACCAGTGGCCCTGACTTTCTCGGGGTAAGAGTCTACGGCGTTGTAGGTCAGTCGGCCGGTAACATCTACATACTTGTTAACTGCCAGTACGGCTTGCTCAGTCAGTCTCGCAGGGAACTCGCAGGCAATCCCATGTTCGGGACCGACTATGGGATAGACAATGAATACATTCTGCTGCCTGTGAAGGTTGATCTTCTCAAGTTTCCCAGTCACGGAACCCCGCGCGTACTGCTTTGGGCCCAAGATGGAATCTACATTGTTAGCAAGCTCACGCGATAGGTGAACCGTCCGCCCATCTCTGACAATCTCTACGGGTGTAACCTTCTTGTCCACCATCTGGGCCATCGCCTGAAAGGCCCGTAAAGCAGGCCCATCAAAGCCGGTCGGAGGACTCCTTCTTCGTTGGATATGCTCAGTCGCGTTGAGGAAAGCATCCACTACCCTAGCGCTGTCATCAACGCCGCGCGTGATCGGCTCCGCCCTCAAAGTCACTTCTGTTGGGCTAGAGCGCCTGAGGCCTACAACTTTGAACCTCAGCGATGGTTTCCTGCTCTTGGTGACTACGCGTTGGGTTTCGTTCAGGGCGTGCCGGATCGCGTCGAGTTGCTTCAGGAAGTCCTCAAGGGGAAGTGCGTCATCTTCCTCAGGTGCCGCCAGTCGCAGGGTGATCTCGTCCATCATCTTTGCCCCTCCCTCTCCCCCGCCGGGGCTTACGCGCCAAGTCCCTATGAGGGTTCGCCTATGAGATTCCTGTACTCCAGGCGCTTCCCTGCAACGGAGGCCGCCACCCGGAGAAATCTTCCAGCATCATTGTCTCTCCGGGTGTTGAACCGGAAAGCCTCCTCATCAAGGTAGCGGAACAGGTGAAAAGGCTCCACGCTCACGTACGTTCCCTTTATACCACGCTTCAGCAGGCTCCAGAAATTCTCCATGCCGTTCGTGTGGACGTTGCCCTTCACGTAGGCTTCAGCGTGGTTTATGACCAGGTGGGCGTACTCGGCCTCTAGTCCATTGTAGGAGGCCAACTCGTCGGTGTAGATCGTGGAACCGCCCTCTATGTGGCTCTTTACCTTCTCGTGAAGAGTTCCTCTCACAATATCGGGCACGACTTCGGTTCGGACTTCCCCGTGCCGTTCCAGCAGGCCCATCACCACGGCTTTGCCGACAGTTCCCCGGCCCTTCGCCTTGCGCTTTCCGGGGTGCATATTTCGGGCCTTGCCGCCGATGTAGGTTTCGTCAACCTCCACTTCGCCACTCAGCTTCGCGAAGGTTCCCGTCTGCATCGCGAGGCGGATGCGATGCAGTACGAACCAGGCCGACTTCTGCGTAATGCCGAGGGCCCGGTGTATCTCATAGGAGCTGATGCCGTTCTTCGCGTTGGCAATCATCCATATCGCGGCCAGCCATTTGTCCAGGCTGAGCGCGCTATCCTCAAAGATCGTGCCGACCTTGACGGAGAACTGCTTGCGGGGATGCTTCGCCTTGCATTCCCATATCCGGCGCTTCTCTAAGAAGCGAACATCTTTGCCGTCGCACCGAGGGCAGGTTACTCCGTCCGGCCAGCGCAGTTCTACCACAAAGCAAAGGCATACGTCCGGGTCAGAGAAGTAGCGAATCGCGTCAACAAGGGTTTGGGGTACTTCGTTTCGGTCTTTCATAGTGAGGCCAGTATAGCACAGCTAGGTTGCTGTGTCAAGTATATTATTGCCAAAGAAAGGGCGTACATCTAGCCTACAAGTGCGCCGTGCGCAGCCCCTGGTACAGTGTACCAGGGATTGGCTTACCGGAGGCCTTTGTTACCTACATGGTTCACACCAGGCTCATCTTGGCCGTGAATCGCGCCAGAACCTCGGCGCCCAACTCGTTACTGGTGGCTCGCAGAAAGGAAGGAGCGCCTACCGCTGACTTCATGGCGGTCGCCATGGCGACGAGCCTGGCGCAACTGAGTGCCGAGATTGAGGGGCATAGCCTCGGCGGGGGGTTGCTGAAGCTGGAACCCGGCGAAGCGGCGAAGCTGACGCTGCCAGCGCCCGGGCTGACGACCCGTCAGGTGAGACGGGTCTTCGAGGAAGTCGACAGGATGCTGCGGGACGGGAGAGAGGCAGAGGCACAGGAGAAGGCAGACGCGAGTCTGCTGCAGAGCGGGCTTGGGCTCTCGCCTCGCGACTGTCGGAGACTACGGGATGGGATCAATGTGTTGAGAGGTCGGCGCCTCAACAGGTAGACGCCAGCCCGTATCTGAGGTCCACTGAGTTCCGCATGACGAACTGAGACGAGACCCAGACGGAGAACACGCTGGAGAGCCGCTACAGGCTCCCATCAGCGCACTTCTATGTGCGAACATTATCAGGAGTCGGGTATGCCGTCAGTCGATCCGTCCGCCATCCGCGACGCGTTGAAGGCCTGCGGCCAGCCTCCGCCCGAGACAGCCACAGGTTCGGAGCGCAAGAACTACACGGAGCGATTGTCTCATCTTCTCTCCGCGGCGTGTCTGTCGGAGCTTCACCGGGTCGGACTGTCTGCTGCGAGGCTACCAGCGCGAGGAAAAGACAAGCAGTTCATGGGCGGGCTAGGCCCAAAGGGCGTCGATGTGTTTGTCGCCGATGAGAGACACGGCCTATTGCTCTCTTCGGGGACAAAGGGCCTCATGTTCGACGTGCGGAAGAACCTGCTGAATTGGTTTCGCGATATGGTGGCCGAGTCACTGGAACTCCATATGCGTTTTCCTTACGCAGTGTGCGGCCACGTGTTTTCATCCATTCGGATGCTCGCAATACTCCCGCGCGGCTCCACGGCACCGTGCTGCAGCGGATAACAACCTTGCTCGAGGGAGTGACGGGGCGCCGCCTTCCGGCAGACCCGCCGGAGCTTTACGAGCACATCGCCCTGCTGCTGCTCGATCCGAGCCAGTGTATGGCCGAAGTCGACCCGCCCGACATACCCGAACTGCTGCGCTTCTGCACCTACCCGGAGAGAATGCTGCGTTCGTTCGAACAGAGGAATCCGTTCTACGAAGCCTGAGCACCCGAGCTCATGGAAGGCCGGTTGAGGTACTCCGTCACCTCGTCGTCTCCCATATCCGGGAACTCGTCGTAGAAGGAGGCGACGGCATAGCCTCGGCGGTCCGAGAGATGCAGCGCCACCAGGCGGTCGGCGACCTTGTGGACGGTGGCCGCGGAGGTGCGGGGGGAAACGGGCACCGCGACGACGATGGAGCCGGGGCTCCGCTTGCGGACGGCGACGCAGGCGGCGATCATAGTGTACCCGGTCGCCAGGCCGTCGTCTGTGATGATAACGACGCGGCCCTCCAGCTCGGGCTCGGGCCGGTCGCCTCGGTAGACGGCCTGGCGGCGCCGGACTTCGCTCAAGACGTTCTGCGCGATCGAGTCTATCTCGTCCTGCGAGAGGCCCAACTCGCCCACCATGCGCTCGTTGAGCACGCGCGTTCCGTCGGGCATGACAGCGCCGAAGCCGGCCTCCGGGCTCCAGGGGATGGGCAGCTTGCGGGGTACGATCACGTCCAGGTGGCAGTTCAGCGCCTGGCTGATCTCGTAGCCGACGGGCACGCCGCCCCGCGGGATGCCGAGGACCAGGCAATCCTGGCCCCGCTATGAGAGGAGCCGCTGGGCGAGCTGCCGTCCGGCATCGCGGCGGTCGGCGAAGGTGATCTCGGTCATCGGGCGCACTGTGGCGAGCGCCTCCGAGGCGCTCGATCCGGGGGAGAGCGGCGGTCCGGCCTGCGCTCAGCTCTCCCTGATATGGAGGGCTTGCTTGGCGAGCTTCTCCTTGACGGATTCGACCTTGTACTTCAGGCTCAGGTCCTTGTCCCTGCGGTCGTCGAGCTTGATGCTGGTCAGCACGCGGGGGTACCCCAGGCTGAAGCAGACCTCGTGCATCTCGCGGGCGATGCGGAAGAGAGTGTCGAGGTCGCCTTCGATGTTGGTCCCCATGGCGGTGATCTCGTAGTTGACCCCGTACTCCTCGGCGATCTTCAGGATCTCGACGACGTTGTCACCCAGGCTCGCGCCTTCTTTGCCTGTGGGGAAGATACTGATCTCCATGATCGGGGGCATTCGCCTCTCCCTGCTTTCGTTATCTGCGGCCGGGCTCGACCGGGTAGCGGGCTTCCTTCCAGTCGGCGATGCCGCCTTCGTAGTCGATGACGTTCGTGAACCCGAGATCCTCCAGCATGCGGGCGGCGGCGGGGCTGGCCGTGCACTCGAAGTTGGCGCAGTAGACGATCACCTCTCTGTCGCGGGGGATGGCGCTGACGCTGTCCTTGCTAATCTCCCCAAAGGGGATGTTGGTGGCGCCGGGCAGGTGTTCGCGGTGGTACGACTCGCGGGAGAGGACGTCTATCAGGACGAAGTCCTCCCTCGCGTTCATCTTCTGCTTCAGCTCCTCGCGCGTGATGGGGGCTGCCATACCGCCTCCTTTCCTGCTGATCGTGTGACTGTATTCCCCCTCCCTCGCGCTCCTCCGGCGCGATTTCGAGACATGTGGCGCGATTGTGTGCGGAGGGGACAAGCCCGACCCGAGCGGCAGCGTGCTGCGGACGAAGCACACGGGGAGCCCACAGAGGGGCTCCCCACGCGCTGAATGATGGCAGGGGCAGCCCCTGCCCGACGGCCAACGAAGTCGCCGCTACTTCGCCTGGAGGACGCAGATGGCCTCGGGGACCGTGATGCGAGGCACGATGCTCTCCATGATGACGAACTCGTACCCGGTCGGCAGAGGGCCGACAAAGGCGGGGGTCATGTCCTGGCCCAGCACGAGGGAGGCGAAATGGCGCTCGGAGGCGAGGACCACTCCGCCGCCGGCGAGGGTCGGCGCCTTGACGATGCCGCCGGTGATGACCTGCCTGGCGTGCTCGAGCTGAGTGAGCGCCGCTTCCTGGTAGCGCCGGAAGAGGAGGTTGTAGAGCGACGGCGCGAGCGCGGCGGTGTAGGGGCCCGGGAAGCCGGCGTCGTCGAGCGCGCTGCATGCCTTGATCAGGTCGTCCACCGGCTGGCCGAGCTGCCACCAGTCGCCAAGCTGCACCTTCGAGGCCCTCGGGGTCGTGAGCAGGCCCTCGATCCTCAGGTCGGCGTTGCCGTTGAAGATCAGGCTGTCCTCAAGCCGGGAGCAGGCGATGGCGGCCTTCGCCGGCGCGTCGAGGTCGAGCAGACTCCCTCGCTCCTCTGCCGCTGCCACCTCGCGGATGGCAAGCGTGAACCCGGAGTAGATGAGCGGGATCGGGGTGATCTCAGGCGCGGTCATGAGAGCCCGCGCGTCGCCGAACATCGCCTCCGCTGCGACCTCTTTCTCCTTGTGATCGAGCATCCGGGTCCCCAGCCCGAACGGACCGTAGATCTCGAGAAGGCGGCGTCCGGCAAGCTGCATCTTGGCCGGGCCGATCACGGCCTCCTCGATCATGCTCCACACGCGATCGCTGATGGGCGCGTCCTCACGTGGAAGATAACGCATCTCAGCCCTCCTCCTTCGCCAGATTCCGGAGACTGCCAACGGTGGCGCCAACATCGGGCATGGGGGCCGGGGCCGCGCCTGGCTCTTCAAGGGCTTCCCCGGCGGCCATCGCCTCGACCTCCTGCTTGCCCTCGTCGAGGAAGGCCTGCTCGTCACCGGTGAGGCGCTTGATCATCTCCAGGAACTCGCCGGCGTGGGTCCGCTCTTCGTTGGCGATGTCGAGCAGGACTTTCTGCGCGAGCTCGTCGTCGGTGGCCTCCGCGTGGGCGACATACAGGTGCACCGCCTCGAGCTCGGCGGCGAGGTCCAGGCGCAAGGCGCGGATCAACTCGCTCTTCGTCATCGTGCGAGGCACCATGCCCGGGAATGGGTTCAGGAACGCCGGCATCTCTCACCTCCAGACATTGTTGGACGGCGGGCAACCAAACGACGTTATCGCAGATTGCGCCCGGGAGCTGTGTCCCGAAGGGACGGCGCGGCGTCGGCTCCGGCGCACGAGCAGCGGCCGTGTCGCACGTGCGTCCATCGCTGTACCACTGGCGTCTCGCCGGATGTTAGGCGAGCAGGCCATTGTTCCTGCTCCTGCCAGGGGACATGTGCGCGGAATCGGACACGGCGTCTGCCGCGATCACGGGACAAGCTGCTCGCCGGTGCCGATCTCGACCACGGTGATGGCCGATTGGGGACAGCTCTGGGCGGCGTCAATGATGATGTCTCGCGCCGCACCTGCCGGGTCGATCACCTCGGCTATGTCCTCGTCGTCGAGCCGGAACACCTCCGGCGCGATGTCAACGCAGACCCCCTCGCCGGAGCACTTGTCGCGGTCTATGGTGATCTCGAGCTCAGCGATCAGCATCGGGTCTCCTCCCCCATCGAATCTCCGGGCACAGTATACGGCGCGGCCGCCGCGATGGCTGTTGCACGCTCACGCAGTCCTGTTGCAGGAGGCGACATCGCCAGGGGTCGGCGCTCGTGCTGCGGTAATATGGGGTAATGCAGGGCGGAGGGCGATGTGGCGAAGATACCGTTCTCGGTCTCGGTGTACGAGCACGCGGCTGCTCTCATCGGCCGGTCCCCGTGGGAGGTGTCGCGGGACGAGGAGCTGATGCGGCGAGCGCACCGCGAGGCCTACCTGCTCTACCACCACTTCCCCGTGGTGGTCGGGATCGACATCTACAACCTCGAGGCCGAGGCCTATGGGTGTCAGATCGCCCTGCCGCAAGGCATTGGCATACCTGCAGTCGCGCGGCCGCTGTTCGCTTCGCTCGATGACGCGCTCGGGGTAGAGCCCTTCGATCCGCGGTCCGCGGGGCGGATCGCGATGGCGATCCGGGTTGCGCGCCGGCTGGCGGATGAGTTCCCCCAGGCAGATATCCGGGTGCCGGTGAGCGGCCCGTTCTCGATCGCGGTCGGCCTGCTGGGCATGGACGGGCTGCTGACTTCGGTGGCGACATCGCCGGACCTGACGCGGCAGTTCCTGCTCAGGCTGGTGCCCGGGCAGGTGAGCTTCTGCGAGGCGGCGCGGGCGGCCGGGCTGGATGTGGCCTTCTTCGAGTCAGCAGCCGCGCCGCCACTGCTGTCTCCGCAGCAGTTCGCGAAGGTGGAGCTGCCCGCGCTGAAGGCGACGATGGCGCAAGTGGGAGAGGCGGCCGGACACCCCCTCCCCTGCATCATCGGCGGCGATACCGAGCCGATCATCGAGCATATCCTGGAGACGGGAACGGACTTCGTGATCTGTCCGTCCGAGACGGATCGCAGGAAGTTCCTGAGACGGATGGAGGCGCACCCGGGGGTGAAGGTGCGGGTGAATCTCGACCCCCGCATCTACAGCCGCGGCACGAAGGAGGAGATCCTCCGCGCCGTGGATGAGGTGATCGCGCTCGCCGCGGGGAGGCCGAATGTGCTGCTGGGCACCGGGGCGGCGCCCTACGAGACGCCGCCGGAGAACATCCTGTTGATCAGGGACTACGTGGCGTAGCGCGTCCGGTCGGTGCGCCTGCGACCGAGGGCGTCCGGTCACGGTCGCTCATCGTCTCTCGGCGGTGCTGTCCCAGCGGCCCTTGAACGTGATCAGCCAGGACATCACGAACAGGCGAAAGTCGAGCCACAGGCTCTGCTTCTGGATGTAGTAGAGGTCGTACTTCAGCTTGTCAGCGGCTTCCGTGTAGTAGCGGCCATACACCTGGGCGACGCCGGTGAGGCCCGGGGTGACGCTGTGGCGCACATCGTAGCCGGGGATCTCCTGGCAGAACTGGCGGACGAATTCGGGCCTCTCGGGCCGGGGCCCGACCCAGCTCATGTCCCCTTTGAAGATGTTGAGGAGCTGCGGGATCTCGTCGAACGCGGTCTTGCGCAGGAGGCGGCCGACGGGCGTGATCCTGGGGTCGCTTTCCGTCGCGAGGACTGCCCCCGAGCGCTTCTCCGCATCCTTCACCATCGATCGGAACTTGTAGGCCGTGAAAGCGCGCCCGCCCCTGCCGACCCGGCGCTGGCGGTACAGAACAGGCCAGCCGTCGGAGAGCGCGATAGCGGCGCTGATCGCTGCCCAGAGCGGCGACGAGAGGACGAGCGCGCCGCCTGAGACGCACATGTCGAGCAACCGTTTCGTCACCTGGTAGCAGAGCACGGCCGGGGATGGTGGCGGGGCGGCTATCTGCGCGGCCTCGCCGATGGCTGCCTGGCCAGGTTATTGAGCAGGGCCTGGGCCTTCCGCCCTTCCTCCGCGTTTGGCGCGCGCGCGACCACCTCGCGAAGCTGGGCGGCGGCGCCATTGTAGTCGTTCAGGTGACCCAGGCTGAGGGCGAGGTTATACCGCGCCAGAACGTAGCTCGGGTCCAGCTGCACCGCGCGCTCGAACTCCTGCTTCGCTGCCCCATACTGGCGCTTGTTGAAGTAGTAGGTCCCCACGGCGTTGTGGGGCACGGCCGAGGTGGGATCCACCTGCATCCAGTCGCGCGCCGCGGCCGCCCCGCGCTCGAAGTCGCCGGTCTTGAAGTAGAACGAGGTGATCTGCTGCTTCAGCCTGGTGTCGGTCGGAGAGATGGCGGCGGCCTGCCGCATCTCCTCGATCATCTCCTTGAGCTTGCCCTGCTGGCCGAGGATATCGGCAAGCAGGAGACGGGGACCCGGGTCGCCGGGGGCCAGCCTGATCGCATCTCGAGCGTAGGGCTCAGCCTCTTTGAGCTTGTTCTCGGTGACCAGGGTCTCGGCCATCGCCGCGTAGTGCCTGAAGTTGGTGGGCATGTACTCGATCGCGCGCTTGAAGCTGTCCTCGGCTTCCTTGAGCTGCCCCTTCGACTTGTAGCTCACCCCGAGGTTGTACCAGATGCTGGCATTGCCGGGCATCATCTCGAGCGCCTTCTTGTTCGCGGCCAGCGCCTTGTCGAGGTCGCCGGACTGCCCCCAGGCGTAGGCGGCGACGTAGTAGCCCATCGGCGAGTACCGACAGAGGGCGAGCGCGCCATCCGCATGCTGGGCAGCCTCCTTGTAGCGCCCGAGGCCGGCCAGGCCCTGAGCCTGCCTCAGCTCCATGGAGGCGAGCATGGGGTTGACGGCGGCCGGGTAGAGAAGCGCACACAGCACCGCGAGCGTCACGGTGATCGGGATCAGCCCGACGAGGCGCACCGGCCGGAAGCGGAACTCGCGCAGGCGAGGCGCGGTGGTCTCCTGGCCCTCGCGAGGCCGGACGGCCGCCGCGAGGACGATGACCGCGAGCCAGAGCCAGAAGAACGTGACGGCGCCGGCCTGCCGGAACGTGATACCGAAGACGTTCTGGAACAGGAAGGCTGTGAGGGCTGCGGTGATGCCAAGCAACACCGTGGCCCATCGCAGGTCGGGGTGGCGCAAGGTCATCCATATCGCCAGGCCGTACGCGCCAAGGAGGAGGGCATAGAACAGGACGCCGCCGACGATGCCCAGGTCGGAGAGTATCTGGAGGTACTCGTTGTGAGCGTAGCCGGGCACCAGCATCTTCTCGGAGCGGGCGCTGCTCTGCGCGTACCACTCGGGGGCCATCTTCTCGAGCGAATAGACGCGGAATGCGCCAAAACCCTCCCCTATCGCGGGGCGCTCGCGGAAGATATCGAGCGCCGTCTTCCAGTGCAGGCGGCGCTCCTCCGAGTAGGGATCCTGGAAGTGCAGCACCTGCTGGATTCGGGTCTGGTGGATGGGCGGCAGGCGAGTGTACCCGAGATAGGCGATCGGCAGGAAGACGACCAGGGCGATGCCCGCAATCGGGAGAGCGGCGCGAGCCGCTCTCGCCCCGCCCCGGATGAGCACCAGCAGGAGGGCGACGACAGCGGCCAGGCCCAGGCCGATCATGCCGGAGAGGGTGACGGAGTAGTACATGCAGACCAGCATGGCGGCCGCCACCACAAAGAAGAAGCCGGCGAGCGCGTACCCCGTCCACCGCCTGGGGGCGGCCGGATATGAGCCGCGGGACGGGAGATAGGTGATGCCGACGGCGATCACGGGCGGGATGAGCAGCATGAGAAACCCGCCCAGATAGGTGGGGTTCCCCATGAACGAGAAGGCGCGCTCGACCGGCGCGCTCCAGTTCACGAAGTCCACCCCTGCCGCCTGGCAGAAGGCGTAAATGCACATGGGAATGGCCACCACAGCCCCGGCGGCGACGATGCGCCGTACCTGCCGGAAGCTGCGGAGGGAGAGGATGGCCAGCCAGAACAGCCCGAGGTGGGAGGCGAGCCGAGCGAACTCGGAGACGGTGACGTAGCGGTACCGGGCGTAGATGATGCTGATGCCGGCCCAGGCGACGAAGGCGAATACCGCGAGGTTGAGCCTGGAGCGAAGCCAGGATACCCCGCCGCGGGAGAGGGCTGCGATCAGCCACAGCGCCAGGCCGGCGGCGACCCCCAGGCCGATGACCACATCTTTGATGTCGCAGATATTGCGCGACCGGGTGTTGATGACCAGCGGGACAGAGAGGATGAGGCCGATGATGAACGCCTCGCCGATGATTTGCGGCCACTGAGCGCGCTGCGCCTGCTGGGCATCTTGCTTTCTGGGTTGAGAGGCGCGCTTGCCAGTCGTACGGCTCTTTCGGGCTCGGGTTGCCACACTATCCCTCGGGGGCAGGTTGAAGAGGGAGTACCACGCCGAAGGGGCGCGTTCCTGCCCTCGCCCCGGCCGCCCGCCCTGTGCCTCGCGGCGAGCAGGAAGGGCGCGGGTCGGGAGAGAACTCAGCGCTTCACGCGGGACGAGAGCATGCTGCAGCGCGAATCTGGCCATGCTCCGGCCCCGGTGGGGGAGTGAGCCGTGATCATCAGGAGTTCGGCGCACGCGAGAGCCGGTCTGCTGGGGAATCCATCGGACATCTACGGCGGCAAAGTCATCTCCTTCCTCATCACGAATTTCGCGGCCCAGGTCCGGCTCTGGGAAAGCCCTCACCTGACGTTCCGGCTGCATCCGGACCACGACCGGACGGAGTTCGCCGATCTCCGGGATTTCGTCAGCACGGTCAGGCGGCATGGCTACTACGGCATGCAGCGTTTGCTGTTCGCGACTTGCACCCGATTCGCCTCCTACTGCGAGAGCCGCGGCATCACGCTGCCCAAGAGGAACTTCACATTGGAGTACGAGACCACGATCCCGCGGCAGTCGGGGCTGGGGGGGTCGAGCGCGATGATCATCGCGGCGCTGCGGGCCCTCCTGCGGTTCTACCGCGTCCCGGGTGACACGCTCGCGCCGGGCGAGCTCGCGGAACTGGCGCTCAGCGTCGAGAGGGGGGAGCTCGGGATTGCGGCAGGCCTGCAGGATCGCGTGGTGCAGGCCTACGGTGGGATCGTCTACATGGACCTCTCGGGAAAGCGGCCGCGCTACCAGCCGATGGATTCCGCGCTGCTGCCGAGGTTCGGGGTGGCCTATCTCACCCAGCAGACCGGCATGGAAGAGTCAGGTCGGGTGCATGCCACCGTCCGCAGCCGCTGGGAGATGGGCGACCCCGAGGTCAGCCGGGTGATGCGCGAGGTCGCATCGCTGGCCGACCGGGGGAGGGCGGCGCTGAAGCAGCGGGATTACGGCGAGCTGGGCCGGCTCATGAACCGGAACTTCGACCTGCGCCGGGGGCTGTTCGGTGACCAGGCGTTGGGCGAGCACACCATCGCGCTGGTGGAGATCGCGAGGGAGCTCGGGTTCCCGTCGAAGCTGCCGGGGTCGAGCGGCGCGGCGCTGATCCTGCTCGACTGGCCAGGGGCGCGGGGCCGGGGCGAGAGGGCGGCTGCCAGCGCGGCAGAAGTGGCAGACGCGGCGCGCAGGTTATCCGATGCCTACGCGGCGCGGGGCTACGCTTTCGTGGCAGTCCGGGGGCACTAGTCATATGAGAAGGGCGAAGGGCGCACAGACAAAGGAGTGTCTGGCTAAGCGAGAGCGCGAACGAGTGGGGAGAGTGCCGCTGATCGTCAAGGCGGTCGTGCCCGCGGCAGGGCGGGGCACGCGTCTCCTGCCGGCGACACGCTCGCAGCCCAAGGAGATGCTGCCGGTCGGGCGCAAGCCGACCATCCAGCACGTGGTGGAGGAGTTGGCGGCGGCCGGCATCAGGGAAGTGCTGCTGGTCTCCGGCCAGTGGAAGCGGGCGATCGAGGATCACCTCGACCGGGCCGCGGGCCTCAACGATGAGAGCCCGGAGCCGTGGATGGATCTGCAGTTCTTCCATGCGCGCCAGAGCGTGCCGAAAGGACTGGCGGATGCGATCGCGATCGCAGAGCCGTTTGCCGCCGAAAAGCCGTTCGTGGTCGCCCTCGGGGACTCGATCGTCGCCTCGCGCTCGCGCCGGCCGCTGCTGAAGCGGATGATCGAGGTGCACGAGCGCCACCGTCCGGCCGCCACCATTGCCGTGGAGACCGTGCCGAGGGAGGCGGTCCAGCGGTATGGCATCGTCGCCCCGAAGGGCGAGGCCGGTGACGTGTTCGCGATCAGGGATATCGTGGAGAAGCCATCGCCGGAGCGCGCGCCCAGCAACCTGTCGGCGGCCGGGCGCTACATCCTGGAGCCGGTGATCTTCGACGCGGTGCGGCGGACCAAACCCGGGATCGGGGGCGAGCTGTGGCTCACCGACGCCCTCCGGATCCTCCT
>Ga0315288_10005607_pt1 | contig 15958 bp, 10 predicted proteins | sample YL17G11_20_MG_FD_203454 | JGI IMG/M metagenome (GOLD analysis project Ga0315288, IMG submission 203454) | Sediment microbial communities from Yellowstone Lake, YNP, Wyoming, USA - YL17G11_20 | ecosystem: Environmental > Aquatic > Freshwater > Lake > Sediment | place: USA: Wyoming | collected...
GTTCTTGTCACAGCCCAGGGCAAAGAGATAGGCATCTTGACTGAGAGAGACCTGACAAGAAAAGTCGTGGCGAAAGGACTTGATCCCAAGTCAACCACGGCAAAAGAGGTGATGTCTTCACCTCTTCTTACAGTACCTCAGGATTCGCCCCTCTGGGAAGCTGCGGAGATGATGTCCAAGAAGCGAGTCAGAAGACTTCCTGTGGTAGATGACAGAGGAGAGGTTGTCGGCATAATATCTACGCGGATCATAAGCTACGCGATGCCCTTCATGAAGATATCAAAATCAAACATGCTGCAGCTTCTGAGAACGGATAAGGACGAGTGATTCGTAATCAATCTCCGTTCTCTTGGCTACCTAAGTTCGTTGCGAGAGATTATCATTCGTTGTATCTCAGATGTGCCTTCCATTATAGCCAATGCCTTTGCATCCCTCATGTACCTCTCAACAGGACCCTTCCTTGAAAGACCGTACCCCCCATGAATTTGAACAGCATTAAGGGCCGCACGCATAGCCACCTCGGAACTGTAAAGTTTGGCCATTGCTGCTTCTCTGCTGAATTTGGTGCCTAAATCAACAAGGAAAGCAGCATAGTGTGTCAGAAGTCTTGCTGCCTCAATCTCAGTGGCCATGTCTGCAATCATGAACTGTATTGCCTGAAACTCTGAAAGCGGTTTTCCGAACTGGCTTCGCTTCTTTGAGTAGTCAATGGAGGCTTCAAGGGCAGCTTTAGCCAAACCTACGCCGATGGTCGAGAGGGCCACTCGGCCTCTATCGATGCATGAGAGGCTTATCTTCAGACCGTCACCCTCTTTCCCCAACAGATTCTCCCTTGGGACTCTACAGTCTTTGAGGAAAATCTCACCTATAGATATCCCTCTCATTCCTGCAAGATCTTCTTTCTCGCCGAAACTGAGACCGGGGGTCTCCTTTTCAACTATGAATGTGCTCAATCCTTTGGAGCCTTTGGTCTTGTCGGTTGAGGCCAAGACGACGTAGAGACTAGCTTGTCCAGCATTTGTGATGTAACTCTTGTCACCAGCTAGTACGTATTTATCACCTTCTGCTTCTGCCTCTGTTGTGATCGAAGCTACATCTGAGCCTCCTGTCCGTTCCGTTGCAGCAAAAGCCCCTAGCTCTTCGCCCTTGGTCATAGATGACAGGTAGGACTTTTTCTGTTCTGAACTTCCAAAAAGACAGATGCTGAAGGCTGAGAGGACATGGGCAACATTTATCGTGGCGGTACTGCAGCACACCTTGGCGATCTCTTCCAAGGCGATACAATAGCTTTGAATGTCCATGCCTGAGCCTCCGTACTCTACAGGGAAAGGTAGACCGAGAAGACCGTGCTCAGCCATTTCCTGAACGTTCTCTCGTGGGAATCTTCCGCTTCTATCGATATCTCTGGCTTTGGAGGCCAACTGCTTGGCTGCAAACACACGTACACGTTGCCGCAGTTCTTGCTGTCTTGATGAAAATGAGAAGTCCAGATACATCGACCCCCAGTCGGTGAAGCTCTTCTAAGAGAAGTCAGAAATTGAGCAAAAAAACAAAAGAGGTGTTCAACGTCAGTTAGTGATTCTTGTCGAGGCAGTTACTTGTGACATGCTACTTGCCTAGGAGTGTGCCGAACGTGTTATGGTGATCCTCCTCGTCAGATAGGATCTCTTCATAGAGAAGCCTCGAAACAGGATCATTGTTCTCGATGCATATCTGGATTGCTTTCTTGTAGAGGGCGATTGCCTCCTCTTCTGCTTTTAGATTGTCTTTCAGCATCTTCTCGACACTTCCGCCTGTAACAATAGGTGAAGGTTTCGTTGTCGGAACTCCACCTAGGTAGTCGAGTCTTTCAGCGAACTTCTCTGCATGCTTCATCTCTTCGATAGCAACCTTCTTGAAGATCTCTTCAACCTCCGCGCTCTCTAATCCTATTGCCGTGACATGATGCCACATGTACTGGATCGTTACAGCTATCTCACGAGCTATAGACTGGTTCAGTATCTCCAACAAAGCTTCTTTGCCCATAGAGTCACCTCCAGGAAACAATTAGTAATTGATACTGACAAGTTGAGATATTTAAGGACTTATCTTAACTAGTTTAGCGCCAAAATGCTGCAGGCGCCTCAATTTGACTGTTGGATCTTTATCACGCGACATCCAAGTCGATCTGAGGCACGCGCTTGACTAGAAAGATGGGGTCATCTGCAGTAAGCTCTACTCTGCCAACAGACTGGAATGGGTCACGAGAGGTCTGTCCTTCTGAGGGCGAGGGGCTTGTCTAAGTATTCCGCGCGATACATTCTCTTTACTTGGATGAATTTTTGAACACTCGATGTGGTCTTCTCTTCCCAGATGTCAATTTGACCATCAAACAGAGAGAGTATGGATCCAAGTTCCTCCTTCGAATGAATTTGGGAGTTAAGAATCGCGAGCGTCGTAACGGATCTGGATTTCATTTTTGAAATGAAGTCAAGGAGCCAAAGCCTAGTCTCTGAGGATCTATGCTGAAGAAGTACATCGGAGATCAGATCTATGCAGACTACTTTCTGTCTCACAGCTTCTTCCATCAGAGCGCGCGCTTCCATCACTTCGAATGCTTTGCTAATTGTAAGGTTTAATTCTGTTAGGCTATCCAAACCCTCTACGGTATAGGTGTCAAGTCCTCCTGGCTTTTCCGCGCCCATTTGTGGGTTGCAGACTACATTATAGAAACCAGAGGGGTACTTCTGTGAAAACTCAGTTCCCTCATCCATTTTTGTCGTTATGTAGAGGATAGAATTGCCCGCTTCTAATACAGTCTTCAGGAATCGATGAGTAAGAAGATCAACTTCGTCACATGAAGGTGACGTGACTGCGACCACGTAGTCTGTTCTCAGACCGCCGCAAAGGAGTTGATCAAGGCCCTTATGTCCGATAGGAACATGTCCAATAAACCCTTCAGGAATAGCGCGCGCTCGCGCACGTCTGCGTTTCTGCCTTGCCATGATCACTATCAAAGCCGTTGCGGCCACAATGACAACGATTGCGACCGCGACAAGATTGCCCGATTCGTCCCGAGGGGTTGGAGTTGGAACGGGTGTAACCTGCAACTCTACGATATGCTCTGCTTCAGAGTATGAAGCGGCTCCTGCATAGCTTGCCCTGATCTTGATATCTCCAGCTCTCTCAGGTTTCCAATTGAAGGTGAAAGCGCCACTGCGGTTTGTCTCCACAGTAGTGATTGTGTTCCAACCGGCCCCATCCAAGTAGTACTCTATGGATATGGGTTGGTCCTTCAAGGGAGTGCCGTCGACTTTCAGGACTCCTGAGACCATGATTCTTGCTCCGTACTGTACTCGGTCTGGTTCTACACTCAATTCCATATCTGTTGTTTGCTTGCTAGGCTTCGTAGGAGCAGTTGAGTAGACTACCTCCAATCTTGGAGTATTGAATCTGAGAGGCTGATCATTAGAGTAGAAAGTCACCTGGGCAGCGTGCTCGAATTCGTAGCCATAGTCAGGCTTAAGAACAATCGTCAATTTGCCTGTCGCTAGGGAATCCTGAACATGGCTCTTTACATCAAAGTTGTACCATCCAACACCAGTAATCTGCTGCGTGTTATTCGCTGTCTTCTCTAATACAGTATCTTTGACGAAAGTCCAGTAGAGGTCTTTTCCACTCCATGTAGTGTAAGATCCCATGAAAGCTCCAACTTTCAGATCACCATGTACCTCTGAAGCGTAGAGGTGGGCTTGAGCCGATTCAATGATTATGCTAGATGGAATGGTTGATAGATCGAATAGCAGCAGGGCCCATCTCTGTCTGTTCTGCGGCCTGACGTAAAAATACTCTACAACGAGATTCGAACCTGCAAAATTGACTTTAGGCTGAAGGGAGTCGACATAGCCATTCTCTATTGGTTTGAGAATCACGGCTTCGGTCTTGGCTCTGGCCACTGACTCGTCTATGTGGGAAAATGCCAGAATAAGTAGTAGGATTGTTAGGGCCGTCCTGAGCATCAGAATTCCAGCGTGATCACACTTCATTCGAGACCTTCTCAGCACTCCTCATCTTTGCATGTTCTATCTTGATACATTTGTTCATAACAACGATCATTCCCGCGTCTCTTGCAGCCTTGGCCGCTTCGTCATTGATGATACCAAGCTGCATCCAGATAATTTCAGGCTTTCCGTATTTCTTTCTAAGTTGAATCGCCTGATCTACTATAGGAGGCACGTCTGGAGATGGTCTGAATATATCAACTATATTCAGTTTCTTTGCGATCTCCTCCTCAATCTCCAATAAACTTCGATAGCACTTCCTACCGAGAAGTTCTTCACAGAATGGGTTTACTGGAACAACATCGTATCCTGAGGACTCTAAATAGCGGGCGACAATGTGACTATCCTTGCTTGGATCCTTTGAGACTCCCACTACTGCCACGGTCTTGTATTCTGAAAGGATCCTCCTCAATATGACACTTGACTCATCCTGAGACATCTTGGATTGACTTCCCTCTTTGATGTAGCGTCTGAATTGCCCCCTATTTCAGATCGCGCGCTATTCTACCTGCTTCTTGAATCCAAATAAAGGAAACTCATAATTGTTTTATACGCCTCAAAGCCCTTTTTCAGATGTATTCCGGACAAATCAAGTATACGCCTTCGGAAGAACAGTCTTCTAGTAGTGTGGATTTTGGTACCATGAACAGCTGTCGTGATGTTCTCGTCAATCTTGAGATAGGTCGGATGCAGGACAGTGTCCGAGCCGCCCTCATCTCTGGATTATCACCTATGGAGATTCTCCAAGACCTTGAAGCAGGTATGCAGGAGGTCGGAGCAAGATTTCAGAGAGGTGAGTACTTCTTTTCCGAGTTGATAATGGCTGGTGAGACGATGAAGGAGGCGTTGAAGATCCTGAAGCCTCTACTTGAATCGAGCCAAACCAAAGCCAAAGGAAAGATTGTCATAGGTACAATTCAAGGAGACCTTCACGATATAGGGAAAGACATTGTCTCAACAATGCTTGTCTCTGCAGGTTTTGAAGTTCATGATCTTGGCATAGATGTCCCACCGGAGAGCTTCTCTGCGAAGGTGAAGGAGACTGGTGCAAACATCGTCGGAGTCTCAGCCCTACTTTCTGTGACCGTTCCTACAGTCTCTAAGGTAGCAGAGGCGATTAAGCTGGGAGGCATGAGAGATAGGGTGAAGATAATCGCTGGAGGCGCCGCTATGAGGCCTGAATACGCTGCAAATCTTGGAATTGATGCCGCAGTCAACGACGCCATTGAAGGAGTGAAGATAATCAAAGAGTGGGCAACATCATGATGAAACCCCGAGACAGGGTAATCAATTCAATTGAACGCTCCCCGATAGACAGAGTCCCGCTTGACGGCTGGTTCAGGCCCGAGACTATGATCCGTCTTAGGGAATACTTCAAGACAGATCGAAGCGAGGAGGTTCTTAGGGCCTTAGGAATAGACATACGCGATATCAGGATGGATCCGCCCGAAAGCTTCAAGCCAGAATACATTCTTCCAGCCCAGAGACTCTCAAAGGACTTCGAAAGCTTCTACGCAACGATGTTCGATGAGTGGGGAATCAAAAGGGAGGCGGGATCGACTGATGAATACTGGCATTTCACATATCATCCTCTGGAACACGTCGAACTGGATGACTATGCCTTTCCTGATATCGACGCCCCCGGAAGATTTGAAAGGGCAAGAGAACTCGCCAAGCAATACAGTGGTGAATTCTTGGTGGCGGGCAATGCCACGCTCGGGCTTTTTGAGGAGGCGTGGGCACTCAGAGGCTACAGGACCTTCATAAGGGATTTGTACACAAATGAGACCTTCGTCAATAAACTCCTTGACAGACTCTTGATATGGAAGACAGAGCAATGCAAGAGACTCATCGAATGTGGCGCAGATATGATCCTAACATCAGACGACTTGGGCATGCAGACCGGCCTGATGCTAGCACCACCAATAATCAGGAAGTACTTCATCCCACGTTACCGCCTGTGGTTCTCCGATCTGAAAAAAAAGGGCGCATACATCTTCTTCCACACTGACGGAAAGGTTGAACCAATAATTCCAGACCTTATAAGTGCAGGCATAGATGTGCTGAATCCTGTTCAGCCAGACTGCATGGACCCAGCGGTGATAAAGGAACTGTACGGCGACAGGATTACTATCCATGGAACGATATCTGTACAGAAGACCCTTCCGTTTGGAACGATAGAGGAAGTCAGAAAGGAAGTTGAGACTAGAATCATGACAGTGGGGCGTGGTGGAGGGCTCATAATCGCTCCGACGCACACGGTCGACAAGCATATTCCTATCGAGAACGTCGTGGAGATGTACAGAGCTGCAATGCAGACCAAGATTCCTAGCTAACAATACTGCCGTTAATTATGTTGGATACGAGTTTATTCTAGCTCTGGGAATTGTAGTGGTTGGCGTCCCGGCCGTAACCCACCTTCTGTTTTAAGCAGCATTCATCTAGTCGGAGTACCCGCGCCTCACGCGGTCTTCACAGGCGCCTACTACTCCTTTCACAGCGTGGGCCGGCTATTTCACCCTCACAAAGCCGCTCAGCGTCGCCGCATCATAGTTTGTGGCTTAACGAGGTCTGCTTTCTGTGCCTGCGCCCGGACTCTCATCCGACACTTTACGTGCCACGCTACCGCATTGTGGGTGGAGTTTCCACAAGCAAAAGCTCGGCAGCTGCCCACCGGCTCGCCAACCAATTAGAATCTGCTGTGTCGCTGTGATTAAGTCTTTGGGTTGAACATTGACCATGCATAGGCCTTCGGATTTCGCTTCGATGTAAAGGATCCTTTTGAGGGCTTGACACCTTGAGCGATTGGGGGCAGCGGGCTAAGCGCCTCGGCCGAAGCCTTGGTGCGTACACCCCTGCTCCATCAACCTCATCTTCTTTGAGAGCTCTCGTCCAAACCAGCGACTCTGTTACCAGAGTCGCCACTATGGGGTTTGGATCGGCCGCCTATTTTCGGGAGAGGTTTCGGGCTTAGATGCTTTCAGCCCTTATCCTCGACAGCGTGGCTGCCCGGCTCTGCCCTGTCGGACAACCGGTAAACTAGAGGCTACGATACCCCGTTCCTCTCGTACTAGGGGCGCCTTCCCCTCAGGCGACCAACACTCCCAGCAGGTAGAATCCGACCTGTCTCGCGACGGTCTAAACCCATCTCGCATTCCCCTTTGATCGGCGAACAGCCGCGCCCTTGGGCCCTGCTGCGGACCCAGGATGGGAAGGGACGACGACGGAGAACCAATCCTCCTCGTCGATAGGGACTCTCGGAGGAGACGAGCCAATTACTCCCGGGGTAATTTTTCTGTCACATCCAGCCCCCAACAAAAGGGACATGAATGATCGCTAGACCCGGCTTTCGCCTCTGGATCCCTTGCTATGGAGGATCCAGTCAGCCCGACTTTTGGTCTTGCCCTCTACTCCGGATTTCTGACCCGGATGAGTCGAGCTTTGGGCCCCCTTGATATCTTTTCAAGGGGGTGCCGCCCCAGCCAAACTGCCTGCCTGCCGTTGTATCGGAGTTGCCTCCGGTAAGAGATGTAACCGCAGATAGGTGGTGTTACATTGTCGCCTCCCCACCCCCCGGAGAGGATGGTTCGAAGGCTCCCACCTACACTCTGTACCCGCAGACACATCCCAGCGGCAAGTTGCAGTAAAATTCCACGGGGACTTTTCGCCCCGCTGGGAGATCCTGGACTGTTCGTCCAAGTTATGTGGGTTCACCGGGCCCCAGGCGGGGACAGCGGGGGGGTCGTTGGTCCATTCATGCACGTCGTAACTTACACGACAAGGCATTTGGCTACCTTAAGAGAGTCAGAGTTACTCCCGGCGTTTAGTGGCCCTTAGCTCGGTTGGACCCAAGTTTTAGGTACCACCACTGGCCAGGACTCAACGGCCGTACACACCCTTTCGGGCTTGCGGCCACCTATGTTTTTATTAAACAGTCACCTCCCCTTTGTCACTGCGACCTGAAGCTCCAGCCGAAGCTAAAGTTTCAGGCACCCCTTATTCCGAAGTTACGGGGCTAATTTGCCGAGTTCCCTCGCCCTGAGTTGGACCCGATACGTCTGAGGCTTCTCACCTAGGGCACCTGTGTCGGTTCTTGGTACGGACACGAAGAATCCATCCTGTAACCCTTTTCATTGGCTCCAAGAATCGGCTGAACCACCCTAAAACGAGTAGCTATTCCCTCATTCGCCCAGTTCTCACCATTACGGTACTCCCTGGACTTAGGAGGTTAAATGGAGCGATGGCCCCACTCAACCTATCTAGAAGCGTCAGGCTACAGGCTTGCGTTGCCGCGTGTATCTTCATGGTACCGGAATCTTAACCGGTTTCCCATTCGGGATGCTCGATTGAGGCTTCCCTTAGGATCGACTTACCCCCGGCTGACGACGCATTGCCGGGGAACCCTTGCCCTTTCGACGGAGGAGATTCTCACTCCTCTTAGCTGTTACTGACGCCGGGATCTACACTTGTGACTAGTCCACTGGACCTCACGGCCCAGCTTCCACCCAACCACAACGCCCGCCTACCAACACGGCGTAAACCGTGTTCCAAGGTATCGGTACCTAGCTTAGCCCCGTCTATTTTCGGCGCCCCCAACCTCGGCTGGTCAGCTGTTACGCACTGCTTGGAGGGTGGCTGCTTCTAAGCCTACCTTCCAGCTGTCTTTGGTTGAGGACAACCTTCTATTTCTACACTTAGCTAGGATTTTGGGACCTTAACCTTGGTTCGGGTTGTTCCCCTCGCGGCATAGGAGCTTACCCCCAATGCCCGTCTCCAGCCTTCTACAGCTCTGGCATATTCGAAGTTTGAACGAGAAGGAGAGCCTTTCGGCTCCTTGCTTCTCAATCAGTACTCTACCCTGCCAGAAACCTCCAGCTGAGCTATCCTGCGAGATATTTCGGCGGGAACTAGCGATCACCGAGTTAGATTGGTCTTTTGCCCCTAGCCCAAGGTCAACGGAGTGAATTGCACGTCAACACCCGTTCGGGCCTCCACCCAGCTTACGCTGGGCTTCACCCTGCCCAGGGCTAGATCACTCGGTTTCTAGTGTCATCCCCGTGATTACAGACCCTTTCAGATCCCGTCCCTCACACCGGATGAACCGGAGCTGCGGACTGTCGGTTTCCCTCCGACTTCAGGCTTTGAACCTTTAATCTCACCACGAAGATGAACTCCCCGGCCCGTGGTACAAAACGGAACGTACGATCCTGGTCCCCCCTCCTCGTACTACCTCATTGCTAAGGTTTCCTTTGGAGGGGATCTACCCTTTCAGACCGTACACGTCTGTGACCACCTGATTTCAGGCACTTTTCACCCCCCTTCCGGGGTGCTTTTCAGCTTTCCCTCACGGTACTAGTGCGCTATCGGTCTTGGGACGTATTTAGTCTTGGAAGTTGTTTCCTCCCAGCTTCCTATGCCTGAACTAGGGCATAGTACTCAGGGACACCAACCCAGACCCTGCCTGCTTACGTCTACAGGGCTTTCACCCTCTGTGGCAGGCCGTTCCAGGCCACTTCAACTTCACAGGCGAGGGAGCGGTCGGGCCCTACAACACCACATTCCTGCATAGTTTCCTACACAGGTTCGGTTTGGACTCTTCCCCTTTCGCTCGCCGCTATCTCAGGGAATCTCGATTGATTTCTCTTCCTCCCCCTACTTGGATGTTTCCGTTCGGGGGGTTCCCACCCCTATTAGGGGTGCTACAGGTGTTACCTGTAGCGGGAGGTCCCATTAGGGAATCTCCGGATCGAAGGCCGCGTGCGCCTACCCGGAGCTTATCGCAGCTTGCCACGCCCTTCATCAGCGCCCAAGCCAAGCCATCCATCAGGTGGCGTATCATGCCAAGCTTGCTCAGAAACCCACACATCGAATTAGCGTCTAAGGCCTATGCATGGTCTTCACCGTGAGCTTCAGAAAGCCCACTCAACCCTTCGACTCCAAGAAATGTCTTGGAGGCTGCATCAGCAGCGGTTCACAGTCTGCCCTTGTGCCCCTTAACCCAAACAACGGCTTTTTTCTAAGGAGGTGATCCGGCCGCAGGTTCCCCTACGGCCACCTTGTTACGACTTCTCCCCCCTTGTCTAACTTAGGTTCGACATAGCCAACAAGACTACGCCTCACCTAAACCAAACTCAGGTGGAGCGACGGGCGGTGTGTGCAAGGAGCAGGGACGTATTCACCGCGCGATGATGACACGCGGTTACTAGGGATTCCATGTTCACGAGGGCGAGTTACAGCCCTCGATCCCAACTGAGGCTGGGTTTGGGGATTACTTTCCCTTTTCAGGGTCGGAACCCATTGTCCCAGCCATTGCAGCTCGCGTGTGGCCCAGGAGATCTGGGGCATACTGACCTGCCGTGGCCCGCTCCTTCCTCTTCCTTAGCGGAAGCAGTCCCCCTAGTGTGCCTGGATTCCCGAAGGAGCCCGATGGCAACTAAGAGCACGGGTCTCGTTCGTTGTCTCACTTAAGAGAACACCTCACGGCACGAACTGGCGACGGCCATGCGCCTCCTCTCAGCTAGTCCAGTAAGACCTTTAATCTGACCTTCATACAGCTGTCGCTCCTGGTAAGATTCCCGGTGTTGACTCCAATTAAACCGCAAGCTTCACCCCTTGTGGTGCTCCCCCGCCAATTCCTTTAAGTTTCAGCCTTGCGACCGTACTTCCCAGGTGGCAAGCTTAATGGCTTCCCTGCGGCACCGGGGTGGCCCGTAGCCATCCCGACACCTAGCCTGCATCGTTTACAGCTGGGACTACCGGGGTATCTAATCCCGTTCGCTCCCCCAGCTTTCGTCCCTCACCGTCGGGCGCGTTTTAGTCGGCCGCCTTCGCCACTGGTGGTCCTCCCGGGATTATAAGATTTCGCCCCTACCCCGGGACTACCGCCGACCTCCCCCGCCCCCAAGCCGAAGAGTATTCTCCGCAGCCCGACGATTGGATCGTCGGATTTAACGGGGAACTTTTCCGGCCGGCTACGGACGCTTTAGACCCAATAATCGTCCCAACCACTCGAGGAGCTGGTATTACCGCGGCGGCTGACACCAGACTTGCCCTCCCCTTATTCACTCGGCTGATTACACCAAGCAAAAGCCACCCTCAGCGGATGGCACTCGGGGTGACCCCGTCACGCTTTCGCGCATTGCGGAGGTTTCGCGCCTGCTGCGCCCCGTAGGACCTGGGCCCTTATCTCAGTGCCCATCTCCGGGCTCCCGCTTTCACGGCCCGTACCGGTTATAGGCTTGGTGAGCCTTTACCTCACCAACAACCTGATCGGGTGCGGCCTCATCCTCGGGCAAAACTGAGAGGCATGTCCTCAATGTCTTTTGGACGAAGAGCCATTCCAGGCTTCCTCATCTATCAGATATTAGCCCCAGTTTCCCGGGGTTATGTCTGTCCCGAGGGCAGATTAGCCACATGTTACTGAGCCGTACGCTGCGTCCCTAACGTGGCCAAGAAACGCACAACTCGCATGGCTTAGTCTCACCCCGATAGCAGTTGGGTCCGCCAGGATCAAGCGGATTTGAATATCTCCCATCAAGTTGGGACTTTTTGGAATACAGTCTACTTTACCCTTGTTAGGGTTAAGGATTGGCAGGATAGACTGTGAACCAGTATTGGACCGAAGCGTTCCTAGAGGCATATTCTAGGTTTGTTTTGGTCCTCATCATTTTACCCGCGATTGGAGGTCAACCTTTCATTCATGGGCTGTCGAGCCCTTACCGTCGGGTTGACGCCGCCATTGATTCACGGATCCGCAATCAGTATGCGGTCAAACCTTACTTGTCATCCTTTGATATATAAGTCTCTTGATTCGGTGGACTCTGCATAGTCAGCTCTACATGTACTCTTTACTGTGATCTCTTGTCTGGTCTTTGCTTCTTCCTTTTCCGCTTCTGTAGAGGTAGTATATGTAGCCATCAACTAGCGCTTCTTCACTCGCCTTGAGAACATTAGATGAGACTCCTACTGTTGACCAGTTCACATCTTCAGCCTCAAATTCTATGAAGACTCTGACAGAAGCCGCGGTTCCTTGCTCAACATCTATCTCCCTTACGCGATACCCAATCAACCTGACTTTGCTCAATTCTGGATAGTAGACTTGAAGAGCTTTTCTCAGTGCAGTATCGAACGCGTTGACTGGGCCGTTTCCTTCTCCCGCGGTGATTATTGTCTCTCCGTCGACCATCAGCTTGACAGTACCTTCTGCTCTGACGCTGCCATCCTCACCTGTGACGAAAGCCCGCCAATTTACCAGGTCGAAATAGTGAAGGTTGACTCCTAGATTACGAGCATAGAAGAGAGTTAGGGTTGCGTTAGCGTTTTCAAGGTTGTAGCCTGCCGCTTCCAGCTCTTTGATCTTAAGAAGAAGGTTTCTGGCTTTGGGATGAGCCCTGTCCAGTTTGAAACCGAGCTCTTGAGCTTTTGATATTATGTTTGCCAGTCCAGCTTGGCTTGAGACTGTTATCATTCGACTATTTCCTACAAGACTTGGATCGATACTCTCGTAGGCTTTCGAGTACCTTAGGACTGCGTGGCCGTGTATCCCTGCCTTATGAGCAAATGCGTATCTGCCCACGAAAGGCATATAGTTGTCAGGGCTAAGGTTGGCGATCTCATAGACATAGTCCGAGAGCTGGGTAAGCTTTTTGAGATCAACGCCAATCTTGCATCCGAGACTCAACTCCAGGTTCGCAATGAATTCTATGAGGTTTGCGTTTCCACATCTCTCGCCAATCCCGTTCACTGTGCCTTGGAAATGTCTTGCGCCGGCCATTATTGCAGAGAGAGAAATCGCTGTGGCGAGCCCCCTGTCATTGTGGGCGTGAATTCCGACAGGCCCGCCCAGATTCTTCGAAACATAACTGGTTATCTCGTAGACTTCATTTGGAGTGGAACTCCCCCTTGTATCACACAAGACGATTGTAGTCGCGCCGCTATTATGGGCAACCTCAACAGTCTGAAAGGCAAATTCAGGATCATCCTTGAAACCGTCAAAGAAGTGCTCTGCATCAAAGATCACCTTTCGGCCATGGTTTCTAAGGTATTCTATAGAGTCGATTATCATGCGCAGGTTCTCTTGAGCAGTAGTGTCCAGGATTTTGTCAACGTGAAACCTCCAAGACTTGCCCACGAGCGTTACGTATTCAGCCTCAATCGATAATAGGGCTTCAAGATTCCGATCCCTGTTGGGTCTTGAATTTGGCTTCCTAGTGGCTCCAATAGCAGATATAGCCGCACCTAGGCGCTCATGCCCCACACGTTTGAAAAACTCAGCCTCTGAAGGATTAGCTGCGCTGGGCCAACCCCCTTCAATAATCTCTATTCCGAAATCTGAGAGACGCCTCGCGATCTTGAGTTTGTCCTCCACAGAGAAGTTGATTCCAACTCCCTGATTTCCGTCTCTGAGAGTTGTATCATAAAGCACGACATGTTGAACCGGCGTCTTTGCAGGCATTCCTTCGAGAATGGGGGCAGATTTTGCATTTGCTTCAGGACGCAGAGTCTTTGAAGTCTCTTTCGAATAGTTCCTCTTGGAACTAGTAGGGAATTTGGTGGCCACCCAAACCATATACCTCAGATTCGTTATCTGTAACCCTTGGAGAACCCAATTTAAAAACGTTCCCTGCAGATCTGTCCTCCAGTCGAACCGAACCCGCGGGAATATGAAGCAGCAGGCCCTACAGAGCAAATGAAATCTGGACGCTGAAGGTGGACATTTGGAGATCATTCTTCAGAGATTCGGAAGAATCCCAGACGAATCAATAGAAGAGATCAAAACCACCATGGAAGATTGCTATCTAAGACTGGGTCCACATGAACTCGAGATAGTCGACGTAATTGTCTTTGAGGATTCCTCGAGGATGGCTGCGCACGCATCCCAAGAACAGAATGCTTTTGGCATTCAATCATCAGGTCTGGATGAGGAGTTTGTGGCAACACATGAGGCGTGGACCGGGATACCGAGAATAATGATATGCTATGAGAGACTACGAGAGTTCAATGCTCTTCTAAGGAAGGCGGTTCTGAGACATGAGGTTGCACATTCAGTCCTGCACGGATCGCCAGAGTACTACATCTTCGCGGTTCCAAGGTCCCTAGCCGAGGCAACCCAGGAATACGGCCTTCCCAGAACCGTCGCCGTCAACACACTATACCTAATTTCGATAGGAGTCAAGGACTATGAGGCCACGAAATTCCTTCTGGATCACGAATTCACTGAAGACCAGATTGCCTATTCGCTCCAATTTTCCAAAACTAGCAAAGAGGACCTTGATGCCTGGAATCTATCCAAGTCCGATCCTAAGAAAGAATTGCTCTGTCTTGTCAGTAGATTCAAGGACCTTGCTTGCTTTGCTGCGGCCTCAAGCTACCAAGGACGCAGAGACGCTGAGGGGGAGAACTTTAAGAAAGATCTTGAATACCTTCCAGAGAGTCTCAGAAAGAGACTGATTGAGACATCTTTGGCCCTAACTGAAATGGAGGGGTGTAATACGTTCGCCAAGGTCGAACTAGCCGCAGATCTCATAGTAAGTAGGTTGATGGATTACATCTTCAGTGCTGAACACATCAAGAATAAGAGATGACTTGGTCGGTATCATGCACGATATGTGCTGAAGGCTCTCTGTTCATGCCTACACGCGGTATTGATAGTATGGCTGCGCATATTGCTGATATGGTTGTCGATAATTCTTGTACATCTGCTCCGTGGCTTTCTGCAGACCGAGCCAGTAGCCCTGCTGGTAACCAGACTGATAGGCTTGATCATACATTTGTCGATAATACTTCTGTTGTCCCTCAAAATCTTGTGGTGGTGGAGGGTACTGGCCCCCAGCTTGATACTGGCCTGGATATTGCTGGTAAGGCGAGGGATAGCCTGGATATCTTGGCATGCTGGGTTTCGTACCGAATATCAGCGCGGTGAACATGAAAAGCAGGCCGAATGGAACGAAAAGTAGGAGAAAGAGTATACTATCTACCCATCTCCCCCACCACGTGAAGGTCAATATGAAGACCAACATACCTGTGACGAGGATGATGACTCCTGCGATCATCAGGCCTATTTTGGCCCCTAGGGAAATCGCAACCATAAGCTATCTTTTCCCTGACGGCTTGAATCTATGTAGACCATAAATAAAACGCTTTGGGAGAATAGAAAGGGGGATTAATCCTGCAAACAGTCCCAAGACTGATAAAGCACCCTACAATTTCCACTAACATCCAAACGTGAACGTAATGGACCCTGTTGCAGCGTTCAGTCCCGGAGGAATCACAAGCTTCTTCGAGCCTTATACCCTGAAAAGAACAAGGCCATTCTCTTCTGATACTCTGATGGCGGCACGTGGAGGAGGCTTCACCACAAGAAAAGGAACAATGACTTGCGTGCAGGCCCAGCACTCAAAGAAGAACAAGATACACGTCTTCATAAATGGGCGGCTCACCCGTGCTGCCTCGGCAACTGAAGCTGTTGCCAGACTATTGTTGGAACGGACAAACAAGAGACTAGAATTAAGGATTGAACACCACATTGCCCTTCCAATGGGATCTGGATATGGAACAAGTGCTGCCGGCGCATTATCAACAGCACTCGCGCTGAATGACCTGCTCAACCTTGGAATGACATACGATGAGATCGGTCTAGCTGCTCACATTTCTGAGGTAAGGTGCAGAACAGGCCTCGGGACAGTTGGACCTCTGATGGTCGGTGGGTGCATTATCCAAAGGGAGGGTGGACCTCCTGGCGTGTGCAGGATTGATCGCATACCCATCAAACCATCATACAGAGTAATATCAGGATGCTACGGCCCAATATCCAAACCTCGAATCCTGAATTCCAAGACCATTTCCCAAAGAATTGCCAGAGAAGGAAGAAGAACCATGAGATCAATTCTCTCAAGGCCAGATCTAAAGAACTTCTTGAA
>Ga0315288_10005608_pt1 | contig 15953 bp, 16 predicted proteins | sample YL17G11_20_MG_FD_203454 | JGI IMG/M metagenome (GOLD analysis project Ga0315288, IMG submission 203454) | Sediment microbial communities from Yellowstone Lake, YNP, Wyoming, USA - YL17G11_20 | ecosystem: Environmental > Aquatic > Freshwater > Lake > Sediment | place: USA: Wyoming | collected...
GGCCTGATTCGCCGCTCACCCGTTCGCGGCGGGGCCTGATTCGCCGCTCACCCGTTCGCGGCGGGGCCTGATTCGCCGCTCACCCGTTCGCGGCGGGGCCTGATTCGCCGCTCACCCGTTCGCGGCGATGTCCTCCAGGGCCGCGAACAGCGTCCTGACCGGCACCCCGGTCCCGCCCTTCGGGGTGTACCCCCACGGAGCGGTGGTGTTGTAGGCCGGTCCGGCGATGTCGATGTGTGCCCACTGCACACCCTCGGCGACGAACTCCCTCAGGAAAACCCCGGCCACCAGCATCCCGGCGAAGCGTTGCGAGCTGATGTTGGCCAGATCGGCCACGGTCGACTTGAGGTCGTCCTTGAGCTCCTCGGGTAGCGGCATCGGCCAGCCGTTCTCGCCCTCGCGCTGGGACAGCGCGGCCACCCGGTCGCGGAACTCCTCGCTGCCCATCACGCCGGGGATGCGGGCACCGAGTGCGACGGTCTGAGCGCCGGTCAGCGTGGAGGTTTCGATGAGGTAGTCGGGGTTGTCCTCACACGCCCGCACGATCGCGTCGGCCAGGATCAGCCGGCCTTCGGCGTCGGTGTTGAGCACCTCGACGGTGGTGCCGCCGTACTGGGTCAGCACGTCGCCGGGCCGCTGGGCGGTGGCCGACGGCATGTTCTCGGCCATCGGCACGGTGGCGATGACGTCGATCGGCAGCTGCTCGGTGGCGACAAGCACCATGGTGGCGACCACTGCGGCGGCACCGGCCATGTCGGAGGTCATGTGGTGCATCTGAGCGGCCGGCTTGATCGAGATGCCGCCGGTGTCGAAGGTGATGCCCTTGCCCACCAGGGCCACCACCTTCTTGGCCTTCGTGCTGTTCTTGCCCTTGGTTCCCCGGTAGGTCAGCCGCACCAGACGGGGCGGGTTGACGGAGCCCTTACCCACCCCGATTATCCCGCCATAGCCGCCCTTGGCCAATGCCTTCTCGTCGAGCACCTCGACCTTCAAGCCGGCCGCCGCAGCCAAAGCCGTTGCCCGGTTAGCGAATTCGTCGGGGTAGAGGTGGCTGGGAGGAGTGTTGACCAGATCGCGTGCTGTTGCCACCGCGGAGGCGACGGCGACCGCGCGGGCGGCCTGCTTCTTGGCGTCCGACGCCTTACTCAGCGCGGTGATCCGGGACAGGGCCGGCTCCTTCGGCGCGGTTTTCGCGCTGCGGAATTCGTGCATCTGGTAGGCGCCCAGGATCAAGCCCTCGACGGCTGCCTGCAGATGAAGTTCGCTGAGCATCGTGACCACCGACTCGACCCCACTCAGTGCGCGCGCCGCCACCCCGGAGGCCCGGCGGATGGCGTCGGCCGGCCACTCGTCGCGCGGCGTGCCGAGGCCCACGGCGAGGACGCTGTCCACTGCCAGTGAGGGCAGATGCAGTCGGGTGACCTGCTCGGCACCGGCTTTGGCGCCCAGCGCCCGCAGTGCGACCTCGATCTGGCCCACCGCCTCGGCGTCGAGGAAGGGGCTGCCGACGACCGAGGGGGCGTCGTCGGGCCCCGGGCCACCGACGACTGGGACCAGGAGAACCGATGAACCGGACCCTCGCTTGGGAACTGAGGTGGCGACGACGACGGAGGGGGGTGCGTAACCGGGTTGGGTGCTCACCAGCGACACCCTAATCGGGCGGCGATTAGGGTTGAGTGCCGTGACTGGTGAAGCGACCGACGAGCATCTTCTGCACGGCCCGCTGGAAAGCCGCCACCGCGACCGCGGGGCAACCTTCGCCCCGTTCGGCGGCTGGCTGATGCCGGTGGCCTACGCCGGCACGGTGGGTGAGCACACCGCCACCCGCGAGGCGGTCGGAATGTTCGACGTCAGTCATCTCGGCAAGGCACTGGTGACCGGTCCGGGCGCGGCTGAGTTCGTCAACTCCGCGCTGACCAACGACCTTCGCCGCATCGGCCCGGGCAAGGCCCAGTACACGTTGTGCTGCACGCCCGGGGGCGGGGTGGTCGACGACCTGATCGCCTACTACGTCAGCGACGACGAGATCTTCCTGGTGCCCAACGCGGCCAACACCGCCGCGGTGGTCGCTGCGCTGCAAGAGGCTGCGCCGCAGGGGATTTCAGTGTCAGACGAGCACCGGTCCTACGCGGTTCTCGCGGTTCAGGGTCCGCGGTCGGCGGAGGTGCTGGCCGCATTGGGCCTGCCGGCCGACATGGACTACATGGGTTACGCCGACGCGGAGTATGCCGGCGTGCCCGTCCGGGTCTGCCGGACCGGCTACACCGGCGAGCACGGCTACGAGCTGTTGCCGCCGTGGGACTCCGCACCCGTGGTCTTCGACGGCCTGGTTTCCGAGGTGGAGAGCAGGGCAGGCCAACTCGCCGGTCTGGGCGCCCGCGACACCCTGCGCACCGAGATGGGTTACCCGCTGCACGGCCATGAACTCTCCCCGGAGATCTCGCCGTTGCAGGCCCGGTGCGGGTGGGCCGTCGGATGGTCCAAGGACGCCTTCTGGGGGCGGGATGCGCTTCTGGCGGAGAAGCAGGCCGGCCCCGGGCGACTGCTGCGCGGCCTGCGGGCGGTGGGCCGCGGGGTGCCGCGGGCCGAGATGACGGTGCTCGACGGCTCCAACCCGGTGGGTGTCACCACCTCCGGCACGTTCTCCCCGACTCTGGGCGCGGGGATTGCGCTTGCCCTCATCGACACCGACGCCGGAGTGCAGGACGGGGCGGTGGTCAGCGTCGACGTCCGCGGCCGGGCCTTGGAGTGCGAGGTCGTCAAGCCGCCCTTCGTCGGTGTCAGGACCCATTAGCCCGGTTATAGAATCCCCGTATGTCCCAGGCCACGCTCACGTTCGAGGTGCAGCGCAGCAACCGTCCGGCTAGCGCGGCGCAGCGCGCGGCAATCCTGGCCGATCCCGGATTCGGCCGGTACTGCACCGACCACATGGTGTCGGTGCTCTACACCCACGACCGCGGCTGGTGCGACGCGCAAGTCGTGCCCTACGGCCCCATCGAACTCGATCCCTCGGCGATCGTGCTGCACTACGCCCAGGAGGTTTTCGAGGGGCTCAAGGCCTACCGGTGGGCGGACGGGTCGATCGTCTCGTTCCGCCCCGATGCCAACGCCGCCCGGCTGCGCGCCTCCGCGCGGCGGCTGGCCATCCCGGAACTGCCCGGCGAGTTGTTCCTCGAGTCGCTGCGCCAGCTGATCGCCGTCGACCATGAGTGGGTGCCGCCGGCCGGGGGTGAGCAGTCGCTGTACCTGCGGCCGTTCATCATCGCCACTGAGCCCGGACTGGGTGTGCGGCCGTCGTCGGAGTACCGCTACCTGGTGATCGCCAGCCCCGCCGGGGCGTACTTCAAGGGCGGCATCAAGCCGGTCAGCGTGTGGCTGTCCACTGAGTACGTGCGTGCGAGTCCGGGGGGCACCGGGGCGGCGAAGTTCGGCGGCAACTACGCCGCCTCGCTGCTGGCCCAGGCCGAGGCCGCCGCGCACGGGTGCGATCAGGTGGTCTGGCTGGACGCCATCGAGCGCCGGTACGTCGAGGAGATGGGCGGGATGAACCTGTTCTTCGTCTTCGGCACCGGGGGATCAGCCCGGCTGGTCACCCCCGCGCTGAGCGGTTCGCTGCTGCCCGGCATCACCCGGGACTCCCTGCTGCAACTGGCCGGTGACGCCGGGTTCGCCGTGGAGGAACGCAAGATCGACGTCGATGAGTGGCGCAAGGGCGTGGCCACCGGCGAGATCACCGAGGTTTTCGCCTGCGGCACCGCTGCCGTCATCACCCCGGTGGCGCAGGTGAAGTACGGCGAGGGGGAGTTCACCGTGGGCGACGGTTCACCCGGCGAGGTGACCATGGCGTTGCGTGACACCCTCACCGGTATCCAGCGCGGCACCTTCGCCGATACGCACCGCTGGATGACGCGCCTGCGCTAGCCACCCGGGGCCGAAACGGCGTTGCGGCCCGACCGCTTCGACACATAGACAGCGACGCCGGCGCGTGCGAGCCACCCGTCGAGGTCGTCGTCGGGTCCGAGTTCGGCGACCGATGTCGCGGAGGGACGCGCGGACCTGGCGGAATCCCGGACTCAGGAACCGTTCACCTGCTCGAACCGGCCGGTCTTGGTGTCCAACCTGATTCGGTACACCGAACCGCGGCGCAGGCCGGACAGATCGGGGTGCGGCGGGAGCTTCAGCAGCGGCATGATGTGCTCGACCAGCAACGCCATCCCTGCGTCCCAATCAGCGCCGCGGCACTCCTCGAAGGTTCCCTGCGCGATGACGCTGCGCCAGTTGGACAAGTCATCGACGTGCTCCACCTCGATGCACACATTGGGATCGGCCCGCATCGCCTTCAGCTTGGCGCCGTCCATGGCATGCCCCCAGGCATAGGTCCCGTCGTAGACGTAGGTCACCGGCACGACGTAGACCCGGCCGTCGCTGATGCATCCGATCCGGGCGATCACCTCGGTGCGCAGCAGGTCCTCGATCTGCGATCCCGTCAATTCGCCGAGCATAGGGTCCAGCCTGCGCCGTCTAAGCGTGGATCGCCAGTCCAACCGCGCTCAGCGCGGTGGTGAGTTCGATCGCGGCGCCGAGGACATCTCCGGTGATCCCGCCGAACCGCTGCACGCAGTGGCGTACCAACACCGCCGAGGCCAGCAGGGCGACCGTCACCACCACCGGGCCCTGCCACCACCGCGGGGTGGCCGCCGCCGACAATGCGCCCACCACGATCACCCAGGCCGTCGCTACAGCCGGCGACTGGGTGCCTGCCACTGCAGCGCCCAGGCTGCTGCCCTCGGCCGCCGACACCCCACGCCGACTGGCCAGCACCGCCGCCACCCGGCCGGCGACGACCGCGGACACCACCGCGGCGACACCATGGCGTCCCGACGGCAGCGCCGCGAGTGCCGACGTCTGTGCCAGCACCACCACGACGACCGCCGCCACCCCGAACGGGCCTGTCGAGCCGTCCCGCATCACCGTCAGCGCCCGTTCGGGTGGGCCGTAGCAACCCAGCGCGTCGGCCGTGTCAGCCAGCCCGTCGAGGTGCAGACCGCGGGTCAGCACCAGCAGGGTGGTCACCGCGAGCAGTCCGGCCAGCAGGCTGTGCGGGCCGAACGCCCACCTGCCGGCCCACAGCGCAGCCGCCGCAGCCAGCCCCAACACCGCTCCGACAGCCGGCAGCGCGGCCACTGTCCCGCGGCCGGGTCCGTGGTTGCCGCGCCCGACGGGCAGCACCGTGCCGAATGCGAAAGCGCTTGCCAGGCCTGCCATCACGGCTGATCGATGGTCTCGGGGCCCGATACCCCGGCGTCGGTGAAGGTGGCCATCGACGCCAAGGTTGCCACCGCGGCGCGGACGATCGGCAGTGCCACCGCGGCGCCCGTGCCCTCGCCCAGCCGCAGTCCCAGATCGATGATCGGCTCCAGCCGCAGATGACCAAGCGCCAATGCGTGCGCCGGCTCGGGGGAGCGATGCCCGGCCTGCCACCACAGCCGGGCCCCTGGTGCCAACTGCTCGGCCAGCAGGGCGGCCGCCGTGACCACCAGGCCGTCCAGCAGGAGCGGAGTCCGGCGTACGGCGGCCTGGGCGCAGAAGCCTGCCATCGCCGCGAGGTCGGCGCCGCCGCAGGCGGCAAGCAGTGCCACCGGATCGTTGCGCACCGGCCTGGACCGGTACAGCGCATCGCGAACGGCGGCGGTCTTGCGGGACCACCCGGCGTCGTCGATACCGGTGCCGCGGCCGACGGCGAGCACTGGTTCGGTGTCGGTCAGTGCGGCGACCAGCGTGGTGGCGGCGGTCGTGTTGCCGATGCCCATGTCACCGGCGATGAGCAGATCCGCTCCGGCGTCGATCTCCTCGTCGGCGATCCGCCGGCCGGTCTCGAGTGCGGCGTCGGCCTCGTCGGGGCTCACGGCGTCCTCCACCGCGATGTTGCCGCTGGATCGGCGAACCCGATATGCCCCGACGGATCCGGTGTCGCGGTTCACCGAGATGTCGACCGCGCGAACGGTGGCGCCGGCGATATCTGCGAGCACGTTCACCGCGGCGCCGCCGGCCTCGATGTTGTCCAGCATCTGGGCGGTGACCTCGGCCGGGTAGGCGGACACCCCCTGCTGAACGACGCCGTGATCGCCGGCGAACACCACGATCCTGACCCGCTCGAATTGTCTTGGCGGGCAATGGCCTTGGCAGGAAGACACCCACACGGACAGATCTTCCAGACGCCCCAGCGCGCCGCGGGGTTTGGTCAGCAGGTCCTGGCGGCGGCGCGCAGCGGCAGCCACCCGGCCATCGGGCGGGGCGACCTCACCGAACCGCATCAGCCCGACGCCGTCATAGCCGCCGGCTTGACCCACATCGGCTGTCCGGCCACCACCAGCACAACCTGCTCGCAGCAACCCGCCAGCCGCTGGTTGAGGACACCCAGTTCGTCGGCGAAACGCCGCCCGGATTCGGTGGCGGGCACCACCGTGAGGCCCACCTCGGGACTGACCAGGGTCAGTTCGGCGGTGGCTGCTCCGACGGCGGCCACCAGATCATCGACGTCGTCGGTAATCGATCCGCCCTGCCAGCCGCCCCGGTCCAGCACCGCGGTGAGCCAGCCGCCCAGGTCGTCGACGAGGGTCGGAATGTCGGGCCGGGCGTGCAACTCTGCGGCCACCTCGACGGTTTCGACCGTGCTCCACGTGGTGGGCCGGCGGTCGCGGTGCGCAGCGACCCGCCGCGCCCAGGCTGCGTCGCCGTCAGTCGCAGTACCGGTCGCGATGTAACGCACGCACTTCCCGCGGGGGAGCGCCGACTCGGCCCACTGCGACTTGCCCGACCGGATCCCGCCCAGCACCAGGGTGCGCACGCGTCTCTCAGGCCGCCTTGACGCGAGGGCCGACCCGGGGCCGCGGCGCCCGCATCCGCCGGAGTTGGGTGGCGCGGCTGACCGCATACAAGCCGAGCTTGAGGTGCGAATCGGGGTTGCTCGGGAATTTCTCGTCCACGGCCCTATTCACCCTGCGGGCCAAGAAGATTCCGTCGATCGCCATCACCACCATCAGCAGCAGCATCGCGGGGGACACCAGGATTTGAAGCCTGGGCATCGCCAGCATGACGAAGAGGATGAACAACGCCGCCGGCATGAACAGTCCGAGAAAGTTTCGCCGCGAGTCCACCATGTCCCGGACGAAGGCCCTGACCGGACCCTGGTCGCGCGGCAGCAGATAGGCCTCCTCGCCGGCCATCATCCGCTCCCGGCGGTCGGCCATGGCGGTGCGCCGCCGAAGCTTCTCGGCCTGCTTGTCCTCCTTGGACATCGTCCGGCGCAACTCCTTGCGCCGCTTGCGCGCCTCTGCGGCCGTCGCCGGCGCGGGGGCGACAGGGCCGCGGGGCTTGTTCCGGTCGCTGCGCTTGGGGGTGGGCCGGCCTTTGGGGGCGGTGGTTCCCGCGGTTGCGACCGGGTCGGGCCCCGGGGTGGTCAGGGGTTCGGGTACACCCTCGGCGTCGTCAGCCCCACCGTTGCGGCGGCCCAGCAGTTTCACGCCTGCCAGGTTACTTCGCCCGCCGACTCACGCGGCATGCGACCGGGCATGCCGGACCGTAACCTGCTGGCATGGCCGAGGCAGTCGGAGCAGGCGTGCGGGTTCTGATCGCCCCGGACTGCTTCGGCGACAGCCTCACCGCGGTCCGAGCCGCCCTGGCCATCGCAGAAGGATGGCGTCGGGAACGTCCGGAGGACAGCCTCGTGCTGCTGCCGCTGTCCGACGGCGGGCCGGGCTTCGTCGAGGCGCTGACTGCGCGGCACCCGGGGATGCAGTTGAGGCGCAGCAGGGTCTGCGGCCCCCTGGCCGAGCAGGTGGATGCCCGATGGGTCTTCGACCCGGCGACCGCCACGGCCTACATCGAATGCGCACAGGCGTGCGGGCTGGCGCTGGTGGGGGGCCCGCCGACGGTGCGCACCGCGGTGGCGGCCCACAGCAGAGGTGTGGGCCAACTGATCGGGGAGGCGCTGGAGTGCGGTGCGCGCACAATCGTCGTGGGCCTCGGTGGTAGCGGCTGCACCGACGGAGGCCGGGGCCTGATGGACGCTCTCGGCGGCTTTGCCGAAGCTCGGCGCAAGCTGTCCGGGACACACCTCATCGCCGCCACCGACGTCGACCATCCGTTATTGGGCCCGTCCGGGGCTGCGCGGGTCTTCGGGCCGCAGAAAGGCGCCGACCCGCCCACCGTCGACCTACTCGAGGCTCGCCTCGGCGCCTGGGCCGACGAATTGGAGGCCGCGGCGGGTCGCGCCGTCCGGGCCACGCCGGGCGCAGGTGCTGCCGGCGGTCTCGGCGCGGCGCTGTTGGCACTGGGCGCCCGCAGAGAATCCGGCGCTGCGCTGATCGCCGAGCACAGCGGCGCCGCCGCCGAGATCGTGCGGTCCGACCTGCTGGTAACCGGGGAGGGCCGCCTCGATGACCAGTCGCTGCACGGCAAGGTGGTCGGGTCGCTGGCCGCCGCGGCCAAGTCGCACGCGGTGCCGGTGCTCGTGTTGGCCGGGCAGGTGACGCTCGCACCGCCGGCGCTCCACGAGGCCGGAATCACCGCGGCCTATTCGTTGTCCGAGTACGCCGGCACGGTTGCGCGAGCGATCAAGGACGCCGCGGCGCAACTGTCGGGGCTGTCCGCGCGCACCGCGGCGGAGCTGTCCGCGCGCACCGCGGCGGAGCTGTGGAAGGAATAGTGCGGCCACCGGGTACCGTTGTCCCCAGTGGGTTCTTTCAATCCCGCCTCATGACCACACCTCACGATTTCCGCACCAGGGAGACGTAATGACCGAAGAGTCGGCCACCGCAACTGACGTAGGTACCGCCGCCCACGGCGTGACCATGACCGAGGCCGCCGCGACCAAGGCGAAGTCGCTGCTGGACCAGGAAGGCCGCGACGACCTGGCGCTGCGCATCGCCGTGCAGCCCGGTGGATGCGCCGGACTGCGCTACAACCTGTTCTTCGACGACCGTGCCCTCGACGGCGACCTCGTCGTCGAGTTCGGCGGGGTGCGTCTTATCGTCGATCGGATGAGCGCCCCCTACGTGCAGGACGCCTCGATCGACTTCGTCGACACCATCGAGAAGCAGGGCTTCACCATCGACAACCCGAATGCATCGGGCTCCTGCGCCTGCGGCGACTCGTTCAACTGAGGCGCAGTTCTCCTAATACTGGGCAGCGGTGCGCAGCAGGTACGAGCACACCAGCAGCTTGTTGTCCTGACGCAGCAGTTGGGCCACGCCCTGCTCCTGGTCGCGGGCCTTACGCGAGGTTGACGCCGGCGACACCTTCATGGTGAACAGCACCTGCGCCTGGTAGGACGAGGACAGCACGATCTTGTCGATCGAGACGACCTCGACGCGGGCGAACTGCTTGCGGAACGCATCGCTTGCCAGCCGGGCCAGCGCCAGATCGGACTTGCGGTCCTTGATGGCGTCGTACATGCCACACAGGTTGTTCCGTGCCACCGTCTCGGTGTCCGCGTCTGACAGCGCCGTCAGGTAGTTCTGGATCGTGGTCTTGACGGACGAGTCGGTGAACCTGGCCGCACTGCCGCCGGGGCGGACGACGTTGAAGAGCGCCGCGGCGGCGATCAGCGCCGCCACCAATCCCAGACCGAGCAGACTCCACAACAACGTCTGGTTGCGCCGGGGCGGGGTGGGATAGCCCACCGGGGGCGGCAACGGGCCGGGGTACGCCGGCGGGTATTGATACACCTCGGTGTACGCGGGGGGGCCGGGGAACGGTTGACCCTCCGCGCCGCCGGGCTGATGCGGCGGATACGGGCCAGCCATCGATTAGGTCTCCTGCATGTCGTGGGGCGGCTAGACGAACGGCGTCGAGCCACTCCGGCGCGGTCTTTCGGCGTGCCGGGCCATATAGTCGGCTCTTGATACGCAGGCTAGCGCACCGTTGCGCCTGCCCAACGAGTGAAGGGCGGTCACTTCGTGACGATCGCGGTGACGGGATCCATTGCCACTGACCATCTGATGCGGTTTCCCGGGCGGTTCTCCGAACAACTCCTTGCCGAGCACCTGCAGAAGGTGTCGCTGAGCTTTCTGGTCGACGATCTGGTGGTCCACCGGGGCGGTGTGGCCGGAAACATGGCCTACGCCATCGGCGTCCTGGGCGGCGACGCGGCACTGGTCGGCGCGGCCGGCGTGGATTTCACGGACTACCGGGAGTGGCTGGAATCCGCCGGCGTCAACTGCAACAGCGTGCTGATTTCCGACACTCAGCACACAGCGCGGTTCGTGTGCACCACCGATCTGGACATGGCCCAGATCGCCTCGTTCTACCCGGGGGCGATGTCGCAGGCGCGGAACATCAAGCTTGCCGACGTGGTGGGTGCCGTCGGCACTCCGGACCTGGTGATCGTCGGGGCCAATGATCCCGACGCGATGTTCGCCCACACCGAGGAGTGCCGTGCTCTGGGTCTGGCCTTCGCGGCCGACCCGTCCCAGCAGTTGGCGCGGCTGTCCGGTGACGAGATCCGCCGACTGGTCGACGGTGCTGCTTACCTGTTCAGCAATGACTACGAGTGGGACCTGATGTTGTCCAAGACCGGCTGGACCGATGCCGACGTTCTGGGCCAGGTGGGTCTGCGGGTCACCACGCTGGGCGCCAAGGGTGTCGATCTGGTGGGCGCGGACGGCACCGACCTCCATGTCGGGGTGGTGCCGGAGACGGCGCAGGTGGATCCGACCGGGGTGGGCGACGCTTTCCGGGCCGGATTCCTCACCGGCCGTGGAGCGGGTCTGGACCTGGAACGCTCGGCGCAACTCGGCTCACTGGTCGCGGTGCTGGTGTTGGAGACCACAGGTACGCAGAACTGGACCTGGGACCTGGGCGCCGCGAAGGAACGCTTGGCCGACGCCTACGGGCCGGGCGCCGCCGTCGAGATCGCCGGAGCGCTGAGCGACTCCAGTCGCAGCTGATCGCCGCCCGGCCTTCGGTTGGCCGGCCCGGGGGATTGCGGATCGTGTGAGTGCAGCCGGCACGCTCGCCACCGAGGCCCGAACCGGTCACAGGCCGAACTCGCGCAGGTTCGTCTGGCACGAGCCCAGCACGGGGGAGTCGGCGAGCTCAGCGCCGAGCAATGCCTGCTCGTCGGCCCCGTCGGTGAGCGGTAGGGCCACCTGCCCGCCGAGGGCGGCGCTGCGCTGCAACGCGAACATCACCTCCGCGCCGAGGAAAGCGTTCTCGGCGCCGCACGGGTGGACGGCGTCGTCGTCATCGAGCCATCGGGCGATGTCGGCGATGTAGGGCGGCATGTCTGTGCCGTAGTCCATGGCGCCGTCGCCGCCACGGGCGCCACCGCCGGCGGTCACGGCGCGCCATCCGCCGTTGGTGAGCACTTCGGCGAACCCCTCGGTTCCCTGCGCGCCGATTCGGTTCTTGCCCCACCACTTGGCGACCTCCGGCTGGTCGGGTGCGCCGACGCCGCACTCGTAGACGCCGCGAACGCCGTTGGCGTACTGGACGAAACCCGCGATGTAGTCCGGAGAAGGATGGTCGTCGGTCAGTTTCGAACGGCCGGCAGCCTGTGCCATCGCCCACTCACCGGGTGCGTACCCGTTGAACCACATCGTGTAGTCGACGAGATGGCTGAGCATGTGCGTCATCCAGCCGGTGGCGGAGCCGTAGACCGTGTGCACCCGGCCCAACTCGCCGCCGGCGATGATCTCGCGAACCGCGCGATGGTGCCGGCCGTAGCGGTGTTGGTGGCTCACGACGGCCTTGACGCCCGAGGCGCGAAGGACGTCGCGGATGGCGAATGCCTCGGAGCTGGTGAGCGCGACCGGCTTCTCGAAGGCGATCAGCTTCGCGCCGCTCTCGACGGCCGTCTCGATCAACGGCAGCCGCAGGCCCGGCGGGGTGCAGAAACAGACGACGTCGGGGTGCAGGTCGGCGGCCATGGCGGCGGGGTCGGTGCCGGTCCGGGGGTTGCCGAGCTCGGCTGCCGCCTCGGCCAGCCGGGCGGGGCTACGGTTGCAGATGCCGACAAGCTCGAAGGACGGGTCGGCCCGGAAAGCCGCGGCGTGCTGCCGGCCGCGTTTGCCCATCCCGATCACGAGGACGGTGTACGGGGCCACGGCGGAACCGCTACAGCTGGACCGGGTAGTGCGGCTCGCTGATCTTCGGCACCACGCTGCCCTCGACGAAGATCGCGTACCAGAGCAGGAAGATCAGCACCGTCCACAGCCGACGGCTGTGGTCGCTGTCGCCGGTGCGGTGTTCGTCGAGCATCGTGCGCACCGCCGCCAGGTCGACCAGGTGACCGGCCTGCGAGGCGTCGATCATGCCGTAGGCCCAGTCCATCAGTTCGCCCGATCGCAGCCAGTGCCGGATGGGCACCGGGAAGCCGAGTTTGGCGCGGTTGAGCACGTGCGCGGGCACGATCGGCTCCAGTGCCCGGCGCAGGGCGTACTTGGTGGTGGTGCGGGTGATCTTCTGGTCGTAGGGCAGCCGCGAGGCAACCGCGAACACCTCCGGGTCCAGGAAGGGAACCCGGAGCTCCAGCGAGTTGGCCATCGTCATCTTGTCGGCCTTGACCAGGATGTCGCCGCGCAGCCAGGTGAACAGGTCGATGTGCTGCATGCGGGCCACCGGATCCCAGTCGGGCGACTCGGCATAGATCGGTGCGGTGACGTCGGTGTGTGTCCAGGCCGGGTTGAAATCGGGCAGCACGGCCCGCAGTTGCTCGTCGGAGAAACTGCGGGCGTTGCCGTAGTAGCGCTCCTCCAGGGTCAGCGAGCCGCGATGCAGCAGGCTCTTGCCCCGCATCCCTTCCGGCAGGGGCCGCGACGCCCGGCCCAGCGACTTGCGCACACCGCGGGGGAGGAGGTCGAAAGCCTTGAGCGACAAGGGTTCCCGGTAAATCGTGTAACCGCCGAAGAGTTCGTCGGCGCCTTCCCCGGACAGCACGACCTTGACGTGCTTGCGGGCCTCGCGGGCGATGAAGAACAGCGGCACCAGCGCCGGGTCGGCCACCGGCTCGTCGAGATACCAGACGATCTCGGGCAGTGCGGCGACGAACTCGGACTGGCTGACGACCTTGGCGATGTGGCGGGCCCCGATGGCCTCGGCGGAGGCCACCGCCACGTCGACCTCCGAGAAGCCTTCCCGTTCGAAGCCGGTGGTGAAGGTGATCAGCCGCGGGTTGTGCCGGATGGCGAGCGCGGCGATGGCGGTGGAGTCGATCCCGCCGGACAGGAACGCCCCGACGGTGACGTCGGCCCGCATGTGCTTGGCCACCGAGTCCTCGAGCACCGCGGTGATCTCGTCATAGCGGGCCCGTTCTGAACCGGCAACGAAGGGGACGGCGGAGAACCGCGGGCGGAAGTACCGGGTGACCGCCGGAGGCCGGCCGGGCCGGATCACCGCGTAGCAGCCGGACTCCAGGCGGCGCACGCCCCGGTGCAGCGTCTCCGGTTCGGGGACGTACTGCAGCACGGTGTAGTGCTGCAGCGCCCGGACGTCGATGTCGGTGTCCAGGCCGAGGATGCCGGCCAGGTCGAGCAGGCACTTCTTCTCGCTGCCCACCGCGGTGCCGCCCGGGCCGGTCGCCATGAACAGCGGCTTGATGCCGAACGGATCCCGCGCGCAGAAGAGTTCACCCGTGGCGGTGTCCCAGAGCGCGAACGCGAACATGCCGCGCAGCCGGGTCAGCGCCTCGGTACCCCAGTAGTGGTAGGCGGCGACGATCGCCTCGCCGTCGCCGACGGTGGCGAAGGCGGCTCCGTTCTGCTCGGCCAGTTCCGCCCGCAGTTCCAGGTAGTTGTAGATCTCCCCGTTGAACACCAGCACATAGCGGTCCGGCTGATCCGGCGGCCCCCAGCGCAGCGGCTGGTGGGAGTGCGCGATGTCGATGATGGAAAGCCGGTTGAACCCCAGCACGACCTGATCGTCGGCCCAGGTGCCGGGCTCGTCGGGTCCCCGGTGGCGCATGAGATGCGACGCACCCGCGACGGCTTCGACGGTCTCATCGGTGATGGCGCCGGCCGCGTGTCCCACCAGGGCAAGCAGTCCGCACATCCGGCCAAGTATGCCCGAACGCCGATCGGCTGCCGAACCGTGTTCGGGGTGAATCGCCAGGTGTGCCGGCCTGCTGGTGATTGGTGGTCTACGCTGCGTAGTATTCGAGTGGCGATGCGCATACGCGCGACCGCTTCCACAGGGTCGCTCGAGGCCATCGGCCCAGCTAGTGACACAGGAGGCGCCAAGTGACACCACGCGGGCTCGGCCATACCACCACCAGCTCCGGGACCCGCTCCAGCCGGCGTCGGACGGTGGCGCTGGCCGTCACTTTCGCGGCGCTGGCGCTGACCCTCAGCGGCTGCAGCTGGCGACATGCTTTCGGGCTCGGATGGCCCGACGGAATCACGCCGGAGAGCCATCTCATGCGGAACCTGTGGCTCGGCTCGGTGATCGCCGCGCTCGTCATCGGCGTAATCGTCTGGGCCCTGATGTTCTGGTGCGCCGCCTTCTTCCGCAAGAAGAAGGGCGACTCCGAACTGCCCCGCCAGTTCGGCTACAACATGCCTCTGGAGTTGGTGCTGACCGTGATCCCGTTCGTGATCATCTCGGTGCTGTTCTACTTCACCGTCGTCGTGCAGAACCGGGTTATTCACAAGGAATCGAACCCCGAGGTCGTCGTCGACGTCACCGCCTTCCAGTGGAACTGGAAATTCGGCTACCAGAAGGTCGCGTTCGCCGACGGCTCGTTCAACTACGACGGCGCCGACCCGGCCCGCAAGGCCGCGGTCATCTCCAAGCCCGAGGGCGAGGACGCCCACGGTGAGGAGAAGGTCGGTGCAATCCGCGGGGTGAACCCCGAGGACCGGTCGTATCTGAACTTCGACAAAATCGAGACCCTCGGCTCCAGCGACGAGATCCCCGTTCTGGTCCTGCCAGTCGGCAAGCGCATCGAGTTCCAGCAGGCCTCCGCGGACGTGATCCACTCATTCTGGGTCCCGGAGTTCCTCTTCAAGCGCGACGTGTTCCCCGAACCGGAGGCCAACCACTCCGAGAACAAGTGGCAGGTCTCGGAAATCAACCAGACCGGCGCCTTCGTCGGGCGTTGCGCCGAAATGTGCGGCACCTACCACTCGATGATGAACTTCGAGATCCGGGTGGTTCCGGCCGACGACTTCACCACCTATCTGCAGGCGCGGGCCGCCGGCGAGACCAACGCCGAGGCACTGCAGGCGATCAACCAGCCCCCGCTGGCGATCAGCACCAGCCCGTTCGACACTCGACGTGGCGAACAGGTGATCCCGAAGATGGCCGCGCAGGCGAGCAAGTAGGAGAGGCCTCAATGCGTATCGAAGCCAGGCTGTTTGAGATCCTGACCGCGTTCTTCGTCTTCATTACCATCGTGTACGCGGTGCTGACCTCCGTCTTTGGGCACGGCGGGCTGGAGTGGGCCGGCACCACCGCCTTCGTGCTGACCGCGGGCCTGTCGCTGATCATCGGGACGTTCTTCCGGTTCGTGGCGCGTCGTCTCGATACCCGCCCGGAGGACTACGGAGACGCCGACATCGCCGACGGGGCGGGGGAGCTGGGCTTCTTCTCGCCGCACAGCTGGTGGCCAATCCTCATCGCGCTGGCGTTCTCAACCGCAGCCGTTGGTGCTGCGCTGTGGCTGCCGTGGCTGATCGCAACCGGCATCGTCTTCGTGCTGGCGGCGGTCTCGGGCCTGGTCTTCGAGTACCACGTGGGCCCCGAGAAGCACTGATTCCGCCAGAGGTCACGATTCTGGCGCGGTCTTGGCGCCAAGCGGTGTCCTGCGCGGCTCCCCTGATAGCCGGTTGGGTAGTGTTTTCTAATGGGTGGGGCTGGTGTTGCCAGCCGGGCGCCTGTCACCGGGGCATGGAGTCGAAAGAGGATAGGCAGGGATGAGCGGGCCCAATCCGCCGGAGTGGGAGCTGGGCGACCAG
>Ga0315288_10005610_pt1 | contig 15949 bp, 15 predicted proteins | sample YL17G11_20_MG_FD_203454 | JGI IMG/M metagenome (GOLD analysis project Ga0315288, IMG submission 203454) | Sediment microbial communities from Yellowstone Lake, YNP, Wyoming, USA - YL17G11_20 | ecosystem: Environmental > Aquatic > Freshwater > Lake > Sediment | place: USA: Wyoming | collected...
CGATTCTTATTTTGAGGCCAGTATGGACCTGATAGGAGTCGATCCGGTTTTCAGCCTGTACGGAGACAGGTGGCCGATACGCACCTATACGCGCTGGCTACCACCGAGCAAGTTCGTCCTGGGCGGTATGACCTTTGAATCGCTGATTTCCGATGGTTGTATTGTCAGCGGCGGCACGGTGCGGAATAGTATCCTTTCCCCGGGGGTGATCGTGGAGCGGGGTGCGCTCGTGGTCAATTCCGTGGTATTCGATGACACCATCATCGAGCCCGATGTTAGAATCAACCGCGCAATTGTGGATAAGCAGTGCATCATCCAGGCGGGCACTTCAATAGGCTACAACGCCGAACTGGATAAAAAACGCGGTTTCTACGTTTCAAGCGGGGGCGTTGTTGTCATCGCCAAGGACTCCGTGGTCAGCGCCGTGTTTCCGTAACGCCAGCCCCGGACACACGGCTACAGGTCGACAAACATCAGAATCAGCCCGACAAGTCCCAGCGCAAAACCGGCCACTCCGAAATTGTCCTTTGCCTTGCCAAAGCGCGCGATGAGGCCGGCTGTGATGCTGAAGAGACTCAGGATCACGGGAAGATTGATGCAGTGCCCATGCCGGCTAGAGCGCGTAAATCTCGTTGCCGAAGGTATGCACCCAGTTCTTCTTCAGGACGTCCACCGCTTCCTGTGTCTTGTTCACTCCGACGATGACGATGGGCTGGCCACTTTCTCCCCTGCCCAGGTACGGGTAAAGGTAGAGGACATTGATGTCCGCGGCGCGGAGCGGTTTCAACACCGCCAGCAGTCCGCCGGGATGGTCGGGGACTTCCACCGCGATGACCTCGGTCTCTTTTACCGCGTAGCCATGGCTCTTCAGTACGTTGACAGTCTTGGGGGGATTATCCGTAACGAAGCGCACCGTGCTGATATCTGACGTGTCCGCTACGGAAATAGCGCGGATATTTATGCCTTCCGTGCCCAGGAATTCGCTGATGGAAAGCAGTTTGCCGGGCACATTTTCAAGACTTACCGAGATTTGCGTTACGTTCACGTCAGTTTCTCCTACCCGCCAACCGTGTCATTATAAGGAACGAAGGATATCCTTCGCCAACCGGGCAGCATGGAGACCCATCCATCTATTCAGAATGACAGGTCATTTGATCAGGTCGTAACCAGTCAGCAATGCCTTCCTGTTTACCTCGAAAAGCCGGGCGTTTTTTGCCCCCAGCATGGTTTTAACCACATCCTCGACCGCATGCAGTGAGACCAGTCCGCTCTTTTTCACAAACGCCCCGAGCATAACCATGTTCGCCGACCGGGCACTGCCCAGGTCTTCCGCAATCTGGTTAGCTGCGACTTTCACCACCTCGACGTCGCCTCTCAGCACTTCCGCCTCGATGAGAGAGGTGTTCAAGAAAACGACGCCGCCGGAGTCAATCTGGTTCTGGAAACGCAGGAGTGATGGCTGGTTCATGGCCACCACAAACTCCGGCGAGGAAGCCACCGGCGAGGCAATTTCTTCATCGGAGATAGCCACCGTGCAATTTGCCGTACCGCCGCGCACCTCGGCGCCGTAGGCTGGCAGGTAGGTGACATGTTTGCCTTCTACCATGGCCGCCTGGGCAAGGTTAAGTCCCATGGAGAGCACACCCTGTCCGCCGAATCCGGCGAAAATGGTCTTAATCAGCACGTTTTTCCCCGGTCGTGTCCTTGATTACACCGAGTGGAAATTCCTTGGACATGACATCATCCACCCATTTCCACGATTCCACCGGCGTCATTTTCCAGTTGGTCGGGCATGGGGAAAGGACTTCCACCAATGCGAATCCCAGGTCGTCAATCTGGGTCTGGAAAGCCTTGTGGATTGCCCGCTTCGTTCTCTGGATGTGCGCCGGTGAATTGACCGCCGTGCGTTCTATATAAACGGCGCCCCTGGTCAGAGCAAGCATTTCGCTGATTCTGATCGGATAGCCTTCCAGCTTTTCATCGCGGCCGTAGGGGGTTGTGGTCGTCACCATCCGGTTGAGCGTGGTCGGCGCCATTTGCCCGCCGGTCATGCCGTATACCGCGTTATTGACGAAGATGGCCGTAATTCGCTCACCACGGTTGGCGGCATGGATGGTCTCCGCCGTGCCTATTGCCGCCAGGTCACCGTCACCCTGGTAGGTGAATACAATGCCCTCCGGGTAGACGCGCTTGATGCCGGTTGCCACGGCGGCGCCGCGCCCGTGCGCCGACTCCACCATGTCCACATCGAAGTAATGGTAGGCAAAAACTGAGCATCCCGGCGGCGGCACACCAATGGTGCGCTCCTGGAGTTTCATCTCGTCGATAACCTCGCAGATCAGCCGGTGGATTATGGAATGCCCGCATCCGGGGCAGTAATGATATGCGCGTTTTTTGAGTGATTTGGGACGGGTATACACTGTTTTCATTTTTTTGCATCCAGACCGTTTTGATGGTAAAGACGGGTAATGACACGCTGGACCTCACTGGGTGTGGGGATGACGCCGCCCGGTCGCCCGTAAAATGAGACCTCGGCGCCGTTGCCCAGCGAGAGTTGGACGTCATCAAGCATCTGCCCCATATTCATCTCGAAATCCAAGAAATAGCGGGTGGTTTTGGCAAGCTCCTGCAACTTTTCCGCCGGGAAAGGCCAGAGTGTGACGGGACGGAACAGGCCTACTTTCATACCGCTGGCGCGGGCATTCTTTATGGCGCCACGTGCAATCCGCGCCCCGATGCCGAAGGCAACCACAATGAGCCGGGCATCGTCGGTCATGAAAGTGTCCGAAGTAGTCTCATGCTTCTTGATCAGCTGGTAGCGCCGGAACAGGCTCCAGTTCAGCTCTTCAAGCTCGGAAGGATTGGAGGTAAAGGTCCTGATGATACGGCTGGGGCGTCCTTTAGCGCCGCGCAAGGCACGGCTCCTCACGGGCAGGATTTCTGGCGCCTCGTGCGTGAATTCCACCGGTTCCATCATCTGCCCTATCATGCCATCGCCGAGGATAATCACCGGTATCAGGTATTTGTCCGACAGGTCAAAGGCGCGGTGGGTGTAGTCTGCCAGCTCCTGCACTGACGATGGGGCCAGGACGATGGTGCGGTAGTCACCGTGGCCGCCACCACGCGTCGCCTGGAAATAGTCGGACTGAGCGGCAGAGATGCTCCCCAGTCCCGGTCCGCCGCGGGACATATTGACAATGACCGCCGGAAGCTCACACGCCGCCAGGTATGAGATGCCCTCCTGTTTCAAACTGATGCCGGGGCTGGATGAGGAGGTCATGGCGCGCACGCCGGCCACGCTCGCCCCGTAGACCATGTTAATAGCGGAAATCTCGCTTTCTGCCTGGATGAAGGTGCAGCCCTTACGCCGGCTCAGGTTCAGCGCCATATACTCGGTCAGTTCGTTCTGCGGCGTGATAGGATACCCAGCGTAGAAGGCGCATCCAGCGCGGATGGCCGCCTCGGCAATGGCCGCATTGCCGCTCATCAGGAGTTTACTCACGGTACACCTCGATGGCGACTTCGGGGCACACAATGGCGCACACGCCGCATCCGGTACATTCGGCCATGTCAGATGGCATTGCCGGAATATAGCCTGCGGCATTTACCCGTGAATAGAGGGCGATAACAACCTTGGGACAGAACTCAATGCAGAGCTGGCAACCTTTGCACAACTCGCGGTCAATCTGGATTGAGCCTTTCATACGCAAACCTTATAACCTACACTTTAAGTATACCTGAATTCATTTGTCAAGGCTGAAACCTTGGGTGCGGCGCCTGTGTGTCTAGACGAGCGGCAGGTCGCAGATAGGTTAGTTTTCTATCGCAATTTTCGCAGAGCCGAGTGGTATCCGCTCAACGGTCAGAGGAGCCGACGAATGGCGCGTGAATATGAACAAGATTTTTGCATTATATCATAAAGGGTAACGAAATCCGAAAAGGCTGCCCACGGCGACATTTGACATGCGGACTCCGCCCCATTAGACTGGGCGGTAAACAAAGACCCATGAAGGAGCGCTGTCATGACCCATGAACGGACTGTAGAAAAGCCCGTGGAGACACTCCTGACAATTTGCGACCCCCACCATCACATGTGGGACCGTCCGGGGAACCGTTATATGCCCGGAGAACTGCTTGACGATGTGAACGGCAACAACGTCGTCAGCACTGTGTTTATCGACTGCTATTCGGCGTACCGCATGGAAGGTCCTCCGGAGATGATGCCCGTGGGCGAAACCGAGTTCATGCAGATAATCGCCTCAGCAAGCCGCACCGGCAAAACTCACATCGCGGCCGGTATCGTGGGGCACGCCAATTTGACTCTTGGCGAAAAGGTAGCGCCAGTGCTGGAGGCGCATATCGCCGCAGGCAAGGGCTTCTTCAAAGGCATAAGGCATTCTACTGCCTGGGATGCCGATGTGCGTTCATACATGAACTCGCCGCGCGGTTTAATGCTGGACTCGAAATTCCAGGAAGGCTTCGCCCAACTCGGTAAATTCGGCCTCAGCTTTGACGCCTGGCTCTATTTTCGCCAGCTCCCCGAGGTCGTTGAAATCGCGCGTATTTTCCCCTACACCACCATTATCGTCGACCATATTGGCGGACCCATTAACATTGGATCACCGGGGAATGAAGGGGTCGTGGCAGAGTGGAAGAAGGGGATTGCGGCGCTGGCGCAACTTCAGAACGTCTACATCAAACTCGGCGGGCTGGGCATGCCGGTCTGTGGTTTTAACTGGGACAAACGCGCAGAATCCGTAGGTTCATCAGAGCTGGCCGCAGCCATGGCGCCTTATTACCTGTACTGTATTGAGCAATGCGGGGTCAACCGCTGCATGTTCGAAAGTAACTTCCCGGTCGACAGGGTCTCCTACTCTTACACGGCAATGTGGAATGCATTCAAGCGCATCGTGAGAGACTTCTCAGCGGCTGAGAAGTCCGCGCTTTTCCATGACACCGCCGCCAGGGCTTACCGCCTTGAAATTGGCTAAATAAGACCGGATCAGACAGAACAGCACCTCTAGTCGCGGAAGCACAACGGTCATCGCCAGCGTCCTGCTATTATCAAGACAGTTAGCCGTTCATCAAAGTGCTTTGCTGTCCAAATACCGGTGGTTATGGTAGAATTTCACCCTACAGACAGATTGGAGCAATCCGCATGGATGGAGCCCTGAATGACATCAAGATAGTGGAAGTAACAACGATGGCGGCGGCCCCGATGGCGGCGCGACTTCTCGCTGATTGGGGCGCTGATGTGGTTCATATCGAGCACCCGCAGACCGGGGACCCGTGGCGGACGTGGATAAAGAAGCCGGACGGTTCGCTCTATCCCCCGGAGGTCAGCTACCACTACTGGGAGCACTATAACCGCAACAAACGGAGTATGAGCCTGGATATCTCGCAAGAGCAGGGCAGAGAAATCATTTACCGCCTTTTGAAAAACGCGGACGTCTTCATCACCAACCGCCGTCCTGCTGAACTGCGGCGCTTCCGGCTGGACTATGCTTCCATCAAAAAAACGAATAAACGGCTAGTGTATGCCTCGCTCACCGGATTTGGCAAGAAAGGCCCAGACAAAGACGCACCGGGGCACGATACGGTAGGGTTCTGGGCGCGGTCCGGGTTTATGTACCTGCTTCAGCAGGCCGGGTCGGCGCCGCCATCTCCCGGTTACCGCACCGTGGCCGCGGGCGATACCCTGACCGGGGTCGCCCTGGCATTAGGGATTACCATGGCATTGCTGGCGCGCCAGAAGACCGGCTTAGGGCAGGAGGTGGACGTCTCTTTGCTCAATATGGGAATCTTCGCTAATGTCCCGGCGGTCATGTCCCTGGGGCCCGTTATCCAGGTGCTCGGTGGCAAGAAGGCTTACACCGATATGCTGAGGCGGGAACGCCACGATGTCTCACCGCTATTCATTTCCTACGAAACGAAGGATAAGCGCTGGCTGCAACTGAGCCTGGCCCCACCCGAACCATACTGGGCAGAGTTTTGCCGCGCCATCGGCCGCGAAGAAATGGCCGCCGATTCCCGGTTCAGTTCGGCCGAAGCCCGCACGGAGAACAAAGAGGCACTCTTCAGAACACTGGAGGATGTCTTCCGCACCCGGACGCTGGCGCAATGGAAAGCCGCATTTAAAAAGACGTCTCTCATCTGGTCGCCCATCCAGAGGCCGGATGAAGCGGTGCGGGACCCGCAGGCGCGCGCCAATGGAATTTTCGTTCCTTTCCAGCACCCCGGCCTGGGGCGCATGAGGGTTGTGGCGAACCCGGTCCGGCTCAGCAGAACACCGGCCTCTGTCCGCACTCCCGCGCCCGAATTCAATCAGCATACCGAAGAAATCTTGCTGGAACTGGGCTATGACTGGGAATCTATTGCACGGTTGAAGCGGGAGAAAGTCATAGCTTAACCACGGACGCGCTCGTAATCAAAGCGGGCATTTATGCTACTATACATGTAACAGGAATCCAGAAAGGGGGAGCAGGCGTGTCAAAATGCGGTCGCATCACGGGCGTTGTGCTCGCCTTGCTACTGCTTGTCCCGCTGGCATCCTGCAAATTGACCGCCAAGCCGGGGTCAACTACAGCCGCCACATCCGCCTCATTGTCTGTAACAGCGGCCGTGCCTGTGGAATACCGCGACCTTTACTCTGCCCTTAAAAAAGACCTGGACAGGTTTGACAGCTATTTGAAATCGCGGGATACCGGCGCCCGTTATCCGGTTGTTTTCGGAGCCGAACTACTGTCGGCTAATAGCAACCGCGGTCCCGAACTGGTGAAGGCGGGAACTCTGCAGGGAACACTGCTCTACCTGGACCAGCTCCAACAGATGGGCATCCAGGGCGTGACAATTAACGTCGCTTACCCGGTTTACACACCTGATTTTCCGCAATACCAGGATTATGTGAAGTACTTCAAGCAGGTGGCACAGGAAGTGCACCGCCGTGGCATGAAGCTGGACGTGGAGACAGGCGTGGTCTTTCACGACACCGATTATTCGCCAATCAAGGTGGACTTTTCGGGGCTGACCCTGGATGAGTTCGGAAACGATATGCATATGATGGTCCAGTCCATTATCAATGACCTTCAGCCGGATTATGTGAATCTCGGGGCGGAGCCGGACACACACGCCTCTCTGCTCGGCATCCGTGAGCTAAACAGTCCGCAGGTCTACACGCAATTCGTAAATTCAGTGTTGACGGGGCTGGACCGTGGCACTACCAAAATTGCCGCCGGAATCGGCACCTGGAGCAACACCAGTTTTATAGAAAACCTGGCAAAGAACACCGCCATTGATTGCATCGCCATTCACATCTATCCCGGCATGGGAGATTTTCTGTCGAAAGCCGCCACTATCGCGGAAATTGCCGCCCAATATAATAAGATTGTCATATTGGACGAATGCTGGCTCTACAAGACGGAATCACCGCCGGGCAATATTGCCGGGACCACCCAGGTCTACCGCCTGGACTCGTTTTCGTTCTGGGCGCCGCTTGATGAGCAGTTCCTGGCAGGCGTGGCAAAGCTGTGCCGCATGTACCACATCGAGTATGTTTCACCATTCTGGGCAAACTTCTTCTTTGGAAGTCTTGATTACGGCCCGGAAAGCGCGAACCAGACTTACACCGAGACAATCACCCTGGCGAATAAAATCGCCGTCCAGAACATTCTCGATGGCAAATTGAGTGCCCTTGGCGAATATTACAGCAGACTCATCTCGGACAACCGATAGTTCCCGCCGGGGCGGCGGATGAAACCAATGCGAAAGGACTGAAATGCAGAGTGGAAACGCGTCACACATAGCCGCAACCGGCGCCAGGGTGAAAGAAAGTGTTGGGCGGGTAATTGTGGGCAAGGGCGATGTTGTCGACCTGGCTATTATCGCCCTCCTGTGCGAAGGGCACCTGCTCATCGAAGATGTGCCGGGCATCGGCAAGACGGTGCTCGCAAAATCCATTGCCCGGTCTTTGGGCTGTACCTTCCGGCGAATTCAGTGCACGCCGGACCTCCTGCCGTCCGATATCACCGGCACCTACATTTTCAATCAGAAGACCTCTGACTTTGAGTTCCGGCCCGGGCCGATAATGGCACAGGTGGTTCTCGCCGACGAAATCAACCGGGCGACCCCCCGCGCGCAATCCGCCATGCTCGAGGCAATGCAGGAACGGCAGGTGACGGCGGAAGGCGAAACGAGGCAACTGCCTCGTCCTTTTATGCTCATTGCCACCCAGAACCCAATTGAGCTTGAAGGCACGTTTCCCCTGCCCGAAGCTCAGCTCGACCGCTTCCTGCTGAAAATCAAGATGGGTTATCCCACCGCCGAAGATGACCGGCTTATCCTGTCGCGGTTTCGCCAAACAGACCCGCTGGAAGAGCTAACACCTGTAGTCAGTTCGACTGAACTTCTGCAACTGCAAAAGGAGACGCACTCTGTGCATGTTTCCGCTGACATCGAAAACTACATTATCCGTCTTATCCAGGCCACGCGCACGCACAAAGCGCTGCAATTGGGCGCCAGTCCGCGTGCCATGCTTGCCCTGTACCGTGCTTCACAGGCGCTGGCGGCATTGAAGGGCAGGGAGTTTGTCATCCCGGACGATGTGAAGTACCTTGTGCCGTTCGTATTGACGCACCGCATTATTCCGCGCATGGAAAGCCACCTGCGTGGGCAAACCGCGGAGCAGGCGCTGAGCGAGGTGCTGGCTTCCGTGCCGGTGCCGGTTGAAGAGGGCGTGGGAACGGACAAGTGAAGCACCGCGGCGGTATCTGGTTTTTCCTGGCACTGATGCTCCTCGTCGCTGGTTTGTTGCTGCGGCAGAGCCCTCTTGTCCTGGTGGCCGCGCTGCTTCTACTGGTTGAAGCCCTGGCAAGGCTGTGGGAACGGTATGGCCTGGAACGGGTTACTTACCGGCGGCGACTGAGCGCCACACGTGTTTTCCACGGCGAGGAAATCCAGCTCGAGGTTGAAATCACCAACAACAAACCTTTACCTCTGCCATGGATTGAGATCGAGGATGAAATACCGCAACACGTTACCATGCTGACCGGGAAAGCCACGCCATCGCCGAACCCGGGGCGCATGGAAATCGAACACCTCTTTCCCCTCATGTGGTATGAAAAAGTCACCCGGCGTTACCGTATTTCCTGCCCGCGCCGGGGCTTCTACACGTTCGGACCGGCGCGCCTCAGCACTGGCGACCTGATGGGGCTGGCGACTACTGACATGATGCTTCACCAGGAAGACAGCCTGATTGTCTACCCGAAGATAGTGCCCCTGGACAGGCTGGGCATTCCCTCGGCGCACCTTTTCGGCGAAATACGCACCAGACGGCGTATATGTGAGGACCCGGTGCTGACATTGGGTGTGCGCGATTACCAGAGTGGCGATAGCCTGAAACGGATTCACTGGAAGTCCAGCGCGCGCACCGGGCAACTGCAAACAAAAATCTTCGAACCGACCACGACGATGGACATAGGCATTTTCCTTGATGTCAGAACCACGGTGCCGCCTTTTTTCGGGACGATGCCGCACCTGACCGAACTGGGAATCATGACAGCCGCCTCGATGTGCTATTACGCCATGCTCGAAGGGTACCGCGTGGGTCTCTATGTCAACGAATGGCGGTACCAGGCGAAGGAAGCCATCAGGATTCCGCCCAGCCAGCACACCGAACAACTGCCGCACATGCTGGAAAACCTGGCACGGATAGACCCCGCGCCCAACGAATGTATGCCAATGCCTACGCTTGTCCTGCGTGAGGGCACGGCTTTGCCATGGGGCAGTACGGCGGTTGTCATCAGCGCCTCCCCAACGGAAGGGTTGTTATCTTCCCTGCAAAAAGTAAGACGCGCCGGGCGCGTGGTGGCCCTCGTGGTAATTGGCGGGGATACGCCGGCGCAACAGGACGGACTGAGTATCTACCGCGTCCCGGATGATGTGCTCTGGCAGGACCTCACGGGCTTGTCTTTTAAAAAGTAACACGATTTATGGAAACTACTGCAAAAGTGACCGCTTTAGACCGCATTGCCCTGGTACTGGCGCCGCTTTCGGTGGTACTTATGGAAGCGTTCTGGGGCTATCCCTGGCTTCTTTGGGCGGGGCGCTGGGAGATATTGCACCTTGGTGGAACGCCGCTCAGTTTCTTCTCCATCCTGGTGCTGGTGGCTATCGCTTTCCTGGCAACCAGATTGTTGTTGGGGCGGGCATGGTCATCCGCCGCCGCCAGGTGGACGGTGATGGGACTGGGCTTGATTGTGAGCTTCGCTATTGTGCGTATCGAATACGGCGGTGGCATTGAGCTTTTCTCAATTCGCTGGTTCACATACGCGGGACAGCTATTCGCGAATATGCTCAATAACCCTAATGGCATTGTTGTGGCGTTGCCTGCCAGCGCCTATTTCTGGTGGCGCGGCATGATTCTCGGCAGGGCACGGGAATACACCTATGTTCACGACAACATCACATTCGGCGCCGGCTCTTATGTGCTCCTTGCACTGGTCTGGTGGGCGACCATCGGTGCGGACAGTCTGCGGTCGATGGCGGGGGCTATTGCGCCGCACGTAGCCGCCTTCTTTTTCTGCGGGCTGGTGGCGATGGCGCTCGGCAACCTGCGCAGTGTCCAGAAACGCATACGGCCGGATGAACCGAGGGCGGTGTCATTCGGGCGTTGGCTTCCCATCGTGCTCGGGGTCGTAACGTTATTGGTGCTCATTGGCGTTCTGATTGCCACCGCATCTTCCCTAGACATCGCTGGTTTCATAAGGCGGTTATTCGGCTCTATTTCAGGTTTTTTGGGCACGGTGGGCAATTACATCGGCATCGCGTTCCAGTACATCATGATTCCATTCGAGTGGCTGGCTTCGGTGCTGCTCATGTTCCTCATCTACCTCACTCGTTTGTTCGGCAATAAACCGCCGGGCCAGACCGGTGAACCCGGCGGAAATTTGCCGGAACTCCCGGAGGGGGTCAAGCCAACGTCTCCGGAGGCTTTCATCACCTTGCTCAAATGGGCGCTTTTCGCCATTGCCGTAGTTCTGGTAACGATACTGATTGTGCGCTCGCTGGAGAGAACGACCCGCCGCAAGCGGGAGGGGAAACCGGACTTCGAGGAAACTCGCGAATCGCTATGGAGCTGGCGGAGACTTTTCAGCGATTTTATACTGTTTTTTGAAAGAATCTTGGGACGTTTCCTGCCCGGGCGGAAGTCCGCAGCGAAATCCGGACAGGGCGCATTTTCAGCGGCACATGCGGACGAGCCTATCACCACGCTGAAAATCCGTGAGGTATTCAGGCGCCTTCTGCGCGAATCAGCAAAGGCGGGCATTACCTGGCATCACAGCGAGACGCCGTTTGAGTATGCCCGACGCTTTGCGGAAACCGTGCCCGATGCCAGCCCGCAGATGAGCGAACTGACGCAACTTTACGTGCGGGTGCGGTACAGCGCCGGTGACGCCGGCGATAGCGAGGTAACGCGCGCCAACAGCCTGTGGCGACACATCAGGGAAACGCTGAGAAAGATAAAGCACGCGGACGGCTGACCATCCGTTTGGAGGAGGCAGGAATTTGAAAGTGCCGATGAAAGTTATGGATTATCCCGCTCTGCTGGCGCTGAACGCGAGCAGTATTCGCGCCGGCCGTGCCCAGCATATCAAGCCGGAGCTGATGCCCGCCGAGAGCAGCCGCCAGTACATCGTCAATTTCTACTTCGACCACGAATGGAATAGCGCCAAGGACATGCGCCTTTCGGTCATACTGGAGCCAGGCGTCCTCACGGCCTGGCTGGACGTCTCCATCGAGGAGTTCGGGTCAATGCGTGAAGTGCTGATGCCCGAACTCGATTGGGAAGCCGCCGTCTGTGTGGGCATCCCGCCCTGGACAAAATAGTCGGGCCGGCTACGACAGGTTGCGGCCAAAGAAATCGAAGATGCGCCGCCAGCCATCCACTGCGGCTTCCTGCCGGTAGCTCGGACGGTAATCGGCAAAGAACCCGTGCCCCACATCGCCGGGATATGACTTAAACTCGTACTGCTTTTCGTGCTTTTTCAGTTCGCCTTCAAGGCGCGCCACGTGCTGTGGCGAGGGGTTCTGATCCATGGCGCCGAAAAGTCCCAAGAGCGGGCAGTTCAGTCCTGCCATCATATCCACCACGGCTTTCGGCTGGCCGGGGTTTAGCTCGTCCGTGACCACGCGCCCGCCGTAGCAATTCACCGCGGCGGCCAGGTTCTTTGTATTACAGGCAAACAGCAGTGTCTGGCGGCCTCCGGAGCAGTGCCCGATACACCCCACCTTACCATTGCTCGTGACCACGGCACGGATGGCTTTGACCGCCCCTTCCAGGTCCCCGATTACCTGCACGTCAGGCAGACCGCCTCTCTGCCGCACGGCGGCGGTTATCTGTTCGAGGTCGCCGGGACCTTCCCGGTAGTACAGGTTCAGGGCCAGGGCGATGAAACCATGCGCGGCGAATTTGCGCGCCATTTCCTTGGTAAGCTCCACCAGTCCAAAAACCTCGTGGATAATAATAACGCCGCCATACACACCTGTTCCGAGCGGGCGCGCCATATACCCGCCAAGTACGTCACCGCCATTGCCCGCAAAGGTTATCGACTCCGCCAGCATGCCTTCATAAGGTCTGTGCTGAATTGCCATCGCCCGTATCTCCTTTTCCGTAGACCACAATTTCGTTATTTGCGCCAATAGTACAATCCGCCCCGCCGTTCTGTCAAATCCGCGGGCACACAATTCAATAACTGCCTATCCGGTCCTATCGCCTTCAAATAGGGTATAATTATGTTCAGCATTTTTGCACGACTGTTCCGCCACCCGGGGAGTCCCGCCAATGACAAAACTTAGACTATTCTACGGATGGTACATTGTTGCCGCGGGCCTGGTACTGATTGCTTACAACAGTGCCATTTTCATCTATGGCTGGACCGCCTTCGTGAACCCGATCATCGCCACGTTCGGCTGGAGCGTTGCCCAGATTTCGCTGGCTTCATCTCTGCGCGGACTGGAGACCGGAATCTTTAACCCTGTTTGGGGAGTCGCCGCCGACCGCTGGTCACCGCGCAAACTCATGCTGTTCGGCGTGGCGAGCATGGCGCTGGGCACCTTCTGCCTCAGCCGGACGACCAACCTAGCAATCTACTATGCGGGCTTCCTGATCATGGGCCTGGGCGGGTCACTGGTCACCGGTATTTTGCCCACCACGGTCATTGCCCGCTGGTTCCGGCGAGACATCGGCAAGGCGAATGGCGTGTTTTTCATGGGACTCGGCATCGGCGGCGTGCTGGTGCCCGTGGTAGTCAGGATAGTGGATACCATTACGTGGCAGACCACTCTTATGTACGCCTCGCTGGGTTTCCTGGTTATCGGTGTGCCGGTGTCATTTGTGTTCAAGAGCCGGCCGGAAGACTACGGCATGGTGCCCGATGGAAAGCCGCCCGCGCCGGGCAAAAAGACCCGACCTGCCCCGGACTACAACTTCGGCACCACTGTAAAACAGGCCTTTAAGATGCGGGCTTTCTGGTACATGAATGTCGTCTCGGTGTTCCAGAATGCCACCATCGCCACGGTCACAATGTTCATCATTCCCTACCTCACCAACCTGGATATGCCCCGCGAAACAGCCGGAATGGTTGTCAGCCTGTTTACCCTCATCAGCCTGTTCTCGCGCATCCCCCTGGGCATGGCCGCGGATGTCCTGACGAAAAAGTATGTCATCGGATTTACACTCGCCTTGCTGGTCATCGGCATGTTTGCTTTCTGGATGATTGACGGACAAAGCCCGTTCTGGCTGGTGCTGTTATTTTGCATTACCTACGGCGTCGGCATGAGCGGCATTATGGCGCTACGCGCGCCCATCCAGGCCGAGTATTTCGGCACCCGGAATTTCGGCACCATGTTCGGCCTGAACAGCATCTCCGTGACTATCGGAGGCGTGGCATCGGCGCCGCTGGCAGGGTGGGTGTTTGACACGTATCACAGTTACAAGCCGTTCTGGCTGGGACTGGTGATTTTCGCCGTGGCGGCGGTAATCCTGATGCTGACATTGCCCCCGGCTCCGCGGGCGCAAACTGTCCGCGCCGCGAATGCTTCACAAACACCCGTGAGTTAGTGTGACGCCTCCGAAATCACGTTAGGCACGACAGAAAAGCCGTCCCGGTTGCTTCCTGCACGGGCCCCAATATGACGACAATCACCCTCCCCAGCTTTCGGCTGGTCAGACTAACAAAACGGCTTCTTTTCCCTAGGGCATGTAGGGTACGGGACTGGGCCCGAGCTGTTCCCTCAAGATTTCCTGCGCCGTGCCGATGAAATCGCACAATATCGGCCGCGTATCGCGCGGGTCGATAATGTCCTCCATGTTAAAGGCTTCGGCGGTGCGGAACGGCGAGGCAATCGCCCGCAGCCGGGCTTCGATTTCCTGCCGCTTTGCTTCCGGATCGGGCGCGGATTCTATTTCCCGCCGGTATGCCGCCGAGGTGCCGCCCTCGATATGCATCGAACCCCAGTTGCCTGAAGGCCATGCCATGCGCGAGTACATTCCGCCGGGCCGGTAATGGCACTGCCCGGCGACGCCGTAAAGCTGGCGTATGACGAAGGTAATCCACGGTATGCGGGTGCGCATGGTCGCCACCAGGATTTCTGCCCCGGCGCGCACGATGCCCTGCTTCTGCGCTTCCAGTCCGACCATGAATCCCGGCTCGTCCGCGAAGTAAACGACCGGCAGGTGGAAGGTGTCGCATAGTTGCAGAAAACGGATTACTTTAACCCCGGCGTGAACGTCCATTGACCCGCCATTGTACATCGGATTGTTTATCATGGCACCCACCGGATAGCCATTGACCCGCGCCAGTCCCGTGACCCGTGACTGCCCTAAATACGGAGCGATTTCAAAGAAAGAGTCCTTATCCAGTACATACTTCAATATCTGGTGGGGGCTGTAACCCTTTCTCCTGTCTCTAGGAATGACGGAAAGCAGTTTTTCCTCACGGCGCTTCGGGTCGTCTTCCGTCTGAATTCGAGGGGGCATTTGCCAGACGTTATCCGGCAGGTAGCTGAGGAACCGGCGTATCATGGCAAAGGCATCCTGCTCCGTGTCTGCAATGTTATCGATGATGCCGCCCTGGTAAACAACTACCTGTTCCCCGCCGAGGTCTTCCTTGGTGATGTCATATCCCAATGCTGCTTTGACCACGGGCGGGCCGCCGGGGAACAACTGGCTGATACCTCGAATCATCAGGTTGAAATGTGCCAGGCATGCCTCCACCGCGGGCAGTCCGGCCACTGAACCCATTACTGCCGAAACGACCGGAGCAACGCACAGCAATTTTTCGACCCCGGGTGTACTCGGCGAGATGGGGATGTACGTCCGGCCGATGTTTTCAAAGGTGCGCACGCTCCCGCCGGTGGCATCCAGCAAGCGGACATACGGCAGATGCCACTCCAGCGCCAGCCTCTGGGCGTGCCCGCTCTTGTCACCGATGGCGGCGTCCGCCGCGCCGCCACGCACCGTAAAATCGCCGCCGTTCAGAACAACCTTTCGCCCGTTCAGTGTGCATACGCCGATGACGGTATTGGCCGGGCGGAAGGAGACGAGTTTTCCGTTTTCATACGTAGCGCCGCCAGCCAGTCCGCCGATTTCCTGGAATGAGCCCTGGTCGGCCAGCGCCGCAATTCTTTCGCGCACGGTCAGTTTGCCGCGCGAATGCTGTCTTTCGATGCCTTCGGGACCGCCCATCTGCGCCGCAAACTGGTGGCGCTGCTTCAACTCATCGATTTCCGGTTGCCAGACCATATCAGTCCCCCTTTTTCGCACAATCCAGCGTTTAGATTCCCGGCGGCTTATTGCCGATAACCTGCTTTTCCTTCAGTGCTGCAATCTCGTCTTTCGTCATCCCCAGAAGTCCGCTGAAAACATAGTCCGTGTGTTCGTCAACCCGGGGCG
>Ga0315288_10005611_pt1 | contig 15949 bp, 19 predicted proteins | sample YL17G11_20_MG_FD_203454 | JGI IMG/M metagenome (GOLD analysis project Ga0315288, IMG submission 203454) | Sediment microbial communities from Yellowstone Lake, YNP, Wyoming, USA - YL17G11_20 | ecosystem: Environmental > Aquatic > Freshwater > Lake > Sediment | place: USA: Wyoming | collected...
CAGTGCTTTGGCTGACGCAGGGTGGTCGCTCTCCAATACTCGAACATCATTGTTGCTCGAGAACCTTCGCAAGACTTGCGTTCCATTAGGACACTACATGGACGGAAGAATCTATAGAGGGATTCTGAGCGGTCTGAATGAAGCATTCGTGGTCGACGGAAAGAAAAAGAGAGAACTCATAGCTGAGGATAAGAAATCGGCCCATCTTATCAAGCCATTCTTGGCCGGCAAACAGGTGAAACGGTATTCAGCGCCTGATGTTACGAGTCATCTTATACTGATTCCATATGGCTGGACTGCAAAGTCGTCTGGGTCCGAACGCGATAAGTGGGGATGGTTCACCCGGACCTATCCGGCGATCGCGAATCACTTGGAACAGTTCAAGTCGCAAGCCGAATCGCGATGGGACAAAGGTGAATACTGGTGGGAGTTACGACCATGCGACTATTATGCAGAATTCGAGAAGCCGAAAATCTTGTACGCTGAAATTGCCACCCGCGGTCAATTTACCCTCGACATGTACAATCTTCTGGTCGATACAACTGCATATATAATTCCAATGGAGGATATGTACCTTCTAGGTTATCTAAACTCTAGGCTTTGCACATTCCTCTTCAAGAGCATTAGCTCAGAGATAAGAGGTGGATTTCTGAGATGGAAAAGACAATACATGGCTCAAATACCATTTCGACCGATCAACCTGTCTGTTGATTTCGAAAAATCCAATCACGAGAAGATGGTGGGCATGGTGGAGGAGATGCTCTCGCTGCACAAACAACTTCCCCTAGCGAAGACCGAGCAGGAGAAGACGGTGATACAGCGGCAGATCGAGGCAACAGATAGGCAAATCGACGAACTCGTGTATGAGCTGTACGGGCTTACAGAGGAGGAGATAAAGATTGTGGAGGCAAAAACGTAACCTAAGAAGTTCGATCTGAGATATTCTATCACTCCATTCCTACGGCACTTGAGCCCCCTGCTTCCGGCAAAAGTCTTTGTATTCTCTTAGCAATGCCTCCTTATACGCGCCCTCGGCGCTTGATGCGATGTAGTTCCCATGGTCCTTCGCCAGCGCAAGGAGCTCGCGTTCCAGATCGTTCACCCCCTCCGCCTCCCCCTTCACCTGGTTCAATATCTCATCGAGGCCAATGATCCCTGCTTGCGAATTACCCACCTTGATAATTCTCGTGCCGGACTTTTCACAACAAGATCCCATGACTGTTGCCCTCCATCAATTCTTTGCGGGAACCTGAATATCCTCGGTCGCGAACCAGTGCCGAGTCCGGTTGCAGAATGAACAGACAGACAGCATGACGGGAACTTCCACGAGCACTCCGACAACGGTTGCAAGCGCAGCTCCCGAGCCAGGTCCATACAATGCGATGGCTGTGGCCACAGCCAGCTCGAAGAAGTTGCTGGCCCCGATCAACGCTCCTGGTGCAGCAATGGCGTGAGGAACTCGAAACAGTTTCATAAGCCCGTACGCAAGCGATGAATTGAAATAGACCTGGATCAACAGAGGGATAGCAATCAGAACCACGTGGAAATAGCGCTCGGTGATGTTGTCTGCTTGAAATGCGAAGATCAGGACGAGCGTCGCAAGGAGCGCAAGAATCGTGACGGGATGGAAGAAACCGACGAAATCCTTTTCGAACCACTCCTTCCCCCTCCAGCGAATCAGGAGCGATCGGCTCAGACTCCCCAGCGCTAGTGGAATCACAATGAAAATCCCCACGCTATAGAGCAGGACCATGAACGGTACGGTCAACGTGCTGGTGCCGCTGACAAGCAGAGTGACAATCGGCGCGAAGAGCACGAGCATGATCAGGTCATTCACAGAAACCTGCACGAGTGTATAGGCGGGATCGCCGTCGGTCAGGTATGACCACACAAAGACCATCGCCGTACAGGGCGCGGCAGCGAGGATGATGACACCGGCGATATACTGGTTGGCCAATTCCTCGCCGATGAACGGGAGGAAAAGTTGCTTGAAGAAAAGCCAACCTATGAGAGCCATAGAAAACGGCTTGACCAGCCAGTTCACCACCAAAGTGATGATCAGGCCTTTCGGTCTTTTCCGCACACCCAGGACGCTCGTGAAATCGACTTTGAGCATCATCGGATAGATCATCAGCCAGATGAGAATGGCTATCGGGATGTTGATCTGGCTCCCCTCGCCAAACTCCATCGAGCGAAGGACTGTCGTGGCTCCAGGGAGCATTTTTCCGATTAGGATGCCGACGACCATGCACGCGGCGACCCAGAGCGAAAGATAGCGCTCGAAGAAGTTGAGGCGTTTGACTCCAGGTGGTGGGCCGGCTTGGACATTCATTGAAGATTCCTTTCCGCAAAATCACCAAACGTACGTTTCAGAAATCCTTCAGCGATCTAGCTGCGGCAGGAGTTGCCGGTGCAGAGAATCAGAATTCGCCGAGTCACCAACAATCCCTCCGATCGACTAAGATGGCTGCTTGCATCACTGCTTCCGGCCGGTTATTGCAGCAACGAATAAATACCCGCGAATACCACAAGTACTCCGGATGCACGCTTGATCCAGAGAACGACGTTTGAGCGATTGGTCCACTCAAGATACGATTGCACTCGCGAGGCAACGCCGCCCGCTGCAACGATGACGCCGCAATGTCCGAGGCCGAATGACACCAGAAGCATTCCTGCGGACTCCGGATTCGAACTCGAAACCTGGAAGACAACGCCCAACACCGGCGCCAGGAAAGCGAATGTGCAAGGACCGAGTGCGAATCCAAACATGAGACCCAGTCCGAATGCTGAAAGGAGTGGGGAGCGAACACGCAAAGGCCGGACATGAATCCCCAGATCGGGTAAACGGATCACATCCATGAGATGTAATCCAACAAGAAAGAAGATCGCTGCAACGACGAAACTCCCATAGTGTCCGATATCACCCATCAACCGTCCCAGTGCGGCAGTAATGAAGCCGATGACCGCAATCGTTACGAGAATTCCGACAGCAAAAAGCAGCGAGAGGAGAATGGCTTGCCGCGGCTGGATCTCTTTGCGGGCCGTCAGGAATCCCACGATCAGCGGGATGCTCGAAAGGTGACAAGGACTCAGCAGAATGCTCATGACCCCCCAGCCGAAGGCCGCGAGGAGAGCCAGCGCAAATGTCCCCTGCAAAGCGTCGGTCAAAGCAGTGAATACAGAATCCATCTCCTATCCCTTCCCGGGCGGCTTGAGCTTTAGACCTCTTCCCTGAAGAAATGTGGCGATCTCTTTCTCAGGGAAGAAACCTTCGTGCCGCATAATTTCCTTCCCGCTTTCATCAAGAAACACCTGAGTGGGAATGAGCCGGATCCCGTACTTCTGTGCGAAGTGTTTCTGATCTTCTTTCCACACGTCGTAGAACACGACTTTGATCTGCTCCCCGAACTTCTCTTCGATCGCTTTCATCACTGGCTGCATTTGCCGGCAAGGAATGCACTTTACCGATCCCAACTCGACGAAAGTCACCAGCGGTCCTTTATTCGATGTGTGAGCCTTTTCCTGGCCGAACACTGGCTGATAGTTCAGAAGTGCTAGTACTGCTGCAAGAATTATTCGATGTGCCATTGTGATATTCCTTAGCTGACCGCTTTGTCTTCTGCGTGGACGTGTGCCCGATGATGGTGAATCACTCTCGAGTGCATCAATAGATGACGTTGAAAAGGTATCCGACCAGAACAATCCCAACCGCCACAACGCCTACAAAGGTCAGAATTAGTGGCAATTTGAGGATTTTTCGAAGGATGATTGTTTCGGGAAGCGAAAGGCCGATGACCGACATCATGAATGCAAGAGCGGTTCCGAGCGACGCCCCCTTGGCCAAGAGAGCTTGCATTACCGGTATGATTCCCGCAGCATTTGAATACAGTGGCACGCCAATGAGGACGGCAACCGGCACAGACCACCAGGCAGCTTTTCCCATAAGTCCCGCCATAAAATTCTCTGGAACATATCCGTGGATGCCAGCCCCCACGCCTATTCCTACCACAAGATAAGGCCACACCTTGCCGACGATTTCCCGGACAGCGTCAAAGCCAGATTGGATCCTGTCACGAAACGAAATGGCAGGATCCTCAGAAGCAACCGAACTTGCCCGGACCTGAAAAACCCATTCCTCCACGTGGCGCTCCATTCGTAACTTCCCGATCACGAATCCGGCAACAATGGAAATGATAAGTCCGGCGCTGACATAGATCAGCGCTGTTTGCCATCCAAAGAGTCCGAAGAGAAGAACAACGGCGACTTCGTTAATCATCGGCGCTGCGATGAGGAAAGAAAACGTTACACCGAGCGGGATCCCCGCCTCGACAAATCCAATGAAGAGCGGCACAGCGGAACAAGAACAGAACGGCGTTACAATCCCGAGGGCGCTTGCAAGGATGTTTCCGGCGAGAAGAGGTTTTCCTTCCAGCATTGCTCTCGTCCGCTCGGGGGAGAAATATGATCGAATGATCCCGACGACAAAGACCACGAGCGTCAGGAGGAGCAGGACCTTCGGAACTTCGTAAACGAAAAAGCGAACCGCCTCCGTGAGATGGCGTCCCTCGGCCAATCCTGTTAATCCGACGATGGCATCGGCAAATACCTGCAGGGAAAGGTAGAGACTCACCCACACCAACAAGAGTGCAGCGATCGATTCAAACGGATATTTCCTGACGAGATTCATTGTCCTGCAATGTGCGCTGAGAGAAGTTCCTTGATCTTCTCGACAGGTGGCACTGAACCAGACATCACCACCTTGCCGTCGAACACCAGGCCTGGAGTCCTCAGGATCCCATATTTCGCGATCTCCTCGTACGCTTCAACTTTGTCGATTGTTCCCTCAAGCCCGAGACCCTCGAGGGCCTCTTGGGTACGACGGTAGAGTGTCTTGCAGTTCGTACATCCCGGTCCTAAGACTTTGATATTCATGAGCATCTTCCTTCTCGTTTGTTCTCGCTTCTTCCTAATAGTTCTTCGACAGTTAAACAGTCCCGCTTTTCGGGATCTCCCGCTCTTTGGGATCCCGCCCGGATGCGGGACCGTACAGCGGGATCGGACAACGAGGGATCAAACACCGCAGATCCTTACTCGATCGACTTTGCGTGCCCTTTTCTTGTCCTCGCGCACAGTCTCGTCATCCTCAAACGATTTCTTCATAAGCTCGAGTACCGAACGGACAAGGATATTCTCTGCATCGTCGTTGAGCCGATAGTTGACCCATTTTCCATCCTTGGAATCCACAATGAGGTCGGCCGCGCGAAGGATGGTAAGATGCTGAGAGACTGTCGAATTCGAGAGGTCGAGAATCTCCCTCACCTCACAGACACAGAGTTCACGCTCCTCCAGCATTTTGAGAATCCTCACCCTGTTTACATCACCCAGCGCTTTGAGAGGATTGACGGCGTTTCGTTTCATAGCAGCCCGTTCCTTCATTTCGTTAACTGACGAAATGTAAGATCCAAACGGTTCAGAAGCAACCAGAAAGGTGACCGTCACTCACCCGGGATTCCAGGAAGAGTGGCGATCACCCCATACGCAGCTTCGCTCTCTCCGTGCTCTGGCGCACGTGAAGGAAGGGCATGAGTTAAACCGAGGGGAGAGCACGATTGTCCCACATACAGATAATCTCAAATCCACTTTTCAGCAGATTTCACAACCACAGGAGGGAAGAAATATGAATCGCACACTGGTGTTGGGACTGGCCTTGCTTTTAGTCGGCACTGCGTCGACAGCGCAGGAAGTGAAGCAGGATGTTCGCGAAATCAGGAAGGACAAGAAGGAAATCCGGCAAGACAGGCGGGGAATCAGACAGGACAATCGCGAGATCCGCCAGCACAAGGCGGGCCTTGCGAGGGATGCCCGGCAGCTCAAGCAGGAAAAGCAGCAAGGAGACAAGGCCGGGGTCGCAAAAGAACTGAGGGATATCAAGAAAGACAAGATTGATATCGTGAAAGACAAGAAGGAGCGGCGCCGTGACGCAGGAGAATTGAAAGGTGATAGGAAAGAGATGGGCTCAGACCGGCGAGACCTGAGGCAGGACCGGAAGGAATTGCGGCGAGACGTAATCAAGAAGAAAAGCGGCAAATAGCACGAGGCTCACAGAAGAAGCCTCCAGAAATCATGAGACCCTCGAGTTCCTCGAGGGTCTCATGGTGTTCGCGCCACCACCCGGATACTCAGATCAAGTCGAGATGACCTTCACCCATGTACACGAGCGCTACTCCCGCCTCTTGGGCGTAGGATGTAATCCGCTCGTCGCGGTAAAACTCCTTATAATAGACCGTTTTGATACCGCAGTTGGCAACAAGCTTGAAGCACGCGAGGCACGGTGAGGCCGTCACATAGATTTCCGACTCATTCAAAGCAACGCCATTCTTGGCAGCTTGAGCGACAGCGTTAGCCTCTGCGTGCACCGTTCTCACGCAATGACCGTTGTCCATGTCGTGGCCGGCGTCGTCGCAGTGCGACGCCCCGCGCAAACTGCCGTTGTAGCCCGTAGAGAGGATCGTCTTGTCACGCACAATGACCGCGCCAATATGCTTCCGGTCGCAGGTACTTCGGGTCGCGATCTGTTCGGCGATTTTCATGAAATACTCGTGCCAGTTGACGCGTTTGTCGTTCATGGTAGAGCCTCTCTGAGGGAACGGATTGGGAAGAACGGAGCGGGAAGTTGACGTGCAATGATATTCAAACATGCGATGGAAGTCAAGCGCTTAGCTATCAGCGGACAGCCGTCAGCCATCAACGGCCTGCCACGAGCAGATGCGAGGTCCGGCGGCTGGCTGAAAGCTGATTGCTACAAACCTTCCCCCGTCCCCTTCCTTTTCAAGTTCTAGACGCGTATCTTATTCCCCACGAAACGGTTCTTTCAACCAACGCCGAATTCCGACGAGATCTATGGGACGAATTTTCGAAACACGCAAAGCGAAGATGTTCAAGCGATTTGCCCGGATGTCCAAGGCGTTTAATCGGATTGGGCGTGAGATCGAAATCGCAGTGAAGGCGGGGGTGACCGATCCGAAAATGAACCCGCGGCTGCGTCTGGCCATTCAGAACGCAAAGAGCGTCAACATGCCGAAGGAGCGTATCGAGTCGGCCATCAACCGCGCTTCATCGAAGGACACGGCAGGATACCAGGAAGTTACGTACGAAGGTTACGGGCCCCACGGGATCGCAATTCTCGTAGAGTGCGCCACCGACAATCCGACACGCACTGTAGCCAATATCAGGCTCGCCTTATCAAGAGGAAACGGAACGCTGGGCACAACGGGCTCGATTGCCTTCATGTTCGAGCGAAAAGGTGTTTTCAGGATCGCCGCAGATAAGGTTGCGAATCTGGATGAATTCGAGCTGGAGATGATTGATCATGGCCTGGAAGAGCTCGAAAAACAGGATCAGGAGATTTTCATCTATACGTCATTCCAGGATTTCGGGAAGATGCACAAGGTACTGGAGGAAAAGGGGATCGAAGTGATCAACACCGAGCTTCAATACATCCCGACAACTACGAAGGAACTTCCTGAGGCTCAAGCGAAGGAAGTGCAGGATCTGATTGACAAGCTGGAGGAAGATGATGATGTTCAGTCGGTCTTCCACAGCATGGCGTAGAAAGAAGAAAACCGCCAAGGGCGCCAAGGATATTTTCTTAAATCTAAAGATCTTTCTTTGCGTTCTCCGCGTCTTGGCGGTTCAATAAGCAGGAACTATCTGACCAGGACCTTCTCCGGTACCTTCTTTAACAGCTGCAATCCGTATTCGTACCCTTTCTCAAACGCCGCGAAGTTTAACTCCTCTGTGCCCTTCGGCACAGACACCTTCACAGCACTCCGCGCCGCCCCGCGTCCGACGACCTTCGTGATCGCCGTGGCGAACCCGAGCATGACGATATTCAGCACCAGCCTTTTGCCCAGCTCTTCGGCAAATCTCGTTGCGGGAATCGAAAAGTGTTTGACATCGTTCCGCAGATTGTTCGTCGCCACCAGATCTTCTTCCGTCAACAGGGTCCCACCCGGCGCCAACTCAGGCGAGAATTTCGTATAAGCTTCCTGCGACATCACCACCATGACGTTTGGCGCCACGATGTACGGGTAGGTGATCGCCTCGTCAGAAATGATCAACTGTGCGCTGCAAGCACTGCCGCGTGCCTCCGGACCAAATGCCTGGATCATCGTCGCCGACTTGTTGTCGTAGATTGACGCTGCCCTTCCGAGGATGTAACCGCTCAGAATGACGCCCTGTCCCCCAAAACCCCCGATTTTGATTTCAGTTCTAGGCATGGCTCAGCTTCCTTATCTCATCAGACGGAACGTAGCGATCACCGAACTTCGCCGTGAAGTGGTGGTTCATGGCATCGATGTAGGTCGGGCGTTCCTTGTCGACAAACTTCCCGACGATAATCTTGCCCTGGAAATCAAGCGCCACAGTTTTGGTGTCGGCTCCGTTCTTGATCTCGCTATGGTCTCGATAGAACTCCATCTGGTCAAGCCCGTCGCCAAGTTTGTTCCGGCGGCTATACAGCGTAGGACACGGCGCCAGAATCTCGATAAACGAGAATCCTTTCTTCGCCAACGCTTCCTTGATCGATTTGGTCAAATGCCTGACGTGGTGAGCCGTCCAGCGTGCGACATAGACTGCACCGCACGATTCAGCCAGGAACGGTAAGTTGAATGTCTCCTCGAAGTTGCCATGAGGAGTCGTTGAGGCAGTTGCGCCTACCGGAGTGGTCGGCGCGACCTGGCCGCCCGTCATTCCATAGATCATATTATTGATAAGAATGACGGTCATATCCATGTTCCGCCGTGCGGCATGGATGAAATGATTGCCGCCGATTGCCGTCAGGTCGCCGTCGCCGCTGTAGACCACAATTTTCAGTTCCGGATTTGCCAGTTTCAAGCCGGTAGCAAACGGAATGGCCCGGCCATGCGTCGTATGGAAGGAATCGAGCCTCATATAGCCGGCGACGCGGCCTGTGCAGCCGATACCGGAAACCACAGAGACTTTGTCGAGGTCCAGGCCGCTCGTCTGAAGAGCACGCACAAAGCAATTCACCGTCGTGCCAATGCCGCAGCCCGGACACCAGATGTGCGGGATGCGGTCCATCCGGAGCAGTTCCTCTATCGGATTCGGTGGAATGTTCGCTTCAACATCATAGAGTTCTTCTGGCATGATTACTTTCCTCGCAAAGATTTCTCAATCGCCGCAAGAATATCTTTTGGCTGGTGCACTGTTCCGCCGGCGTGTGGCACGGAGACGACATTGCACCGTCCTGCTGCACACCGCTCAACTTCATAGACGATCTGGCCCATGTTCAGTTCTGGGACTACCATGGACTTCACACGGCTTGCCAGCTCCTTAATACGTTTCTCCGGGAACGGCCAGACGACCACGAGGCGGAGATGGCCGACCTTCAACCCTTTGGCCTTCGCCTGCTCGATTGCCGGGATTGCCGTCCGCGATGTTATACCGTACGTCACGACAACCACATCTGCCCCTTCGATATCCTGTTCCTTGTACATGATGATATCGTCTGTGTGGAGGCGGATCTTGTCCATCAGCCGCTGGACCAGTCTTCCCTGGGCACTGACCGTCATATTTGGATACCCGCGCTCGTCGTGGGTCAAGCCTGTCACGTGGATGCGATATCCGTCGCCCGCTTTCACCATCGTCGGCACGAGGTCACGCCCGGTCTCGAACGGCTGATAGTTCTCCTTTGGTCCCTCGTACATTTTTCGTTCGACCACTTCAATGTCTTCCGCAGCCGGGATGACGACACGCTCGATCATGTGGCCGACACATTCATCCATCATCATCATCACCGGCACCCGATACCGCTCGGAGAGGTTGAAGGCATGGATTGTGAGGTCGAAACATTCCTGCGGTGAGTTTGGCGAAAGGGCAATAATCTGATAGTCGCCGTGCGATCCCCAACGGGCCTGCATCATGTCACCCTGGGCGGGCATCGTCGGCAGTCCTGTGGACGGACCGGCGCGCTGGACATCGACGAACACACAGGGAGTCTCGGTCATCGCCGCTAGCCCGATGTGCTCCATCATCAGCGAGAATCCGGGGCCGGACGTCACCGTCATGGTTTTTTTGCCACCCCACGCTGCCCCCTGGATGGCAATGGAGGAAGCAATTTCATCTTCCAGCTGGATGAAGATGCCGCCGACAAACGGGAAACGATCCGCGATGCGTTCGACAACTTCCGTCGATGGCGTGATAGGATAGCCAGCGACAAACCGGCAGCCGGCCGCGATCGCGCCCTCACTGCACGCGTGATCGCCGTCGATGAAATGAGCCCCCGTGAGAACTCCAATTGGATCTGCGTGCACCGTCAAACCTCCTTGTTCGATCGCTTGATGATATAACCGTAGATGGCAAAATCGGGGCACACCATTCCGCAAATGTCACAGCCCGTGCATTGATCCCGTTTCGCCAGGATGGGCGGGTGATAGCCTTTGGAGTTGTACTCGCTCGAGAGCTCAAGGACCTTCGGCGGACAAAACTCAACACAAAAACCGCATCCTTTGCAGCGCTCAGCCGCGATGACAACGCTTCCTTTTGCCTTTTTTTTCTGTTCTGCCGCTTGAACCATGTCAAATACCCTTTTGTCTATAGAAATCTCCACAGTTTGCACAAATTGTATGCCGACCAGAAGTTACGGTTTTCGCCCTTTTCGGACGCTGGAATGCCTTGCACGGGGCTGGGATTCTTAATTCTGGTAAATTAATCCCGTAAGTCGGGGAGGAGGATGAAATGCGGGACGGTGTTCAGCAATCCACAGATCAGCGGGGGACTTGAAGCCTCACGCCCGCCTACCTCGCAGAATTCCAAGAGGCAGGCAAGCGCGGGACTCTGCGAGAAACGACCTCGGGCTCCGTCGCTAAAATTTGTAGGTGTACTTCGTCCAGAGTTCGTCCCCAAGCTGCCAGTAACGATCAACTGCCGAGTTTGCGATCTTGTGGCTGTATTCCGTCAACAACCGTTTTGCCTTTGCAGGATCGGTCCTGTAAATCTCACCGATCTTCTTTTCGAACTCCGGTTGGCTTTCGAAGGCCTGCTTCTCAATCTCCCGCCACACGAGCTCGACATCCTTCGCCATTTCCTGGTAACGCAGATAGCAGAGTTGACCGACAGATCTGAACGCCCACCAGGCACAATCCCTTCTGAGCTTCTTACGTCCGTCGACCACGTAGCTCTTGGGCATACCCTCGATGCCACAATAGAACGGCGTATGCGGTGTCGTGACAGGATTATCGTACCCCAGCCACACAACGCCGCCAATGGCATCGGGCAGCCAGCTTCTTGACTGCGTCACCTGGAGGTACGTCGCTCTCGCACACGAGATTGTCCGTTCGCTCTTTACCCTGAACAGATCTTTGTAATCATTGTTCATGAATGGATTCGCCACCGGACTCTTGACCGCTTTTCCCTCTTTGTCTTTGGTGTAAATGCCATTGGTCATGTCAAAATCGGTGCCCTGGTAATAATCGCGGAATATCTCCAGGACATCGTTCACCGAGAGCTTGCTTTCCGCTTTCACGGAGAGCGGGTAGTTCTCTGCGTTCGGATCGAGCTTCAGCGAAGGAGCAGCCTTGCTCAGCACGCGCCATTCTCTTCTTCTGCTGTACAGACCGTTTCTATCCGCGTACGCATTGCAGAATTCGAATGGCTGACCGCTCTCCGGCTTCCACCATCCTTTCTCTTTCGCCAGCGAGAGAACATTGGCTGAAGCCATGACATTCGCCGTGTCATTGATATCTATCTGTCGTATCCTGCTGGCGTTCGCAGATACACCGACGTGATCGTCGGGAATCCTCACAGCCGCCCAGACAGCACCCTTCTTACCTTTCCCCGGTCCCAGAATTTCAAAGTGCCATGTCTCCTTCGTGTCGGCGAACGTGAAACACTCGCCGTAATCATTGTACCCGAACTCTCTCGTCAATCGGTCGATGATGCGGATTGCTTCTCTCGCGGTGCTGGCCCGCTCAAGGACTAATCGGTAGAGTTCAGGGCAATCAAGAATGCCCTCGTCGCTCTTCAATTCCGGTTTGCCGCCAAACGTCGTTTCTCCGATGGCGAGCTGCTTTTCATTCATGACAGCGTATGCAGTATTGATATACGCGTATGTCTCGGAGACTTGCGGAATCTGTCCGACTGAGATCGCGTCCGGATCATCCGGTCCTTTTGTCTCTTTGGATCCCATATACACAAGCGCCATGTCACCAGGCTTGTGCTTCTTGTGCGGCACGACGGTCATCCAGGTTCTGTCTGTCCGCGAATCGCAGGAATGGGATGTCATCGTGGAGCCGTCGATAGAGGCAGCCTTCCCGACGATGATGCTGGTACAGGCATCAAAATCGTTTGCATCAGACTTCTGATTCCCGTCGATGGAGGCGCAGCTCAGATAAAATGACAAGGAGAAGAAGAACAATGGGAAGATCAAGAACGGGAGCTTTTTCATGGGCAATCTATCCGAGTTATAGAGAAGATGTAATGGGACCTTCGAAGGGTTGGAAACAATCGCGATGATCGTTTCACTCTCAATTGACATACAGCCGACGCGATCTCTGGGAGCAAACTGTTACTTTTCGGCAATAACAAGCATCTCAAAATCCTCGGTGGTAAGATTGTGTTGCCTTGAAAAGGCACCGAGCTTTGCACCAAAGATATCGACTCTCTTATATCCGAGTGTTCTCAACAGCCACGTGATTTCACTCGGGACATAATACCGCTCATTGCATTTCAGTTCTTTCTTAATGCCAGAATCATCTACCACTTCGGTGATGTTGTGATCACGAAATGTCATGAGATCAAACGTATTGCTTCGATAGGTAGCATTACCTTCTCCCGACGTGGAAGCACAGAATTCTTCAACGGAATGATACAAGGGGAAGAGCCCGTTCAGCGATGTAAATATCAGCTTCCCGGGACTTTTCAACGATCGTGTTGCACACTTGAGTATCTCATAATTCATTTCGTCCGTTTCCATCAAGGGGAAAGCGCCCTCGCAAAGCATGATTGCGGCGTCGAAAGCACTTTCGAATGGCAGTCTTCTGGCATCATGCTTCTGAAATTCGATTTTGAGGTTGTGCGCCTTCGCTTTTTCCCTTGCTCTTTCAAGAAGTGAATCGGATAAATCTATTCCAACGACGGCATAGCCTCTCCGTGACAATTCAATTGAATGCCTTCCGGTTCCACATCCAATATCCAGTATGGCTCGCGATTTATCATGATCGATCTCCTGTTCAATGAAATCGCATTCACCAATTGTGCCCTGGGCAAAATTCTCATTGTCGTACTTTTGCCCGTAGTTCTCAAACAATGTTTCATACCATTGCTTCACGTTTGACACCTCAGGTTCGTTCGTCCTTTCGCACAACGTTCGGCAGGATTCTAGTATCCCAACTCTTCGCCAACAAGGACCACATGCATTCGATCCTTGATTCGGTTCGACTCGATGATTGTTATCTGGCTGCAAAGCCGGGCCGGCGGGTGACACTCCTCGTCGTTGCAGAAACCGGTTTGCGCACAGGGGGTATCGACGCCGAGCCGGATGCAATTCAACGGTGCCGCGATCTCTTTGATCCGTTTCAGTCCGTCCTCGACCGTGCCAACGATCTTGTTGATGCCGATCATAAGAATGACCTTCTTCGGGCCAAAAATCATGGCAGCCACGCGGTTGCCGCGACCGTCCTCATTGATGATTTGCCCATCGGACGCTACCGCGTTGCTGCTCGTTATCAGCACGTCGGCGGTCATCCCACGCAACCCCATTTCCTCCACTTCCTCATTCGTGATACCGGGGCGATAGCGGTCGAGCAACGTAATCTTCATGCGGCGCAAAGCATCGAGAAGTCCTGACTGCATGATCGTCACCGATCCGCCCAGCGCGACGGTCGCTCCTTCAGGAATCATCCTGCAGATCGCTCCAACCGCTTCAATGCTGGTCTGATAGTAGGCTGCACCGACGCCTCTCTTCTTCAAACTTTCGACAATGGACTCGGCTTTCTTCCTGAAGATGACTTCCTTCGGCTTCGCGATAATTTCGTCCAGGTTCATCAAGACGGTAGACATGACAGCCTCCGATGCGGTTTTGTTCGCTCGTTCAATTCACACCGCGTTATTCGCAGTTCCTTTTTTTTCTCAGGAGTATTGAATGGCTTCTCATTATGTGCAGTGTCGTCTCTTCTTCTAATCCTTTCGAGCATGCAAGCTCAATCGATGTCCGAAAGTCATCCTCCGTCACGTGTCCCGTCGGCTCTGAAAAGAGCAGCAACGCGCCTGGTTTCATGGAACGGGATACCTGCTCAAACAGCGATCCTTCGTCTGGCACCTCATGGACAACGGCGAAAGCAAGCGCAAAGTCGACGCCGTTTGCATACGCGTCGATCCGGAGAGAATTGTTTGCCGCCTGAATGGTTGTGATCCTGTCGTCCAGTCCTGCTTTCTGTGCCCGCCCTTTCAGCTTCTCAAGCATTTTGTCCTGAACGTCGACACAAATGACTTTCCCCGAACCGCCGACCATACGCGCGAGCGTCAAACTGAAGAAACCCATGCCCGGGCCGACTTCAAGGACTGTCATTCCATCCCGAACAAAGGGAGTCAGAATCTTCCTCGGACTTTGTGCGAACCTCCGGATGGGGATCAGAAGGAAATATCCGATCCACCATGGACAAACATGTTTCTTCTCTGGTTCAGGTGCCATAGGAATGATCCTGGAAACGAATGTATAACCTTTTTTCAAAAACATCCCCCAGAAAAACTAAGAGAGCTGGAGTCTGACAGGGCGTGTCAAATGTGGGAAAATGGAGTAGCGGAGTAGCAGAATGATGGAACGGTGGAATTGTGGAATGATGAATGATAGCCGCAGGATAAGAGCTTATCCAGTTGTCAGTTGAGAACTGAGAGTATTGCACGCGAATTGCGGGAAGCGCGCTCTCCTTCCCACGATATGCTAGTGGTGTCCTCCGTGACCATGGACGTGGCCGTGATCGAGTTCCTCTGCCGTTGCATCGCGAATTTCGATCACCATAACATCGAAGGTGAGAGTTTTTCCGGCAAGCGGATGGTTTGCATCAATGGTCACCATGTCGCCCTCGACCTTCGAAACGATGACAACTTCTTCCCCCGCCTCCCCTTGAACGCTAAACTCCATACCCGCTTTCACCTCGTCGACACCACTGAATTCGGACTTGGGAATCTCCATCACTTTTTCCTTGTCCCAGGCCCCGTAAGCATCTTCAGGGGGAACCGATACTTTCAAAGAGGTGCCCGCCGGTTTGCCGTCGAGCGAGGCCTCAAGACCCGGAATCAGATTCCCCGCCCCATGAATGTAGATTAAGGGCTCCTGTCCTTCAGAGGTTTCGAGGAGGCTGCCGGTTTCGTCTGTCAGCGTGTAGTTGATCGTGACAACTTTGTTTCTCTGGATCGTCATGCGACTCCATTCAATTGAAGTTGGGAGAAGAACGATCTGAGAAGATAGCAGGAAGCACATCAACCGCAAGCGTTTTCGGATTTTGTTCTTTGCCTTTCGAAGAGGATGCTCGTTTGCATTCGGCTTCAAGAGTTTGTAAGATTGGAGGCATCCCGACCATGGCCTGGTCCAGACTTTCCAGCCCCACCGCACACATTTCACGGAGGTTCAACGCCATGCTCAATCGAATGAACAGTTGGCTCCGCACACTCTCTTCGGCCTTGCTCCTTGTCCCCGTTGTCGCCGCTCCCCATTTCCACATTCCATACCAGGAGAGCAATCTCAACGATCAGGTCGACGTCCGTTCCATCGACAATCTGCTCAAGGCATTCTACGAGTCTCTCTCTTTCCCTCAGGGCGGACAGCCCGACTGGGCTCGCTTTCGCTTCCTCTTCGCATCAGCAACAAGCCCGTGCGTGCGGATCGCCGGCGACAGCGTGATGCAGATGGACCGGGAGGGTTTCATCGCAT
>Ga0315288_10005612_pt1 | contig 15948 bp, 6 predicted proteins | sample YL17G11_20_MG_FD_203454 | JGI IMG/M metagenome (GOLD analysis project Ga0315288, IMG submission 203454) | Sediment microbial communities from Yellowstone Lake, YNP, Wyoming, USA - YL17G11_20 | ecosystem: Environmental > Aquatic > Freshwater > Lake > Sediment | place: USA: Wyoming | collected...
GTAGATCGCATTGCGCCGCAGCTGGGCCATCATCTCCACAAACAGTTGGTACCCCTCCAGCTTGTACTCGGCCAGCGGGTCGCGCTGGGCATACCCTCTCAGCCCGACGGCCTGCTGCAGGAACTTCATGGCCTGCAGGTGCTCCTTCCACAGCGTGTCCGTCTGAGCGAGCACGAAGAAGCGGGCGGCGTCCGTGGACAGCCCCGCCTCGACAGCATTGATGGCGGCCACCTTGGCGCGGTAGGCTGCCAGGCCGCGGCCGCGGATGAACGCGCGCAGGGCCTCGTAATCGCCCGCCGCGTCCAGGTCCGCCGTGGAGGACGGCGCCGCCGCCGCCGCCGCATCGATGCCGGCCGCCGCGGCCAGGGACGCCGGCGTGATGGGTTCGCCGATCCCGTCCCCGCCCGCGACCAGGGCCGGGCAGTACTGCCCCAGCTTTGATGCGAGCGCCTCGAGCGGCCATTCCTTGGGCGGCAGGGCCGGGTCGACGTTGGCCTCCAGGATGTCGTCCACCGTCCGGGACGCGTACTCCTCGTACAGGGCCGCCAGGTCGCCCGCCTGCAGGGCCCGGCGCCGCTCCCCGTACACCCGGTCCCGTTGGGTGTTGAGGACTTGGTCAAACTCAAACAGTTGGCGGCGCGCGTCGAAGAAGTAGGCTTCCACCTTGCGCTGCGCCTCATTCAGCGCGTCCGTCAGCATGCGGGACTCGATCGGCAGGTCCTCGATGGAGAAGGCGGTCATGAGCCCCTTCACCTTGTCCCCACCGAACACGCGGAAGAGGGCGTCCTCCAAAGACAGGAAGAAGCGGGTGGAGCCGGGGTCGCCCTGGCGGCCTGCCCGTCCGCGCAGCTGGTTGTCTATGCGGCGGGACTCGTGGCGTTCCGTGCCGATGACGTGCAGGCCGCCGCAGGCGACGACGCCGGCCTTCTCGGCGGCGGTGACGGCCGCGTACTCGGCTTCCGCGGCCCGGAAGGCGGCCCGGAGGGCGAGGGTGGTGGGGTCGTCGCTGGGCGCACGCTCGCACGCGATGGCCAACCGGTCCTCCGCCTCCAGGTCGGCCAGCGCCCGCTCGCCCCAGGCGGCCACCGCCGTGGCCACCGCATCCTTGATCATGGCTTCCGTGCCCGCGGTCAGCGCACAGGGGAAAAGGTCCGGCGAAACGGCCCAGGAGGCACGGGGCTTGACGCGCGCGCCCACCCCGCTCCCCGCCGCGGCCTCGAGGGACGCGACCGCGCTCACGACCGCCGGCATCAGGTCCGCCCGCACCCGCAGGCGGGCCATGAACTCCGGGTTGCCGCCCAGCAGGATGTCCGTGCCCCGCCCGGCCATGTTGGTGGAGATGGTGACGGCCCCTTTCCGCCCGGCCTGGGCGACGACCTCGGCCTCCCGCTCCACATTTTCGGGCTTCGCGTTCAGCAGCTGGTGCTTGATGCCGGCCTCAGCCAGGGCGGCGCTCAGGGCCTCGCTCCGCTCCACGCTCGTCGTGCCCACCAGGACGGGCCGCCCGGACTCGGTCATGCGCTGCACCTCCGTCACCACCGCGCCCCACTTGCCGCCCTCAGTGCGGAAGACGACGTCCGGGTTGTCAGCCCGGGACGCGCCCCGGTTGGTGGGCACGGGCGTGACGTCCAGGTCGTAAATGGACGCAAACTCCTGGGCCTCGGTCGCGGCGGTGCCGGTCATGCCGGCCAGCTTCGGGAAGGCCCGGAAAAAGTTCTGGTAGGAAATGGAGGCCAGGGTGACCGTCTCGTTCTGGATGGGCAGCGTCTCCTTGGCCTCGATCGCCTGGTGCAGGCCGTCCCCCCACCGCCGGCCGGGCATCGTCCGCCCCGTGAACTCGTCGACGATGATGATCTCCTCGCCCCGGACAATGTAGTCCTTGTCCCGGATGTACAGCTCCTTCGCCTTGGTCGCGTTGATGAGGTAGGACGCCCACTGCTCGCGCGGGTCGTACAGGTCCTGGACGGCCAGCACGTCCTCGGCCGCCTCGTACCCGTCCTCCGTGAACAGCACGCTCTTTTGTTTCTCGTCCACCGTGTAGTGGACCTCCCGGGCCAGCGCGCCCGCCAGCTTGGCGGCCCGGTAGTACTTGTCGGACGGCTTGTCCGACGGCCCCGAAATGATCAGGGGCGTGCGGGCCTCGTCGATCAGGATGGAGTCCACCTCGTCAATGACACAGAAATTGAAGGGCCGCAGGACGAGGTCGTCCTTGACCTGCGCGAGGTTGTCGCGCAGGTAGTCAAACCCCAGCTCCGAGTTGGTGACGTAGGTGACGTCACACCCGTAGGCGGCCCGCCGGGCGGCCTCGCCCTGGCCCTGCTGGACCAGGCCGACGGTGAGGCCGAGGAAGCGGTGGACCTGACCGACCCACTCCGAGTCGCGGCGGGCGAGGTAATCGTTCACCGTGACCACGTGCACGCCCTCGCCGGAGAGGGCGTTCAGGTAGGCGGGCAGGACGGCCACCAGGGTCTTGCCCTCGCCCGTCCGCATCTCCGCGATCTGCCCCGCGTGCAGGACGGCCCCGCCGATGAGCTGGACGTCAAAGGGGCGCAGGCCGAGCACGCGGGCGGACGCCTCGCGCACGACCGCGAAGGCTTCAGGGAGGATGTCGTCCAGGGAGGCACCGGACGCAAGCTTGGACCGTAGGGCGGGCGTACGGGCGGCCAGGTCCGCGTCGGAGAGGGCGGCCATGGCCGGGGCGAGCGCGTTGGTCGCGTCGAGGACGGGCTGGGTGGGGAGATGGTGAACGGGGTGGGTGAGAGGGGGAGACAGCGGGCTAGGCCATTCCGCCCCCGCATTCCGGGTGCGGCGGGGCAGGTTACCAGCCTTTGCCCTGCCCCACCACGCACATTGGGAGAAACACGCTTTGAGACGTGCCTGGGGGGTGGGGCCAGGGCGCGGTGGGCGATGACTCGGACACACCCCACTGCCGGCAGTGGGCGCGCGGCCACACCACACCCGAGCGAGCGAGTCGACTCGTCTAGCTTCTCTCTCTCTCCGCCTCCTCTCCTTACCTGGTACCGCTTGCGGGTGGCTTCCCCTTGGTCCACCGAAAACAGCTTGCCCAGCCCGCCAAAGACGGCGGCTTTCTGGGCGTCGCCCCGTTTCAATGAGGGGGCGCGAGCTGATGAGTGATGCGGCGGCGGCAGCGGCGTGCGGCCGGCGGCGTGCGGGCGTGGCGGCGCGGCGGCCGCGACGACGCCAACGGCTGGGTGAAAGCGCCGGGCCACACCAGACCGGCTGGAGCAGCCGGCCGTGGCGGCGGCGGGGGCCGGCATGGTGTGTTTGTGTGGCGAGGCGGGGAAGGGAGAAAAAGGCTCGGCTAGAAGAAATGAGCTCAGCTCAGCTGCCAACCTCAGAGTCACTCACTCTTGGCACGCACGCCCCGGAGAGCGCCAGGACCAGGGAGCTGAACGCACACACGGCGCTCAGCGACACGCATTGCCCCTCTCATGTCCCCCCTCCGCCCGACCTCAGGCGCGGCCGCCTCCACCTCCACCCCCGCTATCCCAATTGGCGGCGGTCTTCGCCGTGCCAGCCGTCTCTTCACGGCACACACGCCCCAGGGCGCGGTGAGGCGGTCATCCACCACCATCGCATCGGGCGACGGGTCGACTGCCTCATTTAACCGGCTTTGGCGGCGGCGGAATGGGGAGACGATTGGCCAGCAGACGACACCGGGCGTGGAGGCGGTGGCAGTCGTGCCGGCGCCGCTGCGGCCGACCGCTGCGGCGCACATGTGAGATAAATGAGAGTGGGGGGCGAATGCTGGCGACATGCCACAGACAATGCAGGCCAGTGGTATGCGTGGGTGCTGAACCACCCCTGTGGCTGTGGAAAGAGGGTCAGGAGCGACGCCCACCGCCCCTGCCCGCACTTGGGAGAAACACAACACACTAAAAAAAACATCACCCCTCTCCAGGCTGCTCATCCCGTTGTCGGGCGTCCTGTGCGCCGCCCTGGCCGTCCGGGCCGTCATCGCCGCCAACCTGGCGTCCGGACCGTCCGCGTCACCGCCCACAGTGGCGGCGGCGCGGGTGGACCCGGACGCGGCCAAGCGGGCAGCCCTGGCAAGGGAGCTGGCGACGACCGCTGCCCGCCCTGGCGGGGCCCGCGCCGCACGGGCGGCCGGCTTTTCCACCGCCCTGCTGTCCACCCGGGCCTCCGTCTCCCTGACCCGGGCCATCCAGGCCGCCGAATTCGGGGAGACGGCGGGCGCCATGGCGGAGCTGGACCGGGCCCTGCGCACACACGCGGAGGCGCGGGGTGGGGTGTCCCTGCCCTCCGGTGCAGGCGCGTCCGACAGGGCCCGCCTCTACTGCCTCTTCCTCCAAAACACGGAGCTGCCTGCCGACTTCGGGTCCCTGCTGGCGTTGCGGGACCTGCTGCACATCAGTGGGCCGGACGCGGAGGCGCTGGAGGCGGAAATCCTGTCGAGTGGGGCCGACTTTTCGATTTGATGGGAAAGAGGATGGATGGATGGGTGGATGGATGGAAAAAGAGTGCAGCGCGTCGCGTTGTGCGCGCGCGCCGACTCCGAGCCTTTTTCTGTTTCTGTGTGTAAGGGACGCCAGCAGCCCCCGTGCCTGCATTGATTGGTTGAGCGAGTTTCCACCTCCGCGCGGGCGCACGGAGAGAGGGAGGTAGCCCCTACACACACAAAAAAAAGCAAAAATAATGAGACGCCCCCCTCCTCTCCCCACACGCTTTCCATTTTCACCACCACCCGCCGCCGACCTGGGCCAGGAAAACGTCTAGCGTGTCCATGTCCTCCATGCCGAGCTGTTGTGGGGGTAAGATGAGGGAGAGAGAGGGTGTGAATGGAGTGTGGAGAGCACTTGGGTTTGCCATCCCCGCACCCCTCCCTTCCTCTCTCTTCTCCCTCTCCCCCTTCAGAGCAACTCACGTCTGCCGGCGTCTCCTGCCCGGTCAGGCGGACACCGTCAAACATGAAGGAGACGGTGTTGATGTCGACTGTGCATGGAGGGGAGAGGAGAGGAGGAGGGTGAGGAGGAGGGTGAGGGAGGACAAAAGAGGGCACAGGTGTGGTTTGCGCGACCTGTCCCACCCGCGCCCCATATGGAAAGGAAAAAAACACCCAGCCCTCTTTCTCTCTTCTCACCTCCCTGCCGCTCCGCGAACACTTTCATCAGCTTCTTGACCGCGGTCGTCCGCTTGGTCTTGAACTGGATGACGGCGCCGTCCTGGTGGTGAGGGAGATGGGTGGGAAGCAAAGTGAGAGTGAGGACAGCGAGCGATCCCTCTCAGCCCTGCCAAGTTTCAACGGCCTCTCTCTCGGAGTGCGGTCTTTCCCACACCCTCCACCAGAGACAGGCTGGACCTCTAAGCTCCTCTCCCCTTCCAAGCTCCTCTCCCCTTCCCCCCGGAGGAGACGAAGACACAGGTGTGCATGCGCGGGCGCGCGTCTTCTCTTTTGCTTGCGCCCATTCCCGCTCTCTCCCTTTTTTCTTTCTTTCTCTCACCTGCGTCTGCACTTTGATCGTCAGCATGTCGTCCGGAGCGGACCCGCCGCCGTCGGCGGCGGCGCCACCACCCTCAGGCTTGACACCGGGTGGGGGAGGGGACGCGTCGTCGGCCATGGCGTGTAGTGGGGAGGAGAAGGATGAGAGAGTGTTGCTAACGCGCAGTGCACTCTCTCATTCGTCTCGCAACTTGCAAGCGCAAGGTGGCTCGCGCACGCTCTTTGCTCGTGCCACCGTTTTACGCTCACCGGAGCTGTCTCCACAATGACGTGCTAGAGAGTCGTCGCAGCTCATTTTAAAAAAAAAAGGCCCCCTTGAGAAACGGGCCGTGCAAAAAATAACTCGCGACCTTTGCTTTTCGCAAACCTCGCCCCTCCCTCTGTCCAGAAATCTCTATGCCGCCCTGCCGCCTCCTTGCCGGCCCCGCCGCCGCCCTCGCCCAGCTATCCCTCGCGTGCGTCGTCCTGGCCGCTCTCATGGCGAGGCGGGCTCGGGAACACCCGCGCCGCCCGCTGGGCGTTTGGGGCGCCGACGTCGGGAAGCAGATGCTGGGCGCGGGCGCAGCGCACGCGTCTGGCCTGCTGGTTTCGGTGGGCGCCGCTGCCGCCCAGGCTTCCGCAACGCCCGCCGCCGCCAGCGAGTGCGGATGGTACGCGATCGCCTTCAGTCTGGACACGCTGGTCGGGACCTGGCTGAGCCTGGCTTTCCACAGGGCCGCCGTCCGGTGGGCGGCGGCCCGGGTGGCCGGGTCGGCGGCCCCGCCCCCGCCCCCGCTCGCGCCTGCGCCCTCGCCGCCCCTGGCCGTGTCCTTCACCGAGGCGGTGTCCCGGTGTGGAGACTACGGGAAGCCGCCCTCGGCCGCCCTGTTCCTGCCCCAGGCGCTGGAGTGGGTGGGGTGCGTCCTGGCCGCCCGCGCCCTGTGCGCTCTCCTGGTCGCCCTCCTCCACACCCCGCTCGGCGCGGCCGCGGCGGGCGTGGACGCGCTCTTCGCCCGGGCTGGACCCACTGTTGAGCTGGCGGTCGTCATGGTGACGGGGCCGTTGGCGTGCAATGCGGTGCAGGCGCTCCTGCAGGACGCCGTGCTGGCCCGGCGGCGGCGCGTGGGTTTCACCATCCCGCCCGTCTCGCCGCGCGTGTCCGGAGCGGGAGGGGATGAGGGGCCGCCTCCGCCACCCGCACCGTCGGGCGACATGGAGGCACTGCTGACCCCGCTGCCGCCGGACCGGGTGACGCGGGGCGTGATTTGAGATGAAATGGAGAGGCGGGACACAGTTTGTTTTAGGGCTGTAAAAAAAAGGTAGTGTTTAAGACAAAAAGGTAACTACGGACGAAAGTGGCGGGTAGCGACCCTCACACACACCGCCCCGCCATGCGAGAGAGAGTGTGGAGCCGCTTGCGGTGAGAAAAATGCGCGGGAATGAAAAAAAAAAGGAAAAGTAGGGAAAGTGGGACACGCGGTGGCCTTCCAAAAGACAAAAAGCCACCAGCTCCAAAATAAGGGTTGAGAAAAATTCAAGGTGGAGGACTTCAAACGCACTCCCACGGCCGGGCCGGGGCGCGTGCGACCACACACGCACACACACACAAACACAAAGGCAAACGCGCACACACAAAACTGAAACGCACAAGGCACCGCGTCGCCCGAAGAGGAGCGAAAGCAGCACTACCGACCCATCATTCCTCCTCGCCCTCCTCTCCCCGGGGCGTGCCGGCCGACCAGGTCGCCGACCCCCCGGTCGCCCGCCGCACGTTGCCGCCGCCACCGCCGCCGCCCTCGGGCGGACTGGCCCCGCCGGCGGACGGGAAGGGCTCGGGCTCGCCCGCCCGCCCGTCTGGGCCCGCTTTGAAGAGCAGTGGGCGGCAGCGCTTGTCCTCGTGTAAAAGACTCGAGTGCTGAAAGTGCGAGACCAGGGCCGCCTTGCCCTGAATGCGCGCGTACGCGAGCTCGCACACTTTCTCAGAGTTGAACCGATCCCAGCGCCGGCCGTGAAAGCGGGCGTGCAGGCGGACGATGTGGGCCGGGTGCGTCAGGTTGATGAAGGCGTACCCGACCCCGCACCGGTTCTTGAAGTCGATGGGCAGGTAGAAAAAGTCGTACGTGCCCGCCGCGCCCGGGACGGCGTCAATGGCGGCCAGCAGCATTTTCTGGGTGTACTTGTTCGGGATGTGTTTGACCATGAGCGTGGTGCGCGGGTCGGCACCCGTGGCGCACCGGCCCAGGTCGAGGGCAAACAGGCGGGCCTGGGAGGCGCGGCGTTCCGCGTCCGCGCCCGGGTCGGCGGGGCGGCGGGAGAGGCGGCCGCCGGGAGGAGGGGCGGGGGTGGCCGCGGGGGGCGTCACACCCAGGGCGGATGAGGAGGAGGCGGGGCGGGCGGCGAGGAGGGCGCCCGCCGAGGCAGACCGGGCGCGGCCAGAGGAGAAAGGCGCGCCGCCGACGCCACCACCCCCAGCCGCCGCCGCAGCCGCCGCGGCGGCGGCCGTGAAGACGGCGTGCTGTTGGTGGGCGGCCGCCGCGGCGTGCTGGTGGGCGGCCAGGACTTGAAACACGTGGGCGGCGGCCGCGGCTGCGCCGGGCGGGGCGCTCACTGAGACGCCGCTGCCCACGCTACGCACGCCGGCCGCACCTCCGGCACCACCCGCAGCACAGACGGCCAGCAGGGCCTCCTGCTGGGCGGCGGCCATGGCGGCCGCCGCCGCGTACGGGTCGCCGCCGCCGCCGCCGCCGCCGCCGCCGGCAACGCCATACCCGCCCGACGTTGCCGCCAGGGCTGCCGCCAGGGCGGCTGGGCTTGGCGTGTGCGCGTGGTGGTGGTTGAGGTGGTGGTGGTGGGCGGCGGCGGCGGCCGCCGCCGCCGCCGCGGCCGCCGCGCCCGACGAGTCCCACCCGGCTGCCGCCAGGGCGACTGCCCGGTAAACGTCACCCAGGCTGCCGGTTGACACGGGGGTGGGCGGAAAGGGCGGCGGAGCGGGGGTTGGAGAAAAGCCAACACCAGACCCGCCGTCGACCGCCTGCCCGCCCAGAAAAGAAGGGGAGGCCGCCCCGCCTGCTGCCGCGGGAAATGCGCCGGCGGATGCGGCATGCCGCATGATGCTGGACGGCCCGACCGGTGCCTCCGCCCCGCTCCCTCCAGCCAGCAGGTCCGCTGCCGCGTCGGCCGCCGCCCGGGCATCGAAAAACTCGACCAGGGCCGCCCCCGGCGCGCCCGACAGGTGCGGGCGGACGCAGCGAACGTCCCCGTAGGCCGCCATCCGGGTGGCCAGGGCAGAGGGGGGCAGGGTGGCCAGGTCGTGGCGGCCGGCCAGGGTGATGACGCCCTCCGCGGTGGCGCCGCCGTCGTCGCCGGGGGTGGTGGCAGACGCGAATGAGACCGAGAGCGTGGCGTGCGGTTCACAGCCAGGCCGGCCTCCGCCGCCGCCCCCCTCCCCTCCGCCCGGCCCTGCCGTCCCGTGCAGGGAGTGGCAGGCCAGCAAGGCGGCGCGCAGGTCGTGGTACGCCACGACCACCGTCCCGGGCACGGCGGTCGGGGTCAGGGAGCGCAGGTCGCCATAGGGCTCCAGGGCCGCCCGAACCGCGTGGAGGGGCAGGGAGGGCGCAAAGCCGTGGACGAGGAGGGTCCGGGAGGGTGGGGGCCCACCCCCCGCGGAGGGCAAGGTCGGCAAGGCAGCCGCCGCGGCGGCCCGGGCGGCGGCGGCGGCGGCCGCGGCCGCCAACGCACCCGGCGCACCCCCACCACCGGGCGGGCAGTCGGCAGTGCCGCCCGGCCAGGAGGAGAGCCGGCCAGTCCCGCCGCCCGCGCCGACCAGGGACGCCACGGAATCGCCCCGGGCGGCGGCGGAAGGGCGGGCGGTGCCTGTGAGGCGTGCCTGCGCGTCCGTCACTCCTCCTCCCGCGGCGGTCACGGTCGCGGCGGCGGCGGCAGCGGCGGCGGCCAGGGCAGACGGGTGCGCGGCCACGGTCGCCGCCGTTGCCGCCGCCGCCTCGCGTGCCATGTATGCCCGCTCCCGCTCCGAGAAGGCGTCCTCCAAGGCGGCGGCCAGGGAGCCCGTCGACGCTCGGGCGGTGGGTGGGCGACCTATCCCGTGCGTCGCCGTGTGGAGGAGCAGGGCCGCGGAGGCGAGGTCTCCTGTGGACGCGGACGCGGCGCCCCCCGCACCCGCAGCACCCCCACCCCGCCCTGCCGTCGCGGCGGCGGCCGCGTCCAACGCCGCGGACGAGGGCCCGCCGCCGCCCAAGCCCAAGCGCCCTTCGAAGTCGGCGACCAGGGACGAGAAGGTGGCGGACGAGCTGTGGGCGCCGCCCAGGCTGGAGGCCGACGCGGATTCGGGCGGGGAGCGGCCAGTGAAGGGCGCAGCCGGGCCATCGAGGTGGTGGTGGTGGCCGTGGCCGTGGTGCTGCTGCGGGTAATCACTCGCCGCCAGCAAGTCCGCCGCAGACCCAAAGATGGTGCTGCCCGCGCCCGGTATGAGACCGCTGCCGTACCCGGACAGGGAGGTGGCAGACCCGCCCGCAGAGGAGGCGAGGGCGTCGTCGGAGGGCGGGATGGCCGCCAGCGCAGCCGTGGCCACCGCCGCCGCCGCCGCGGCGGCCCGGCGGCGGTGCCCCAACGGTAGCGCCGCCGAGGGGGCGAGCGGGGCGGCGTCCTCACCGCCGCCCACCTCCGCCCCGCCCGTGGATTCCAGGTGGGCGAGGGCGGCGGTCAGGTCCGGGTGGGAGCCGTCCTGGAATGAAGGGAGAGGAGAGAGAGAGGGCGAGAGGGGGTGAGCGAGGGTGGCGGGCGGGCGGGAGGGCGAGCGAGGGGGAACGCGGCTGTAGCTAGCGGCGGCCGGTGAGTGAATGTGTTGCCCTCCCCCTCCTCTCTCCTCCCATCCCATCCCCTCTTACCTGCGGCCACCCAGATCCCAGCAGGCCGGCCAGGGAGGGGGCGGACACGTCATCGCTCGGGTCGGCGGCCGCCCAGGGCAGGTCGGCCATGGGAAGTGACCTGTTTGGGTTGAGAGGGAAAAAAAAAGCGCGCGCGCGCGTGAGCGGAGGAGTGGTGGTCGAGAGAGCTCCCCCATCCGGGGGGGAGGTTCGTGGGCGGGCAGGGGGTCCGAGCGCGCGTGCAAAACATGCACCGGCTAGCCAAGCCATGCCTCTGTCCCTGCGTGCGTGTGGATCAGAGCATGTGCCAGGCAGCGTCGATGGAACCGGGCTTCACAGGGACCGGGTCGGCGGCGCGCAGTTTTTTTTTTTTTTTTTTTTTTTTTTTTTTTTCCAGCAGACGTTTTTTTTTTTTCACGTGTGCCCAGGGCGATGCTGGGGCGTGGCTCCCGCCCGGGCCCGCGCGGCCTTTCTACCAATCTTTTACCCAGTCATCCAGGTCATTCCTGGGGAAGGTAAAAATGAGGCGCCGCCAGCGTCCAAGCCATCCCCCCGAGAGGGCACTGCACTCGACCTGCCGCTCCGCGGAAGCGTTGCTCGACTCACCTGTGCCTGCTTTCAGGGCCTGCGAGTTCCACCCAGCACTCTCTTTGTGGAGAGATAGGCCAGGGAGCACCAAAGGCCGGGCGTGTGCGTGCGTTCGTGGATGTGGAGCCCGCGCGCGGCCTGTTCCAAGAGGCGCGGAAGGCGCAGTAAGGGGGGAATGGTGACAAAACACGACCATCGAAAATCGCCCATCCAATCATTGTTCAGGGGGCCACCCCACCGTTGGCCACCGCCTGCACGGCCGCCGCCGCCGCCGCCCGCACGTACACGACCTCCTTGCCCGCACCCACCCGCACGGCCTTCTTGCCATCCCCGCCGCCACCTGCACCACCCGCCTCGCCTTCCTCCTCCTCCTCCTCCTCCTCCTCGCCCTCGCCAAACGAGTCCCAGGACGCGAGCCGGGTCAGCCCGCCCCGCCCGTCCCGCACGATCGCGGCCGCGCGGAAGGGCGGCGTCTTGCCCGCCGCCCGGGCCGCCTCGCCCGAGACGTGGGCGGCCCAGGCGCCGGCCAGCTGGGCGCGGCGGGTCTCTAGGGAGCCCGTGTACCCGCACGAGATGCGGAGGAGGCCGTCCGACAGGCCGACCGCCGCCCGCTTCTCCTCCGGCATTTCGGAGGACGTCGACGCGCCCGAAACGCTCAGCAGGGTCTCGTGGTAGCCCAGGGAGACTGCCATGAGGCCGAAGCCGGCCTTGTTTTGGAGGCGCTCCATCAGCCGCTCCGCCGCGGCGCGCGACCCGGCGTCCAGGGTGAGCACGCCGCCGCTGCCGTACCCGGGGTTGACCAGGCGGGCCCACCGGTCGGCATGCGGGTGGGAGGCTAGGCCCGGGTACCGCACGCTTGCGCCCGCGGCCTGGAGGGCGGTCGCAAAGGCGAGCGCCCGCCGGCCCTGCTCCCGCACGCGCAGGCCGAGGTGGGGCAGGCGCAGGCCCAGCTCGGCCGCCGTCTTGGCGTCCAGCGTCGGGCCCGTCACCATGATCGGGCCCAGCCGCATGTCCATCAGCGAGGCGATGAAGGCGGACGTGCCACACACCGCGCCCGCCAGCACGTCCGACGCGCCGGAGATGCCCTTGGTCATGGAGTGGATGACGATGTCCGCGCCCCACCGGGCGGGCGTGACGGCCAGCGGGGCAAAGGTGTTGTCGACGATGAAGGTGGCGCCCGCCGCGTGGGCGAGGGAGGCCAGGGCCGGCAGGTCCGGGACGACCAGCGTCGGGTTGGACAGGGTCTCGCAGTAGACAGCCTTGGCGCCCGGGTTGGCTTCCAGTGCGGCCCCGACGGCGGCCGAGTCGGCCGCGTCCACCCACACCGTCTTGATGCCGCACTTGGCTGGCAGAAAGTCGGCCAGCAGGGCGTACGTGCCGCCGTAGATGGCGTCCGCGGCGATGATGGTGTCACCCGCATTGCAGACGCTGAGCAGGGCGACGACGATGGCCGACATGCCGGACGCGGTCGCGTAGGCGGCCTCCGTGCCCTCCATCGCCGCCAGCTGGCGTGCCAGGGCGAGCGTGGTCGGGTTGAAGTTGCGGGCGTACGCGAAGCACCCACTGTTTTCGGGGGTGACCTGGCCGGAGAAGATGCCGGAGAGGGTGTCGGACCGGAGGACTGGAAATTGGGAGAGGGGAGGAGAGGTTGGAGGAGACAAGTCAGCGCGCCCCGCTTGTCTGTCTCTCTTTCTAAACCCTCGTTGTGCACGCGCGCGTCACGACCCCACCACCCGCCCCAACGCTGCGTGCGCGCCCCGGGTTCGTCAAATAGTGCCTCCCCCCCCTCTTACCCGTGAAGGTGGTGGAGGCTTCAATGCTGGGGTTGACGCCGCCAAACTGAAAAGGAAGGAGAGAGTCAGCGCGCAGCGAATTTCGGAGACAGCAAGCGCGCGCGGCGGCCGGCGCGGCGTACGTCGAGAGACACCACTCACACTCGGCGGTATTGGCCAGCATCCTGGGGCATGCACCGGGCAGGGCGGTTGGGCACCGGACGGGAGTGGAGGGGCCCCCCCAGGAGGCGTTAAAGGCCTCCTTGGGGAACGCCCCGACCCCCGACGCACTCAACAACGCACATCAACCCCAAAAAAAACAAAAATCACACACCTCGCCAAACTCCCGCTTCGCACTGGCAAGCGCGTCCTCCGGGTCCCAGTGCGGGGAAGTGGGTGACACGGTGGGAGGGCGCATAAGTGAGTGAGGTGAGGAAACACGGAGAAAAATGAAATAGAAGTGAGGTAAAAGGCGAGGGCGAGGAGAAGACAAAGGTCGTATTTTCCCCGCACGCCGCGCTCTCCTTTGCGTCCACGCCCTTCCAAGGCCTGACGTCCCGAGAGCCTACAAACACACACATTCCCGAACAAACACACACACACACACACACACACACACACACACACACACACACACACACAGAGGGAGAGAGAGACCTGGAGGGATGCTGCCCAACCGCCGTGCGTGTGCGGTCGCCGCCGCTGCCTGCCTCGCGGCGACGACCTGCTGGGCCGCCACCCCGCCGCCGCCGCTTCCTCGTCCCACGTCTTTATCCTGCCCGACGGCCGCCGCCACGCTCGCCGCGCTCGCCCCTGCCTGGTACGCCATCCTGAAGAAAGCGGGCAACGGGCCCCTCCTGGCCGGCACGGCACCCCTGCGCGGCGGCCTGACCCTCTTTGCCCCGACCGACGCTGCGCTCGCGCGTGCGGGCGCGGTAGACACGGCTTGGGCGCCGGGCGTCGCCGGCTCGCCCACCGCGCCGCCGGGAAGCGTTGCCGCCCTGCTCGCGGCTGCTCCAGCAGCGGGGGCTGTCTTAATTTCGGGGCATGCGGTCAGGGGCACGCTGCGGGCGGCCGACCTGATGGGTGGAGGAGACCGGTCCTTGCAAACGCTGGCGACCAGAAAGCTGCCGGGGCGCTTTGATGAGGGGCTGATGCTCCAGGCCATGAGCGGCGCACGCGCACCCACGCCCCTGATTACGTCTGCCGGCGGGGTGACGGCTGCCCTGGTCGGGCCCGACGCGGGTGGCGGCTGCGATGGCAGGGTCGCAATCCATCTGGTTGACGCTGTGCTGCTCCCTTTTGAGCCATTCAAGGGTGGGGCTGGGAAAGGTGGGGATGGCGGCTGACAGAGGGGCAGGCAGAAAGAGAGAGGAGAGCGGCCTTGTGTGCGTTGTGTGTGACTATATGCTGCGCGCACTGTCGAGTCTTTCAACCTCCTCCTCCTGCTTTTCCCAGCGCTGCCGCGCACGCGGCCCGCACTTTGAAGTTCTCATCCCCCGCCGCCGCCGCCTCGAGCACCGCCCGCAGTTGCGCCGCCTCACAGCCGTACACTTCCCGGACGACCGACCCACCCAGCGCCCGCCCCGCCGCCGCCGCCGCATTCCACCGCCCTTTGGCGGCCTTGCCCGCCTCCACCTCGCCAGCAAGGGCTAGCAGGGCCGGCCCCGCCCACGGCGCGGGCGCCAGGCCGGGTGGCCACGCGTCCGCGGCCGCGAGGGCATAGCCCAGCGCCCGCAATGCTCCGGGCACAGCCGGCGGGCCCCCCACCCCGCGCGCCAGGCAGGTGGCCGCCCCAGCGACGAGGGCGGCCAGGTCTGGCGGCAGGGGGGCCGCGGCCTCAGCAAACGCCGCCAGCGCCGCGGCGCTCGCCGCCCGGACGACGCCCGCACCGTCATGGGATGCCCGGGCCAGCAGGTCACCCAACTGGGCCGACTTGGGCGGGGGCGGACTGCCGGTGGACCACAGGTGGCGGGCCAGGGCGGAGAGGAGGCCCAGCGCCGCCGCCCGGACGGGCGGGGCCGGGTCGCCCGCGCCGGCGTCCACGGCCTCCCACACGGCCTCCGCTGATGGCGCCCCGTCGCCGGCGATGCCGCCGGAGGCGGCGAGGTCGAGAGCGGCGGCGCGCAAGGTTGGTGGGCGGGCTGGGGTCAGGGCGGACGGAAGGGCGCGCGCCCAGGCGCGGCGGGCCAGGGCGGCGGCCCCGCTGTCGCGGCCCTTACCTACCAGCGCGGCCAGCGCGCCCAGCGCCAGGCCCGCCCGGGCGGCCGCGGCGTCGCCTCCCTCCTCCAGGTCCGCCTCTACCAGGTCCAGGAGTCCCGGGCCGGCGGCGGCGGCGAGGGCGGCGGCGGCCCCCGCGTCCCGGCCCGCGGACAGGGAGATGGAGCGGAGGGCGGCGAGCGCGTCACGCCGGGCGAGGGCCGGCCACCCGGGCCCCGCGCAGGCCAGCAAGGCCGGCGCGGCGGGCGCCAGGTCCGCCCCCGCTGCCGCCGCGGCGACCAGCGCCCCGCATGCCGCGGCGACCAGGCCGCCCGCGTCGGCCGGCGAGCGGTCGCCCGCGCCCAGCAGCCGCCCGGACGCGGCGCGCACGCCAGCGGGCAGCGCGCTGCCAGCAAGCCCGGCCAGCCGCGCCCACGGCAGGGCGGCCACCGCGCCGCCCCAGGCCCGCAAAGCCGCGGCCGCAACCGCATGGGCGGGGTCACCCTCCGCGCCTGCCACCGCGTGGCCCACCGCGCCCGTCGCCGCCCGGCCCAGGGCACGGGAGAGGGAGGTGAAGGCGCCTTCTCCTATTCCCGCGCCACCACCGCCACTCCCGTCGTCCGCCACCGCCCAGAACGCTCGGGCGCGGGGGCCATCAAACAAGGACGCCACCGCCGCATGGGCGGCAGCCCGGACGCGGGGGCAGGGATCCCGGAGGGACACGTCGGAGAGGGTCAGGGCATGGTGCAGCGACAAAGAAGAAGAAGCAGGCGGCGAGGTTGTCGAAGGCCCTCGCCCGGGCAGGAGCAGGGTCCACGCCGCCGCCAGCGCCCGGGCGTCCGCCCGCGCCGCCGCGGACACGCACCGGCACGCGGCCGCCCGGGCCTTGGCGGACGCGGACGAGTCGCCGCCCGACCCGCCCGCATCCGAGGATCCGGACGCGCTGTTGCTGGCGGTCGCGGCCCGGGCATGAGGGGGGCGGTAGGACGGAGGGGGTGCGTCCGCCCGCGCTGGCGCCCTTCCCACCACGCCCAGCCCCCACCCC
>Ga0315288_10005613_pt1 | contig 15947 bp, 14 predicted proteins | sample YL17G11_20_MG_FD_203454 | JGI IMG/M metagenome (GOLD analysis project Ga0315288, IMG submission 203454) | Sediment microbial communities from Yellowstone Lake, YNP, Wyoming, USA - YL17G11_20 | ecosystem: Environmental > Aquatic > Freshwater > Lake > Sediment | place: USA: Wyoming | collected...
GACGTTTTCCACCTTCGCCGTGGGGAGCAGCTCCGTTGTGGATCCCATGAGGTATCCAATGCCCCCCGTCGCGTCGATGGCTTTCCGACACACCTCCTCGACCTGATCGGGAGTCCCAAAGGAGAGGAGCTGGCTCACGTCGATCCCGCCTGCGATGGCCAGCCGGGGGAACCGTGTGCGAACCTCCGCGATGTCCATTCCCGCAAGCGTTTCCAGAGGATTGATCCCATCGATCCCGGTTGCCACAAGGTCGTCCATCACCGGGTTGAGGTTTCCATCAGAATGATAGATGCATTTCACGCCACGCTCGTGATAGACGTCCACCAGCCGTTTCACCAGTGGGAAGAACTCCCGTCGGAGCCAGTCGGGGGCGTGGAGCGGTCCGGATTTGCAGGCGATGTCGGTGTAGACCAGCATGATGGGTGCGAGGTCGGGGTCGGCGATTGCCTTCGCTCTGCGGATCTCCTTCTCATTCAGGACGGTGATCCATTCGCGCACGATCTCAGGCTCATCGTGACAGAGATACGTGAACAATTCGAGCCCGCCCTTATCCCGGGGCTCCTCGAGGCCGCAGTCGCTCTCCACGACGATGACCGTCCCGTCACCGAGGGCATCCAGGTGATGCCGCATGGTGCTGCGGTATTCCTCGACGAAGACCGTGTCGGGCTTCCATTTCCGCGCCCGTTCGATGTCGCGCAGTGCCCACGCGCGGTACCCAGCCATGTCGGAGAAAGGCCGGGATTCAAGCCATGTAGTCTGGAAATCGTGGTAGCGGATAAACCCGTCCTCGTCGGTGGAACGGTGCGGGTGAAACTCAGGAACGCAGAGCATGCGCGTGGCGTCACAGACGGCGCGGATCGCGGCGTACTCGAGATCCCAGGCGTTCGCCTCTGTGATCGCGGCCCGGCCGTAGTGCTCCCGCAGCAGGTTGCTGTCAACAATGTCATAGATGGGGACGCGATCCACCTCCCGAAACTCCAGGGCCCTGAGCACGCGCTCCCGCTTCGTCATTCCTCTCCCCCGCACAGGGCTGGCGGTACGCCGCAGGCCTCTCCGAGCTTGCACATGTACATGAGGTAGGCGGCATACGGCACGTCCGGCGGCATGGAATGGTCAAGCCCCGGCACGTACCCACCCTCCTCGATGAGGGGACGCACCCGCGCGAGCTCCGCGTCCACTGCGGCCGGTCCGCGCAGAAGGGCACGCTTGTCCAGGCCGAACCAGAGGCGCAATTCCCGGCCATAGCGTCGGCGCACGGCCACCACGTCCATTCCCGCCTGCACTTCGAAAGGGTAGAGCGTATCAATGCCGGCATCGACCCATATGGGAATGAGCGACGACACATCGCCGTCGCTGTCGAGGCATACGTGAGGCACGCCGCGCGAGCGTACGAAATCGACAACCCTGCGGTAACGCGGGAAGGCGAACCTCCGGAAGAGCTCGGGACCAACCAGCGGCCCCGTCTTGTAGGCCATGTCTTCCCAGAAACCGTAGACGTCGACGCTCGTGCGCTCGAGGATCTTCCCCATCATTGCGATGATGAAATCCGCGGTGGCGTCCATCATCTCTTCCACGAATGGGGGATCGTCATAGAACAGCGTGCAGAGGCGCTCGACGCCCACCATGGCGCGCAGCCCTCCGAAGAAGCCCCCCCACCGGTCGGAGATGACCATCAGCGGCGTATCGCGGTGCCGGCGCGCTTCAAGCTGCGCCACGTCGTCAGCCCCAATACGAGCCGCAAGATCCGGATTCATCCGTTCCTTATGGAAACGGCGGAAGTCCTCTCGAGTCTCCACGGGAAACTTCACGAACTGAGGCATCGAGGACATCGGGTTGTCCTTTCGCTCGCGCATGAGAATTCCCTCGTGGTTGACGTAGAGGACGACTGAGTCGTCCTCCTCGATCACGCGCCGCTCGAAGGCTGGATTCGGAAAGAACCATCTGTCCTGTATGTCCCAGTTGTCGACCCCGAAGGGCGAGGGGGCCGCGGGGTCCCACCCCTCTGTCTTCCATCGCTCGTAGGTTTCGGGCCAGCCGTTCGTCCATACGCCGTACACGCACCTGTCCACCGGCCGGTGGTCCATGAGCGCGAGGAAGCGCTCACGGTCGGTCATTGCGGGGATCACGCCTTGACCGCCCCAACCGTCATTCCGGCCACTATGTATTTCTGCGCGAACAGGTAGAGTATTATCATTGGCAGAGCAGTGATGGTAAGGTCCGCGAACACGAGGTTCCAGTCCCTGAAGTATTGCCCGAAGAAGCTGTAGATGGTCAGGGGCATCGTCCACTTGGAGGGGCTGCTGAGCAGGTACATGGGCAGCATGTAGTCGTTCCACACCGACATCGTGGTGATGGCAAGGTTCGTGACCATCACTGGCTTGAGGAGGGGGGCGATGATCGATATGAAGACCCTCGTCGGGCGCGCCCCGTCGATATAGGCAGCCTCGTCGATCTCCCTTGGGACGCTCTTGATGAAGCCGGAGAACAGGAAGACGCAGAAAGACATGCGGACGGCGCTGAAGACGAGGATCAGTCCCCAGTAGTCCCCCAGGATGCCCATGTACTTGAGCAGGAAAACGGTGGGCACTATGGCGATGGGCGCGAACAGGCCGATCAGGAACAGGTTGTAGATCGAGGTGGTGAACCTCGTGTGGCGCCTGGCGAGGATGTAGGAGCAGGGCGCGCTGGCGACGATGCTGATCCCCACCGAGCCGAAGGCCACGATGAAGCTGTTGATCAGGGCCCTGCCGAGTTTGCCGTGGACGAAGACGTAGGCGTAGTTGCTGAACAGCCATTTCGTCGGGGGCTTCAGGTTGAAGAGCGAAGCCTCCTGCGCGTTCTTGAAGGAGCCGAATACCATCACGAGCAAAGGGATGATGACTATCAGGGTCAGGATGAGCATCATCGCCTCGAAGCAGAGGAGCCTGATCTTCCGCCATGTTCTCTCTGCGCTCACAGCTCGACCTCCTTTCTACGGAAATATGCCGCGATGAAGATCGAGATGAACGCGACGATGATGAACAGCATCAGGTTCATGGCCGAGGCGACCCCGTAGTAGCCCTTCGTGTAATACGTGAAGACCAGGGTGCTCATCACTATCGACGCGAACCCGGGACCGTTGTTGGTCAAGATATAGACGCTGTCGAAGGACGTTATCCCGCCGATGAAGCTTAAGATGAAGTTGATGCCCAGGACGGGAGTCAGCATGGGCAGCGTGATGTTCCGGAATTGCTGCCCTACGCCCGCGCCGTCGATCCGGGAAGCCTCGTAATAGTCGGAGGGTATGGACTGCAGGCCGGCGAGGAATATGGCCATGCACAGGCCGCTCCACTTCCAGATGTCGAGCGCCATCACGCAATACAGCGCGGTGAACTTGTTCCCGAGCCAGTCCAGCTCTACGCTCGCGAAGCCTATGGAATGAATGAAATGGTTGAGGAGCCCGTCCATCTTGAGGATAGAGGAGAAGACGAGGCCGAGGACGACGTAGCTGATGACGGCGGGCATGTAGAAGATGGTCCTGATCAGCGACTTCGTCAGCAATTGCCTGTTCAGGGCCAGGGCCAGGAGCAGGCCAAGGCCGAGCTTGAAGACGGTGGTCACCACCGCGTATTTGCCGGTATTCGCTATCGCCTTCTGGAACTGGTCGTTCTTGAAGATTACGAGGAAGTTGCTCAATCCGTTGAAGTTGATGGCCTTTCGGTACACGTTCCAGTCCGTACAGGACAGCAGGAAACTGCTCATGATCGGGAGGATGAAGAAGAGCGCGTACAGGAGGAGAGCTGGCATGATCAGGTAATAGGGGAAGAGGTGTCGTTCGATATTCAGCCGTGGCTTCGAGTTTCCGCCTTGCATGGTTGTGCGTATCCTCTTTCCCGCGGATCTGCGGCGAGAAAAAGCGTGCCGCGGGATTCCCGCGGCACGCTTTGTTAAAGTAGCGGTTCGTTTACCAGCCCGCAACGCCCTTCATCTTCATGAACTCCGCGAACTTGGCGTCCCAGGCCTGCGCGACCTCGAGGGGAGTCTTGTCGCCGGTGATCAGCTCGATGTAGTAGGACCACAGCTCCTGATAGACGTCGTCATTGATCATCGTCATATCATCGTTCTGCTGATACACGAAATTACCGGTCTTGATATACTTCTTGATCAGCTCCTGTACTACCGGCGGCTGCTTGTCGACCTTGCAATCGGTAAAGGCAGGAGCGAACCCGGTATCGGCGGCCCATAGTTCGTAATTCTCGGGCTTCGCGATTTCGGCCAGCACCTTTTTTGCCAGGTCGACCTGCTTGCCGCTTGCCACGACGTGGATTCCATCTACCCAGTTCGCCGTGGTTACCATCGGCTTCTTGTCGATAAAGGGGATAGCGAAAGCCCCGACCTCGAAATCAGGATATTTAGCGGCGAAGTCGCCGATGGTCCAATCACCGTTCAGGATCATGGCCGCTTTCCCCATTCCGAACGCGGCTTTGGCGTCATCGAACGAGGTCGTCAGGCTGTCCTTATTCGTGTACCCCTTGTCGAAGAGTTCCTTGAATTTCGCCATGACAACTTGGAATTCCGGGAAATCGACCCACTTCAATTTATTCGCTACTATTTTTTTGAATATTTCGGGATCCCTCGTCTTGCCCAAGGCTCCATTCCCGCAGAGCATGAATATCTGCGTCGACCACTTGTCCTTGTTGGAGAATATGATTGGTGTGTATTTCCCGCTCTTCTTCACCTTCTCCATGTTCGCCAGGAAATCAGTATAGGTATTCGGAGATGGGTTCAAATTCAGTTCCTTGAATATCTTTTTATTGTAGTAGATGAGTATGAAAACACCGGACGAAAAACGGGGTTGCGCGTAAATCTTTCCCTTCGGGTCCGTTACCGCCTTCGGATTCACCATTTTGGAAACCCAAGGCTCCTTGGCAAGGTCGACGAAAGTACCCGCCTCGAATTGATCGAAGCTCGGAGGTGCGTTTGCGATCACCAGGTCGGGCGCGTCGCCCGCCGCCAGCTTGGTCCTGAACACCTGCTCCCAGTTGCCGTCCGGGAGGACTTGGTATTCTATCTTGATGCCCAGTTTTTTTTCGATATTGGCCATGATCTGATTTTCCACCTTCTCGTGGAATTTCGTCTGATGAGACATGATGACGATTGTCTTGCCGGCGGCAAAAACGCTGCCGACGCACAAGACGAACGCCATCGCGAGAGCAAGACGTAGGATCCTTCTCATTTGCCCCTCCTCTCTGACTTGCCCTATCCATGCGGATAGGAACTCCTGGACCGAAAACCCACACAAATCATGCATTCCCATGTGCCTGGTCCTGATGCCATGATGATGCGCGGCACGCCACCCTGAAAGATCATACCCTGACTGCGAAAACATGAAATGAGTGAGAGTATGGAATCATTGAGCAAAGAGGACCGATCTGAGGCACGCGTCTCTCCCGCTCAAGCGCCAAGGCCGGCCAGCGCGTACGCTTCGCCCAGGACTTTCAGGTCCCGGTAGCCTTGCCCGAAAGAGCTTGCAGTCGGGCATCCTTCGCGGACCGCCCGGTAGAAGTCCTCGAACTCACCTTTGAACCCTTCCAGGTAGCCCAACCCCCGATCATCACAGGCAATGGCGTGTTCCAGCTTCCCTCGACGGAACACCGAGAGGTGAAAATCCACCAGGACTCCTTTCGCCTCCAGTTTCAACGTTCCCTCGGTCCCGAAAACCACCAGCTCATACAGCGAGTTGCCCGCGGTGCTGAACTGGAGGGTGTACACCCCTCTCAGCGCTTCGTCTGCCTCGAACTGAAGCTGCATGCACAGCAGGTCCTGCCGGCCAAGAGCGGGAAACGAGCTCCCCACGAATGCCGCAGTCGCCCTCATCTCTCCCAGTACCACGCGAAGCGCGGCGACGCGATGCACACCGCCGTCCGTCAGAAGCCCCCCGATGTGCCTGTGCTCGACGCGCCAGTCCTTCCGTGCGAAATCCATGTCATCCGAAATGTAATTGAAATCGTTGAACACCACCCCGCAAGGTCGGCCGATTGCTCCCTGAACGATCAGCTTCCTGGCCTCGTGGTAGGCGGACACAAAACGAAAGTTCTCCGCGCACATGGTCACCGCGGGGGAGCGCTGCTCAAGCTCGACAAGCCGAGCTGCCTCCTGCATGTCTGCCGCCAACGGCTTTTCTAGGAACACGTGTTTGCCCGCAGCCACGGCTGCCCTTGTCACCTCGCCGTTCAGGTGTGTGGGCAGGGCGATGGCCACCGCTTCGATCTCATCCCTTTTCAACAGCTCACGATAGTCCAGCGTATGGGGAATCCCCCCCACCATGTGCGCGTACTCCGCAGCCGCTGCTTCACTCCTGCTGCAACAGGCAACGACCCGAAAAAAGTCCGGCATGGTTGTCAGAACTGGCCAGTGAAGGCTCTTTGCTGCGATGCCGCAGCCGATCACACCCAATCGAATCGGTTCCATCCGGCCTCCCCTGCCTGGCGGCAGTCTACTTGCCCACGATTTCGCCGCCGGAAGCGTTGATGATGGTGCCCACGATGAAGTCCGCGTAATCAGATGACAGGAAGCAGGCGATGCGGCCGATCTCTTCCGGTGTCGCCATTCTCTGCAACGGTATGCCCTTGAGCCTTCTTGCAATTTCGTCCTCCGGGGACGGGAAGGACTGCATGAGCATGTCGGTCTTGATCGAACCGGGCGCAATGGCGTTGATCGTGATCTTGTGGCGTGCCGCATCCTGGGCCCAGGCAAGCGTCAGCTCGTCGGCGAACCGCTTGGAAAGGCAATAGTTGTTCCGGACGAATATCAGCGCGCCAAGGCTGGTGATGTTGATGATCCTGCCCCAGCCGCTCGCCTTCATATGGTCGATGGCGTGGCGCATGAAAAGGGAAAGCGCACGCACGTGCACGTTCATGATCCTGTCCCATGCGCTCCCGTCGTACTCGGGCTCGTCTGGCACGTCCCCAATGCCCGCGTTATTGACCAGGATGTCGAACTTTTCGAATGCCTTGATGGTTTGATCGATCACCCTGCGGATGTCGGACGGGACACTGACATCCCCCTGGACGAGCACGGTTTTCCGGCCCATGCTTTCCAGCTCCTTCGCCAGCTTTTCCGCCGAGGCTCGATCGCTCCTGAAATTGATGGCGACGTCCGCCCCGCAACCCGCAAGGGCAGTGCAGATCCCCCTGCCGATTCCGCGAGAACCTCCCGTGACCAGGGCCTTCCTGCCGGAAAGATCTATTCTCATATTGTTTTCACCTCCCCACGGATTGGCTGTCCCCGGCGGCGCTGACTTCTTTCACGTTGTCGCAGCAGCTTTCTCTCCGGAAATGGTATTCACCCGATCCTATCTCCACTTCACAGAACCCGGCCCCCCACTGCACCGCACGCAGGTCTCCGTTCTGCTGAACAGGCACGTTGCTTTCAAGCACTACATCCTGCCTGTCTGCCGGCACCCGCACCGTCGCATGCACGCCGCATGGGATGCGCACTTCAATTTCGAGGATCTCGCCCTCGGTCTTCCAGGCGACGTGGACAGTGCCATGAACGGATTCGTAACGGGTTTCCGCCCGGCGAATGTCCCCGCCGGGCACCGGGTGAACGCACACGTGGGCAAACCCGGGCCCTTTTTCGCTCGGAGAGATCCCCCCCAGGGTGCGATAGATCCACTCTCCCACCGAGCCAAAGGCAAAATGATTGAAGGAGTTCATGCCCGCGATGGGGCCGAACTCAGGATGGATGAAGGTCGGGTGCTGCGGATCGAACACATGCCCCTCCTCGTCGAGGCTGTCCCAGCGCTCCCAGATTGTTGTTGCTCCCTTCCTGATCATATAACCCCAGGAAGGCACTGTCGTATTGGCCAGAAGCCTGTAGGCCACCTCGGCATATCCATTCTGGGAGAGCGCCTGAAGAAGGTGGGCCGTTCCCACGAAGCCGGTGGAAAGATGCCCGCCGCGCAGCTCGATACCCCTGACCAGGTGACCCGCGGCTTCGGATCTTTTCTCTTCCGGAAGTATGTCCATGGAAAGGGCGAGTGCGTAACAGGTCTGAGTATCACCGTGGATTGTGCTGTCTTCTCGCACGAACGCACGATTGAAAGCAGCCTTGACCCGATTTGAAAGTTCCTTATAGAGGTGGGAATCCTCGGTTTTTCCGAGTATCCCGGCGATCCCGGCCATGATGTCCGCATCGCAGGCCCAGTACGCGGTGGCCAACACCTCGGGAGGCGTCAAGGAATTGTACGAGACCCAATCCCCCATGCTCTTGTTGAGCTTGTTCCTGCGCACATGATCAGGGTTGGAGCTGCCGATGTAGTCCATCCACCGGGTCATCGACTCGTAGGACTCCTCCAGCACGCGGGTATCCCCGTAGTACTGGAAAAGGATCCACGGCAGGATTACCCCCGCGTCCCCCCACCCCGGGGCGCCATCCGTTTTCACGGCCACGCGGGGCGCTACATCGGGGAATGCCCCTTCAGCTGATTGAGCGTCCCGCAGGTTGATCAGCCAGAGGCTGAGAAAGGCGGCCGCATCCATGTTGAAACACGCAGTGCGGGCGAACACCTGGGCATCCGCGGTCCACCCCAGGCGTTCGTCACGCTGGGGGCAGTCGGTGGGCACGCTGAAGTAGTTGTCCTTCTGGCTCCAGAGGATGTTAAGCCACAGCTTGTTGACCAGGTCATTCGAACAGGAAAAGAACCCAGTCTGCGGCAAAGCGGAATGGACGACGACCGCGGTGGTTTCCAGCAGATCCGGCTGCCCCGACACGCACACCGACACGTAGCGGAATCCATGATAGGTGAAGTGAGGCTCCCACGTCTCGACGCCACGGCCTGAACACACGTACGTGTCCGTGGCCCGTGCAGTCCGGAGGTTTTCGGTGTACAGCGATCCGTCTGTATTCAGGATCTCCCCATGGCGCAGCTGGACACTGGTTCCGCTCTGAGCCTGTATCCTCAGCTTGACCCAGCCGGAAATGTTCTGCCCGAAATCCAGGATCAGCTCTTCCCCGTTCCTCCGGGTTGCAGATATGGGCTTGATCTCCTCGATTTTTTCGACGGCTGGTGCGCAGCGCCCCGCCAGCCGCACGCCCTTGTGCATGCCCCTGGAAACAGCCGGCGCCCAGCGCGCATCGTCGAAATCCACGGTGCTCCACCCCGGCATCTCCAGGCGCGCGTCGTAGTACTCACCCTGGAGAAAATCGGAATAGAGTATGGGACCCGTCGAGCACTTCCAATGTTCGTCGGTGACAACGATCGTTTCGGAACCTGCTGGGCTCACGAGGGTGAGCTGGGCAAGCACTTCGGGAATATCGCCGTAGTGACGCTTTTCTCCGTGAAAGCCGACATGGCCCGCGTACCAGCCGTCACCGAGGATGATGCCAAGTGCGTTCTCGCCATCCCGAAGCAACCCTGAGACATCGTGGGAATCGTAAAAGATTCTCTTGCCGTAGTCGGACCAGTCCGGCGTGATTTCCGCGCTGCCAACCCGCGTTCCGTTGATCCAGCAGCGGTACAGGCCCCTCGCCGTGATGAAGAGGACCGCCCTTTCAACAGGTCGATCCAGGTGGAATACCTTGCGAAGGAATTGGGCCGGATTCAGATCGCCTCCCGCGCCGATTTCCGGGCAGTGGATCCAACTCGCTTTCCATTCCTCCAGACACAGCAGGCCCATGCGCCACTGCGCTGGTTCGCTGTACTCCGTGGGGTTGCCCTGGGAGTCCCACGTGCGCACCCTCCAGAAGTACGTCTGCTTCGAGAGGAGTTCGCCTCCTTGATACTCCACGTGCAGGGACTGCGCGGATGTGACCTTGCTGCTGTCCCATACATCAGCCGTGGTTTTCTCGAGGTCATCCGTCCGGTTCGCAACAAGGATCTGGTACGCGGTCTGCGCGTCGTTTCTCCTGTCCGAGTCTGCGACCCAACTCAGCCGTGGGTTCCGCGTGTCGACACTCTGCGGATTCTCCATGTATTCGCAGCGAAGCTTGCAGGGACGATTCATTGCAGGCCATTATACCTTCTCTCTTGCGTATTCGAATGAGCGCCGGTATGATGTTATTAAGGTACGCGGATGGGACGGCCTGGAAAGCATCCGGTGGTGGAAACAAAGGATTTCGGTTTCTTCATGGAAACCAAGCAGGAGAAGATCGTCCTCAACAGGTTTGATCACAAGCAGGACCCGTGCCCGTTGCACTATCACAATTTCGTGGAAATCACCTTTGTCGAAGCCGGCCGGGGCATTCATGTGGTGGGTGGCCACCGATACGAGATCGGAAGCGGTGACCTGTGCGTGATCAACACGTGGATCGCCCACCAGTTTCTGCCTGTCCCCGACAGCTCGATCCGCGTTATCAACTGTTTGATCGAACCGGATTACCTGTCGCATCTATTTGACGGCACTCACACCGACAGCAAACTGCATTCCCTGTTCTATTCGTACTACGTAATCAACAAGACCTACGATCTCGATGCCGACTTGAATCTGAAGGGAAAAAACACCCTGCAGATTCACCAACTGCTTGACCAGATGTTTCTCGAATACCATGCCAAGGACCCGGGATACACGCAGATCCTCGAAAGCTACCTGCGGATCCTGATCTACAAGGTCATGCGCATGTACGATGAAAAAAGGCAGTTGTACACCGACAAGCGGGCAGACAAGATCGCCAACATCATGTCGTACCTGCGCACGCACTCCAACGAGGATCTGAATGTCGAAACCCTCTCGGCGCTTTTCTATGTCAGCGCAAAGTACCTTTCGACGCTGTTCAAGAGCTTGACCAGCATGACGATCACTGAATACATGCAGCGCATCCGTGTTGAAAAGGCCGTGGCGCTCCTGAAGAGCACTGATCTCTGCATTCGGGACATCGCCTTCGAGATCGGCTACAACGACGTGACCTTTTTCTACAGCATTTTCCGCAGGTACACGGGACAAAACCCGAGTGCAATTCGCAGCAGTAATTCCTCCTACTACAACAGCGGAGAGGTTACGACTCCGCGAACCTCGTAGCCGACCCCGAATGCCGGGTCCCGGGCGCTGACGCGATCCCGAGAAACTCGCGGATGGTGCGGGACGTCTCCACGGGATCGCCCGCCCGCACGAGCGCACCGAACCGTTCCCATCCAAAGCCTTCCATCTTCCGACACATGCCGTCGACCCACCTCACACTCTCCCCGACAGCGCCGCTCCCGTCCTCCCGATACGGGTACTGGTCCATGGAGTACCACCCCGAGTAGCCGAGGGTGTGCAGCCAGTAGAACAGCTCAAGGTAGTCCAGGAGGTTGACGCTCCCGACGATCATGTCATCATCCCACGTGCGGTAGTTGTCGTTGCAGTGCAGGTGAAAGAGCTTCTTGTGCCGCATCAGGAGCGCGGCTGCCTCGGCGAGGTTATCCCCGCCCACCATGGAGTGGCCCGTGTCGATGCACACGCCGACGTTTACTCGGTCGACTTCGAGGGCCAGGAGCAGCGTATCCCCTGCGTGGGCGAGGTAGCTGTGGGTCCGGGGCTCCTTGGCCTTGTGCTGCAGAACGATCCGGAAGTTCGGGCAATACTCAGCTGCTTCGACAATCTCAACCTGGCCGACAGAATGCGCGCGAAGGCAACCGCGAGCTGCGCGATGAACGAGCTTTGCACACCGCCTTCCCCGTTTTTACGGTGTACAATTGGATCCAAGTGTACAGAGAAATGATCGTGATGCCCTACTATGCCCACGGTTGGGACACTATCATCGCATTCGATGAAAACAGGGTGCGGCTGGTCAAGACGCTGCTCTGAGCTCTGCTGTCGCTGACCCCGTGCTGATTGACCCAGGACTTCCCAGATCACCGCAAGGCTGGTGGCTGCGACTGCGGACCGGCCGATGCAGCAGTACTGAGGGGCCACGCGGCCTCGAGGACAGCCTCCGAGAGCGTGGGGTGGATGAACAGCGACTCCAGGAGGTCGTCGGCGGTCGCCGCCCTGTCGATGAGCGCCCCGAACGGCGCAGCGATTTCCGAGGCTCCTTCCCCACAGGCCCAGATGCCGCGAAGCCGCCCGCCGGCGTCGGCCAGCAAAGTCACGAACCCCTCGCACAGCCCTCGCGAGATCCCCCGCCAGGTGTCGGCGATCGGGTGCGTCGACCGCCTGTACGCGATCCCGAGCCGGTCCAGGTCTCGAGCCTGCGCGCCGGCTCCCGCGATCTCGGGGATCGTGAACATGGCCCGGGGGAGCGAGGGCCAGGACGAGGGACCCGGCCTGCCGCCGTTAATGATGCGGGCGAGCAGGATCCCCTGCTGGATCGCAGCGTGTGCCATCCCGCACAAGCCGTTGATGTCGCCGATGGCGTAGATGTGCGGGGTGGACGTGCGGAATCGATCATCGACGCTGATCCGGTCAGGTCCGGCAGAGACCCCCGCGCCAGCAATACCCTCCGGGACGTTCGGCCGGCGGATCCCGGTCACGATCACCTTTTCCGCGCGAACGGTGCCGCCGTCAGCGAGCAGGACGGTCGCTCCGCCGCGCTCGGGACGCACAGCGGTGACCTCGCTGGAAAGCCTGAACCGGACACCGAGTCCGCACAGGCGCTGCTCGACAGGCTGCACGAGGTCCCGGTCCATCCCCGGCAGGATCTCGCCCAGCTTCTCGATCAGCTCGACCCCGGTGCCGAGGTGGGCAAGAAGGCATGCGAGTTCGATGCCCTCCACGTCGGCGCCAACGATCGCTGCCGTCGCAGGCGGTGCGCGCCACCCCACGAAGTCGGCGTGGCTGGCCACGGCGCCCCCGTCCAGCGTCACGCCGGCAGGCGCCCACGGGCTGGTTCCTGTCGCGATCACGATCGTCGGCGCCGTGAGGGTGGCGCTGGCGGCCCGGATCGTGTGCGCGTCGGCGAACGCCGCCTCCCCGCGGATGATCTCGATGCCGCTGCGCTGGAGTTTCCCTTCGAGGCGTCGCTCGACGCCGCGCATGGCATCGGCAGTCTGGCGCAGGAGCCTTAGGCCGAACCGTCGCGGTGCAGCCGAGGTCGCGCCCCCGCCCTGACGGCTGCGGATCGCATCCAGCATCATCTTCACCGGGAGGCAGCCCCAGCGAAAGCCCGTGCCTCCCAGCTCCGCCTTCTCGATGATGAGCGTGCGCAGTCCCGCCCGCGCGCAGCCGAGGGCAGCATAATAGCCTGCCGGACCGCAGCCGAGGATGATAACGTCAAAGCTCATTGCGGCCAACTATAGGGGGAAGCGTTTCCCGCAGGAACGAGCGCACCTTCTCGCGGATCGCATCCCGCACTTCGCGCACCTTCTCCATGACCTGCTCGTCGCTGCCCGTGAAGCCCGCGGGGTCGGGGAACGGCCAGAACAGCTTCTCGTGGGCGCCGGGGAAGATGGGGCAGCGCTCGGCCGCCTCCTTCGAGCAGACGGTGATCACGTGGGTGTAGCTCCTGCCGGCCCGGTACAGATCGAAGACGCTCTGCGTCGGCCTGCCCTCGATGTCGATCCCGTCCTCGTGCAATGCCCGCACGACGAACGGATTGAGCGAACCGGGCTCGAGGCCCGCGCTCTCCACGGCGATCCTCCCGCCGAACTCCCGGCGCAGGTAGGCCTCGGCCATCTGGCTGCGGGCGGAGTTGTGGACGCAGATCACGAGCACTCTGATCATTGCTGCTCCTCGCGGTGATGCTTGATCACCCGTCCCTCCGTCATGTAGATGACGTCCTCTCCGATGTTCGTCGACAGGTCCGCGATGCGCTCGAGGTTTCCGGCGATCTTCAGCACAGCCAGGCTCTGGGAGACGCTCGCGGCAGACTTCGACATGGAGGCGCTCACCCGCTCGAGGATGCCGGTGGCGAGGGTGTCCACCGACGTGTCGGTCTCGCAGACCTTCTGCCCGAGGGCAGCGTCCCCCCCAATGAAGGATCGGATGGCGCAGTCTACCATGATGATCGTCTCCTCGAACATGCGCGGCAGGGCATCGGCGGGCGGCGGGGGGAAGCCCGCCAGGAGCTCCCGCACCGACAGCGCGATGTTCACCGCGTGGTCGGCGATCCGCTCGAGATCGTTGGTGATCCTGAGGATCATGAGGAGCGTGCGCAGGTCCCGTGCCATGGGCTGGTGCTGGGCGATGATGGAGGTGCACTCCTCCTCGAGGTCCATCTCGAAACGGTTCGCCCGCGGCTCATCCTCTTCGATGATGCCGGACAGGATGTCGGGCTGCTGTTCGACAAGCGCCGTCCTGCTGCGGACGATCATCTCCTCCACGAACCGCGCATAGACGGCCAGGCGCTCCTTCAGGGCGTCCATCTGCTGAATTGGCATTGTCGCTCCTATCCGAACTTCCCCGACAGGTATTCCTCCGTCCGTTGGTCCTTCGGGACCGTGAACAGCTTCTTCGTCGGCCCGAACTCTACGAGCTCGCCGAGGTGGATGAAGGCGGTGACGTCGGAGATCCTCGCCGCCTGCGGGATGTTGTGCGTGACCTGAACGATCGTGACCACGCCCTTCAGCGACACGATCAGCTCCTCGATGGCCGCCGTGGCCTTGGGATCCAGGGCCGAGGTCGGCTCGTCCAGGAGCATGATCTCGGGCTTCATTGCCAGGGCCCGTGCGATGCACAGCCTCTGCTGCTGGCCGCCCGAGAGGAAAGTCCCCCGCCTGTGCAGGCTGTCCTTCACCTCGTCCCAGAGCGTCACCCGCTTGAGCGTCTCCTCGACGATCCGGTCCAGGTCCGGCCGCGCCATGCGCGTGCCGTTCAGCGTGTAGCCCGCCACGACGTTGGTATAGATGCTCATCGTGGGGAAGGGGTTGGGCCTCTGGAAGACCATGCCAATGCGGCGCCTGAGCAGGATGGGATTGAGCTGGTAGACGTCCTCGCCGTCCAGCAGCACCTCGCCGGACACATGGGCGTTGGAGGCGAGCTCGTGCATTCGGTTGATGCAGCGCATGAACGTGGTCTTCCCGCACCCCGACGGTCCCATGATCGCCGTGATCTTTCCCGCGGGCACGGCGAGGCTGATCCCGTGCACGACGTCCCTGCCGTCGAAGCCGGCCACGAGATTGCGCGTCTCGAGGATGGTGCTCTCTGCGGTTAAAACTGTATCTTCCATTTCGATGTCACCAGCTTTGTCGCGATGTTGAGGGTGAGCACGATGGCCAGCAGCACGAACGAGGCCCCCCACGCGAGGTCATGCCACTCCGCGTAGGGGCTCGTCGCGTAAATGAAGATGGTCTGAGGCAGGGACCCGATCGGCTTCAGGATGTTCACGGACATGTACGGGCTGCCGAACGAGGTGAAAAGCAGGGGCGCCGTCTCCCCTGCCCCGCGCGCGACGGCGAGAAGCGACCCCGTGACGATGCCGCTCATCCCGGCGGGGAGGACAACCTTGAGGATTGTCCGGGGGTAGGAGACACCCAGAGCGAGCGCCGCCTCGCGCAGGCTCACGGGGATCATGAGGAGGGTCTCCTCGGTGGCCAGGGTAATGACGGGGAGCATGATCATCGCGAGCGCGATCCCTCCCGAGAATGCGGAGAAATGGCCCATTGGCCGCACCACCCACACGTAGGCCACGATGCCGATGACGATCGAGGGGATGCCCATGAGGGTCTCCACCGACAGGCGCGCGAGGGTCCCAAGCCGGCTTCGTCCCTTCTCCGCCAGGAAGATGCCCGCGATCACACCGAGCGGAATTGCGATCGCGGAGGCGATCAGGATGAGGAGGCCCGTGCCGACGATCGCATTGGCGATGCCCCCGCCGGTCTCCCCGATCGGCTTCGGCAGCTCCGTGAGGAACCGCCAGTTGATCGACGAGGCGCCGCGCGCGACGATGAGGGCGAGGATCAGCACGAGGGGCACAACAGCGAGAAGCGAGAGGGCGATGACGGCGCCTCGAAAGCCCCGATCGGCGCGCAGGCGGGCCCTGACAGGCGCCTCCCCCCTTTTCGACAGGGTGCGATCCACCGCCATCTCAGATGCTCCTTCCCATGCGCTTGA
>Ga0315288_10005614_pt1 | contig 15945 bp, 23 predicted proteins | sample YL17G11_20_MG_FD_203454 | JGI IMG/M metagenome (GOLD analysis project Ga0315288, IMG submission 203454) | Sediment microbial communities from Yellowstone Lake, YNP, Wyoming, USA - YL17G11_20 | ecosystem: Environmental > Aquatic > Freshwater > Lake > Sediment | place: USA: Wyoming | collected...
TCTGGCCATGATGAGGATACCATAGAATGGCTGATTTGTGAAGGCGACGTTGACGCTAGGCGCGAGGGTGATGGTTGGCTGGTGGACAAGTGGGATTTGCACGACTTCCAGGAAACATTGGCGGATGTGATGTTATGCCTGACTTCCCCAACGAGTGGATTACAACCCAAGAGGCAGCAGAATTGACCGGGTACACGACGGCGCTTATAAGATACCTTGCGAGAAACAAGCACATCAAGGCACAGAAGTTTGGACGTGACTGGATGATAAAGCGAGGGAGTGTACAAGTTTACGCTGAGGAAATGAGGCGCTTAGGGACTGCAAAGCACGATCCGCGAGGGCGCAACGATACCTAAGTAAAATACTGGTCACCCCAAACGCTTGACAAAGCGTTTTTTCTGTGGTATACTCTTTTCGTGAGCGAAAAGACCGGCTTCTTTTTTTGTGTCAAGTCTTTTCGCTAGGACAAACACTAACCGAGGGAGGCACTATGACAGAGCCAATAATCAAGGGGTGGACTAATACCACAGAAGCGGCAGCGGTGACAGGGTTTTCTCCTGTCTATGTGCGCATACTAGCGCGCAACGGGCGTATCGAGGCCCAGAAGGTAGGGCGTGACTGGCTAGTAAGCCTGTCAAGCTTGCTGGCCTACAAGGCGAACATGGACCGTCTGGGCGACGACAAGCACAACCCCTACCGCGACGATCTGCAAGCGGAAGGACGCGGGCGGGGGAAGGGATGAAAAAATGCCCCGGCGGTGCAACGCCAGGGGCAACGGGCGCGGTGGAGGTGCTAACCTTCCCCTTGCCCGTCTGTATTATACCACAAAGTGGAGGTGCTCAAAATGGACTACAGCACGATCAAAGAACTGGCCCACGAGACTGGGCAGACGGTCAAGGACCTGATTGCCCTTGCTCCCCAAAACGATCCCTTCTACGTGGGTACTGAGGGTGATCTGGAAAAGGCGCGCTGGTTCGCTGGCCAATGGCAACGTTTTGGCTACGGCACGGGCGTACACCTGCGGCGCGTTCACTACCAGTTAGTGAGCCAAGACCCGCCGGTGATGAAGCCTAACGGCAAGCCGTATGAGAACACGGAAGCGGACTGGGACTTCCTGGGCATGGCCAGCAAGAGCGCGCGCTACCTGGGACTGGTAGACCCTGGCGCGTTCGTAGACCGGCGCAACCCTGATCCCATCGTCAACGCGCAATACTGGGGCGATTCCGAACCGTCTTACTCGCTGACTGGCACCTGGGGCGGGCTGGACGTGACCATGCCGACGTTCCCAGACTTGCCAGGTTTCCGGGTTGACGGCTACGATAGCGGCAACCTGCAACCCTACCACCTGGAGATATGGGTAGAGAAGACCACCATGAACGACGTCCTGGAGCCGCTTTGCCAGCAGTACGGTGTCAACCTGGTGACCGGCGCGGGTGAACTCTCTATCACGGCTACCCTCGACCTGGTGCGACGGGTAGAGCGCGCAGACCGGCCATGCAGAATCTTCTACATTAGCGACTTCGACCCGGCGGGTTACGGCATGCCCGTGAGTGTGGCGCGCAAGGTAGAATTTTTCTTGCGTGACGGTGGCCTTGACCTGGACATCAGGCTTGAGCCTATCGCGTTGACCCAAGACCAGGTGCAAACCCATCGGCTACCCCGTACTCCCATCAAGGAAACCGAGAAGCGGCGCGAGACGTTCGAGGACGCGCACGGTGAGGGCGCGGTGGAATTGGACGCGCTAGAAGCGTTACATCCTGGCACGCTGGCCGGTATCGTAGAGGCTGCGATCCTGGAATACTACGACGGGGACATCGAGGGACAAGCACGCGAGCAACGGCACGCATTGCAGGAACGCTTGAACGGTGAGCGCAACGAAGCGTTAGCCGATCTGGAGCCTGAGATTGACGAACTGCGCGAGCACTTCGACCAGGCGGTGGCGGACTTTGGCGCGGCGGTGTCTGGCCTGCGGGAACGGTTGGCCGGACTGCATAAGGACATCGTAGGGCGGTTGGAGGGGGTAGAGGTTGACACTGACGAATATCCCCTGCCAGACCCTAAGACGGCCTGGGAGAATGGCGATACGCTGTTTGACAGCACGCGCGACTATCTGGCGCAACTGGCCTACTACAAGGCACGGCGCAACGGGGAGGGTGAGTGATGACTGTCTATCTACTCCACTTCCAGGAGAACTACAAGCACGCACGCCACTACCTGGGGTATTGCCATGACCTGACTGCCCGACTTGCTCAGCACAGAAATGGGACTGGCGCGCGACTGTGCACAGTGGTACGGGCAGCGGGCATCTCCTGGTATGTATCCCGGACGTGGGAAGGTGGTAGGGACCTGGAGCGACGGCTAAAGAATCGGCATAACTCACCCAAACTATGCCCGATCTGTAGGGCAGTGCGACGGGCAGCACGCGAACAAGAGGCCCTGGCCGGTGATGCTGGCCAGCAGGAACAAGAGAACGGGGGAAGCTGACAGGAGGATACAAACAGCGCTGGAGGGGGGAAACGCAGTATCACACAGGAGGTGACGCGATGGCTAAGGCAAAGGAAACCCCCAAGAAGCGCAAGCACGAGCAAGCCAACCCTGACATCGAGGCTAACATCACAGAATTTAAGCGGCTGCTTGCCAAAGTGGATGACGCTGACAAGGCAAAGCTGTTGACACTGATGCGCAAGTTATTGGACAAGTAGAGACAAGGGGCAGGTCAAGAGCGGGCGGCCTGCCCCACCAGAAACTTTCGGAGGTGACAAGGTGAACATCGGTTTAGACATTGGGTATAGCGCGGTCAAGGCAGTTTCGGGTGACCGGCGCGTGACGTTCCCCAGTGCGGTGGGAACTCCAGACAAGGGGCGCTTTTCTCTCAATGGCACTACCTCGATTGTGCTGTTACAGCCTGAGCATGTCCAGGTGGGGGAGAGCGCTATTACTCAGAGCCGTTTCTTGAACCGGCGTGAGGACCGGCATTGGATACAAGGCGATGAGTGGTATAGCCTGTACCTGGCAATCCTCACAGAGTTGACTACAGCGACGGCGGTTGATCTGCACATTGTGACTGGGTTGCCCGTGGCATTCTACGGTGACAGGGACACGGTGCGCGATCGTCTGTTGGGGGAACATAGAACACAACGCGAGAACCGGCATGCACAGGTTTTTAGGGTTGTGGACTGCCGGGTGATTCCCCAACCGTTTGGGTGTCTGCTGAGCGCAACCCTTGACGATCATGGCAATGTGACAGACAAGGCCCTGGCAACCGGCGCGGTGGGCGTTATTGACGTGGGCGGTAAGACAACGAACTTGCTCAGCGTCAACCGTCTAGCCGAGATTGGCAGGGAGACGGCCAGTGTGAGCACTGGCGCATGGGATGCGGTGAGGGCGGTACGAGAATGGCTGGCCGACCATTGCCCCGATCTGGACATCAGAGACCACCAGGTGATAGACGCGATCATTGCCCGACAAGTCAAATATTACGGTGAGCCGGTAGACCTCGCGGGCATTGTAGACGCAACCCTGGAACCGATGGCCCAGCAAGTGCTTTCGTCTGCTACCCAACTGTGGAATGGGGCGGCGGCACTTGAGGCAATCCTGGTCAGTGGGGGCGGCGCCTTGCTTCTTGGGCCATACATCAAGGCCCACTTCCGCCATGCTCGTGTGGTAGCCGATCCCGTGTTCGCCAATGCAGTAGGCTACTGGCGTTTCTGTCAGTACCTCGACAGACAACAGAGTAACATTGCTCACCAATGATTGGTGAACATTGGTAGGTGGGATATGGCTACACTGACCTATAGTTTCACAATAGACAATGACCGTGACCGTGACCTGGTGCGTTTCTTGGATGGTTTCTCACGGCGGCAACGGTCAGAGGCGATCCGTGAAACCCTACGTGCTGGCATGGCCCGTGGCGGCATTACCATCGGCGATGTGTACCAGGTGGTCAAGGAACTGGAGCGCAAACTGAGCGCGGGCGTAGTGGTAAACCAAGATGCACCTGCTGATTGCCAGGATGCACCTGCTGATGTGCTGGCGGCGCTAGACGGGTTAGGACTGTGACCGGCTGGCCCTGTCCTGGTGTTTTTGCTCTCGCGGCACCAGGACAGGCACGAACCGGTGACAAATTCAGAGCGGGGGACAAGAATAATGAGTGATACTGAGAAAACCAAACAGGCGTTAGTCGAAATTATCACCCATCCTGTGGCCTACTATGTGGCCTTTGCCAAAGCGGGCGGCGGTGTGACTGTGGGCGTGTTCTTGTCTCAGCTATTCTACTGGACAGGCAAAGGGAGTGATCCCGACGGGTGGATTTACAAGACCCAAGAGGAATGGGAAGCGGAAACCGGCTTGACTCGGTGGGAACAAGAGACAGCACGCAAGCGGCTAAAACGCGCGGGCGTTCTGGAGGAAAAGCGGTGCGGTGTACCGGCACGGTTGCACTACCGCGTAAACCTTGATACCTTGATTGACCTGGTGTCCAGTTTGTGGGAAAACCACAATCAAGGATGTGGGAAAACCTCAGACAAGGATGTGGGAAAACCTCAAACTAGCATGTTGGAAACCAACAAACTAATTCATAGACTACCAGAGACTACAGCAGAGAATAGGTGCATAGAGGCGGCTGGCCCTGCTGAGACTGTTACTTGCTCAGTCCACAACGTGGTCATGGAGCCAAGAGCAAAGGGCGGTCACACCTGGTACTCGCACAAGTTGACCGATGGGACCTGGTGCAAGGGCGCGGCGGGCGACGTGAGCCGAGCCGATCCGCACGCCACAGACAGGGCGCGTTATGCGGCCTGGAATGGGGATGAGGAATGACAGTTTTCGCGGGCGTGTGTTCCGTGACCTCTTGCCCGTTCAATCTTGGCAACGGGCGCGTGGCCTGTGACTGGTTGCGCAACGGGCGCGGTCGGTGCCACCATCCGCAATTCAGGGAAGCGTGGCAAGCGGCCTACGAGCTGGAGCAAGCACAAGCGGGGGAAGCGGTCACGATCCTGGAGCCGGCCCCAGTGGTAGAAATGCAACGCTTGCCAGCACGGCCGTTTGACGAAATGCAAGAACTGCCAGCACGGGTTGGCAGTTTGACCGGTCGGGCAGTGGCGGCCAGCACGCCAATGGACGCGGCAAGGGCACGGCAAATGTTACTCGACCTGGGGGAGGTATAGAGCATGGGCGGTTTGACGTTTCTTGAGCAACTTTGCAGCATAACGATGCTACTGGCGGGCACGGGTGCCATGCTGCTACTGTACGCCGGGTTGGCCCTGGAGCGGCAACGACTGGCGCTGGCCTGCCTACAGCGTGAGCGTGTACAGGCGGCCTATCGGGCGCGGACCATGCGCGGCCTGCTGGCGCGGACGTTCCCGCCAGCAATTGACGTGGTGGTGATCTACTCTGGAGGTGCGGCATGATGAAGCGAGCGGCAATCTTGGCAATCTTGGGCGCGATCCTGGCGGGTTGCGCACGCGGCGGGTATACCTCTGACCCGCTTGACGCGGTGCGGGTGGAAAGCACGCGCCAGGCGGTGGCTTTTCAGGCAGAACGCGAGGCGCTTGACCTGGAGCGTGAACGGCTTGACCTGGAGCGCGAACGCACGCGGGCGCAATCGGTTGACGTATTTCTAATGGCCTTGCCCTGGGTAGTGCTAGCCTGCGGCCTGCTGGCCTGCGGTGTGCTGGCCTGGCACCTGTTGCCCGTGTTCGTGGCCCGCTTTGGACTGGTGACGCGCAAGGCGGAAGACGGGGAAAGCCTGCTACTGTTGGGCAAGGACCGGCTGGCACTGCCCATGCGCATGGCTGGCCTGTACGCGGACCTGACCAAAGGCGCTGAGCGTTCGCCAATGCTGGCTGCCAGTGCTGACGCACAAGAGCGCGCAACGATGCGCCAGCAGGCGGGCAACCTGGCCCTGGCGTCACAGGCGGCGGAAACGGTCAAGGCGCGTGGCAGCGGTGACGTGTTCCTGCTACCTGAGAAACGCGAACCGGCGCGGGCACTCCCTTCCCCTTCACTGGTGCGAGTGCTACAGGAGCCTACACAGACGGTACGGGGTTGGATTGAAGACACGGAGCGGGCGTTACTGCCTGAGGTGGTGAGCGATGATGATTGAACAGACCTTCGTAGACAAGGCAAACAGACTGGCGCGACTGGTACCGCATGTCCTTGCACAACGTGGCCTGGATCCATGCTTCACGGACTGGGTGTTGACCCGATCCGCAAGCGGGCACGTCTGGCTTTTCGGTGCACTGGACACGCGGCGCATTGCGCGCATGGAGCAATACTTAAGCCCTGACCTCTTGCACCAGGTTAGCACGGTGGCGCGTGGTACGCCAGTCTATCTCAGCAACACAAACGGACTGCGCTATGGTTTCCTACTCTCTGGACGGCCCTGGCTGCCTGGGCGGGTAGACTTCCCTGGCCTGGAGCGCGGTATGGTTCGCATGGGGGTTGGCCTGGCGGGTGAGGCGCGGTGCACCTGGGACACGCTGGGGCACCTGCTGGTGGCGGGCATGACCGGTTATGGCAAGTCGGTATTCTTGCGTCTGCTGGCCCATCAGGCAATCGCCGACGGCGCGCGGCTGCTACTGGCGGACCTGGACGGCGCAACCTTCCCCATGCTGGCGGGTTGCCCTTCCCTGGTGGCACCTATCGCGGGCGACCCTCAAGAGGCCCATAGCGTGGTAGGGCTGGCCCTGGGTGAGTGCGACAAGCGCGCGGTGTTGTACCAGACTGCGGGCGGATTCCCTGACAACCTGGGAGATTACAACACACAAGCAGTCAAAACGGGTGAGGACCCCTTGCCCCGGTTGCTGGTGATCCTCGATGAATACAACGCAACCGCCATAGCGAACGGTGGCGCGCGTGGTCAATTTGCCAGTGACACCGCCTCCCTGGCCTGGCGTGGGCGTAAGTTTGGCATTAACCTGGTGTGCGCGGCCCAAGACTTTGCTAAAGAGGTGGTCGGGCGCTTTCGTGATCAGGTTTCGCCCGTGTGCTTCCGTGTGCAAGGCAAGGAACTGGCGCGGTCGGTTGGGTGTTCTGGGGCAGTGAACATCACCCGGCCCGGTCGGGCAGTGACCACCCGGTGGGGCGCGTTCCAAGCGTACTACCTGGACAAGGCAGAACTGGCGACGGCGGGCGCGGGTGGCGCGGGCGTTCTATCTGCTGACGAACTCTCGCTTGCACTCTGGGCGATCGAGGCCAACGACGGCTACCTATCCCTGGCAGACATTCAGGCGGGCGCGCACGCGGGCACGGGCGCGCGTATGACAGAATGGGCGGCCCGTAAGTTAGCAGAGTCATGGGAGCTTCGCGGTTGGCTGCGAAAAGACAACCAGAGTGGGAACAAGCGGAAGGTTACCGACGAACTCGAAAAGGTGGCTGCATTACTCAAACCGCAATCCCCTCAAAGCCCTCAAACCCCTATCTCAAACCACCAAACCGATTCTCAAACCGACCTTGCGCAACTCTCACACTCTCAAACCGCCAATTCGGCCCGTGACGGCGCCCTCCTGGCCGACGTTCCCGGCGCGCTTGTCCCGATGGTAGGGTACGGCCTGTACAAACCTGCGGCTGGCACCTTGCGACGGGTGGAGGTGGGGAGATGAGTATTATGATGTTGAAATCCTTGCGCGCGATGGTGGACATATGCGACTTCGTACAAAACGACCATAAAACGGCGCTTGCAATCGTCATTTTCTACGAGGGGCGCTTGTTCACCGGTGTTGGATTCGCTGACTGTGGCGGGGAACAAGGGAAAGCCCTGGCGCTGGAGGCTGCTATACAAAACCAGGCGGCACAAATTCAACGTTACAAGATCAGGCAATGAGACATATCGAGGCCTATTACACTTACACTCATCCTGATGAGGTGGTGACTGCATACGCATATCATGGGTGGCTGGCCCGAGATCCCATATGCGCGGCTGCTTTTCAATACTATTGCCCTGACCGGCAAGCCGAACGCGCCAAGCGTGAGTACGACTGGCAACGGGTAAACAGTCCGTTCGTATACGAGCCGGACGGGTTGCCTAATTTTCCTGAGTGAGGTACAGCATGGATAACGAAAACCTGGAGCGAGTGCTTAGAATGGCAGACGGCGCAAGCGACGCGATCCGCCGACGGGTGGCGGACCTGGAGCGTATCGAGCGCGATCTTGCCAACCTGGGCGGCCATACGTGCACGGGCGTCGAATATTGGCGACGGGAAGACGGAAAGCCGGACCGCCTGTACATGAACCATAGCGTTGACCAGGCATGCCCGCTTCACGGCAAGCCGTCACCTGGCGGGCGCTTGCGTTCCTACGTTGGGAGTGACCTGGACCATATCGCAGAAGCGCGGGCGGCCCTGGAGCGCGAAAAGACCCGGCACGATCTGGAGCATGAAGCCGAGATGATTCGACATGGCCTGGTGTCTTCCGGCTACTACCTACGCCAATTCTACGGCAACCTGGGGGTGAGGATTGGCGACGACGGCAAGCCGTGGTGACGGCGGGCGACGTCGGCGACGCGGAGCCCGTCACCAGTGGTGCACCTGGTGGTGACAGTGAGGTGGTGCCAGGGGCGGCGATCCTGACCGCGACGGGCACGGCCTGTCACCATCGGCACGTGGTGACAAGAAACGCTGGCCAGCATCGAGCGTCTGTCACCAGTAGAGCGCTGATTTACCTATCATCTGGAGGCGATAAATGACAACACAACTGACAGTATACCAAGATACAAGCGCGGTGGTCAACCTGGTGCTGGACGGCCTGACGTCCGAGCATAGCAAACGCGCATACAGCACGGCGTTAGCCGACTTCCTGGGCTGGCACGCTGAGCAAGGGCGGCCAGCACTCTCTAAGGCGCTGGTACAGGCGTACAAGAGCCGCCTGGAGGCTGACGGCCTGGCACCTGCTACGGTCAACCTTCGTTTGAGCGCGATTCGCAAGTTGGCGGTAGAGGCGGCTGACAATGGCCTACTCGATCCCGTTCTTGCTCAAGGCATTGCGAGAGTGCACGGCGTTAAACAAGCGGGCACTCGGTCGGGCAACTGGTTGACCCGTGAGCAAGCGCAACAGCTTCTTGACTGCCCCGATGTGTCCACCTTCAAGGGGCGGCGTGACAGGGCACTCCTGGCGGTACTGTTGGGTTGCGGGTTGCGCCGGTCAGAATGCGCGGCCCTGACTTTTGAGCATATCCAACAGCGTGAGGGCCGATGGTGTATCGTTGACCTACGCGGCAAAGGCCAGAGAATAAGAACCGTTCCCGCGCCAAGCTGGTGTAAGGCGGCCATAGACGAATGGACATCAGCGGCAAACATCAGCGACGGGCGCGTATTTCGCGCAGTGCACAAGGGCGGTTGGGTGAACGGCGACGGGATGACCTCGCAGGCAATTGCCGACGTGGTGCACCTGTACGCCAGGGTGTGCGGCCTAGATGGGTTTGCCTGTCACGACGCGCGCAGAACGTGGGCCAAACTCGCACACAAGGGCGGCGCAGACTTGGGACAAATTCAACTCAGCTTGGGGCATGCGTCCATTCAGACGACGGAGAAGTATCTCGGCACGTCCCAAGATTTGGCCGACGCGCCTTGTGACCAGTTGGGTTTGCGGTTGTAGAATATGACAAATGTCACGTATTTTATATGACAAATGTCACATGTAATATCGCGTTTTCTACCATAAGTCTGTGCTATACTAAGAGTGCGCGGCAAGGTTTGGCAAGGCAAGGCAAGGCAAGGGTACGGCAAAACCGCGCAGAATCGAAGAGGGGGAGCACTGACTTGCTTTAACGGTCAGGAGCACTCTCTTTTTTTTAACTGTTGGCCTTGGCAATGCAAATTGGAGGTTGATATGGAACATCAGACACTGGGAGTTAGAGTCACAAAGGATGTAGCAATCGCAATCGAGGCAGTGGCAATTGAGCGGGGTATGCTTTTGCCTGACGGTAAGCCGAATATGTCGGCGGCTGCGCGGCACCTGCTTGAGATTGGCCTGCTTGATGTTCGGTTGCGTCAAGGTAGCAAGGCGTCAAATCTGACTGGACGTGTAACAGACGCAACAAGAGGCACAAGCGCAATTGAACGTGTGCGCCAGGAGGTGGAAAATGCAAGGTGAAAATAGACAACAAAAGGCCGCCAACTTTGAGGGGGCTGGCGGCGGCAATGTGGCGGTGGGCACGGACGGAGGCAAACCGATCGCGCACTCACCGTCGTGTGTTATCTTACCAGAAAATGGCGAGAATGTCAACCCCTTCTCCGGCCCGATTCCGACCGCGGCCGGCGGCCCTGTCGCCTGGGCGGTTGCTGATTCTCTGTTTACCCTAAAAGCAGAGCTAGAGGCTTTAGGGCTGACTTGCCCTGATGAGGCAATCTACAGGGCATGGGCCAAGATGGTGCAAGAGGCAACCTATATTCCAAAACGTCAACGGCGAGCAGTACTCAAGGCGGTGGGAGCATGAGCAATCCTGATGCTGCCATGATCGAACTACTCAAGCGGATGCAAGGCCAGTCCTATGACCGTGATATAATCCTGCCCCAGTATCCCACTTGTCCACTTGATGACCTTGATGCAATCCCACTCTGGCTAAACGCGACTTTCGGAGCCAAGAATGCAAGCGGGGGCATTGATGTTTTGGGCTGGCAGGTCTACAACCTGCGCGAGGCATTTAAACCACGGCCCCCTTTGCAGTACCTCATCGAGGGCACCTACTACTTGCCAAGTCTAAATTGCGTCTATGCCCCACCTGGGACCCTCAAAACCATGCTACTGCTTGACCAGGCTGTATGTGTGGCTGGTGGCCTGGATTGGCTTATCCCACTGCCGGGTAAGGATACGGATACAGCACGCAAGACACAACAAGCAGCAGTCTTTTGGGTTGACTGCGACAACGGCCCACGGCCAATGGCCGAACGGTTAGAAGCCCTAGCACGGGCGCGCAGTCTACCGCTAGATATTCCTTTGCATTATACCTCTATGCCTTCCCCCTGGCTGGACATCAGCAATTGGCCGAACGTGGAACGGTTGACAAAGCGAATTAAGGCGTTGGGTGCCAAGTTCGTGATCCTGGACAACCTACGTAACATCTGCGGTGGCGTTGACGAAAACGCGGCGGATATGGGAACCGTCATGGCTAACCTGCGCAGACTAACTGAAGATACTCAAGCGGTGGTCGTGGTGATCCACCATCAGCGGAAGGATAGCGGCGGCAGGCAAAAGCGCGCGGGTGATACACTGCGCGGCCATAGCAGCATTGAGGCAGCGCTTGACCTGGCACTGCTTATTGACCGCAACGGGCAAAACGATAGCATCACCATCAAGGCAACCAAAACGCGCGGCGTTGACATTCTGCCGTTTGGCGCGCTTTTCACCTACACTCACAAACCCAACAGCACAGAACTGGCCGAAGCGCGTTTCTTTGGCGTTGAGGTGGAAAACGTAGTTACGCAGACAACCATCCGGCGCGCAATTGCGTGTGCTGTTGACAAGCAACCTGGAATGACACAGAGCAAACTAATTGACGCGGTGCAAGAAGCACTCAAGCCAACAGACGGCGAAGCTCCACCAGGCAAGAGCCGCATACGTGACGAAGTGCTAAACATGGCGGCCAGGGGCAAAATAAGCGCACAAAAAGGCGAGCGCGGCGCCATTCTATATAGCCCGCCTGATGCGTACCAGGTAGCAATGTCAAAATGAGCTTTTGAGCTTTTGGAGCTTTTCAGAGCTTTTCAGAACGTTTTAAAAGACTCAAGCTGTACTTTTATTGAGCTTTTGGCTTTTCCCCCCTTTATAGGGGAAAGCCGAAAAGCTCAAAATGCAGCCAAGAGGGTAGTGGTCGGTTAGAGGTAGTTTGCCTAGATATGCCAAGATGGGGTTAGAACCATACAGCATCGAGGCATAACAAGACGCGGCGTTTTTGCTCTAGCGCGGTGCCATAAAGCGCATAACGCTTGCATTTTACAACAGTTTGGCTATGCCAGTTGTAGACAAACGGCTTGGCATAGTAGGTGCATCTAGGCAAGTTAGACGTCAGTTTACCAGAATTAGCAACCTGATAGTAAATTTGCCTAGATGTGTGAAGCTGGCAAATTCCATTTTCTAACCGGTTAGAAAATCTAAGTTGCCTAGATGCGAGAGAGTGCAATGTTTAGAGTAAGGGGTTACTCCAGGCGCGCGAGGGTGCAAGGACCGGAAACTGGATCAATTGATCTAGTTTCTCAGGTAACTCCAGGCGCGCGAGGGTGCAAGGCCCGAACAAAGTTTCTAATCTCTTAATTGTTGAGGTAACTCCGGGCGCGCGAGGGTACAAGGGGAGAGCGGACAGACCTCGAACCTTCTGCCAATTGGCAAAAGGTGAGAAGGTAACCCCAGGCGCGCTTGCAAGCGTATCAAGGCAGACTGAAAGCCTAGATGCTGGCAGTGCGCTAACAATAGTTGGCGTAAAGCCTAGATGCTGGCAAGCGAGGCGCTAGGAATGGCGCTAGGCGGTTTGGTTGCGGTAACAGACATTATCATAAGCGACTGGTGACGGAAACTCTAATATACGCAAGCAGTTTTAGACAGTTTTGGGCGCTTTGTGAGTGCATATCGAGGCAAGTTGACCGGCTGGCGCGCTAGAAACGGCTTGTAGCGATGAGGTAGGAATGATACAGATTGAAACGGGCGACTTTAGACAACTGAGTGACGGATTGGCAGACGGTAGCGTGGACCTGGTACTGACCGATCCGCCATACCCTCGCGAGTATTTGCCACTGTGGGGCGACCTCGCGCGTATCGCGGCGCGTGTGTTGCAGCCTGGTGGTAGTCTGCTGGCATATTGCGGCCACTACTCGCTCCCCTACGTTTTGAGCGAGTTGGAAAAGTGCTTGCGGTATCATTGGCTGATTACTCGATTACACAACGGCGCACAAGCGCGCTTACCTGGCAAGTGGGTTTTTGTAGGTTACAAGCCTATCGTTTGGTTTGTAAAAGAAAAGCGAAACGGACGGCGGTATGTGAGCGATTGTATTGCAGATGGAATGCCAGACAAGCGTTACCATAAATGGGGACAGTCAATAGAACCTGTGGCGCTATCTGATTGAACGTTTAACCGATCCTGGCAACCTGGTGCTTGACCCGTTCTTAGGTGGCGGTACGACTGCGCTGGCCTGCTTGCAGACTGGCAGGTCGTGCATCGGCTACGAGATTAACCCGGCGACGGCTGACATAGCGCGGGCACGGCTGGCAAGCGCACAACTGCCACTGCCTATGCCAGTAGTCACACAAGATGTGTTAGCATTCTCATTCTAGGCAGGTGATGTTATGGGGCACGATGGCGATTTTACCAGTGGCAACAGTGCGGCGGTGAGTCACGGCGGTTACTCGATAATTAGGCGGCTGAAAGACGGTACGCCATTTGTCGGCCTGGCGTTAGATCTGCAAGAGGCGGCCAGGAGCGAGTTAGAAACGGCTGGCGCAATCGAGGCCATGAAGCAAGCTTACTCGCGGCATGCAGCTTGCGCGCTATTTCTATTTGGCATTCTCAACGGCAAGAGTAGCCTAGATGAGTCGAGCACTTTGCGGATGCTAACCGAACTGCGCAGACTGAATGAAGGTGTGTTTCGCATGGCAGGCGAGCTGCATGCGCTAGACGCGGCGTTTGATGAGAACGTTGTGGACTATAGCGCGCTTGTGGCAGCGCGGAAGGCGGCACAAAATGAACATGACGAAACTGGTTGAGGAATGGCGCAATCTAGGCCCAGCGCGATGGGCGGAGCATAAGTTTGGGTGGCTGTTGGAAGACGGTACACCTGTCGTGCTAGAACCGTGGCAACGGGCAGTGCTGGCGGCCTGGGAAGCGCACAAGACGGAAGTTACTACACTAGCAATCAGCAACGTCAAAAAGACGGGCAAGACGACGGTCAACGCGATCCTCACGGCCTGGCGCTGGCTGGCTTTACCAGGTGAGCATTTCTGCGCGGCCAACGACTTAGACCAAAGCGTGGGGCGGCAGTTTGGGATGGTTGCCAAGATGGTAGAGCGGCATCCACTCCTGAAAGCGCATGTCAAAAGTGTGCGAACGGCGTTGACATTTGAGCCAACAGGCAGCACGCTAGAGGCGCTGAGTGTAGACGCGGCGGGCAGTGCGGGCGCAAACCATTCAACGGTTTCTGTTACTGAGTCGTGGGGCATTATCTATGAGGGCGGAATCAGGGCGTGGGAGGAATTGACGCCGCCTCCAGATCTGCGCTATGGCCTGCCTGCGATACGGGTTGCTGATTCCTATGCAGGCTATGAGGGCGAGTCTGTGACCTGGCATGAACTCGTTGACCGCGGCTTGACTGGTGAGCGGGTGAGCGATGATTGGCCCATCTTCCTAGCTGACGGCTTGCTATTATTCCACATGGATGGGGAGGAAGCGCAACAGCGGTGTTTTCGTGGCACGTCAGAACGGCGTGAAGTGTACTACCGCGAGCAACAGCGAACACTCAGAGCGGGGGCATATTCTAGGCTGCACTTAAATAAGCGGGCGGTAGGTGAGTCGCAATTTGTGAACCTGGCGTTGTGGGATTCGCTGGTATCGCCTGACTGTAGGCCAGTTGCGCCAGGTGACCGGCGCGTGCTGTACCTGGGCGCTGATGCTGGCACGAAGCGCGACTTTGTGGCGCTTGTAGGTTGCGTGTGGAATGACAAGCGGCGGCGCGTAGAATTGGCCTATGTACGGGAATGGCGGCCTAGAGAGTTAGCACGACTGGCGGGCGGCGTAGACCTCGATGAAACGCTGTACACTGAGGTTTTGCGCTTGCATCGGGAGTACAATGTCGGGGAACTGCTGGCCGATCCGTGGCAGTTGGCGTCTTTGCTGAATCGCTGGCAAAAAGAGGGTATCCGTGTGCAGGAGTTCCCACAAAGCGCACAAAGAACGGCGGCGGATACTGCGCTTTATGATTCGATCCAGGCTAAAACTTTGATGACTTTCCCCAGTCCGGCGCTACGTGAAGCGGTACGCAAGGCAGCAGCCAAGGATACAGAGCGTGGTACACGGCTAGTCAAGCAGCCTGGCGATGATTTGTGTATAGCATTGTCTATGGCACATTACGCGGCAAGTCAGCACGGTAGTTTGACAGGATGGGTTGGGCGCGTTGGGGCTGACTTGTCTTGGACTGGTTTCGTAGACGGTGAGGGGAATTTCCGGTTTGTGGGCCATGATGATAGCGACGGGGAACCGGATCCGAGGCGGCCAATGCGCATGCGCGTGGAGCGGTACCAGTATAGTGATACGTTGTGAGTGGGGGCTTGCCGGTAGGTGTTTCCAAATCCGCCTCGACCGTAGCCCTTTTCTAGAACTGAATTGGAGGTTTGAGAGATGAAACAGATAATTCGTGTACGACTGCCCTACGAAGCGGGCGAGCAAGCGTTAGAGCGCGTGAAAGCGGCCTGGCGGGAGCGAAGCGGCGAGCGGTTGCCAGCATCGAGGCCAGTGCAAGAGGCAATAGTGCGCGATTGTCCCAAGACGTGGGCAGAGTTGAAAGCCTGGATTGCTCAGCAGCATCGAGGCTAACAAGTGGTCATGATGGTTTCACCATGTGGGTAGTTACCTCTCGATTCCAGGGCTACTATCCTATGGTGAAACCGTCTCCTATGATGGTCGGGCAACAATAGATACCCGAATGCTCATTGAGAGGTGAGAAGAAATGACAACTTTACTAGAGCGAATTGAGGAAGCGCGAGCGGCGCATGAGCAAATCCAGGCAATGGAAGCGGTCAGAACCGTGGCGGAAGAATTGCCTTTGCTGCTGGAGCAACAGGAACGCGAGGCGCGTATAGAGGCGGCAAACATACGGTTGGAACAAGTGCGCGCTGGCGTCAAGGTGCGACTGGATGAGGCACGGTCGGGCACGTCTAAATTCAGGCAGTCTTTTGCAGAACTGGTATTAGAGGTTGAGGCGCTTGTCGCGGTACTGCCAGGCCTGCAAGGCATGATCTTGGCGGCTG
>Ga0315288_10005615_pt1 | contig 15945 bp, 15 predicted proteins | sample YL17G11_20_MG_FD_203454 | JGI IMG/M metagenome (GOLD analysis project Ga0315288, IMG submission 203454) | Sediment microbial communities from Yellowstone Lake, YNP, Wyoming, USA - YL17G11_20 | ecosystem: Environmental > Aquatic > Freshwater > Lake > Sediment | place: USA: Wyoming | collected...
AGAAACAAAAATTTTTTTCTACCATTTGGATATTGATTGATCCCCACCTCAGCGCTCTTTGGGGTCTCTGGCGTAAGGATGGGGCGGTTCTAATCCAGCGGCTGGAGGTCAACGATCTTCAATTGCAGGGTGCGCCTGCCCTGATAGGTACCGATCTGAGGGGAAAAAGCCATATTCATGTGCTCCCGAGACAGGGGGTGCCAGGAGGCCATCCGGAACCCGATGGCTTCTCTGATGAATCTCCCTTCTTTGATGCGCAGGCGCAGATGTCCATTACCGACCCGCCTTGAATTCAGAACGGCCAAATCCTCCAACCCCAGAATCGGCTCGGGGTTTCCCGTACCAAAAGGCGCGAGGGATTCGAGCTCGGAGAGGAACGATTCGTTCATTTGTTCCAGCTTGGTTAAGCCGTCGAGGGCCAAGCAGGGGATGAAGTCTTCTTCAGTAAGACTCCGGGCCACGACTTCCTCAAAAGCCTGGGAAAAACTGGGAATGCATTCCTGGCGAATGACCAAACCCGCCGCCTGCTCATGGCCGCCAAATTTTTCCACCCAGGATCGGCAGGCTTTCAGCCCTTGGTAGAGAGAGAAAGGGTCGATGGATCGGCCGGATCCTTTTCCCAGATTTTCCTTCAGGGCAATAAGGATGGTGGGACGGTTATATTCTTCGGCTAGGCGTGAGGCCACAATACCGATGACCCCCGGGTGCCAGTCGTGGGAGGCCAGGACAAAAGATTTTCTCTTTTGATCCGCCGCCAGAGCGTCAATCATATCCCTGGCCTCGGCAAGGATCTTCTCTTCGATACGTTGGCGAAGCGAGTTGAGATCATTCAGATGAGCTGCGATCTCCCGGGCCTCCGTTTCATCATTAGAGACGAACAGGCGGACGACCTCTTCCGCATCCCCCAACCGACCGGCAGCATTGATACGGGGGGCAAAACGAAAATTGATACCGGTAGTGTCGACGGCCATCTCGCCGATACCCGAGACTCCTTTCAAGGCCACAATACCCGGCCGAGTGGAGAGGGTTAATTGCATCAACCCAAATTTCGCCAGGATGCGGTTAACCCCGATGAGGGGGACAACATCGCTCACCGTCCCCAGGGCCACTAAGTCCAGATATTCTTTCAGATTGGGAACCTCACGCTCCTGAAAAAACCCTTCCCGCCGCAGAGCGCTGCGCAGGGCGATGACCAGGTTAAAGGCCACCCCCACCCCTGCCAATTCCTTAAAAGGATAGGGGCAATTTTTTTGTTTGGGATTCAAAACAGCCAAAGCGGGAGGAAGGAATTCAGGGACTTCATGATGGTCGGTGACGATGACGTCCAATTCATTTTCCATCGCCCAGCGAATCTCCTCGGCATTGGTAATCCCACAATCTGCCGTGATCATCAATTTTGTACCCTGAGCATGGATTTTTTTTATCGCCTCGATACTTAGCCCGTACCCTTCCTTTTGACGGTGGGGGAGATAAAAGTCCACCCGGGCTCCTGCTCTTTTAAGGAATAGGAGTAACAGAGCGGTAGCCGTCGTTCCATCGACGTCGTAATCACCAAAAAGGGTAATTCTTTCTTTTTCCCGGATGGCTTGGGAGATTCGCCCAACCGCTTTTTCCATATCTTTCATGGAGAAAGGGTCCGGAAGGTCGGAAAGGGCAGGAAAAAGGAAACGCCTTGCTTGGCCCGTATTCGTGATCCCACGGTTGAGGAGAACCTGGACCGTGAGAGGGGAGAGCCCCAACTCGTCCGGGGAGAACTCTTTTCCAAAACCCTTGATAGGGCAGACTTTCCACTGCTTCCCAAGCCGACTTTTCAAGCTACGTTTTCCCGGTAATATTCTTTTTCTCTAATCACATGTGGAGAGCAAATCCCAAAACCAAAATAGCGGAGTGCCCCCTCTTCTGTCAATGAGATATTTAAGCTGGCCCACCCCCAGTTTTTCGTGAATCTACTTAGTGCTCATCCGGAAACACGCCTCTTCTTCTTCTCCTCGGTTTTCTAAAAACTGGAGGCGGGCCGGGATATTTAAGATTGTTATTTTTATTCAAAAGTGTTATTAAATAAGAAAGTCAATATAGAGCATTGAAAAGTGAGTAGAAAATAGGGAATCGGGAAATTTCTTCCCAAGTTCCCAATTGCCTTGTATGCTAAGAAATTGACTCATTATCTTTTTCAGTTGAGAAAAGAGAAGGCGAAATTTTTAGTATCTTTCTGGATTGATGGATTTGTAGAAATTCCTTTTGGTCCCATTTTCGCCATTCCCGGGAAGCTTGTCCTCGCGAAAGCGGGGAGCGGGAATCCATCCTGCCAAAGGCGGGACTGCTTTCGCAGGAGTGACGGCTTTGCTGACTTTTTACGAGATCATCTAGATTGAGAGACTGAATGTGGGAGGCCCGGAGATGAAAAAATACCTTGCCCCAGTGGCTATTTTCTCTACGGTTTTATTCATCATGGGAATGGGAGAGCTCGGGGGTGCGGTGCCCGCCGACAAGATCCCGGTACCCGAGAAGAACTTCAATACCCTGGTCATTGACCGCGAAGGAATTCAGACGGCCCTCTCCCAATTTAGTTTCGACGGAAAGGTCTCTCTGGGCGGGAAGCGTGGAAGCGCAACCATAGCCATCCCCTTTGAAAAAATCTCCCAGGTTGAACTTCAAGGCCAGGAAGGGAGTGAAGTCCTGGCCAAGGTCACCCTGCTGGATCAGAAGAGCATCGAAGTCAAGGTGGACAAACGCTCGAAGTTTTATGGCAAGGCGGAATTTGGGACCTTCCAAATCGAGATCAAGGACCTGAAGTCAATACGATTCCAGCTGTAGGCCCCGTTAAACAATCCATCAAAGAGTGGTGTGCAGGTAGATATGGGCACAAAACTATTGATTTTTTTAAATTCTCCGAATGATTTTTCCCCGAGTGGAGGAAGAGAGGCGGACCATGGCCGCGAAAAAAATATCCCGGAAGAAATTGCTCAAAGAGCCGGATGAGTTCATTTCCACCACTGCAAAGGTTCTTCAGTTCCTGCGTGGGCATCAAAGGCAAATGAGCATATATGGGGTGGTTGCGCTTGCCCTAGTGGCAGCAGGGGTCGGAGCGTATTATTACATGCGCTGGCAAGAGGGAAAAGCTCAGGTCATCCAACAGCAGGCTTTACAGATCTACCAGGAAGCATTCCGCAATGCAGCCAGCCCCGAGGGGGAAAAGGAAAATTACCGCAAGGCCTTGGAGAAGTTTCGAGAAGCCATGTCGGCTTATAGCTGGGGCAACGCTGCCCAGGTTTCCTGGGTTTACATCGGAGATTGCCATTACAACCTAAAGGAATACGATCAGGCTATTGCTGCTTACTCGCGATGCCTGGAGGGGCCATTTCGGTCCGTGGCCCTTAGCGGGCTGGGATATGGTTATGAGGCCAAGGGGGATTATGCCAAGGCTGCCGAGAATTACCAGAAGAACGCCGAGGAGAATGGAAACCCATTCCAAGGGGAGGGGATGCTGGGCTTAGCTCGTTGTTATGTAGCGCTGGATCAAAAACAGAAAGCTCTGGAGGTATACCAAAGAGCCTTGGCCAAAAATCCCAAGTCCCGCATGGCCGACTTTATCCAGTGGAAGATCAGTGAGCTTAAGGGGTAAGGGCATGACAGGAAAACGAGTCTTGTTGTCCGGAAATGAAGCCATCGCCCGCGGGGCGTATGAAAGCGGGGCGAAAGTGGCTACGGCCTACCCAGGTACGCCCAGCACGGAAATCTTGGAAAGCTTGAGCACCTACGCAGGCCTCCATGCCGAGTGGTCTCCGAACGAGAAAGTTGCCCTGGAAACAGGCATGGGGGCGGCTTTCGGGGGAGCCCGGGCTCTAGTGGTCATGAAGCACGTGGGAGTTAACGTGGCTGCCGATCCCCTTTTTACTCTTTCCTACACCGGGTTGCGGGGAGGCCTGGTGCTGGTCACAGCGGACGATCCTGAGTTGCACAGCTCCCAGAATGAGCAGGACAACCGGAATTACGCAAAATTCGCCAAGGTTCCCATGCTGGAGCCCAGCGACAGCCAGGAAGCGAAGGATTTTACGGAGATGGCCTTCGACTTGAGTGAGAAGTTTGACACCCCGGTGATGCTGCGAACTACCACCCGAGTATCCCATTCCAAGTCCATCGTCCTGGTGGGAGAACCCGCAGAACCCACGGGGAAGCCCCAGCTTGTCAAAGACCCGATGAAATTCGTCATGCTGCCGGCCAATGCGCGGAAGCGCCATCCAATCGTGGAAAAGCGGATCGAAGAACTAACCCGGTTTGCCGAGACCTTCCCAGGAAATCGCGTCGAGTGGGGTGAAAGCAAAGTCGGAATCATCACCAGTGGAATTTCCTATGAATACGCCAAGGAGGTCATGCCCGAAGCCTCCTACCTGAAGTTGGGGATGGTCTATCCTCTGCCGCGGGAGATGATTCGGTCTTTCGCCTCCCGGGTGGAGAAACTTTTTATTGTGGAGGAGTTGGACCCCTTTATCGAAGAGCAGGTGCGAGCCATGGGGATCGAAGTTACGGGCAAGAATCTTTTCCCTCTCTGCGGCGAACTTAACCCCGGGCTGGTGGAGAGGGGCTTGAGGGGTCTTCTCCAGGTGCCGAAAGAGGAGACCTATAAAAATCTGCCGGCACGGCCCCCGATTATGTGTCCGGGATGCCCCCACCGGGGAATTTTTTCGATCCTGAGCAAAATGAAATTGTTCGTCACCGGAGACATCGGATGTTACACTTTGGGTTTTCTACCTCCGCTCAGCGCCATCGATACTTGCGTCTGCATGGGTGCATCCATCGGACACGCCATGGGTTTGGACAAAGCACTGGGGAAAGAGGCCCTGGGGAAAGTTGTGGCTGTGATCGGAGACTCCACCTTTCTTCATTCGGGGATTACCAGCCTCTTGAATGTGGTTTACAATAAAGGTGCCGTAACGCTGATTATTCTGGATAACCGCACCACAGCGATGACCGGAAGGCAGGACCATCCCGGAACGGGGTTTACTCTTAAGGGGGAGGAAACTTCGCGGGTGGATCTTGTTAAATTGTCCAAAGCTCTGGGGGTGAAGCACATAAAGGTGGTCGACCCTTACCAACTGGCGTCGACCGAACGGGTGATCAAGCGCGAAGTTCGGCGCCCGGAGCCTTCGGTGATTATTTCCCGGGCTCCCTGTATCCTATCGCGCAGGGAGAGGACGGAGCAGGAGAAATCCTTTTTTGTGAGCCCGGAGGCCTGCACGGGGTGTCGGACCTGCCTGCGCCTGGGCTGCCCGGCGATCGAATGGGTCAAAGAAAATGGGGCGGGCCCCGAGGGAAAGAAGAGAAAAGGGAGGGCCTCCATCGAAAGCTTCCTCTGCACCGGGTGCACGCTTTGTGCCCAGGTGTGCAAATTTGGGGCGATAAAGGAAAGCGATGGAAAATAATAAGGTCAAAAATATCTTGCTGGTCGGGGTTGGAGGCCAGGGGATCATTTTAGCCTCCGAGATCATGGCGGATGTTTTCATGGAAGCGGGGTTTGATGTTAAGAAAAGCGAAGTCCATGGCATGGCCCAGAGAGGCGGGAGCGTGTCCACCCACGTTCGCTTTGGGTCGAAGGTCTTTTCTCCGTTGATTAAAGAAGGGGAAGCGGATATTTTCATCGCCTTCGAAGAGCTGGAGGCCCTTCGTTACCTTGACTATTTAAGCCCCCAGCCGACCATCCTTCTGAATGAGCAACGGTTGAACCCCCCGTCGGTTTCGCTGGGAAACCAGGCTTATCCCGAGAAGATTTCTGAAATTCTCTCCGGACGATCCAAACATTTCAAGAGCATTCCGGGAAGGGAGTTGGCCTTGCAGGCCGGGGATGCCCGGGCCGTAAACATTGTTCTCCTGGGAGCCCTCTGTGCCATCCTTTCCATTCCCGAAAAAATTTGGACCGAAAATATCCTTCGCCGGTTTTCCCCAAAGGTTGAGCGGGTTAATTTGGAAGCCTTCCGCTTGGGGCGGAGCACTTGAATTGAGCCCGAGAGGGAAGAGGACTGCCTGCCGGTCATGGGTCAAGATTTTCCTCCTGGTCATTTTTTTTCTTTTCGAGTCCGAAGCTTTTGGGGCGGAAGAGGGGAGCCGGCGATACATCGATGAAAAGTTGCAGATGGACTTGGCAGACCAGTTTTTCAAAGAGGGAGACTATTACCGGGCCATCACGGAGTACAAGCGTTTCCTTTTTTTCTTTCCCCAGAGTACCGAGGCCAAAGAAGCACTGTGGAAGATCGCCAAGTCCTACTTCAACGGGAAAAGGTGGGATGACGCCATATCCGCCTGCGATGACCTGATCAGGAAATTTCCGGGTTCGTCGCCGGCCGCTGAAGCAGTTCTTCTCAAGGGGTTTGCTCTTACAGAAAAAAAGGAATATTCCCAGGCCCGGCAGTATTTCCTGAAAGCCCAGGAGGTCTCTCCGTCCACCTCCATCGAGGATGAAGCACAGCTGCAGATCGCTCTTACGTACGTAAAAGAAGAAAAATGGAAAGAAGCAGCCGATGAATTTCGAAAGATTAATAAAAATAATAGACTGTACCCTAAAGGGGAATATTTTGCTCAAGGTTTGGACCGGATCGACGCCGTACCGCAAAAATCTCCCCCAGTCGCCGGGATTTTGGCAGCCATCCTTCCGGGCGCCGGGCACCTTTACTGCGAGCGCTACCGCGATGCCTCCATCGCTTTCCTTCTGAACGGGGCCTTCATTTGGGGGATGGTTGAAGCCTTCCAGCACAATGAAAACGTGATTGGCGGAATATTGACCTTTTTTGAATTGGGGTGGTATAGTGGGAACATCTACAGTGCGGTAGCCAGTGCTCATAAATATAACAGAAAAATGAAACAAGAATACATCGACCACCTGGAGAGAGGATTATCCCTGGGAATTTCTTTTCAGGGAAGAAGTCCGGTTTTTTCTTTACGATATGTCTTTTAAAAAATTGATTCCCATTTTCTGCCTCAGTTTTTTGTTTCTGCCCATTGGCTATGTGGGCAGCTACGCGGAAGAAGGTCGATGGGAAGAACCCTGGCCCGGGGAAGCTTCTCGGGGATTTACCAAAGAAGAGAGCCCGACGCAGGTGGGGTCTGCCGGGCAGAGAGCCGCGGAGTGGTTATTCCGATTTTATCAAAAATACATTAGTCCCGTGGATGGAGATCGATGCCCGAGTTACCCCACTTGTTCCCAGTATGGCCTGGAAGCGGTCCGCAAACATGGACTCCTGGTGGGGTTTGTGATGACCTTCGACCGCCTGATCCATGAGTCCGACGAGATCCGGAGAGCGCCATTGATCCGGGTCTATGAATCGCACAAGTATTATGATCCGGTAGAGAATAACGATTTCTGGTGGTATAAGAAATAGCGATCCGTAGGGGCGGGGTTACCCCGCCCCCACAGTCGATTTGGCGGAGGAAAATTTATATGATTTGGGATGAAGAATTCGAGACCCTGCCGAGGGAGGCCTTGGAAGCTCTGCAGCTCAAACGGCTGGTCTCGACCTTAGAAAGGGTCTATGCCACCGTACCGTTTTACAAAAAAAGATTCGACGAGTGTGGTCTCAAGCCTGCGGACGTAAAATCCTTGAAGGACCTCAAGCGATTTCCTTTCACCACGAAACTCGACCTGCGGGATAATTATCCTTACGGAATGTTCACCGTGCCCCTGGAACAAGTGGTGCGGATCCATGCCTCATCGGGGACGACGGGAAAGCAAACCGTCGTGGGGTACACCCGCCGGGACATTAACACCTGGGCCGAGCTGATGGCCCGTTCTCTGGCCGCCGGGGGAGTGCAAAAGAATGACATCATCCACAACTCTTACGGCTACGGCCTCTTCACCGGGGGTCTGGGTGTCCATTACGGGGCAGAAAAACTCGGCGCTTCAGTGATCCCCATGTCGGGCGGAAACAGCAAACGACAGATCATTATTATGCAAGATTTCGGCTCCACGGTTTTGACCTGCACGCCTTCCTACGCGCTTTTTCTAGCCGAGGTGGCGGAAGAAATGGGTGTGGACTTCAAAAACCTAAAATTGCGGGTGGGCATCTTCGGCGCTGAACCCTGGTCGGAACGAATGCGGGATGAGATCGAACGCAAGCTGAACATCCAGGCCATCGACATTTACGGGCTGAGCGAAATCATCGGGCCGGGAGTGGGCATCGAGTGCATCGAAGCCAAGCGGGGCCTCCATGTCTTTGAAGACCATTTTATCGCGGAAATCATCGACCCGCACACCGGGGAAGTTCTCCCCTATGGCGAGAGAGGGGAGCTGGTTTTTACCACCATTACCAAAGAGGCCTTGCCCCTGGTGCGCTATCGGACCCGAGATATATCGGTACTCTACCCTCAGCCTTGCAAATGCGGACGGACGGTGGTGCGCATGGAGCGAGTCAGCGGACGCAGCGATGACATGCTCATCATCCGCGGCGTAAACGTCTTCCCCTCCCAGATCGAAAGCGTCCTGATGAATATCAAGGGGGTGGAGCCCCATTACCTTCTTTTTGTAGACCGGAAAGGAAATTTGGATACCCTGGATGTTCACGTAGAAGTCAACGAGAAAGTTTTTTCGGATGAGGTCAAAGACCTCCAGGCCCTGGGCCGGAAGATCGAAAAGGAGATTAAAGACCTTCTCGGGGTAACCGCCGGGGTGAAGCTGGTAGAGCCCAAGACAATTCAACGCAGTGAAGGCAAGGCTCAACGGGTCATCGATAAGCGAAACATCTAAAACCAACTCCATTCCGGAGTCTGGAGGAATGCTATGAAAGTAGAACAGATCTCTGTTTTCCTGGAGAACAAGCCTGGAGCTTTGGCCGAAGTGACCCGTATTCTGGGGGAGGCTGGGGTCAACATCCGGGCCCTCTCTTTGGCGGACACCAAGGACTTTGGCATCCTGCGGCTGATCGTCAACGACAATGAAAAAGCCCGGGAGGTTCTGGGCCGCAAGGGCTTAACGGTTCGAAAGACTGAGGTGGTGGCCGTGGAAGTTCCCGATCGTCCGGGAGGGTTGGCGGAAATCCTGAAGGTTCTCTCCGAAGCCGGCATTAATGTGGAGTATCTTTACGCCTTCGTCCAGCAAAGCGGAGAGAACGCCATCATCATCTTCCGCTTCGATGAGATCGATCGGGCCATTGCCGCCCTCTCCGAGAAAAAGGTGCGGATTTTGGAGGGGAAGAAGGTTTATGGACTCTGAAATATGGAGAAGAGAGGATCTCCACGGGTTTCCTGCCGCAAGGTCGTCCTCTGTGAAAATACAAAGAATTTGGGAGGTTCGGTTATGTCCAAGAAATGCTTTCAGGTCGTTCTCGTTGCCACCCTTTTTCTATCCGGGTCTCTTCCCAATGCGTCATGGGCGCAGAAAGAGCCCTATTCGATCGGAGCGGTTTTTAGCGTCACTGGGGGGGCGTCATTCTTGGGTGAGCCCGAGCGCAACACCGTGAAGATGATCGAGGAATGGATGAATGCCGCTGGTGGAATTCAAGGCCATCCCTTGAAGGTAATCGTGGAAGACACGAAAAGCGACGAAGGCCAGGCCGTGTTGGCTGTCCGCAAACTTCTGGAAAGAGATAAGGTTACCGCCATCATCGGTCCGTCTACAACGGGTGAAAGCATGGCTGTGGTGCCCATCATGGAAAAAGCCGAAACCCCCTTGATTTCCTGCGCCGCGGCCTTATCCATTGTCACCCCCAAGGAGGAACTGGATCGAATCCTGTCGGCCAAGACCTTCGAGATGCCCAAAAAGCAAAACAAGTGGATCTTCAAGAGCCCTCAAACCGACACGGCAGCGGTAGAGGCCATTTATGACCACATGAAGAAGAAGGGCATCTCCAGAATAGGTATTATCACAGTGACGGCGGGGTTTGGAGATTTTGGCCGCCAGGAGCTCAAACGAGTGGCTCCCGTTTACGGAATTTCCATCGTCGCCGATGAGCGGTATGGCCCGAAAGATTCGGATATGACGGCGCAGTTGACGAAAATAAAAGGGACGGACGCGCAGGCTCTGGTCAACTGGTCCGTGGGGCCCCCGCAAGTCATTGTAACCAAGAACTGGAACCAGCTGGGGATGAAGATTCCTCTCTACCAGAGTCATGGCTTCGGGTCGAAGCGAAATATTGAACTGGCCGGCGGAGCGGCGGAAGGCGTTCTTTGCCCCCTGGGGCATGTGGTCGTCGCGGAAAAGGTGAAGGCGGATCATCCGCAAAAATCGGTAATCATGAAGTACAAAACAGAGTACGAAAAACGCTTCAAGACCGATGTTTCGGGCTTTGGTGGGTATGCCTATGATGCCCTCTATCTCGTGGTCAATGCTCTGAGAACTACCGGAATGGATAAGGGGAAGATTCGGGATTACCTAGAGACGAAGGTGAAAAATTGGCCTGGAGTGAGCGGGGTATTCAACATCTCTCCAGAGGATCACACCGGGCTGAAAAAAGATGCTTTCGAAATGATCGTAGTCAAGAGTGGCGACTGGGCTTTCGCCGATTGAATGGAAAAATTTAGGACGCAGATGAGCGCAGATCTTAAGGGTGTTATAATAACGGGCATGGGCCGGATCCTTGTTTTCAATTCCTGCGGTTTCTCTTCTATGGCCAAGAAGGCCGAAGGTCTACGTCAATCCTTTTACGGCTATTACTATTAAAGAGCGCTGCGGCCTTCGATTATCTTCATTGAAGGCCTTAAGCGCTCTTCGTCTATTTAGAAGGCGCTTCGAAAGATGACTTTGGCCAGCCAACTTATTCAATACCTTTTCACCGGGCTGACTCTGGGCAGTATTTATGCCCTGGTCGCTCTGGGGTTTACCATGATCTACAATGCCACCGGAATCATCAACCTGGCCCAGGGAGAGTTTGTCATGCTCGGCGGCTTGATTATGGTCTTCTGCACGATGATCCTGAAGCTGCCTCTATTCCTGGGATTCGTGCTGACCATCATCGGGGTGACTTTGGTGGGTATCCTTTTCGAGCGGCTCGCCATTCATCCCTTGAAAAACGCCTCTCTCATCACGCTCATCATGATCACCTTAGCCGGGTCTATTCTTTTTCGGGGGGTGGCCATGTTCCTCTGGGGTAAAGACCCGTACGCCCTTCCTCCCTTCAGCGGCAGCAGGCCCGTGCACTTCCTGGGCGCGACCATTCAACTCCAAATCTTCTGGATCCTGGCGATCACCCTCTTGGCGGTGTTGGGGATTGGGTTCTTCTTCAATCGAACGCTGGCGGGGAAGGCTATGATCGCCTGTGCCTTCAACCCCTTGGCGGCCGGCCTCGTGGGCATCAACGTACGCAGGATGGTCCTCTTTTCCTTTGGCTTGAGCGCGGGCGTTGGAGCCATTGCCGGGGCGATCATCACCCCGATTACGCTCATGGAATATGACCGGGGACCCCTTTTGGGGTTAAAGGGATTTGCCGCCGCGGTTCTCGGTGGTCTGGGAAGCGGGGTGGGATCTATTGTTGCCGGTTTCATCATCGGAATCTTGGAATCTATGGGAGCAGGTTTGATCTCTTCAGGCTATAAGGATGCCATCGCCCTTGTTGTTCTGCTGATGATCCTCTGGGTGAAACCCAGCGGCCTCTTCGGAAGCGCTGAGGAAAGCGAGTTGAAGAAATTTTAAAAGGGGCGGAATGAGAAAAAGCGATTATTATCCGATTCTGCTCATGGCCCTGGCGGTCATCCTGTTTCCCCTGCTCGCCGGTGGCAACGGTTACTTCATCAGTCTCCTTGTTTTCATGGGCATCAATGGCCTCATCAGCATGGGCCTCAGCCTGCTCATGGGTTATGCCGGGCAGATTTCTCTTGGCCATGCAGCCTTTTACGGGATCGGAGCTTATTCCTCCGGCATATTGACCACGAAATATTCTTTCCATCCGGTAGGAGCCTTTTTCATCGGCATCCTTTTCTCTGCCCTCATCGCTTTTCTGGTCGGCAAACCCACCCTCAGGCTCAAGGGCCATTACATGGCCGTAGCCACCCTGGGTTTTGGCGAAATCCTGTTTATCGTTTTCAATGAACTATCGCCGCTAACGGGCGGTCCTTCCGGTCTTTCAGGGATTCCTCCTCTCACCTTTTTTGGACACCCCCTCGAAGGAGCAGCTTACTTTTACCTTGTCTGGGGGTTCGTCATTTTTCTTCTCCTTTTTTCCCTCAATGTAATCAATTCCCGGGTGGGGCGGGCCCTGCGGGCTGTCCACGGGAGCGAATTGGCCGCCAACGCCATGGGGGTGGATGCTTCCCGTTATAAAGTGCAGGTCTTCGTCTTGAGTGCCATCTACGCTTCCATGGCCGGCAGCCTATACGCCCATTTCGTCACCTTCATCAGCCCGAATTCCTTCAGCTTAATGTTCTCGATCTTACTATTGATGATGGTGGTCGTCGGCGGGACGGAGACGATTTGGGGTGCGCTGCTGGGAGCGACGGTTCTCACGTTACTGCCCGAATATCTTCGGGGTCTGGAAGATTTTGAAGTTTTGGCTTACGGTGCCATTCTCATGGGGGTCCTCCTTTTCATGCCCCGGGGAATTCTCCAGGGAATACGCGGACTCCTTGGGAAGAGAGGAGAAGTTGGGGTCCCAAGTCCATGACGGAACAGGTTCTTCGGGTCCAGAGCTTTGAGAAATCCTTTGGGGGCCTGCGGGCCATCGAGGCTTTAGATTTCACCGTAGCGGCAGGGCAGATTAAATCCTTCATCGGCCCGAATGGGGCTGGGAAGACGACCCTTTTCAACCTGGTCACGGGGATCCTTCCGCCCACCGCGGGAACTTTTGAGTTCGCCGGGAGAACGCTCAACGGGCTGAAACCACACGCCATCGCCCGGTTGGGAATCTCCCGCACCTTCCAGAATTTGGAGCTTTTTGGGAACATGACTGCCTTGGAGAATGTGATGCTTGGCCGGCACAGCCGGACTGCTGCGGGTATCTTCAGCGCCGGCCTTCGCCTTCCCGGAATGCGGAGAGAGGAAAGACAGATCAAGGAGAAAGCACTAGAAGAGCTCCGTTTCATGGGGTTAGAAAATAAAGCGATGATGGGCGCCACTTCCTTACCCTTGGGGGAACAGAAGTTATTGGAAATTGCCCGCGCCCTGGCCACCCAGCCCAAGCTTCTTCTCCTCGACGAGCCGGCCGCCGGGTTGAACATGCGGGAGACTGTGAAGCTTTCGGAAACGATCCTCCGGATCCGGGAAAGAGGGATTACGGTGATGCTCGTGGAACATGACATGAGCCTGGTTATGGAGATATCGGATGAAGTGCTGGTCCTGAATTATGGGAGGAAGATCGCCGAAGGCCGCCCGAAGGAGATCCAGCGGCATCCCGATGTCATTGCCGCTTACCTGGGAGAGGAAACCCAGAATGCTTAGGGTGGAGAGTGTTACCGCCTTCTACGGGGCCATTCAGGCATTGCGCAACGTTTCCATCCACGTGAGCGCCGGAGAGATCGCCACCCTTCTGGGGGCAAATGGAGCCGGGAAAACCACCCTGATGAAGGTTATATCGGGCATCCATCCTCTCACGAAAGGGAGATTACTGTTCAGCGGCCAAAATATCGCCGGGCTACCGGGTGAGCGCATTTTGCGGTTGGGAATAGGCCAGGTCCCCGAAGGAAGGCAGATTTTTGCTCCGCTCACCGTTATGGACAACCTTACCCTCGGCGCTTACGTCCGTTTCAAAAGGGAAGAAAAAAATGAAGTCCTCCGAGATTTACAGGCCATCTTCGAGCTCTTTCCAGTTTTGAAAGAACGGCAGAAACAGCGTGCCGGCACGCTCTCCGGGGGGGAACAACAAATGGTAGCCATCGGCCGGACCTTGATGGCTAGGCCAAAACTTCTTCTCTTAGACGAGCCGTCGATGGGCCTTGCTCCGAGGGTCGTTACCGATATCTTCAAGGCCATTCAAACTTTGAGGACCCGGGGCACAACCATCTTTTTGGTCGAACAGAATGCCAAAGCTGCCCTGAAGGTTGCCGACCGGGGCTACATCATCGAGACCGGTCGGATCATTCTGGAGGGGGAGACCGAAGACCTTTTGAATAACAAAGAGGTCCAGCGGGCTTATTTGGGCAAAGAGTACCGGGAGGTATGGGAGTAAAAGGGGGGTGAAATGATCTGGGATCGTCGCCATGAATGCATGGAGAGGGAAGAGATTGAGCAGCTCCAGCTGGAGCGGCTGCAATCTACTTTGAACCGGGTCCACCGAAACGTTTCCTTCTATAAAAAGAGGTTCGATTTGTTAAAGGTCCTTCCGGAGGAAATTCAATCCGTCAAAGACTTCGCTCAGTTTCCCTTCACCGCCAAAGAAGATCTGCGGGAAAGTTATCCTTACGGGATGTTTGCGCTCCCTCTGCGGGAGGTGGTTCGCCTCCATTCTTCCTCGGGGGTTACGGGGAAGCCTACCGTTACCGGTTATACTCGGAACGACCTGCACCACTGGGGCCAGCTAACCGCGAGAGTCCTTACCGCTGGCGGGGTGACAAAGGATGATGTGGTACAGATCACCTTCAAATACGGGCTTTTCACTGGAGCTTTCGGGCTGCACCACGGAGCCGAGGTTATTGGGGCCTCAGTGATTCCCATGTCTACCGGCAACACCAGCAAACAGGTTTTGATCATGCAGGATTACAAGACTACGGCCCTCGTGAGTACGCCCTCGTATGCCCTGCTTCTGGCACGGTACATGGGGACCCAGGGGATTGAGTCCAAGTCCCTGTCCCTAAAGCTCGGCCTTTTCGGTGGAGAGCCCTGCCCTGAATCCATGCGCCGGGAGGTCGAAGAGCGCCTGTTCATTAGCGCCACGGACAATTATGGAGTGAGCGAAGTAATGGGGCCGGGGGTTTCCGCCGAATGTGAGTTTAAAAACGGGTTGCACATAAACGAAGACCACTTTATACCCGAAATTATCGATCCCCAGACCCTGCAAGTTCTTCCCCCGGGTGCCGAAGGGGAATTGGTGCTGACCACTCTGAGCAAAGAAGCCTTCCCGCTGATCCGGTACCGGACTCGGGACATTACCTCTCTGGATTATTCGCCTTGCCCCTGCGGCAGAACGCTGGCGCGGATGAAGAAGGTGCTCGGACGCAGCGATGACATCATCATCATCAAGGGGGTAAATGTTTTTCCTTCGCAGGTGGAGTCCATCCTCATGGAGATGGAAGGGGTGGAGCCGCGTTACCAGATTATCGCGGACCGGGTTGAAGGCGTGGATACGCTGGAAGTGAAGGTGGAAATGAATGAGAGAGTTTTTTCAGATGAAATAAAAAATCTTCAGAATATCGCCTCGCAGGTCGAGCGCAAACTTCGGGAAATCGTCGGGGTAAGTGTCAAGGTCAAGCTGGTAGCCCCGGAAAGCCTGCAGCCCGCGGAAGGGAAAGTTTTAAGGGTGATTGACCGACGAAAAAAATAACCAAAGGGGAATTATAAAAATATTGAATACTTCTAGTCAATTAAATGATATAAAACTTAAAATTATAGGAGGTTAAAAAAAATGAAAATCTGGAAATTAATTTTTTCGACTTTTTGCATATTCGGATTTGGATTTTGCTTTCCCATTTCGTATTCCTTCGCCCAAACCAAACCCGTTGAGCTTTCCTACTCGATTTTCTTTCCTGCTCCCCATAAAAATACGGTTCTGGCCGGTGAGTGGGCAAAAGAAATTGAAAAACGGACCAATGGAAGAGTAAAGATTACGATTTTTCCGGGCGGCACCCTGACTCCCGCGGACAAGTGTTACGACGGCGTGGTCAAGGGGATTTCGGACATTGGAATGTCTGTCATGGGTTACACCAGAGGAAAGTTTCCCCTAACCGAGGTGATTGACCTCCCCCTGGGATATAAAAAGGGCGTTGTGGCAACCAACTTGATTAATCAATACTACCAGAAATTCCAACCCAAAGAATTTGATGAGGTGAACGTCCTCTACCTGCATGCGCATGGACCCGGAATTCTGCACAGCAAAAAGG
>Ga0315288_10005616_pt1 | contig 15944 bp, 13 predicted proteins | sample YL17G11_20_MG_FD_203454 | JGI IMG/M metagenome (GOLD analysis project Ga0315288, IMG submission 203454) | Sediment microbial communities from Yellowstone Lake, YNP, Wyoming, USA - YL17G11_20 | ecosystem: Environmental > Aquatic > Freshwater > Lake > Sediment | place: USA: Wyoming | collected...
GCGCCCCTGCAAGCGGGGCTGAAGCAGCAGGGGTACCGGGTCACCGTGACGCGGTCCCCCCACGACGCCCTGGAACTGGTGGAGCAGATTCGATTCGACCTGGTCTTCGTGGACGTGAACCTGCCGGCCATGAACGGCCTGGAGTTATATCTTGCCATCAAGAAGATCACTCCGACGGCCGTGGCGATCATGATCACCGGGATGGAGGAAGAGTTCGAGACCCTCGCCCGGGAGGCCGTCCGGCGAAACGCCTACACGCTGGTCCGAAAGCCGCTGGACATCGACCCTGTCCTGGCCTTGCTGGCGCGGGTAACCGGGAGGCGCGCCTCCGGCGACCTGCGAAAGCCGCCGGCGGCCCAATGACGGTCCGGGGCGGTCAAGAAAGGGGCGCCGCGGTGGAAAGCGGAAAGCAGTCCCAGGAACGGTCGCGGCTGCTGATCGTCGAGGACGATGAGGCCCAACTGCGAACGCTCACCGCCATCATGCGGGCAGAGGGATTTGAGGTCGCCGGCTGCTCCACCGCGTCAGAAGCCCTCAAGAACCTCGAGCGTGGGGGATTCGCCGTGGCGGTGGTGGACCTGCAATTGCCTGACCTCCCCGAAGAGCAACTGCTGACCCGGCTCCGCGCCGTCACGGATGACGTTCGGGTCATCATCAACACCGGGTACGGCTCCTACGAGTCGGCCAGGGATGCCGTGAACCTCGGCGCCTTCGCCTACGTGGAGAAAGCGGGCGATCCCGGTGAGATCGTCCGTCACGTGCACCGGGCATTCCACGCACGCTTGCGCCGCTACGCCGAGGATCTGGAAAGCGCCGTGGCGGAACGAACCCGCGAATTGCGGGAGGCCAACGAAACGCTCCGGCTGGAAATCGCCGAACGCAAGCGGGCCGAGGAGCAGGTGAAGGCTCACCAGCATCGCCTCCGGTCGCTGGGGGCGGAACTGGCCGTGGCCGAGGAACAGGAACGCCGCCGCATCGCCGTCGGCCTGCACGACAACGTGGTCCAGACCCTCGCGCTGGCCAAGACGAAACTCGAGGGTCTGGCGGCCCGCAAGTCGTCTGCGCAGATTTCGCAGGCCATCCTGGAAATCCGGGGGCTCGTGGACCAGTCGGTGCACGACACGCGGTCGCTCCTGTTTGACCTCAGCCCGGTGGCCCTGTACGAACTGGGCTTCGAGCCGGCCGTCGAGGCGCTCCTGGAACGCATCCAGGCGGCCCACCGCCTCGCCACCCGGTTCCGGACCGACGGCCTTCCCAAGCCCATGACGAACGACGTGCGGGTGGTCCTGTTCCGCGGCGTCCGCGAGGTCGTCCAGAACGTCGTCAAGCACGCCCAGGCCCGGGGCGTGGGCGTTTCCGTCGGTCGCGATGGCGAGACGATCCTCGTCGAGGTCCAGGACGACGGCGTGGGGTTCGACACCGAGAAAACCCTCTCGATTCACGACGCGGGCAGGGGTTTCGGCCTCTTCGACGTGCGCGAACGCCTCGACTACCTGGGCGGAAGCCTCACAATCCAGTCCGAGCCGGGCAAGGGAACCACCGCTACCCTGCGAGCGCCGCTGGTGCCGGAAAAGGCCTGCCCTGAAGGAATGAGCCATGGCGATTCGAGTGCTTCTGGTTGACGATCATCAACTGTTCCGGCAGGGCATGCGCTCCATGCTTGCCAACGACGCGGGGATCGAGGTCATCGGCGAGGCCGAGAACGGCCGCAGGGCCGTCGAACTGGCCCGCCAACTGGCCCCCGACGTCATCGTCATGGACATCAGCATGCCCGACCTGAACGGCATCGAGGCAACGCGCCAGATCGCGGCCCGCACCCCGCGGACGCGGGTCCTGGCGATCTCGATGCATTCGGACCGGCGGTTCGTCACCGGCATTCTCGCGGCCGGCGCCGCGGGCTATCTCCTGAAGGACTGCGCGTTCGACGAACTCTGCCGCGCCATCCACGCCGTGGCGAAGAAGCAGGTGTACCTGAGCCCGGCGGTGGCGGGCGAGGTGGTCGACGCCCACGTCCGAGGAGGCGACGACGCTGCTTCGCAACCCTTGGGCGACCTGACGTCCCGCCAGTTAGAGATCCTCCAACTCGTGGCCGAGGGACGGGCCACCAAACAGATCGCCGCCCGCCTCCACGTCAGCACCAAGACCGTGGACACCCACCGCCACGAAATCATGACCAAACTGGACCTCCACAGCATCGCGGAACTGACGAAGTTCGCCGTCCGCGAGGGGCTGACAAACCTCGAGGCGTAACGAGCGAAAAAGACTCCCGGAGTCGTTTCCGCGAAGCACCCTTCGGGCCCCGCGGGGTAACGATTCCGGGAGTCTTTTTCGCGGGGCCTGGCCCCCACCTCAAAACGAAATTCAGGGATTTCGAACCCCAGATTCAGGAAAAACCCCTATGGCGTCGCGTACCGAAAGGACCGATACTCCGATTCCGATTACGGGTGAGCGAACCGAGGGCAGGAGGTCCGGGCATCAGTGATCCTCGTCCACGCTGGGAAGCGACGAAGAGATCGGCAAGCCGCCCCCTGCCCCCGGTTCGCATAACCTTGCGGCGCCTGTGACGGAACGCCGTCACAGGGACCCGCTGAAAGCGGGCGCCTCGGGGGCCTATGGGACGATAATGGATAGCGGCGTGCAGGCAAGCCCTTTCTTCCCCCCCGCGCTGGGGTGGGATGAAGGAAGCGCCGGGCCCGAACGGCCGGCGCTTCCCGTTTTCTTGGGGTGTGCCAGGATTTTCTGGCACCTGCCGAAGGCGCAACAGATGACTCGTGTGGCACGGCCGGTCTTGCCCGGCCGTGCGCACGGGGATCGAAGACGCACTGGTGGACAAGCCACCAGTGCCACCCCCGGCTGGTGGCTCATGCGACCTGTTGGAAGTTCCCGGTGAACCGGCCAGAAAAAACAGTCACACCCGTTTTTTTGCGGCACCGGGCGATTCCTTGACCCTCTCGGCAGCGTGTGGTAGCGTACGGGCTCAACTTCGCAAGCGAAAGGAGGCCGTGCGTGAGCCAGACGCTGGTGGGACTCATCGGCGGGACGGGCATCGGCGAAGCCCTGACGGAAGGGGCGAAGGGCAAGCGCGTCGAGGTGGACACGCCGTTCGGCAACCCCTCCGGGCCGATCCTCCTGTCGGAGGTGGGCGGCCAGCAGGTGGCGATCCTGGCCCGCCACGGACCGGGCCACCGCTTCAATCCCTCGCGCGTGCCGTACCGCGCGAACATCTTCGCCCTCAAGAAACTCGGCGTGACCCACATCCTGGCGAGCGGGGCGACGGGGAGCCTCCAGGAGACAATCGCGCCGCGCGACCTCGTGATCTCGGACCAGGTGATTGACAAGACCCTTCGGCCCGGCCGGACGTTCTTTGAGGACCTGGCGGTGCACGTGGAGTTCGCCCAGCCGTTCTGCCCGGGCCTGAGGGCGGTGCTGATTGAAAGCGGGATGGATCTCGAGACGACGGTGCATCCGAAGGGGACCTATGTGTGCATGGAAGGCCCGCAGTTTTCGACCCGGGCCGAGAGCCTCCAGCACCGCTCGTGGGGCGCGGACCTCATCGGCATGACCGCCATGCCGGAAGCGAAACTCGCGCGCGAGGCGGAAATCTGCTACGCCCTCATCGCCGTTGCGACGGACTACGACTGCTGGCGCCCGCACGAGGCCGGCGCCTCCGCCGACGAGGTCCTGGAAAGCATCCTGGCGAACGTGAAGGCAGGGACGGCCAACGCGATGGAACTCATGAAGCGGGCCGTCCCGAGAATCGCCGACGCCGTCGGGCCCGACTGCGCGTGCCGCAGCGCCCTGGCGAAGGCCATCTGGACGGACCCCAAGGCCGTCGCCCCCGAGATCCTCCGCCGCCTCGAACCGCTGCTGGGCAAATACCTGAAGTAGGCGACGTCGCCCCACGCCAACTCCTCGGCCCCGCGGGCGGCTCGGTCTATGCCACGGGGGCCACTTCGACGGTTGCGTAGAGGCGTTCGGCGTCTTCGGGGTCCACTTCGCCGGTGCGGGCTTTGAGGGCGGCGGCGGAGCCGACCGCGACGCCGCGGCGCAGACATTCCTCCGGCGCGCCGCCGCGCGCATGGGCGTGAACGAAACCCGCCAGCAGCGCGTCCCCGCAACCGACCGTCTTCACGATCTCGGCCGGGTCGAGGTGCGGCGTGGCGTGCCAGGCGCCGGTGCGCGTAAAGAGGCAGGCACCTTCCTGGCCGAGCGTGACAACCACCAGTTCGACGCGCTCGAGGAGCGCCCGGGCGGCCTCGTGCATCTGGAGGTCGGTTTCGACGGGCCGGCCGGTCAGTTCGGCGAGTTCCTCGCGGTTGGGTTTGACGAGCCAGAGCGGCCCGCCGTGGCGGACGACGTCGAGGCCCGGGCCGCTCGAGTCGACGGCGACGTAGGCGGTGCGGTCGCGGCAGACGGCGACGAGGCGCTCGAACGTTTCGGCGTCCATGCCGGGAGGCAGGCTGCCCGCGAACAGGACGTACGCGCGGCGCGCCGCCAGGATGCCCAACTTCCTCTTCATCCGCTCCAGGTCGTCCTCCGAGAGTTCAAAGCCGACGTCGCGGACGTGCGTCTCGATGCCGCGCGACGGGTCAATCAGGGTGATGTTCTCGCGCGTGGGCCCGTGTCCCTCGAAGACTTCGACGTGGACGCCCGTCTTGGCGAAACTGCGGGCGAAGCGTGTGCGGTCGCCCTCGCCGACGAACCCCGTCAGGATGCACGGCGTGCCGAGCGTCCCAAGGAACCGGGCGACGTTGACGGCTTTGCCGGCCGGCTGGATGGAGACGAGCCGGCCTCGCACGTGGCCGCCCACCTCCAGGTCGGGCACCTCGAGGGTGCGGTCGATGGCGGTGTTCAGCGACACGGCGATGATGGGCGGAAGTTCTTTGGGCATGGCTAACGGTCCGTCAACCCTGATATCGTGGGTGCCATGCTTTCGCGCCGTTGCGAAAGCATGCGTCCCACAATCCGGAGAACATGCTTTCGCAAGCGAAAGCATGGCACCCCAGCCCGCAACTTTGGCGTTGAAAGCCCGCTAGGCCGCCGGGCCGGCGTCGAACTCGTCGCCGCGGAACGTCGCGCCGAGGTAGACGCGCTTGACCTCCGGGTCGTTGACGAGTTCCTGGCTCGTGCCGTGGCGGAAGACCCGGCCCTCGTTGATGATGTAGGCGCGGTCCACGATGGAAAGCGTCGCGTGGACGTTGTGGTCCGTCAAGAGGACGCCGATGCCCCGGCTCTTGAGGTTCTTGATGAAGCCCTGGATGTCGAAGATGGCGATGGGGTCGACGCCGGTGAACGGTTCGTCCAGGAGGATGAGGCTGGGCCGGGTGACCAGGGCGCGGGCGAGTTCGAGCCGCCGACGTTCGCCGCCCGACAGCGTCCGGGCGTGCTGGCGCGCCAGGTGCGCCAGGCCGAAGTCCCGCAAAAGTTCGGCGGCGATGGCCTCGCGTTCCGTCCGCGCCAGGTGCATCATCTCGAGGATCGCCAGGAGGTTGTCCTCGACGCTGAGGCGTTGGAAGATGCTCGGCTCCTGCGAGAGGTACCCCATGCCTCGGCGGGCGCGCTGATACATGGGGAAGCGGCTGACGTCTTCGCTCTCGAAGATGACGCGTCCGGCCTCGGGGGGGATCATGCCGACCGTCATCTTGAAACTCGTGGTCTTGCCGGCGCCGTTCTTGCCCAAGAGGCCCACGATCTCCGCCTCGTTCACGCTGAATGAGACGTCGTCGACGACCTTCCGGCCTCCGTAGACCTTCACGAGGCCAGTGACGTTCAGAAGTTCCAAAGGCGTCCTCCCGTCGGGAAAACCGCGTGTCCTACCATACCCCGCGCCGTGAGGCGTTGCAAGACCCGTTCTTTCTACAACGGCCATCTCACCGCAGAGGCGCAGAGATCGCAGAGGGAGGTTTGAGTAACAACGGCAAAGCCATTTCTGTCTGCCGTTCCCAAATTCTTGCTGTTCTCTGCGTCCTCTGCGCCTCTGCGGTGAAAAACGTCTCAGTGGACGAAGCGCCAGCCGGTCGGGTCCGGCATCAGGGGGACCGCCAGAGGCGTCCGCCGACCCGCCGACGGCCAATACACGAAGAAGGCCTTGCCCACCAGGTTGCGGTGGGGGACGACCGGCCGAGCGATCGTCCACAATCGGCAATCGGAGGAGTTGGGGCTGTTGTCGCCGAGGACGAAGAACTCGTCGGGCAGCAGGCCGAGGGGATGGCCTTCGGTGGCGTTGCCCGGTTCGCCCGTGCCGCGAATCCACTCGTTCGTGTAATACACGTCGCGGTCCAGCCTCAGATAAGTGAGCGTCACGGGCCCGCCGCGCACGCCGACGCGGACGCCGGCGGCCTGGCCGGCCCTCTGGCGTCGCTCGTCCTCCCAGAGGGGCGTCGGGTCGTAAAGCGGATCGCCCTCGGCCGTCGTGTTACCCGCAAAAGACGCGAGCACCCGCCGGCCGCCCACCAGGAGCATCAGTTTGTGGTCCACGTTGGCGATGCGGAAGGAGCCGGCCCGGCCCACCTCTAGGGCGCCGTCCGGCGCCTCGCCGAGAACCTTGCCGTTGCAATAGACGCGCGTCGGCCGACGGGACCCCTTCGCCGAAAGTTCGAAACGGAACCGGTCCTCGTAGGCCGACAGTTCGACGACGAGGACGGCGCCGGCCCCGCCGAGGGTCGCCTCGCCGCTCAAGGAAAGGTCCGTACAGGCGTTGGCCCCGAACTGGACGCCGTTGCCGGCAGCGTTGTACGCGTAGAAGTCGAGGATGTTGCTGGGGCGTCCGGCGGGGTCTCGGTGGCGATAGGCGAGCCAGGTTTCCTTGTCGGCGGCGGCGTCGAGGCGGAATCCGATGCCGTCGGCCTTGGCCCCGCGGTCGGGGACCCAGCGGGGCGTCCAGTCGCTCCGGACGGGGCGCCAGCGGGTGTCGTGAACGATCATCCAGAGGGCGTTCTGGGCGTGGTCGGTCTTCCGGACGACCCGGCCGTCGATCGTCACGTTGCCGCCCACCAGTTCCACCGTCTCGCCGGGCAGCGCGACGAGGCGCTTGATGTAATTCTGCGAGGGCTCGTTGGGGTTGCGGAAAACGATGACGTCCCACCGCTGGGGCTCCTCGAAATCGTAGAGGAACTTCAGGACCAGCACCCGGTCGCCGCTGTAGGCCGGGACGCCCCGGGGCGGAACCGCCTGGGGTAGAAAACAGTTCGGGCACACGGGCGGGGAACGCCGATCCCCCGTCGGAAATCCCTCGGCGCCGACGGTAAACCGATAGCCGCAGTCCGCGCATACGAACTCCGCGTGGGCCCCGTAGAGCGTCGGGGCCATCGACCCCGTCGGAATGACGAACGCCTCGACAATGAACGCGCGGAACACGAACGCCAGGACGAACGCCACGACGATGGATTCGAGCGTCTCCAGGAGCGACTCGCGCTTTTTGCGGCGTTGGTGCGCTTTCTGGAGGTCTGGGTGTTTCGTTTCCGCCATGGTCGCCCGTCGTCTGCGATGCCGGGGGGAGAAACCTCTGACTCAAGTCGGATAATCGTAGGGGGTGCGGCAGCGCGCAGCAAGACAATTTCCCCGCCCGCCGGGGCCGGCTCGTTTTCAACGCAGAGGTCGCAGCGGGCCACGGCAGGGGCCGTAGCCCCCTGGCGGGGCAAGCCCGCCGGGGCTTGACCGCTGCCAGGGAGACCGCAGAGGGAGGATTGGGGAACGGCAAGGCGGAAACCGGAACGCGGAAAGAAACGGCAAAACCGCACATCGTCATGGTTAGCCGCGACCCGACTCGTCACGGCGTAGTCCGCAGGACGAAGCCGGAAGTTTACCCGCCGTGGCGGGCCGGGTTCCCCAATCCTCCCTTTGCGTCCTTGGCGTACTTTGCGGTTAAACCACGGCTCGCCTAGTCGAGTCGCCTGCGGTCGAGCCACGGCAGCGGGCCACCCTGGCACGGCCACCCTGGCACGGCCACCCTGGCACGGCAGGCGTGCCGTGGCCTGACGGCGAGCCGTGCCGTGGCCGGCGGCCGGAGCCGCACCCCGGCCAGGGGGGCCGTAGCCCCCTGGCGGGGCAAGCCCGCCGGGGCTTGACCGCTGCCAGGGAGACCGCGGAGAACGGCGGGGATTGGGTAACGGCAATGCGGAATGCGGAACGCGGAATGCGGAATGAAAAGGCGACATCGCACATCGTCATGGTTAGCCGCGACCCGAAGGGGAGCGGGGAACGCCATTGCGGAATGAACGGCAAAACCGCACATCGTCATGGTTAGCCGCGACCCCGGCGGGCAAAAGGCAAACGGCAATGACCAAGAACGAACGGCGACATCGCGCACCGTCACATTTAGCCGCCCCGCCCGCCACGGCGGGTAAACTTGCTTGCCACGCCGAAGCCTATGGCGAAGGCGGGCGGGGCGCTTGCTTTGGCGAGCCGCGCGAGGCGCCGCCGCTTGCCCCACGCCCCGAAAGCCATTAGAATCGCGACCCATCATGCGCTACCTGACGGAAGACATGCCCGGCACCGGCGGCCGCATCAAGCAGGACCCCGAGGATTTCTGCGTCTCGGAACTCCCCCTCTACCTGCCCTCGGGCAAGGGCGAGCACGTTTACCTCTACGTGGAGACGCGCGGGCTGGGGTCGTTCGAGGCAGCCGACCACATCGCGCGGGCGTTCGGGCTGCCCCGGCGGCTCGTGGGCATGGCGGGCCTCAAGGACGCCCACGCCGTCTCTCGCCAATGGATGAGCCTCCAGGGAATCGACCCGGAGAAGGCGCGGCAACTCGAGTTGCCGGACATCCGAATCCTGGAAGTCTCCCGGCACCGGAACAAGTTGAAGATCGGGCACCTGGCGGGGAACCGATTCGAGATTCGCATTCGCGGCTGCGCGGCAGGGGCGGAAGGGCTCGCCCGGCCGATCCTCGAGGCGCTCCAGAAACGCGGCGTGGCGAACTGGTTCGACGAGCAGCGGTTCGGGCGTCGCCGCGACAACCACCTCCTCGGCCGGGCCCTCGTCCTGGGCGAGTATCAGGCGTTCTGCGACCGGTTCCTCGGCGGGCCGACCGCCGCCGATTCGCACCGGCTCGCCGAGGCGCGCCGCCGCTACGACGCGGGCGACCTGGCGGGCGCAAAAAAACGTTTCGGCGGCGAGTGGGACCACCTGCGGGTCCTCGCGGCCCTCGCGCGGACGAAAAACCCCCAGCGGGCCGCCCACGCCCTCTCGAAACAACTCGCCCGGCTCTTCGTGAGCGCGTTTCAGTCGGACCTTTTCAACCAGGTGCTGGACCGGCGGCTCGGGGACATCGACCGCGTCGAGGCGGGCGACCTCGCCTACATCCACGGCCGGGGCGCCGTCTTCCGCGTCGAACGGCCCGAGGACGAGCAGCCGCGCGCCGACCGGATCGAGATAAGCCCCTCGGGGCCGATTGTCGGGCACCGCGTGACGCTGGCCTCCGGCCGGCCGGGCGAGATCGAGCGCGAGGTGCTCGCCGGCGCCGCCATCGAGCCGCGCGATTTCGAACGCACCAAGGCGCTGCGCCTGCGGGGCGGTCGCCGGCCGCTGCGCGTCCCCCTTTCGGACGTCCACCTCGAAGCCCAGGGCGAGGACCTGCTCCTGGCGTTCACGCTCCCGCCGGGCGCCTACGCGACGGTCGTCCTGGCGGAGATTACGAAGTCCCTGGATTGAGCCGCCGCCCGGCGCGTCCAACAGGCGGAAACTCTTGCCGCCCGACAACGGGCACGGTAGGATACCGCCATGAGAAAACCGAAACGGTTGAGACTTATCCTGCTGGCGCTTGTGCCGATCCTGCTTGCGCCGACGGCGGCCATTGCAGCGCCGGCGCCCGCCGCCGCGCCGCCCGAAAAGCCGGCCCCCGCGGCCGACCGGTGGCCCGCCGACAAGGCCCGCGACTGGTACCAGCAGGCGCCCCGGCCCTGCGGGTTCAACTTCCTCCCGAGCACGGCGGTCAACACGACCGAGATGTGGCAGGCCGACACGTTCGACGCCGCGACGATCGACCGCGAACTCGGCTGGGCCGAGGCCATCGGCTTCAACTCCTGCCGCGTCTTCCTCCAGTACCTCGTCTGGCAGGCCGACCCCGAGCGATTCCTGGAGCGGTTCGACCGGTTTCTCCGCATCGCCGCCAAGCACCGCATCTCGGTCATGCCCGTGCTCTTCGACGACTGCGCGTTCTCGGGCAAGGAACCGTACCTCGGCAAGCAGGACGCCCCGGTTCCCGGCGTCCACAACAGCGGGTGGACGGCGAGCCCCGGGTACAACCGCGTCGTCGACCGCAAGGCCTGGCCCGACCTCGAGCGCTACGTGACGCAGGTTGTCGGCCGCTTCGCCTCGGACCGGCGCGTTATCGCCTGGGACCTCTACAACGAGCCGACCAACGGGGCGATCGGCGACCGCAGCCTGCCGCTCGCGGAGGCAACGTTCGCCTGGGCCCGCCGGGCCGGCCCGTCGCAGCCGATCACCCTCGGCGTCTGGAACGGCAACGCGAAACTGAACCGCATCGCGCTGGACCTCTCGGACGTCGTCACGTTTCACAACTACGGCGGCGCCGACGCCGTCCGCCGACAAATCGCCGACCTCAAGGCCCACGGCCGGCCCGTCCTCTGCACCGAATGGATGCGCCGCCCCGAGGCCCGGTTCGAGACCCACCTGCCGGTGTTCAAGGCCGAGAACGTCGGCTGGTACAGTTGGGGGCTGGTCAACGGCAAGACCCAGACGCACCTGCCGTGGGGGTCGAAGCCGGGCGCCCCCGACCCGCCCGAGTGGTTCCACGACCTGCTCCGAAAGGACGGCACCCCGTTCCTGCCGGCCGAGGTCGAGGTCATCCGCCAGTACGCGGCCGCACCATAGGCCCCGCCGGGTCCGGGCGGCGCGAACACCGGCCGGGCCTCAGGCGTCCAAAAAGTTGACCCGTTGCCGCTGCTCCGGGAACCCGGTAGGATACCGCCGTGAGAAAACCGAAACGGTTGAGACTTATCCTGCTGGCGCTCGTGTCGATCCTGCTCGCGCCGACGGTGGCCATTGCAGCGCCGGCGCCCGCCGCCGCGCCGCCCACCGACGCGCTGGCCGACCGCCGGACGCCCGTCGTCCGGGCCGTCGAGCGGGCCACCCCCAGCGTCGTCAACATCTCGACGACGCAGGTCGTCGTCCAGCAATTCAGCCCCCTTTTGGGGATGGACTTGCCGGACGTCTTCAAGCGTGAGTTCGGCGACCTTTTCCGGCCGCAGCGCTACGTCAAGAACAGCCTGGGCTCCGGCGTCATCATCAGCCCGCGCGGATACATCGTGACGAACGCCCACGTCGTCCAGCAGGCGGACCAGATCATCGCGACCCTGGCGGACGAGTCGCAGAAGAAGGCGGAACTCGTCTGCGCCGATCCGGCGGCGGACCTCGCGGTCATCCGGATCGACTCCGACAAGCCCCTGGCGGCCATCCCCATGGGCACGAGTTCCGACCTGATGATCGGCGAGACGGTCATCGCCGTCGGCAACCCGTTCGGGTACCAGCACACGGTGACGACGGGCGTCGTGTCGGCCCTCGGGCGGACGATCCAGCCGTCGCCCAACTTCCAGTACGAAGGCCTGATCCAGACCGACGCGCCGATCAACCCGGGCAACTCGGGGGGGCCCCTCCTGAACATCCGCGGGGAACTCGTCGGCATCAACACGGCCATCCGCGCCGGGGCCCAGGGCCTGGGGTTCGCCATCCCCGTGGACCGCGTCCGGGAGATTATGATCGGCCTCCTATCCATGCGGCGCCCGGGAGCCGCCTGGCTCGGGCTCCATTTCCGGGCGGATTGTCCGGGCGCGGTCGTCGCGTCGGTGGATCGGGAGTCGCCCGCCGCCAAAGCCGGCCTTACCGCGAACGACCGCATCGTGAGCGTCGCCGGCGAGGCCGTCGAAGACGCCATCCAACTGGAGACGTTCATCCTCGACCGCAAACCGGGCGACTCGATCCGCCTGGGCGTCGGCCGCGGAGAAACCGTCGATGAGAAAGCAATCGTCCTCGTCGAGGCCCCGAAGCCGGACGGCGCACGCCTGGCGAAGACCCTCTTCGGCCTGGACCTCCAGGCGCTCGCGCCGGACCTGGCGGCGACGATGCGCCTCGCGGTGGACCGCGGGCTCCTGGTGGCGGGCGTCGAGCCGGACAGCCCCGCCGCCGCCACCGGGCTCCGCGCCGGCGATGTCATCGTCCAGGTGGACCGCTACCGAGTCGCGGACCTCGAGACGCTCGGGGCACTCCTCGTCCAGGTGGAAAAGGGAAACCGGATCCTCTTTTTCGTGGTCCGCGGGCAATCGGTGATGCAGGCCGCACTCGTGGCCCGGGCCGGGACGGACGGACCGGAGGATGCCCGGAAACCATGAACCTGGCCTTCAGCACCAACGCGTTCAAGCAGACGAGCCTCGAGGAGAGCCTGCGCGAGATCGCCGAGTGCGGTTACGCCGGCGCCGAGATCCTGGCCGACGTGCCGCACGCCTATCCGCGCGACATGGACGCGCGGCGCATCGAGCGGGTGCGGGCGCTCCTGGAGCAGTTGCGCCTCACGGTGACCAATCTAAATGCGTTCACGCTGTTCGCGGTGGGCGACACGTATCATCCGTCGTGGATCGAGCCCGACGAAAAGGCGCGCGAGGTGCGCGTCGAGCACACCGAGAACTGCATCCTTCTCGCGCGCGACCTCGGGGCGCCGAGCCTCAGCCTGGAGCCCGGCGGACCGCTCCCCGAAGGCATGAGGCGCTCCGAGGCCCTGGCGCTCTATCGGGAAGGCCTGGCGCGCGTGCTGCCGCTGGCGGACGCGTGCGGCGTGAACCTCCTCGTCGAGCCCGAGCCGCACCTCCTCATCGAGCGGCCGGAAGAGTTCGAGGAGTTGCTGAAGGGCTTTTCGCACCGGCGGCTGGGGCTGAATTTCGACATCGGGCACTTCTATTGCGTGGGCGTGGACCCGGCGGCGGCGGCGCATCGGCTCGCGCCGCACATCCGCCACGTGCACCTGGAGGACATCGCGCCGTCGCGCGAGCACAAGCACCTCGTGCCCGGACGCGGGGCGATTGATTTCCCGAAGGTGCTCCGGGCCCTTCGCGACTCCGGATACGACGGCTGGATCACCGTGGAACTCTATCCGTACGAAGCCCAGGCCCGCGAGGTGGCGGAGGAGGCATTCTCTTTCCTGGCGGAGTTAATCTAAGCGGTTGCGCTGAAGTTTTCGAATTGCCGGAGGCGGAATGACGAAGTGCGAAACCCGAATGTCGAATCAAGTCCGAAATCCGAATGACGAAACAAGCACAGCACCCCTCGCTGCATGGCAGGGCGCGCCCAGTGTTTCGGGTTTCGTCATTCGGACTTCATTCGCCATTCGGATTTCATCATTCGGAATTGGGTCCGCCATAAGCAGATAAAGAGACGAGGGACTGTTTATCATGGCGGGCAACCCCAAAAAAGGCGAATGGGCGCTGATTGACTGGATCCGGGACCGGACGCGCCTCGACCCGCGCGCGGTGCCGCTCGGACCGGGCGACGACATGGCCATCGTCCGCCTCGCGGGCGAATCCGAGTGCCTCGTCACAGTGGACGCGCTCCTGGAGGGGACGCACTTCGACCTCGAGAAGGCGACGCCGCGCCAGGTCGGCTACAAGGCACTCGCGGTGAGCCTGTCGGACGCGGCGGCGATGGCCGCCCTGCCCGTCTGTGCGGTGGCGTGGGTCGCGCTGCCAAACAGCCGCGACATGGCGTTCGCGAAAGAAATCTGCCGCGGCCTGGCAGACGCCGCCGAACGCTTCGCGTGCCCGATCGTCGGCGGCGACATTGTGAGCGGCTCCGGGCCGCTCTCGGTCGGGACGGCGCTCGTCGCCCGGGCGGACGGCATCGAGCCGGTGCGGCGGTCCGGCGCGAAGGCGGGAGATTGGCTTTTCGTGACGGGAGAACTCGGCGGCTCGGTCGTGGGTCGGCACCTTTCGTTCGTCCCGCGCGTCGCAGAGGCGAGAATCCTCGCGCGGACGGTCATGCTCCACGCGATGATTGACCTTTCGGACGGCCTCTCGACGGACCTCGGGCATCTGTGCGAAGAGAGTGGCGTCGGCGCAGAGGTCGAGGCCGAGACCGTCCCGATCTCCGCCGACGCGCAGCGCCTGGCGGAGGCGGACGGCCGGCCCGCGCTCGAGCACGCGCTCTCGGACGGCGAGGATTTCGAACTCCTCTTTGCGGTCGGCCCGGAGGACGGCGAGCGGTTGGCGGCGAAGAATCCGCTCGAAGGCGTTCCCCTCTCGCGCATCGGACGCGTGACCGAGGGGCGCGAGGTCACGCTTATCCGCCCCGGCGGACGGCACGAGCCGCTGGAGCCGCGCGGATGGGAGCACTTCCGGTGAGCGCACTGGCGGACCCGCCTTCGCCCCCGGCGCGCCGGGGCTTCGGCGTGGCAAGCAAGCCGCTAAGCAAGGTTACATAAGTTTTACGCGGTGGGTTCGCCGCCTCGCTTCCGCCTTCGCCCGCTGGGCTATGGCGGACAGGTGCGGGGCGCTGGCTGCTTGCCCGCCGTAGCCTTGGCGTAGGCGGGTTCGTAGCGCGGGGCCTTGTGCCCCGCGCCGAACCACGCGAGGGATAAACCCTCGCGCTACAAAACTAGACGCACTGGCGGACAAGCCGCCAGTGCCACCCAGTATAACCGGCGCCAAGTGGTGACCAAGTGAGTGACACCTGGACCATCGAGACGCAAAGCCCCGAGGAGACGGTCGCGCTCGGTCGGCGGATCGGGCAAGCGGCCCGGGCAGGCGACTGCCTCGCGCTCGTCGGGGAACTCGGGAGCGGCAAAACGCATTTCGCGAAAGGCGTCGCCGAAGGACTCGGCGCCGCGGCCGCGCGCGAGGTCACCAGCCCCACCTTCGTCCTTTGCCGGGAATACCTCGACGGCCGCCTGCCGTTCTATCACCTGGACGCGTACCGTTTGTCGGGCGCGCGGGACCTGGAGGGCATCGGGGCGGAGGAGATGCTCGAGGGCGACGGGGTGGCGGCCCTGGAGTGGGCGGACCGGGCGCCGGAGATTCTTCCGAAGGACCACCTCCAGATTCAGTTCGAGGTGACGGGCGATTCGGCGCGCCGGCTGACGTTCACCTCCCACGGCCCGCGGTCGGCAAGGCTTGGAGCGGCCGCGCGCGGCCAGACTTGAGGCGGATGCGTAAAGGTGTGTCGAACGAATTTCTCCGTCCGGGAGGTCGCTACCGGCAGTCGCGCAATTTCGGCTTGCCTTGGGCCGGAGGGCGCAGTACTCATACCGCGGGTGATCTTTTCCGGACAGAAGGAACGGGCTGACCGGGCAGAGGCCGAGCGATGGTAGCCAGGAGAGAAATCGACGCCGTGTGTCGGCGTATTGCGCGCGAGTTTAAGCCGGAGCGGATCGTGCTCTTCGGATCGCATGCCACGGGCCACCCGACGGCGGACTCGGACGTGGACCTGCTCGTGGTGCTGCCTCACAAAGGCAAGGCGGTGGAGAAATCGGTGGAGATTCGGCTGAAGGTCCGGCCGCCGTTTCCGGTGGACATGCTCGTCCGCAAGCCGGAGGAGATCCGCCGACGCCTCGCCATGGGCGATACGTTCATACGCGACGTCCTGGAAAACGGGAAGGTGCTGTATGAAGCCGATGACCGCTGAGTGGGTGGCGAAGGCGGAGGGCGATTTCGCCACGATGGAGCGCGAATCGCGAGCGCGCAAAAACCGGAATTACGATGGGGTCTGCTTCCACGCGCAGCAGTGCGCCGAGAAATACCTGAAGGCGCGGCTCTGTGAGGCCGGCATCGCGTTCACCAAGGTCCACGACCTCGTCTCCCTGCTGGAAAAAGTGCTGGCCGCGGAGCCGGCTTGGGAATCGTTTCGAACCGACCTGGCCTTTCTCACAGACTTCGGGGTGAGTTACCGATACCCCGGGGAATCCGCCGAACGGGACGCCGCCCTGGACGCGCGGCGGCGATG
>Ga0315288_10005618_pt1 | contig 15943 bp, 15 predicted proteins | sample YL17G11_20_MG_FD_203454 | JGI IMG/M metagenome (GOLD analysis project Ga0315288, IMG submission 203454) | Sediment microbial communities from Yellowstone Lake, YNP, Wyoming, USA - YL17G11_20 | ecosystem: Environmental > Aquatic > Freshwater > Lake > Sediment | place: USA: Wyoming | collected...
CGCTCATCGGGCGTCGCCGGAACGAGCGGGAGGCGAGGTGGCCCCGACGGCCGACCGAGGATCGAGAGCGCGGTCTTCACGGGGATCGGGTTCGTGGTGATGAAAAGGGCGTTGAACAGCGGCGTGAGCTCCTGGTGGATCCGGCGCGCGCCGGGGATGTCGTCGGCCTCGACGAGGCCGCACATCGTCTTGATGCGGTCACCGACGAGGTGCGAGGCCACCGAGACCACGCCCTTGCCTCCGAGGCACAGGTACCCGAACGTCGCCCAGTCGTCCCCCGAGTAGACCTCGAATCCGGGCGGCGCCTCGTCGATCAACCGCGAGATCGCCTGGAAGTCACCGGTCGAATCCTTGACGGCGACGATGTTCGGCACGTCGGCCATCGCAAGGAGCGTGTCGTGCTCGATGCGCGTGCCGGTCCGGCCGGGGATGTTGTACGCGATGATCGGCAGCGAGACGGCCGCGGCAACGCGGGAGAAGTGCTCGAAGAGGCCGCGCTGCGGCGGCTTGTTGTAGTAGGGCGTGACGAGCAGGAGCCCGTCCGCGCCGACCTCCTTGGCCTCGCGCGACAGCTCGATCGTCTCGGCCGTGCTGTACGTGCCGGTGCCGCAGATGACCTTCCCCCTGCCCGCGGCGGCCTCGATGACCGCGCGGTAGAGGTCAACCTTCTCGCGGTGGGTGAGCGTGGGTGCCTCACCGGTCGAGCCGGCGACGACCAGCGCGTCCGAGCCGTGATCCAGAAGCTGCGCGGCGAGCTCTCGCGCCCCGTCGAGGTCGAGGGAATGGTCCTCCCGGAAGGGAGTGACCATGGCGGTCACGACCGCCCCGAACCTACCGGCCATGCTTCCTCCTCGCGTTCCGGGCGCGGCGGCGGGCGGTGGGACTCGGGGCGTAGGGCCGGGCGACCGGGCCCCGCTCAGGCGACCTGGCTTGCGCCGGCCGCCCCGCCTCACGCTCGGCCACGAACGCTACCACCGTTCCACCTACCGCACAAGAGCCACATGAGTCACATGTTGAACGAGGGACCCCGGTCGCTGCCGCTCCTCCCGTGCGTCCCACGCACCGTGTGAGCGGCACCGGCGGCGCGCTCACCCGGGGCTAGGATAGCCGTGTGAGGCGCATCTACACGGGCACCGGTGATGACGGCACGACCGGCCTGCTCCACGGCAGGCGGGTCTCGAAGGCCCATCTCGCCACCGAGGCCTACGGCACGGCCGACGAGGCGGTCGCGGCGCTCGGCCTCGCGAGAGCGCTCACGCAGGACGCGACCTTCAAGGAGGAGATCCTCGGCCTCCAGCGAGAGCTGTTCGTCGTCGGCGCCGACCTGGCGACCAACCCGGCCGAGCGGCGGAAGCTCGATCCGGGCGTCTCGCTCGTCACGCCCGAGATGGCCGCCCGTCTGGAGGCGCGAATCGACCAGCTCGTCATGGCCAACCCGCTCCCCCAGGCCTTCGTGGCCCCCGGCGCGAACCCGGTCTCGGCCGTGCTCGACGTCGCTCGGAGCATCGTCCGGCGCGCCGAGCGCCGCGCGGTCGAGCTCCGCGACGCGGGCGACGAGGTGAACCAAGAGGTCCTGCGCTACCTCAACCGGCTATCGGACCTGCTGTTCGTGATGGCCCGCGCGCAGGCCGACGGGTCCGAGCCGGGTAGCCGCTGAGCCCTACTGCTCGACGAACGCCCCGTAGTTGTCCGGGCCCATCAGCAGGACGACGAGGCCGATGTTCTTGTCCTCGATACCGGTGAACGAAGCCCTGAAGCTCACCTTGTCGCCGTCGGGGATCGGTGCGGCGTCGGCCACCTTGCCGTCGAACCGCGAGCCGTTGCGCGCGTCGAGGAAGTAGAAGCCCGGCTTCGGCAGCTCGCGACCGGTCCCGTTGTCTATCTCGAGGGTCCCGCTCTCGCCCTTGATGATCAGGGTCGCGGTCAGACCGGCGTTCGCGTACTGGTAGACGATCGTGCCGGGGGGACCGGTGACGACCGCGGTCGGGGTCTCGCTCACGCTCCCCGTGCCGCCATCCTTCCCCCCATCGCCTCCCTTCGAGCCCGTGCACCCGGCGGCGAGGACCGCGAGGGCGGCGAGAAGCGCGAGTGTGACTGGGAGCGCGGTAGGGCGGGTGGTCTTCATGGGCCGCAGCATCTTACGCGAACCCGGATGGGAAGTGCGCCGGGTCGACCGGACCCGCTAGAACAGGTGCGAGGACCAAGGCGCCGGGTCGGAGGCGAACATCGTGTCGGCCCGCGCCAGCGCGCCGGAGCGCTCCTCTCCGGCCTGCCCCGCACGGTGGAGCTGCCGGAAGGTCGATCCGCCGAGGTACGTCGCACCGAGGTCGTTCGTCGTGCAGACGAGGTCGGCCTCGGCGTCGGTCCGGCGGCACTCCGCGCCCTCGGGCGCGCCGACGAGCTCGTAGCGTCCCTCGTTCCACGGACAGAACCGGTCGCTCACCTCGATCACGAGCCGTCCCTCGGAGGCGTAACGGCGGCCTTCAAGAGCCCGCGGCACGTCGACGAGCCGGACCCACAATGAGTCCCCCACCCGGAGGCGGAGCCTCCGCGGTTCGCGAAGCAGGTGCAGCAGCGGCTCGTCCACCGGCCGGTTCCACGACGTCACGTGGTGCACGAGGTCGGCGTCGAGCACGTAGCGCCACATGTCCGCGTAGGCCTGCGGTGTCGTGGCCTGCAGGTCCTCCAGCTCGAGCTCGTTGCGCGGCACGCCTCCCGGCCACTCGTGCTTCACGCGATAGATGGCGTAGGCGTCCACGACCTCGCCGGTCGTGTGGACCGCGTAGTAGCAGGGACGCTCCGTGCGCTCGTGCTCGGGCTCGTAGGTGACGTGCTCGAACCAGCGTTCGTTGAGCTCGAGCATGCCGGGTCGCTCCGGCCAAACGCGGTCGTAGACCGAGCGCATGGGCGGCAGCGCCGCCGCGCGCTCGAGCAGGTGCACGCGCCCGCTCGGCGTGTAGCCACGCACGTACTCCGAGCGGTCGGTCTCGAGATCGATGTCGCACCCGAACGTCCCGAGGCCGTAGCCGTACCGACCGTAGATGCTCCCCTCCGACGCGAACAGCACCGCGACGGGTTCGCCGCGCTCGTGGACGTCGTCGAGCTGCCGTCGCATCAGCGCGGTGTTCACGCCCAAGCGCCGGTGCGTCGGCTTCACGCCGACCCCGGTGATCCCGGCCGCCGGGATCACACCCCCGGGGACCGCCATCCGGAACGAGTTCGTGTCCGCCCCGCCGACGATCTCGTCGCCGTCGAGGGCCGCGAAGCAGCGGTCGAGCTCGGCGACCCGGCGGAAGTCCTCGATCTCATCGAGATGGGCCGCGCCGTGGAAGGCCGTCTCGAGCGCGAGCTCGTAGTCGACGAACTCCTCCTCACGGATGGGCCGAATCTCGAAGTCCACGACGCCAGAGCTTACGGCCGAGCGCTCCGTCACGCCAGGGGCGGCAGGCCGAGCAGCGGCTCGAGTCCGACCGTCAGGCCGGGACGGGTCGCAACAGCACGGATGGCCATCATGACGCCCGGCATGAACGAGCTGCGATCGACCGAGTCGTGCCGGATCGTGAGCGTCTGGCCCTGACCGCCGAAGATGACCTCTTGGTGCGCCACCAGGCCGGGCAGGCGCACCGAGTGGATCCGCACACCCTCGACGTCGCCGCCCCGCACGCCCTTCAGCGACTCAGCCTCGGGGCCGCGGTAGGCGGACGCCCGCTCCTCGAGCAGCCGCCTGGCGGTCGCGATGGCCGTGCCCGAGGGCGCGTCCGCCTTCTGGTCGTGGTGGAGCTCGATCACCTCGGCAGCCGAGAAGAACCGCGACGCCACGGCGGAGAATCGCTCCATCAGCACCGCACCGAGCGCGAAATTCGAGGCCACGATGACGTTGGACTCCCCGCCTTCCTCCTCGAGGGCTCCGCGGATCTCGGCGAGGTCCTCGTCGTCGATCCCCGACGTCCCGACGACCACGTTGACCCCGTGCCCGATGCACCAGCGGACGTCGTCCATCACGGTGTCGGGGCGGGTGAAGTCGACGGCGACCTCGATGCGGGCCTCGAGCAGTCGGTCGAGCTCGTCGGAGACAGGGACATCGAGTTTCGGGTAGCCGATCAGCGGACCGATCGACTGGCCGACCTGCGAGACGTCGATCGCGGCGACGAGCCCGAGGTCCCCGGCGTCGGCGACCGTGCGACAGACGATCTGACCCATCCGCCCGCACGCCCCGATCACACCGACGCGGATCACGAGAGTGCCCCCTTCCCGAGCGGGCCGAGGACCGTGAGGGCCGCGGGCTGGCCGAGCACTCGCTCGGCGGCGCGATGCGCGTCCTCCAGCGTCGCGGCTTCGATCCGCCGCAGGATCTGGTTCACCGTGAGGATCTCGCCGTGGGAGATCTCGGACTTCCCGAGGCGGGACATCCGTCCGCTCGGCTCCTCGAGCGAGAGGGCGAGCGAGCCCTTCATGTGACCCCTCGCCCGCTCGAACTCCACCTCGGTGAGACCACCCTCGGCGACGTCGTCGAGCTCGCGGCGCACCAGGTCGAGCACCTCCTTCGCGTGAGCCGGCGCCGTGCCCGCGTACGCGCAGAACAGTCCGGCCTCGGCGAACATCGAGTGGTAGCTGTACACCGAGTAGGCGAGGCTGCGCTTCTCGCGGATCTCCTGGAACAGGCGCGACGATAGGCCGCCGCCGAGGGCGGTGTTCACGATGCCGAACGCGAAGCGGTCGGGGTCCTGGCGCGAGAGGCCGTTCGTGCCGATGCAGATGTGCGCCTGCTCGATCTTGCGGCGCTTCACGACCGTCCTGCCCGACGGCCGGGGCGGATCACCGACCTGCCGGAGGTTCCGGCCGCTCGGCCCATCCTCGGTCCGGATGCGCCCGGTCTGCATGTGCGAGCCGATGAGGTCGAGTAGGTCCTCGTGCTGCACGTTCCCTGCGGCGACGATGACCAGGTTCCCCGGCACGTAGTGCTTCCGGTAGAAGCGGTGGATCTGGTCGCGGGTCGCGGCTTTGATGCTCTCCGCCGTGCCGAGGATCGGACGCCCGAGCGGGTGGTCGGGCCACAGCGTCTCGGTGAACAGGTCGTGGATCAGATCGTCGGGGGTGTCCTCGTGCACGTTGATCTCCTCGAGGATCACCCGCCGCTCTCCGTCGACGTTCGGCGAGCGCAGCGTCGAGTGCTGCAGCATGTCGCAGAGGCACTCGACGGCCATCGGGAGGTCGCGGTCGCGAACCCGCGCGTAGAAGCACGTGTACTCCTTGGCGGTGAACGCGTTCACGTCGCCGCCGACCGCGTCGAAGGCCTCGGCGATGTCGCGCGCCGACCGGTTCTTGGTCCCCTTGAACAGGAGGTGCTCGAGGAAATGCGAGGAGCCGCTGATACGCGAGGACTCGTCGCGCGAACCGACGAGGACCCAGAACCCGAGCGCGACGGAGCGCACACTCGGCATACTCTCGCTCACGAGGCGGAGGCCCGACTCGAACTCGGTGCGCCGGATGGACATGGCGGGAGCCTACTCCCGGACCGCTAGTCCCGGCGCCCCCGTCCCCGATCACGCGGAGCACGGTCCCGGTCACGCGGACCGCGCGCTCGGTCGCCCTCGGGCCGCTCGCGGCGCGGCGGCGCCTCGACCTCCATGCCCTCGGGGATCGCCCACTCCTCGCCTACCGGCTTCAGGCTGATCTTGCCCATCTGGTCGATGTCCTGGACCTCGACCTCGAGCGTGTCGCCTTCCTTCAGCCCCGACTGCTCGACGCTCGAGAGGCGCTTGCCGCGACCGAGCTTCGAGATGTGCACGAGACCGTCGCGGCCGGGAACGAGGTTCACGAACGCGCCGAACGTGGTGATCTTCACGACCTTGCCGCTGAAGCGCTCGCCGATCGTGAGCGGCCGCGGGTTCGCGATCTCGTCGATCATCTTCGCGGCCTGGTCGGCACCGGCGCCCTCGCGGGAGCCGATGAACACCGTGCCATCGTCCTGGATGTCGATGTCGGCTCCGGTCATCGCGATGATCTCGTTGATGCGCTTGCCCTTCGGACCGATCACCTCGCCGATCTTGTCGACGGGGACCGTGATCGTGAGGATCCGCGGCGCCTTCGGGTTGACCTCCTCGCGCGGCGCCGAGATCGTGCGGAGCATCGTCTCGAGGATGAACAGCCGAGCCTTGCGCGCCTGCATGAGCGCCTGGTTCAGCGCCTCCGCCGGCAGCCCGACCACCTTCATGTCGAGCTGGATCGCGGTAATCCAGTCTGCCGTGCCAGCGACCTTGAAGTCCATGTCGCCGAGCGCATCCTCGGCGCCGAGGATGTCGGTGAGCGTCACGTACCGGCCGCCCTCGGCGATCAGGCCCATCGCGATCCCTGCCACCGGCGCCTTAATCGGCACGCCGGCGTCCATCAGCGAGAGCGTCGAGGAGCAGACCGACGCCATCGAGGTCGAGCCGTTCGACGACAGCACGTCGGATACCAGGCGGATGGCGTAGGGGAACTCCTCCTCCGGTGGGACGACCGGCACGAGCGCCCGTTCGGCGAGCGCGCCGTGGCCGATGTCGCGGCGGCGCGGCGAGCCCATGCGACCGGTCTCGCCCGTCGAGAACGGCGGGAAGTTGTAGTGGTGGATGTAGCGCTTGGAGTCCTCGGGGTCGAGCGTATCGATCATCTGCGTCATGCGCAGCATCCCAAGCGTCGTGACGTTCAGGACCTGGGTCTCACCCCGCTGGAACAGTGACGAGCCGTGGGCCCGCGGCACGAGGCCGACCTCACAGTAGAGCGGCCGGATCTCGTCGGCCTTGCGGCCGTCCAGGCGCACGCCCTCGCTGATGATCCGCGCGCGCATCACGCGCTTCCGGATCTCCTTCAGCGCCGGCGAGATCTCGCCGGCGCGTTCGGCGTATGCGGCCTCACCCCAGCGATCGAGCAGGTCGGCCTTCAGCTCGTCCTTCAGCGCGTCGAGGGCCGCCTCGCGCTCCTTCTTGTCGGGCACGAGAGCCCGCTCGACGCGGCCGCGGGCGAAGTCCTCGACCGCCCCCCACGTTTCGTCGGTGAACGTCGGCTTCGGCTCGAACGGCTGGGGCTGAACCTGGAGCGCGGAGAGGAACTCGTCCTGGAAGTCGATCATCTCGCCGATCGCACGCTTCGCGGCCTCGAGACCCTCGGCGACGACCTCCTCGGTCGGCGCGACGCCGTCGCCCGCTTGGAGCAGGCTCCACGTGTTGTCGGGGGCCTCGCCCTCGATCATCAGGATGTCGATCGTGCCCCGGTCGTTGCGGCGCCCGGCCACGACGACGTCGAACGTCGCGTTCTCCGCGTCCTGGTAGGTCGAGTTCACGACCCACTGACTGCCGATCAGGCCCATCCGAACGGCGCCGACCGGGCCGTCGAACGGCAGGCCGGCGATCATCGTCGCGAGGCTCGCGGCGTTGATGCCGGGGATGTCGTAGGGGTTGCCGAGGTCGGCCGAGAGCACGGTCACGACGACCTGGACGTCGTCATGGTAGCCGTCCTTGAACGTCGGCCGCAGCGGCCGGTCGATCAGCCGCGCGGTGAGGGTCGCCGTCTCCGACGGCCGGCCCTCGCGGCGGAAGAACCCGCCGGGGATCTTGCCGGCCGCGTACATGCGCTCCTCGACGTCCACGGTGAGCGGGAAGAAGTCGATGCCCACGCGGGGCTCGGCGGTGGTGCAGGTGGCGAGCACTTGGGTCTCGCCGTAGGTGACGACGACCGAGCCGCCCGCCTGCATGGCGAGCTTGCCGGACTCGAACGTCATCTCGCGGGACCCGACGGTCCTCGTGAGCTTGGTGGCCATTGGCCTTTCCTCCTTGGAACGGGCGCGCGGGCGCGCGCGTGGACGGGGTGTCCGAGGCGGGGAGGGTGGCCAGTTGTCAGTGGTGAGGCTCCGAGCCGGGCGGCTCGGGGGCTCGCTACTGATAACCGACCCCTCTGCTCCCTCCTCCAGTGGGTTCAGGTGCCCGTTGGCATCCCTCCTATGAAGAAGGGCGGCGCGGCCGCCCTTCCTATCGCCTGAGCCCCAGGCGAGCGATGAGCTCGCGGTAGCGCTCGATGTCCTCGCGCTTCAGGTACTCGAGGAGCCGACGGCGCTGCCCGACCAGCAGAAGCAGTCCACGGCGCGAGTGGTGGTCCTTCTTGTGGGCTTTCGAGTGCTCGGTGAGCTCGGCGATGCGCGTGCTGAGCACGGCGACCTGGACCTCGGTCGAGCCGGTGTCGGTGTCGCTCCGCCGGTAATCGGCGATGATCTGGGACTTCGCTTCCTTCGTAACCATATCCGGTGGTCAAGGCTACCAGAAGCCCGGTTCTGGCCCGGACGTGCCCGTGCGGGCGGCCGTAGGACACGCTCAGCGCAGGACCGGGTGTCCGTCGGAGACGATGTAGGCCGGTAGCAGCTTCGCGGTGATGCGGCCGTTCGGGTGCACGATCGCCTGGGCCACGGCGGTCGTCGAGCCATCGCTCGAGAAGTGCGGCCAGACGAAGTTCCCGAGGCCGTAGAAGATCGGCTTGCCGCGGTACATCTCGAGTGGCTGGAGCCGGTGCGCGTGGTGTCCGAAGATGACGTCCGCGCCGACATCGATCATCCGGTGAGCCTCGGACACCTGGTACTCCCTCGGCTGCGTGTCCAGCTCGATCCCCCAGTGGATGGCGACGACGACGATGTCGGCGCTCGCCGAGGCTCGCCGGATCGCATGCAGCGTGAGGGAGAAGTCGTGCCCGGCGGCGGTGCCCGGCTTGTCCGGCCCGGCGACCTCGCTGATCGGGTCGAGCACCTCGTCGATGCCGACGACCGCGACGCGCCAGCCCTTCAGGTCGAAGTACGCGGGCTCGAGCGCCTCCTTCATGTTCGCGCCGGCGCCCACCGGCACGAGACCGGCCTTGCGGATCAGCTTCAGCGAGTCGAGCAGCCCGCCGGGACCCTGGTCGTAGGCGTGATTGTTCGATGCGCTCGCGACCTCGACGCCGTAGCGCTTCGCGGCCGGCAGCGCCGCCGGGTCACAGCGGAAGTTGAACTCCTTCGGCACCGGCGCGCTGATGTCGGTCGCCGGGCACTCGAGGTTGATGACCGTGAGGTCGTCCTGCTGGAAGAGCCCGTCGAGGCCGGTCCACGCCCACGAGTAGCCGTTCGAGCGGAAGGCCGGGATGTAGCTCGGGTCCAGGCTCACGTCGCCGGTGCCGTGGATGACGAGCATCCCCTTGGGCTCCTCCGGCGGCGTCGGACTGGGCGTTGGGGTCGGCGTTGGACTCGGCGAGGGAGTCGCGGTCGGGCTCGGCGGGGCCCCCGACCCCGACGGGGCGGCGGTCGCCTCACCCACCCCCGCGCCCCGGGATCCCCGGTTCGCCGCGACGACGGCCGCAGCGACCACCGCGATCAACACGACGAGGAACACGCCGAACGGGACCGGCGACCTGCGGGCGTGGCGGCCGGTCACCGGTCCAGCCTCCCGGGCAGCTGCACGAGCACGCGCGTCTTCCGGACGTCGTCGGCCATGACCTTGGCGAGAGCTTCCGGCGTGTCGAACCTCTCCTCATCCCGCAGGCGCGCCCAGAACTCCACGGCCATCTCCCGCCCGACCAGGTCGCCGTTGAAGTCGAGCAGGTATGCCTCGACGTGCAGGGGCTCGACGCCGAAGGTCGGGTTGGTACCGACGTCGATCGCGGCCAGACGCCGAACGCCGTCCACCTCCGCGCGACCCGCGTAGATCCCACCGCCGGGCAAGAGCAGCCGAGGCCAGGTGCGCAGGTTGGCCGTCGGATAGCCGAGGTCGTGGCCGCGTCCTGCTCCGGGGACCACCGTCCCGTCGACGACGAAACGGCGTCCGAGCGCGCGGAAAGGCCAGCCGAGGTCACCCTCGGAGAGCGCCCGCCGGATCGACGAGGAGGAGATGCGCCGCCCGTTCACCTCGACGAAGCCCACACGCTCGACCGTGAAGCCCTGCTGCGACCCGACCTCGATCAGCATCTCGACGTTCCCCTGCGCCTTGAAGCCGAACGTGAAGTCCGCGCCCATCACCACGTGCTCGACGTGGAGGCCCTCGACCAGCACTCGGCGGATGAACTCCTCCGCGGGCCACTTCGAGAACCCCTCCGTGAACTCGAGGACCACGAGGGCGTCGATGCCGGTCTCCGCGATGAGGCTCGCCCGGCGCTCGACGGTCGTGAGCAGCCGCGGCTCCGTGCCGGGCGCGAGGACCTCCCGCGGGTGCCGATCGAAGGTCACCGCTACCGACGCCAGCCCGCGGTCGCGCGCGACCTCCACCGTGCGGCCGAGCACGGCCCGGTGCCCGATGTGGACGCCGTCGAAGAACCCGACGGTGACGACGGACGGACCCATGACGCCGGGCGGCCCGGTATCGAGCCGCAGAGCCCCGAGCCCGCCTACGATCTCCATGGCCAGGCAGCGTACCGGACGCTCACGGGGCGGCCTTTCAGGAGGCCGGCGCGAGGATCATCTCGGGCACGGCTCTCGTGCCCTCGTCCCGGTACACGCCGATCAGGCGCCCGTCCGGAGCGAACACCGCGAACGGGCCGTCGATCCCCGCCGGACCGATGACGCGGCCGTGGCTCGCGATGCTCGCCTCCTCCGCCGCGAGATCCACACGCGGGAGGTGCGCCACGGCGCTCTCGGACGGCAGCGGCGTTCCGGGTGCGTCGGGCGGCACCGCGTCCGAGAGATCGAACCGCCCGATCCGCGTGCGGACGAGGCGGACGAGGTGCGCGCCGCAGCCGAGCGCCGTCCCGACGTCGGCGACGAGCACACGGACGTACGTGCCGCCGGAGCACATGACCCGGAAGTCGAAGTCTCGGCCGTCGAACGCGAGAAGGTCGAACGCGTCGACGCGGATCCGCCGCGGTTCGGCCTCGATCGCCTGCCCCTTCCGCGCCGCCTCGTGCAGCTTGCGGCCGCCGACCTTCACCGCCGAGTACGCGGGCGGTCGCTGCATCGACTCCCCCACCAGCGCCGCCATGGCACGCTCGAGGTCCGGTTCCGTCGAACGGACCTCGGCCGAGCGCACGACCTCGCCTTCGGCATCGAGGGTGTCGGTCTCCTCGCCGAGGCGGCCGGTGCCCTCGTAGGTCTTCGGGAGGTCACCGAGGAACCGCAGCAGGCGCGTCGCCCGACCGACGCCGACGAGGAGCAGGCCGGTCGCCATCGGGTCGAGCGTCCCCGCGTGTCCGATCTTCCGCGTGCCGAGCGCGCGGCGCAGCGTGTCGACGACGTCGTGCGAGGTGACGCCCTTCGGCTTGTCGACGAGGAGCAGGCCCTCGGGTGCGCTCACGGCTCGACGGGCTCGCCGGGCTCGCCGCGCAGCGCCGCCTTCAGGCGCTCGACGGTCTCCTCGACCCCGTGCTTCGACGTGTAGCCGGCCGCTAGTCGGTGCCCGCCGCCGCCGAAGCCCGACGCGACCTTCGCGAGGTCGTGATTCCCACGCGAGCGCATGCTGATCTTGAGCCGCCCGTCGCGCTGCTGCTTCAGGAGTGCGGCGACGTCGGCCTCGCGCGCGGTGCGCAGGACGTCGATCAGGTCGTCGGTCTCCGAGGGCTCCACACCGGCTTCGGCGAAGTCGGCCTGCATGACGTGTGTCCACACGAGGTCGGCGTCGGGTTCGAGCACGAGGCGCTGCAACGCGATCCCGAGCAGCTTCAGGTACGCAGCGCGGTTGTTCTCGTACAGCGCCTGTACCAGGCGGGCGTGGTCGAACGGGAAGCTCCGCAGCTCGGCGCCGAGGCGGAGCGTTTCCGGGCCGACCACCTCGTACTGGAACCGGCCGGTGTCGGTGACGAGGCCCGCGTACAGGCACACCGCGATCTCGGCCGTCATGCCCCCGCCCATAGCTTGGATGAGCCGATACACGATCTCGCTGGTCGATGACGCCTTCGGGTCCACGATCGAGATCTCCCCGAGCCCTTCGTTGCTCACGTGGTGGTCGAGCCAGATCAGCTCCTTCGCGTGAGTCGCGCTCCGCGCGAGGACGCCGAGGCGGTCCAGCGACGCCGTGTCGCAGGTGACCATCAGACCGGGCTCCTTCGGGAAGTCCTTCGCCTCGACGAGAGCGTCGCTCCCGGAGAGCATCTCCACCCACTGCGGCAGCTCGAGCGGCTCGTTCCCGAACGAGCACACGGTCGTGACGCCACGGGAGCGCAGGTACACCGAGAGCCCGAGCATGGAGCCGAGCGCGTCCGCGTCGGGGTTCAGGTGACAGGCGAGCGCAACGTGATCGGCGGTCGAAAGAACCTCCGCGGCCCGCGCCAGCGCGTCGCTCACGCTTCCTCCCGGTGCAACTCGCGGAGGACCTGCTCGATGCGCTCCGCCGCCTCGATCGTGTCGTCCTCCTGGAACTCGAGATCGGGCAGCGTCTTCAGCCGCACCTCTCCGCCGATCACCCTGCGCAGGTGCGCGCGGGCCGAGCGCAGACCGGCCCGCGTCGCGGCACGTTCCTTCTCGTCGCCCATCGCCGTGTAGAAGACGCGAGCGAAGCGGAGGTCCGGTGTCACCCTCACGGCCGTGACCGTGACGAACCCGATCCTCGGGTCCTTCAGCCTCGGGATCTCCTCCGCGAGGATCTCCCGGAACTCCTCCGAGACTCGGCTGGGGCGGGTTCCCTCGGTCATCGCCTCACTCGTCCGGATAGTGGAGCGTGAGCTCCGTCTGGATGATCTCGACGGAGGGCTGACGTTCGACGAACCTCTCGAGCTCGTGCATGACCTTCTTCACGTGATATGCCTCGCCGGCGACGGCCGACACCGCGATCGCCGTCCGCTGCCACAGGTCGAGGTGATCGACCTCGGCGACCGAGACGTTGAACTTCGCGCGGATCCCGGCGATGAGGGTCTTCACGACGTGCCGCTTCTCCTTCAGCGAACCGCATCCGGGGATGCGGAGGTCGAAGCGTTCCAGCGCAACGAGCATCGGCAACCACCCGCGCCGTCGGCGCTACAGCTCGCGGGCGACCTCGCGTACTTCGTACGCCTCGATGAAGTCCCCCTCCTTGACATCCTGGAAGTTCTCGATCCCGATGCCGCACTCGAACCCCTCGGCCACCTCTCGGACGTCGTCCTTGAAGCGCCGGAGCGAGCCGATCCGCCCGTCGTAGGCGACGACGCCGTCGCGGACCACACGTGCGCGAGCGTTCCGCTGCATCTCGCCCTGGACCACGTAGCACCCGGCCACGACCCCGATCTTCGGGACGCGGAACGTCGCCCGCACCTCGGCGCGCCCCAACTCGATCTCCTGCTGCTCGGGTGTCAGCATGCCCGTGAGCGCGCTCCGGACGTCATCGATCGCGTCGTAGATGACCCGGTACAGGCGCACGTCGACGCCCTCGCGCTCGGTCATCGCACGCGCCTTCGCGTCGGGCCGCACGTTGAACCCGATGACGATCGCCTTCGAGGCCAATGCGAGCGCGATGTCGCTCTCGGTGATGGCGCCGGCCGCGCTGTGGATCACGCGGACGCGAACCTCCTCCCGCGGGAGCTTGGCGAACGCATCCACGAGCGCGCCGATCGAGCCCTGGACGTCGGCCTTCACGATGAGGTTCAGCTCCGGCACCTGGGCCTCTCGCGCCTCCGCCATGAGTCCCTCGAGCGTCGGTGGGCGCGAGGTGACGAGCTCGGCCGCCCGGACCTTGGCCTCGCGCTCCTGGGCGATGTGGCGCGCCTCGCGCTCGTCGTCGACCTCGCGGATCTCGTCCCCCGCGTTCGGCACCGACGACCAGCCGAGGATCTGCACCGGCTTCGCCGGCCCGGCCGTCTCGGTCGCGTGCCCGTGCTCGTCGAACATCGCGCGGATCTTCGCGAAGGCGGTGCCGGAGACCAGTGTGTCGCCGGCCTCGAGCGTGCCGCGCTGGACGAGCACCGTCGCGACCGGCCCACGTCCCTTGTCGAGGTGCGCTTCGAGGACCGTGCCGTGGGCCCGGCCCTCGGGGTCGGCCTTCAGCTCCTCGATGTCCGCCACGAGCAGGATCGTCTCGAGCAGCGTCTCGAGATTCGTCCGCGCCTTGGCCGACACGTCGACGAACTCGAAGGTGCCGCCCCACTCGGTGGGGACGACCCCCTGCTCGACCATCTGCTGACGCACGCGCTGGGGGTCGGACTCGGGCTTGTCGATCTTGTTGACGGCCACGATGATCGGCACGCCGGCTGCCTTCGCGTGGCTGAGCGCCTCGATGGTCTGTTGCTTCACGCCGTCGTCGGCAGCTACCACGAGCACCGCGATGTCGGTCACCTGCGCGCCACGGGCCCGCATGGCGGTGAACGCCTCGTGGCCCGGGGTGTCGATGAACGTGATCTGGCGGCCGTCGACGTGCACCTGGTAGGCGCCGATATGCTGCGTGATACCGCCGAACTCCCCCGAGATGACGTCCGTCTTACGGATCGCGTCGAGGAGCAGCGTCTTGCCGTGGTCGACGTGGCCCATGACGGTGACGACCGGCGGCCGCGGCCTCAGGCGGGTCTCGTCGACCTCCTCCTCCTCGTCCTCCTCTTCCTCCTCGACGCCGACGATCTCGGCCTCGTAGCCGAGCTCACTCGCAACGAGCGAGACTGCCTCGTCGGACAGAGATTGGGCCGCCGTCACCATCTCGCCCATCCCGTAGAGCATCTTCACGACCTCAGAAACGGTCCGGCCGGCCTTGTCGGCGATCGCCTGTGCCGTGGCGCCGCGCGCGAACTTGAGCACGGGAAGCGACGGCTTCGACGGCTCGGGCTGCGGCGGCGCCGCCACGGGGGCCGGAGCGGGCTCCGGCGCAACCTTGGCCGGCGCCGGTTCTTTCGGGGCCGCCGCGGCGGGCTCCACTTTCCGCTTCGGCCGCGGCTTCGGGAGGGGCTCCTCCACGACCTCCTTGAGCTTGGCCTCGGGGACGGCCTTGCCGCCGGAGGCCCGCAGGCGCGGGACGGCCTGCTCCGGAACCGAGGACGAGGCCGTGAGGCCGTCGACCCCCATCTCCGTCAGGACGGCGAGCAGCTCCTTGCTCGTCGTCCCCAACTCTTTGGCAAGCTCGTGAACCCTCAACGTCCCACTTCCCGCTCGATGTCCGCCCTTAGCCTAGCGGCTCCGTCCGCGTCCAGACCCGTCCGCAGGGCTCGGGCGAGCGCACCGCGCTTGGTCGCGACCTCCGCGCATGCGGCGTCGCGGTGCACGTACGCCCCGCGCCCCGGAGCCTTCCCGCCGGGGTCGATCCTCACCGTGCCGTCCGGCGCTCGCACGACGCGCAGCAGGTCGCGTTTGGCCGCCGTACCGCGGCATACCATGCACGTGCGCTCCGGCTCGTCCCCGGGTGCCACCGCTCAGGCCTCCGTGGGCTCCTCGACGGTGTCGCCGGCCTCTTCCGGGGCTGACTCTTCCGGGGCTGACTCTTCCGGGGCTGACTCTTCCGGAGCTGCCTCTTCCGGAGCTGCCTCTTCCGGAGCTGCCTCTTCCGGAGCGGTCTCTTCCGGAGCGGTCTCTTCCGGCGCTGCCTCTTCCGGCGCTGCCTCTTCCGGCGCTGCCTCGGCCACGGCGGTCTCGGCCGCGGCGGTCTCGGCCACGGCGGTCTCGGCCGCGGCGGTCTCGGCCGCGGCGGCTTCCGCGGCGGCCCTGGCGCCGCGCTGCTCGTCGACGAGCTGGGTCTCACTCTTGATATCGACCCGCCAGCCGGTGAGGCGCGCGGCGAGACGGGCGTTCTGTCCCTCCTTGCCGATCGCGAGCGACAGCTGGTAGTCGGGCACGATCACGAGCGCCGTCTGTGTGTTGGGGTCGACCCGCGCCTCCTTGACCTTGGCCGGCTGGAGCGCGTTCGCGACGAACTGCGCCGCGTCGGGGCTCCACGGCACCACGTCGATCTTCTCGCCGCGGAGCTCGTTCACGACCATCCGCACGCGCGAGCCCTTCGGCCCGACGCATGCGCCGACCGGGTCGACGCCCGGCTCCCGCGAGGAGACCGCGATCTTCGAGCGGTGGCCGGGCTCG